>SL_3KL_010_SEDDRAFT_10004819_pt1 | contig 12169 bp, 8 predicted proteins | sample SodLakKL_010_SED_2_FD_10381 | JGI IMG/M metagenome (IMG submission 10381)
TTCGCCGTTGATGAAAGCAGAACGCTGATCGGACCCTCCGCGGTGGCCTGGCAGGTCGCGGCTTATGCCAACGGGCTGACGGACCGGCACCGCATTGGCGTACTTTACGGGCAGACCGAACCGCAATGGCTGGTATCGAGCAGTTTTCGTCCGAACAACACGATGTCCGAAGTCCGGTACCGTTTTACATTTTCGCAACGGCTGAATTTTGAGGCGCGGTATCGTTTTCGCACGGACCTGTTCCGCCCGGCCGGCGCCGAATACACCCGTCAGGACCGTGATTTCTACGCCCGCATCACCTGGCGTTTCTGAGGGGGTGGGGGTATCGCAGCCTTCCGCGTGAGCCGCATCCAAAAAAGCCTTTGAAATGGCTGATGAATCTCGANTTTNNATTGTGAGCAGGGCGCCNAACATCCACAGGAAAACTCCGGGGTTGTTTGCGGACGGTTTTTTTTGCTCAATCCTGAATAAAAACCATTTCNGACCAGAACGCCNGGCAATGCTCCAGAAACTCTTTGGTTTGANGGAGTGGATCAGGAAATGGAGGTGCATATTTGCCGGGGAAAACGGTAATCAGAGTTGGGAACGGATGCTTGGCTATGATGGCATGCAGTTCCCATGTTGGAAAATTCCGGAGGGTCCTGGCTGTCCTTATTTTGTATCCATTCCTTTCCGAGTTCCGCAGCGTTTTTCGCTCTTCATCGGAAAGTTGGTCTGTGTGCACAAGTCCCTCGAAACCAATGCCAAGGGGAAAAGAATCAGAAGAAAAACGGAATGCCAGCCGGTATTTTTGAGGATCATGGTGTGCCGATGCTTCAGCCAAATGCTCAAAGCTGCAAAGCTTTTCAAAAAGCGAGGATGGATGTGACGCAAACTCCGGGTGAAATCTTGATCCTGGGAGTTTTGCCGACTCCAGAACATAGTCGAGACCTTTTCCTGATTCATCAGCCAGCCAGCGCAGATAATCATTCGGTATGTCACGAAAATGATGCAGTGCGTGGAGCTGATTTTCAACCGGAAACCTTATGTTTCTAAGGGTCATTTCTTTTTCAGCATATAGATTACACCGAGAATAACTCCAAGGAAAAAGAGAAAACTGAAGGTGTTGTAATAGATATCCCTGTTGCCTCCCAGTACGGCCGAAGCCCATTCGGAACCATCGTAAACAGCAGAAAAAACGGCCAGAAAAGCCACCACCAAAAGAGCGTTTTTAATTCGTCTCTCATTGCTCTCTTCTTGATGTTTCCGTTTTTTCTCCTTCAGTGCCGCGTCCCGGTCAATAGCTTTCTTTAGCTTTTCAAGCTCAAGTTCCAGATTCAGGCTGTGTCTGATCTTGTCATAGATTACCTGAGGCAGAAAGTTGTGCGAAATCTGGTCGAAATTGAAATCGCGGTCAAATTTGTAGAACTCCTCGTCAAGAGAACTGTGGTCTGCAGGGTCGTGAAATCTTTTGTTGAGCTCAATGAGATAATTCTTGGCAAACAGGGCACTCACATAGATAAACCGGAAGTACTTGGTTTCCCAATTGTAATTGTACACACTGCCCTTGTGAAGCACGGTAAAGGTGTCAAAAAGCGCGAGTGCTGACCAGTTATCGAATACGGCAACCCTGTTTTCCTGATGCAGGCTCTCGAAGTAGGATGTATCGGGCCTGAGGGATGGTATTTTGCCTTCCCCGATGGACGACCCCACGGGAGAACAGGTAGCCATGTCAAAAAGCAGGTGGTCTCTCGTGTATTTCCCGGAGAATGTGAAATCATGTTCGATTACTGTAAATGCTTTCTGCTTGTTGCCGTTGAGAAGGGGTTCTGTCACATCGAATGGTAAACACGGGTTCGAAAAAATCTGCTGTTCCAGGCGGTTATTACGAACGGCATTTATCAAAAAGCTGATGTCATCAAAGGTTTTTTCCATGAAACGAATCCTGAAGGCAACAATCCCGATCCCATGTGGGAACAGGAAAAAGTCTGCATAGTCTATCTCAAGATGATGCTCACCTACCGTTATCGGCTGCGATAGAGGCAGGGTGTAAGCCTGTTTCAGCTCTTCCGGATGTGAATCGGTTTTTCCAAGGAGGCAATTGGCAAAAGAAGAGTAAAAATAGTCATTGAAATCCTCGTGAAGATTTTGCGACTTGACGCCGGTTTCGTCATTGTAATGTAAGTTGGGCTGGTTGTCACGAAAAGTGTGTGCCTGCCATGGAATAAGTCCATTACGGCGAGAGGATTTTCCTGATACGGGCTGGTACCTGAAAGCATTGCAAAATATCGTATATGCCTGCAGTGGAACCGATGTGCTGATTTCTTCTACCATTCGCTTGCTTCGGTTGATAACTTTTTGAAAAGATGTTTCGGGCTATGCTTGCCGCATCATGTAATTTGTATAATTAAATCGGTAAATTAAACTTATTATTAATTTTTATCAGCTTTGTCAAAGCCGGGCAGAGAGGGTTTTCGGGAATAATAATTTCTAAAGGAGTTCATCAAATATGGATATCCAGCAGTGGTTGAGCGAAATAGGTAAGGAAAAATATGTAAGAAACTTCAAAGAGCATGAAGTTGATTTTGATTACCTGATACATCTTGAGCGATTTGATCTGCTGGAAATGGGAATTGCATCCCTGCCTGACCGCAAGGCGATCATGGCTGAAATCAAGCTTCTGAAACAAGGGCGGCAACCGGAATACAGGGAAAAGGAGGCGTCACCACAACAACGGAATCCAGCCGATACTGCTCACCAGCCGAACCAAGCCGGTACTTCCGGGCACGGCGGATCCGGACTCAGCGGATCCGGGCACGGCGACGGGTATCATAGCGGCCCGGAGAACGGTCCGGTCACTCAGATAGAGAAGGTTGCGGCCGAAGCTGTAGCCGAACAGAGTCCATCGGAAGCAGAAACTCTGAATTATAGCCACTTGCCGTATCCGGCCGCCTGGCGTATCAAAAAACTGCAGGAGGCAATCGAAAGTGATGTGTCATGGTGGGATCGCGTGTCTTTCTACAAAGATGGTGTTGAGGCTGCTCTGAAAAGCTATGTCGGATATTTGATCGGGATTTATCTCCGCTCTTCGGTTCGGTGCAACGAATGTGATACCGCATTGCTGCGAAAACTGGCACGCCCATCCACAGGGACCTGGGTCGCTATTTTTGACCAGCTTATGAATCAGTTAAAGAATGAAAACGAACTGACGAGTTTGTTTTTAAACGTTTTTTACAAGCAAAAAGGGGAGAAACTCGCGCCATCGGACTACATGAAGCAACTGAATGAATTCGTGCGGTTTCGAAACGAAATACATCATGGAGCCCGGCTCTCGGACGATCAGTACCGGAAAGAGTTGGAAAAGTACCTGCCGCAATTTGCTGAAATACTCAAAGAGACCCGCTTTTTGCAGGGTTATCCGGTTATTCAGCCGCAGAGCAAACAACAGGCTTTTTGTTGGACGGGAATAGAAACCGGGGTGGTTTCCGGCCATTTTTCCGAGCCGACCTTCGGCAAAACCGGCATCATGATTGACAAGAAGTTTTTCAGGCTGGAGCCGTTTTTCATGGTTCATCAGGAAGAAGGCATGTCCAAATCAGCCCTGATGTATTACGATAGCCAGAAGTCCTTCAGCAAAAAAAAGCGCAGTCTTTATATGCTGGATTATGAGCAGGGAATGCGGATAGCATCCTATCCGCCGGTGATCGTTCTGGAAGAGCTCTTTCAGGAGTCCATGCTTCAAAAAGTTTTCAATGCATTTCATGCGACCATTCTGAGCATCGACAAGCATGTGCGCAATTTTTCGGCCCTGCTGGACTCCTATGCGGATTTTTCCGGCCGATCCTTCGTGCTTGAAAAGATATCCGGATTCCGTGCCGCAAAAAGCAGCGGCATTTTTGCTGTTGTGGGTGAACCGGGGATCGGAAAAACGGCGCTTCTGGCCAATTTGATCGACCCCGCTACAGGTACACCCCATTATTTTTTCCGCGCCTCTTCCAATGTTTGTGATCCGGATGACTGTTTGTCGAGTCTGTATCATTTCCTGCTCAAGAAATTCAATATCGAAAATGAGAATCCGCCATCCGGCCCTGCGGATATGCGTGTTCAGTTTGAAAACTTGCTCCATACCATCTCAATGTTGTTGCAACAGGGCCGGCAGGAAATCATAGTGATTGATGCGGTGGATGAGTCGGCGCTTACAAGCGACGGCAAATCAATGGCAGACCTTATACCGGCATTCCTTCCGGCTGATATCTTTTTTATTGTCAGTTCTGTATCGAATAGCCCGGTACTCGGTCAGCTGTCCACACGTGAAGATTTCTCTGAATATCGCATCCTGGCTGACTCCGAGGAGAATCGTACCGATGCCTACGCGTATGTCGCCGCGAAATTGATGGACCATGTTCCGGCTGACAAACAGCGGCAGATTGCGGATCTGGCCCGCTGGAATTTTCTCTTCATGAAACAGGTCACAACGGCAATTACGGAGGACGGATTCCCGGTTGGCAAAGTGAGTGAATTCCTTAAGGAAAACTCCGGCCTGGAACAGTGGTACAATGGATTTTGGGAACGGTTAAAACAGAAACTGGACTCGCAGCCCGATAAACTTGAGGATATTACCTCTGTTTTGGGTGCCGTTTTTGCCGCTCGCGATCCCGTTACAAAAAATCAGATAACAGATACGCTTTCCATGAGCCCGCTTCGTTTCGACTGGTGCCTCCGATTTGTCGGGCAGTATCTGGAAACCATACCCGTTAACGAAGCAGGAGTGGGTGGGAAAACTTCTGACACCATTGTTTTTTATCGATTTTTCCACAGCAGTTTTACCGGGTTTCTGAAGAAAAGGGTAATACAAGACCCGAAATACTACCACAAATTGTGGGCTGCATCACTAAAAGACTGGTTAGATATGGATGGATTTGAGCAGACGTACGCAATTCGAATGCTTCCGGAGCATCTTCATGAAAGCGGCCAGAAGGAAGCGCTGATTACACTCACAACGGATGTTGTTTTTACAGGTATCCGCTCACTGGATGACTCCCATTTTGAGCTGGTCCGTTACTGGAAGGATGCCGATAAGAAGGTGATCCGGGATCGGGCCCGAAGTTCCGCAGAGGCAAATGCCGGAAAGACGGACCTGCCGGTAAAACCGATACGCATGATGTTGAGTATGGGGGAGCTTTTTCAGCACATAGGAGAGTATGACGAAGCGCTCTGGTACTATCAGAAAGCAGGTAAAGTTGCAAGCAGGAAAGACCCGGAAGAGGAAGGGCATGTACTGTTGGCGACCGGCTGGTGTTATCGTCACATTGATAAATTTGATGACGCTATCGCTTCATTCCGGAAAGCCATCCCCAGATTTGAAAAAGCGGGTCGGCCCGACCTGATGGCCAGATGCTACTCAATCATGGGTATAAATCAATGGCAGAAGTTTCAGGATGTGCCTGCCATGGACAGTCTGAAGGAAGCGTTACAGCTTTTTGAACAGACACAGAATCGACGGAACCTGGCAGAGGCACATAACCACATGGGTATCATACTGAGAGGCCTCGGGCTGTCGGACAAAGCCTTTTTTCACCTGAATGAGACGCGACGGCTGCTTGAAGAACTGAACGATCAGAAAGGTCTGGGGAAAGTGTTAAACAGCCTCGGTACCGCTTCGTGGTGGAGTGGCAATTACGAGAAGGCCCTCTCTTTCTACGCAGAAGCCAATGACATCAATGATCGCATCAACCAACCCTATATCATGGGACTCACACAAAACAATCTGGGGTACATTCATCTGGAGATGGGCAACCCGGAGAAGGCGAAAGAAGCGTTTGACAAGGGGCGGTCGCTTCGGATAAAAATGAATATCGAAAGTTTTGAAATGATGGATGTCAGTGGGTTGGCACGGGCAGAACTCGAATCCGGCAATACAGACGAAGCCCTTGCCTTGTCCGGCCTGGCGATTGAAACTCTGGCCAAATACGACACGGTCGAGGACTTGCAAAGAGCATTTTTCAATCACGCCCTGATTCTTGACAAGGCCGGCAATCCGCAGGAAGCAGAAAAATACCTTGAAAAAGCCAGGAAAATCGTCCACGAGCGTGCAGACAAGATTGAGGACGCCGATCTCAAAAAAACATTTCTCGAGCAGGTCCCGCTGCATCGGGAGATTTTTGGCTATCAAACCGGATCGTAAGCATAAGCAAAGCGAAAGACACTTCACAGACCTGGATCGCCATCACCCTGTTGGTAATGAATCTGTCAAGACTGTCTGCAAACTCAGGCTGGGTGATTTTCTCAAAGAGCTGGAGTTGACAGAAGGCAAAGCAACCGGCATACCTCTTATCAGAAAAGCACTGAAGGATAATGATTCGCCTGATCCTGTTTTTCGCAGTGATGACGCCAGAAGCTTTTTTAGGTGGAGTTTTTTATTCATCCGGCGTTTGAAGATGACCAAGGAAAAAGCAAGGATGCTTACCCTGAGGTAAAAGACGAATCTTCCAAAAGAAAAGGGGAACGAAGTATGCAGGCTGTCTTTTTTCTTATAAAACAAAATCCATCCACTACCATTTCTGAATTAGCTTCTGAAATTGGTGTCTCAACCAGAAGTATCGAAAAGCAGCTTACCAAGCTCAAAGAGCAAAAAATGATTAGAAGAGTTGGTTCGCGTAAATCCGGTTATTGGGAAGTCATGGGCGATTCAAAGTTCGGAATAAAAGTTCGGAATAAAAGTGTCTGTAAGCTACATAATAGTCTACAAAACCTTATTATTATACAGCTTGTAAATCTTGTTTATTCCGAACAAATGTTCGTTGTAAGTTCGGAATATTTTTAAGTATTTCTCAGTTGTTTTGGAATTTGCAATGCCGGCAAAACAGTCCGGAAAAACAATGCGCGCCTCTCATGGTGTTATTCATTTTCTTAAGTATCTTATGCTCAATGTTTTAAGACATATAAACAGCACTAATTTGTCGTAAATATATACAAAATGTGCGACAAATTACTGGCGAGGTCAAAAATCAGAAATAAAAATTGGAATTAGTATCTGTATGCATAATATCAGCTTTAGCCTGATATATGTACTTTAAAAAGAACCTGTCAATTGAGTTTCTCTCTGGAAGTAGATACTTTTCATACCTCATAAGTCAGTTCTGAGCTGATATAAAAGATATGAGTGGTAAACTAATCTCAAAACAATCCGGTAAGCTGCTTTCCTGGTTCAATCAACAGAATCAGGCATGCTTTACGTTTACCGAGGCAGCAATGGCTCTTCCGGAATCCGGGGAAGGCGCCATCAGGGAGCTGCTTAGTGACATGACCAGGCGAGGGCTTTTATTGCGAATTAAAAGAGGGGTATACTATATCATACCCTATGAGGAAGATGCCGATTCTTTTATGCCTGACTGGCATCTGATAGCAGAAAAACTGGTCAACGGCAAAGAGCACTACATCGGTTATTACTCCGCACTTCAGATTCACGAACTGATTACCCAGCCCTCCATTAAAGAGCAAATAGTGGTTGCCGAACAGATACGGCCTTCTGTCATCCACGTAAAAACAATCCCGTTTCAGTTCATCTATCACAACGCAAACCACTTCTTTGGAGCAAAAAAGACGTGGATCGATTCCTATCACAAAGTCAATTGCTCCGATCTGGAAAAAACCCTTATTGATTGTCTCTTTAAGCCAGGCTATGCGGGCGGGATTGTGGAAATTGCCAAAGCCATCCACCTTTCAAGAAATCAGATCCAAAACGACAAAATACTGGATTATGTCGGCAGATTCCGGTCTCAGGTTGTCATTAAGCGACTTGGATTTCTGTTGGAATTACTTGAAGTTGCAACACCGGTCTTGGATAAGCTGCGGGAAATGAAAACAGATTCATACGAGGTGTTGGATCCCGAGCTTCCAAGAAAAGGCAAACATAGCCGCCGCTGGAGCATTCAGCAGAACCTCGAAAACGAAACCATTACCTCTGCACTCTATACATGATTCTGCCGGCTGAAATACAGCAAAAAGCACGTCATTCAGGCGTTCGAGATCAACAAATTGAAAAAGATTATGTGATCTCCTGGGTGTTAGAAGCAGTTGCCCAACACGAACAACTGTCAGCAAACCTCGCATTCAAGGGAGGAACCGTTCTGAAAAAGGTCTATTTCGATAACTACCGATTCTCTGAAGATCTGGATTTTACACTATTGGATAACGGGATTTCTAATGATGAAGTCGTAACCTGGTTTAATGAGTTATTCCCTTACGTGAGAGATGAAGCAAATATTCCACTGGACATTGTTGAAAGAAATGAACATGAAGATGGCGGGATTAATTTTTATATCCGGTTTATTGGGCCTCTTGGCGGAAAGGGCCGTAACAAAAAGATTAAAGTGGATATTTCGAGAAGTGAGGTTCTTTGCTATAAACCAGAAGAACACCCGGTACTTCTCTCCTATTCCGATCAGCAAGAACACCGACTGCTTTGTTACAGCCTGGAAGAAATACTTGTTGAAAAAATGAGATCGGTTATGCAGCGAATGCAAGCCAGGGATTTTTATGATATATGGTATTTGCTGGAAGTATATCAGATGAATCCAGATTATCATATTTCAGAATTTGCAGTGAAATGTGAGGCTAAAGGTTTAAAAGCCTCTGACTTTCTTGAAAAATTGCGAGAACGACTCCCACAGTATAAGGGACGATGGCAGCATTCCATGGATGCGCAGATAAAGCAGCTGCCTGATTTTATACAGGTGGAAAGAGAAACCATGAAAAAAATGAGGAATTTGAATCTGTGAGTAAAAGCCTCAAGCAGACATTGATAAACAGCATCCGGGAGGCCTCCCGGTACGACACCGGCAACCTTACAGCACCTGTCGTTGTTCTATGGCCCGATCCGGAAAAGCAGTGGCACTCTGTCATAGAGATGTTTCAGGAGGATCTGCCGGAACTGATGGTTCTGGGGCCGCATGAACCGGAAAAACGAACCGGTCCGGCCATATAGCTGAAGTGCATGGTGAATCGTACTTTGCCTGAGGCGGCCTGGGATCCGTCCCTCACACCGGTCATCTACCTGCCGAGGATATCTAAAAACGATCTTAAAAAATTGTCGGAGGCCGATCCGGCTATTGCACCCCTGATGGAGTATCAATACACCGGCACCTTGTGGACTCACCGCAATGGCAAGGAATGGACCGTCAACGCATTCCTTCAAAACAAAGAGGAGGGTTTGGGGCTTCGCATCGATCAGGACAATGCCACCCGGGATGCCGGTATTAAAGCCCTTCCAACCATGGTGCGTGATGATGGTATTCAGTACCCGAATATTGCCACCTCCGATTTTCTGTTTAGCCTGCTTTTTCCGGATCTCGAAAAAAGCATTCTTGAATGGATGTGCCAGGGCGATGACTGGCTGAATTCCCTTGAACCGGAAAGAAGGGAAATTTTCCGAAATATTTGCCAGGGTGTATTCGATTTTACCCCAAACCCGAAGAACATTCGCTCCATCACATTACAACTTGGCCGCAAAGAAGGCCACTGGGCTAAAGTGTGGAACTACTTTGAATTGGCCCCTGACCGATTCCCGGATATCATAGACCTCCTGGAACAGGCAAAGCCGGACGATATGGGCAGTGGTCTGTTTACCATTCCGGTGGATACATGGCCGCAAATCAATGCTGAGGCCGAGGAAGACCTCAGGAAGGCCATGGAGAGTGTTTCTAAACACGCACCAAATGAAGTGGTGGATATCATCTATCAGCTGGATGAGGAGCATGGCAAACGTCGAAGCCAGGTATGGGCAGGTATGGGGAAAGCAAACCTGGCACTTGCCCTGAAACCCCTGAAGACTCTTTGCCAAAAGATCACGGAATCTTTTGATGTGACTTCACTGGAAGCCATAACGGCATATTACCGTGATTCCGGCTGGTCGGTTGACTACGCGGCCGTACAGGCCCTTGGCACTGCAAAAACAGAGAAGGAGAAGAACGCCGTTGCCGCTGTCCTTAAAACCATCTACACCCCCTGGCTTGAGCGACTGGCTCGCAAGTTTCAGGAACAGATAGCCAAAAACCCCCAGACCTTTACCGACCTGGAACTCCGCAATGAAGATGCTGAGTGCATTCTGTTTGTGGACGCATTCCGGTATGACTTAGCCCGTAAATGGACGGAAAAGATGGAGCGTAAGAACTATCAAGTGAACCTTGATACGAGGTGGATCCCGCTCCCAAGTCTTACGCCAACGTGCAAGCCATTTGTATCACCGGTCGCGGAGCAAATTTCCCGGGAAAGCGCATCTGACGAGTTTCGTCCTCGCACCAATGAAGACAAGGACCTGACCTCCCATCATTTTGAGGCTGCGCTTGATAAAGCCGGATACTCATTCCCCAGGAGTAGTTCGGAATTGACCAGAGGAAAAAAGACCTGGATGGAAATCGGTAAGATCGATCAATTCGGGCATAACGAGCAATCCGGTTTGGTACACCGGATTGAGGAATTGTTTGGTGTGCTTGAGGAGCGAATCGAAGATCTGTTTGCCGCCGGATTTAGAAGTATTCGTATTGTCACCGATCACGGATGGCTGTTGGTTCCCAGTGGAATGCCGGCTGAAAAACTGCCTAAAGATCATATCGAGACCCGCTGGGGCAGATGCGCCATCCTAAAAGACGGAGTACCGTCTGAACTGCTTCATCTTCCGTGGTACTGGAACCCCGGCGTGATGATCGGGTACGCTCCCGGAATATCCTTTTTCAAGAAGAACAATGAGTATGGACATGGTGGTGTCTCCCTGCAGGAGTGCCTTGTTCCAATCATAACACTTGAATCTGATCAGGTATCCTGGCAGCCGATTTCCATGCGGGTAAGCTGGACCGGGCTACGATGCTCTGTAAACCTTGAGGGTGTGCAGGCTGGCAACAATGTGGAAATCCGTACACGGCATACCGATGAATCTTCCAGGATCTGCACACCTAAGACGCTATCCGGTGACGGCAAGGTCAGTCTGTTTGTTGAAGATGCAGATTATGAAAGCGCTGCTGCATTTGTGGTCGTAACCGATGCCAAGGGTGTGGTGCTGGAAAAACAGCAAACCGTCGTAGGAGAATGATTTTGCTTGCCCTCGAATATCTGCCATCAAACTGGAACAAAAGATGATACAACTCGACAGTGTTGACCGAATTGCAGCCAAGGCATTTGAGGGCTATATCGTAAAGAAGGACCTGCTCGATCAGTTTCGAAAGCAGTTTCCTGTTCCTACCTATGTGGTTGAGTTTCTGTTGGGCAGGTATTGTGCGACCACAGATCCGGAAGAGATAGCCGAAGGACTTGAAATAGTAAAAAGGCAACTATCAGACCGCACGGTCCGCACGGGTGAAGAAGAGTATTTCAAATCCAAGGCCAGGGAGAAAGGCTCGATCAAACTCATAGACATCATCACGGCAAAACTTGATTCCCGATCCGATTCTTACATAGCCCAGCTGCCCAGCCTCATGCTCAATGATGTGCGCATCAGCGAAGAACTGGTCAACGAGAACGACCGTATTTTGACAGGGGGTTTTTATGCTGAAATCGAACTTGAGTACGACGCTGCCATTGCACAGGAAAGCCGGGGCCGTCCCTTTGGAGTAATCAACCTGCGACCAATCCAGCTCTCCAAGCGCAATGTGTTGGATATTCTTTATCAGGGCAGGGAGCATTTCACCCTTCAGGAATGGCAAGACTTCCTGCTGCGAAGTGTGGGTATGGAGCCATCCTCCCTGACAGAAAAAGCCAGAAATGTGCTTTTTGTCCGGATGATCCCCTTCGTAGAAAAGAACTACAACATGGTGGAACTGGGTCCACGCGGTACGGGCAAGAGCCATCTCTACCAGCAGATATCCCCATACTCGCATCTGGTTTCCGGCGGAAAGAGCACAGTCGCAAAAATGTTTGTCAACATGGGATCCGGTGAGCGAGGATTGGTTTGCAAGTACGATGTGGTCTGTTTTGATGAAGTGGCCGGTATCTCCTTCGATCAGAAGGATGGGGTCAACATTATGAAAGGCTACATGGAAAGCGGCGAATTCAGTCGGGGAAAGGAGTCCATTCGTGCCGATGGCAGCATGGTACTTGTAGGCAACTTTGAAGTGGATGTGGAGCATCAGCAGCGGATCAGCCATCTTTTTGGTCCGCTGCCCCCGGAAATGCGCAACGACACCGCCTTCATGGACCG
>SL_3KL_010_SEDDRAFT_10004820_pt1 | contig 12168 bp, 7 predicted proteins | sample SodLakKL_010_SED_2_FD_10381 | JGI IMG/M metagenome (IMG submission 10381)
CAGTATCTCGGACACCCGTCTGCCGTTGGAGATAGGTATCTTCAAGTCCACGCCGACCAACTCACAATCGGGGAAACCGGGGGAGAGGGCCTGCAGGCCCCCATCACCGGCACCGCGGACAATGGCAACCGGACTGCCTCCATGGTCCCTGATGATCTCCCGCGGCGTACCGCGGACTATTATCCTCCCTTTGTTCATGATGCATATGTAATCGGAGAGTGTCTCGGCCTCCTCCATGTAGTGGGTGGTCAACACTATCGTCTTCCCTCTTTCCTTGAGATTGCTCACCATCCGCCAAACATCGCGCCTGGCCCCGGGGTCGAGACCGGTCGTGGGCTCGTCTAGGAACACGATCTCCGGGTCGTTGACCAATGACATGGCGATGCCGACCCTCTGCTTCATGCCGCCGGAGAGGTTCTTGAACAGCTCCTTCCTCCGGCCGTCCAGCTTGACCCATTCCAGAAGCTCATCGGTATCGACCGGATTCTCGAACATCCCGGCGAAGTAATCTACATTCTCCTTGACGGTGAGAAGGTCGAAGGCGTTGAAACCCTGTGGAAGGACGCCGATGCGCCTTTTGATCTTGGAAGATTGGTTCAGGTCGAGGCCGAGTATGCTGACCTCTCCTGCGGTGGCGGTACGGAGACATTCGAGGATCTCGACGGTGGTGGTCTTACCGGCGCCGTTAGGTCCCAACAAAGAGAAGACCTGGCCCTTCCGTACCTTGAAATCTATGCCGTCCACCGCTATGANATTCTCATACTCCTTNCGAAGTCCTTTGACCTCGATGTGTGCCTCCNCCATATTGTTTTGGATATTCTATCNATTTATATATTTTATTATGATTTATTGNTTTGTTGATAGTTTGATATATATTGCCGACATGGTAGANTTGATACCATGGAGGTCATCCACAGATCACATCTGGCCCGTATTTGTAACGCCGAGATAGCCGGTGTTGCTGTGAGCTCTCCCTTCCTAGTGTCCAAGGGCGATGGGAACATGTCCATATCCGTTGACGGTCACAATAGGATCATCACATTGGGCGACAGGACCATCACACAGGGCTCCAAGGTGCTGCCACCTTTATCCTCGCGTAGGATGGGTTCAGTTGTTGATCACGGTGATGGAGTGATCTCGCTCCGTCTGCCATTGCCGGATGATGTCATTTTTCCGGAGAGTACCAAGATGGTGATCTTGGACAATGCATTCGAACTCCGTCGTGACCCGGGGGAGCTGTCACGTTCGATCTCTCGTATCCGGAACTCCTGTGGGGACCGACCGTTGCTTTTCGCGACCGGCATAGCCGAGCCCTCCAACATGGCGATGTTGGCATACATGGGGGTGGACGTCTTCGACGTATCCATAGCCGAATCGATGGCTGATAGGGGCGTTATCCTCCGTCCTGAGGGCCGTGTATCGAGTCAGGCCCCGGCGGAGGAGCTGGTCAAGGTCAACCTCGATTTCATGGCTGAGGAGTTGGAACTGATACGGACATTCATAGCCCGGGATAGGTTGCGGGAGCTCGTTGACCAACGCGCCGTTTCCTCACCCACCAACGTCGTGGCTCTAAGAATCTTCGACAAGCAGTGCTGGGAGCTCACCGAGTCCCGTACACCGGTGACCGGGGGGAGGTTCTCGTGCAACACACCGCAGTCACTGCAACGCCCGGACGTGGTCCGTCATAGAAGGAGAGTGTCAGAGAGGTACATGCCACCGGAGCACAAACGGATATTGGTGCTCCTCCCCTGTTCGGCAAGGAAGCCGTACTTCACCTCCCGCAGTCACCGCCGTTTCATCGAGGCGATACGCAGCGGGGATCATTTCGGCCTTGTACACGAACTCATCCTCACTTCGCCTTTAGGCCTGGTGCCCCGGGAGTTGGAGACCTTCTACCCCTGTGCCCATTATGACATCCCTGTCAGCGGGGAGTGGACGTTGGAGGAGGTGGAGATGATATCTGGGATGCTAAAGGAGTATGTTCAGGATAACGGGTATGACCATGTCGTCTCGCACATTAACGACGGCGGACAGCTCACCGGGGATGTGGAGGCCATAGACACATCCATGGGTGACCCGGGTTCGGATCCCGCACTGCGGCTTCTGGATGAGACACTGCGCAGACTGTCCAAACCTTATGCCAAGGCCCCTGCCATGACGGATAGGGCGAACACCATGCGTTCCATGCTGAGGTATCAGTTCGGCCCTGAGGGTGAAACGGTCCTGGAAGGTGCTACAGTGGTCGGTAAGTACCCCTATTGGAAGATAATGGAGGGTAAGACCCAACTTGGTATGCACACTCCCGACCGAGGCATGACCTCCCTGACCCTGGACGGTGCCGCCCGGTTGATCGATGCCGATCTGAACGTCGTTCACATCGAGAACTTCCAACCCAAGGGCAACATTTTCGCAATCGGTGTAATGGACGCAGACCCGAGGATACGCGTTGGTGACGAGGTTGCAGTGGAGAGGGAGGGTAAGCTAGCAGCTGTCGGCGTAGCTCAGATGAGCGGCTCTGAGATGAGGGCCATGGACCGCGGTATAGCGGTCAAGGTCCGCCACAAATCCAAATAATCAATTTCGGTGACCTCCCCCGAATCCGTTCAAATACCCCATCAACGATGATGTGATAACGATGCGAGAACGTCGCATCCCCCAAGAAAGCATCCCAAACCGGCAGGCACGGGGATCATCCCTCCCCCGCCTGCTATTCTTATTTTGATTGTTTTTGGTGCAGGTGCCGGGATTCGAACCCGGGCGGTTGGCTGACCTCATCCCCCTGAGGGGATATGGAAGGCCAAAATCCTAACCAGACTAGATAACACCTGCCTGGACTTCTGTAAAATGAATCTTCTATTTAATCATGGCGTTCCCGCCTTCAGTCGACCAGGGCCAATATTAATTTATGGAATCCCATCAATGCTAATGTCATGCCAATTAACCTTCGTAGGCTCTCCACACTTCTACCGAAGGGCGACGATGGAAAAGCCACGCTCGCCCAGGCTCTTGGAGAGCTCAGGCAGAGTGAGGATGATGAATCCGCTCGGGACTACCTGCGACGGACATTGGCTTCGATGCAAGACTATGATATAAGCGTTCAACCATTGGAGATCCTCTCCAGCGCCACCGAGACCTGTCTTGAATTCGGACTCATAGAGGATGCTGACCGCCTCACCTCCATATTGTTACAGGACCATCCCTGTCAGACCCAATCCTCGATCCTGAGATCCAAGGTCATGGAGCAGAGAGGGGAGTACATGGAGTCCGCCCGTATACTCGAGGACATGCTGCACAATGAACCCGGTAACGGCATGTTATATCTCGAATTGGGCAAGGCCCTCATCCGGAGCGGGGACACGATACGTGCCCGCGTAGTCCTCAAGAAGGCGGTGGAGAACGATTCAAAGCTCTTGGAGGCGTACGACATACTGATAAGCATCGGTGATTCACTCCATTGGAAGGCCCACAAGGCACTTGCTTTGTTGGATCTGGGCGATATCGAAGGGGCGAAAGCCCTGGTGTCATTGAAACTGAAGGACACTTCCGACCCGGTCATACTGATGGCCCTGGCGGAGATATCCAGGACCCAGGGGGACGTGGCATTGGCGCGTGAACTGACGGACCGTGTCCAGGAGATGGATACGCGAGAACCCTCGCAGACTCTCTCTGCCGCCTACCGTCTGGCTAGGGCGGGACTACTGGATGAATCCATAAAAGTATACGAGAAGATATTGGACTACGACCCCAACAACTCACGTGCCTGGTACGGTATCGGAAGCGCCAACTTCTACATGAACCGCTTCGAAAGTTCATTGGATGCGGTGAAGAAGAGTTTGGAGATCGAATCCGACCTTAAGGCCGCCAAGGTGATGCTCATCAAGGACCTCGGCATACTGGGGAGGCCAGCAGAGGCTGTGAAGGAGGCCATAGGATATCTCGGTGAATGCAAGGACGATGACATCAGGATGGAGATACTGAATGCTCTGGTGGAATATTGTCCCGGGCAGGACACCGGTGAAGTCATCAAGGAAATGATAGAAATGAGGGGCGAGGACCCGTCACTACTCGCCCTGATGGCAGAGAACCTGACATCCCAGAAGCGGATAAGCGACTCATTGAAACATCTGGATGAGTCCCTCCGGCTTTATCCCAAGGACAGCGAGCTACGATACATCAGGGCCCGGACTTTCTGGTATACGGGGGAACTCAAAAAGGCCCGTAAGGATCTGGAGGCGGTTCTGGAGAGGGATCTCAGGCACCTGCCCTCTCTGAAACTCCTCTTGGAGATGCACAAGGCTGACAAGTCATACCCCGAAGCCATACAGGTTGCCGACAGGATACTTGCCCAGGAACCCACGAACATCGATGTGACCAAGGACAAGGCCATCATCCAGGATGCGATGGGAATGCCTCAGGAGGCCATGAGGACATTCCGTCAGGCATTGAGTTGGGGTACCCGCAACATCAAGCAGACCAATGAGGTTCTGGCGGCGATGCTCAACTCCGGTAGACACGAGGACGCCCTGTCACTCGCCGATGCTGTCCTGGAGAGGCAGGACCACGACAGTATGTACTGGAGGTTGCGTGGTAACGCCCTCTACGCCCTCGACCGTTTCGAGGAATCCGTCAAATGCTACTCGCAAGGTCTCGAGATAAGCCCGGACGATCCTTGGTTATGGTATTCGAAGGGAATGGCAAAGGAGGCAATGCAGATTCATCGTGAGGCCGTCGACTGCTATGACCGCGCCATCGTGCGTGACCTTGATAACGTGGACTTCTGGATGTCTAAAGCCTACTGCCTGGAGATGATGGATGCCAACCACGAGGCCTTGAAATGTTATGACCAGGTGCTCAGGGTCAAGGCCGGTCATCTCCATGCCCTGTTGCGTAAAGGATTGATCCTCGCCGAGCTCGACCGTTTCGATGAGGCATTGTTCTACTTCTCCAAGGCCAATGAGATCACCCGTAACAACCCCAAGATATTGGCCTACCTCAAGGAATGCCACAATCGTCTGGGGAACCACGAGGAGATGGTGGAGGTCACCCGCAGGATCCTGCGTTTGAACCCGGATAACTTGATAGACATCCTGGACATGGGCAAGGCATTGCAGACCTTGGAGAGGGACATCGAGGCGCTGCAGTATTTCGACATGGCCTTGGAATTGCGACCCGGGGACCGGTCCATAATCGAGATGAAACGCACATCCGTACGTCGGAGCGGCGATCCCGAGGCGTTGAGGAAGCTACTGCGGGAGGTTCTCAAGAGCGACCCGTTGGACCGTGGCGCCCGTTTGGAACTGGCCGAGCTCCATTACGACAATGGCAATTATTCCGATACCCTCCGTGTTATAGACGACATGGACGAGCTCAGCGATGACCCCATATCCCAGACTATGAGGGGTGATGCCTTCCAGGCCTTAGGGCGTTATGAGGAGGCGGTACGGGCATACACCCATTCCCTCAGCCTAAGGCCCAATCATGTGAGGACGATCAACATGCAGGCCATCGCCTTGCATCGTCAGGGCCGTAACGATGAGGCCTTGGAGAGATTGGAGGAGGCCGCCTTCCTTGACCCTTTGAACCATAACACCCAATGGTTGAAGGCTAGGATACTCTACAACTCCGATAGGAAGAGCGAGGCCAAGGCACCGTTGCAGAGGTTATTCGAACTCGACCCCCGCGACAAGGACCTTTGGACGGAGGCCGCGGAAATGTTGGAGGTTTTTGAGGACCCCAATCTCGCCGCAAGGGCGTTGACCAAGGCCATCAGCAACGGCGCTGAAGGCCTCTACCTGAGGCTGGCGGAGAATCAATTGGTGATAGGGGAGGAAGACGAGGCCTTCGAATCACTATTGATGGCCACTAAAGATGACCCCCGTTCGTCAAGGGCTTGGTTCCTTCTCGGGCGTCAGCAGTCGCTGGCAGGCAAGACCTCACAGGCCAAGGTGTCGTTGCAGAAAGCCATCCGTTTGGACTCCGGGATCAAGGACGCACATTTGGAACTGGCGGAGATATTGGCATCACAGGACAAGAAGACCAAGGCCATAAACTCATTCGACAGGGCGATCGCCCTTGATGACAAGGACCCGGACCCCCCCCGCCGGAAGGCCGCCCTGCAGTTGGAGCTCGGGGACTTGGAAGGCGCCATGATGAGTCTGCAGACGGTTAAGATCCTGGCTCCAGGGGATGTGCGCGCCAGGGAGATGATCGAGGAGATAAAGAAGAAGCAGGAAGAGGCCGCCGCGTCCAAGACTCAATAGTTCTTCATATCGGCCTTCATGAACTCGCGCAACAGACAGGTGGCGTAGTTACCCTTGGTCAATGAGAATGAAAGCACGTACCCGTCCTCCGCCATGTCGGCACGGAGGGATTCGTAGCTGCAGAGGATCTCGCGTCTGCTACCACGGGAGCTGCATCTCTGTATCTGCGGAACAACGAAATCCTCGGGCTCCAAACCCTCATCCTCCACCGCCTTCCTCTCTATCTCTCCCATCTCGCCGACCGCGAATCGGCTCTCACTGCCGAAAAGGAGTCCGCTTACGAAGGCCTTCCCCGCCCTCACCTGATCGGCCACGAGGTCCATGTTCGCCGACGTCACCTCTATCGGACGTTCGTGGATGGGTACCCTCTTATCGCCTATGGTGAGCACAAGGTCTCCCTCGATGGGCTCATGGAGGGGCATCCCTCTCCTCATCCTCTCGCTGAGTATACGGTTGAATATGTAGGATTGATAGGCATGGACGAACATCATCTGCAGGTTGTCAGGCAACTGCCGCAATGCTCCAGCGTAATCCTCGGGACGGCGTGCGAGATACTCGACCAAGGTCCTTTCGAAATTCATGCCACGGGGGAACTCGGCCAGAAGGTCGTCCCTGCCGTCCGGTTGCTGCAACTCGAGGCGGCAGGCCTTGGATTCCGGGCTCTCATATTCAGAGGGGTGGGCCAGATAGGTGAGCACTGCCTGCTTGAAGTCCCCGGCCACGATCGATTTGCCGACCAGATGGGTTATCGGGCGGGCGACACCGAAACGCTGCACACCGAAATAGTTGGGGAATCCCCCTATCGAATCCAGGCTCTCCTTGCAGTGTTCAAGGGCGGAGGAAAGCTCGTCGCCCTGGAGTTCACACTCCCGCACATGGACACTGAAACGGTTCCCGATGAGATCCCCGATCTTTATGGGGCGGGCGGCCTGATACACATCGGACACCCATATGTCGTTCAGTTCAATGGAGTCAAGCGCCTCGGGAGGCATCTCGAAGGACATCAACTGGCTGGTGATGGCCCTCTTGTCCTTGGTGCCCGCAAAACCTATGCGTTGGCGGGAGATCCTCAGGGCGCCGGCGAGTTGTTTTATGAGCCGGTTCATCTCCCAATTACGGGTCGTTACCTTGGCGATGGTGTAGCGTCCGCCCTCCTTGGCAGGGGGCAGGTCCGATATCTCATCGACCTCGAAGTCCTCGGCATGGGCCTTGATACGGCCACCGGTGCCGTGACTGTCGCTGTGATAGAATTCTAGGCCTATGTCCTTCTCGGCCGTCTCGCATGGCGTGGGTGCCATCTTCAGAGTTTTCCGATGAGGCCTTCCCTCACGGAGTGGAAATCCTTGACCAATGCCTCTGTGGATCTCTTGAAGGCTTCCAACGGGTCGCCGTCACTGACGGTCAACATGATCACAGGGACCTCCAGTTCCGGGTGGACATCGGTGAATTCGACATCCAGGACCTTGTCGTCCTTCAAAATCCTCCCCAGCACGGGTGTGATGACTGTCATGTCGGGGTCTTTGACACCCACCTTTATGGCGTTGGCGGACTTTTCGATTAGCAGGAGCTCCATGATTCCACGATATCGGTAGTATTCTTAAAACTTTGCTGATGCCTCTGAATCGGAAACGGAGGTCTGGCCTCTGTACATGTTCAATAATTCAGCTGCCGTGGTGGCCTGTTCCGCGGATTTATCGTCACGTACCTTCCCCGTGAAACGGGGGAACCTGACCGCCAAACCAGAACCCTCGGGAAGCAGTCCCGTGGCAGCGGTGTGTGTGGGGCTGACGCTGACCTCCGCCCCCATGACCTCCAAGACTATGGCCGGCTCGAACCAATGGTCGGCTTCCATCCTTGTACTGAGGAGATGCGAAGGGCCAGAAGAACGGTGCTGCTCCAACATCCCGGGGAGCTCGCCGAGGAACACGTCGTCAAAACCGCTTCCCAGTTTGCAGACCGTTTGGAACGCACCGCTCTCCGGGTCATGGACCGCCATCAGCAATGCTCCGTACAACCCTTTCCTCTTACCTTTGCCGGTGTAGGCGCCTACCACGACGAGGTCGAAACTGTCGTTGAGGTCGCCACGGTAATCCTTCTTGTATTTTATCCACAGGAATCCGCGGTTGCCGGTCCTGTAAACGGAGTTCTCCGCCAGCGATTTGGCCATTATCCCCTCACAACCGTCGACCAGGGCGCTTTCGAAGAAACCCTCGGCCTCAGCGGCGGACTCCACTATCTCCAGGCGGGAGAAGAGAAGTCCCTCTCCCTCCTCAAGACCGCGTTCCATCGCATCCCGTCGTTCCGGGAAGGGTCTGAGGGTGAGGTCATCATCGTCCATCTTCAAGCAGTCGAAGAGGAAGATCTTCACGGGATACTCCTTGACGGCCTCCTCCATTCCGAACTTTCGTCTTCGGTGCGCCACCTCTTGAAAGGGCAGCAGTCTGCCGGTCTTAAGATCCACCGGAACGCACTCCCCCTCCACTATGGCCTCCTGGCCTTTGAACGAGGAAAGTAAAGACTCCACGACATCCGGGAAATTATCGGTCAGGTCCTCAAGCCGACGGGAGTAGAGCTTAACACCCTCGCCGGAGATGTGCGCCTGGACACGGATGCCGTCGTATTTGTACTCCAGAGCACAACGGCCGCCTAGTTTCTTGAGAATCTCCTCCATGGAAGGCAACCTCTCGGCGAGCATGGAGCGAACCGGTCTACCCACTTGGACCTCTATGCCGCGCACACCCTCTATGCCATCCCGTGCCAGGCTCTCCGCTACTGTGCCGATGTCGGAACTCACGTTGAAAGCACGCTCTATGTCCTGACGATCCTCCTTGACCCCGAAAGCCGCCGCCAAGGCATCCAATATGGTCATGGCCGCCGCGCCCACTCTCATACGTCCGGTGACGGTACGGCAGAGGTAGCGGGACTCCAGTGGTGAAGCGTCATGCAGAAGACTCGTCAGGAGCCTGATCCTCTTGGTCTGGGAGTTCTTCCCTTCGGCGCCTTCGATGCCTCGCAGGTTGTCGATGACCCTCTCCAATGTGAGGGGCTGGGAGAACAGGTTGGTCTGCACCCTCTCCGATGTCACCCTCTCCGCCACGGCCCCCAGGTCCCCCTCCTTCATCCAAAGGTCGTTGACATAGGATTCCGGCAGACGGGACGCATCGACTATGGCCTTGAGTATCATCTTGTCGGCCATGCCCAGCTTCTCGGTGACATGATCCGGGTTCAGCTTACCCTGGGTCAGGTAGACCACCTGCCTGAGCTCGCTTGCATCCACGCTGCGGAAGAACTCTGCCAGTATGGAGGTCATCTCCAGCCGGCTGCTGGTGGACTCCAGACGGTCGTAGGTGGTCGCCAGCTCCTCATAGAGCATGAGCGGGGTAATGCACGGGCCGCTAATAATCATAGCGTTCGCTCAACGGAAGCTGGCGAGGGAACTCTGTGACCTCGCCCTCTCCTCAATCTGCCTCCGGGAACGTAATTCGCGGTCCAAATCCTCGAGACGTCTCCTCATCCTCTTCTCCTTGTTCAAGGACGAGTTCTGATAGGCCTCGTCCCTTGTGCCCTTCGCAATGAGTATGTGGACCTGCCCGTCGCTGAACCGGCCTGTCCGTCCCCGGCGCTGGATGCTGCGGATCTCGGACGGTACCGGCTCGTAGAACAGGACCATGTCGGTGTTGGCAACGTCGAGACCCTCCTCCCCGACGGAGGTGGCCACCAGGACGTTCACGATCCCCTCCCGGAACTGTCTCAGGACGTCCGCCTGGCCCTTCTGTTTCAGGCCGTCGTGACCCGCCTGACCTATCAATCTTCCCACCCTCGCCGAAGGTATCCGTGCAAGTCTGTCCGCCACCATCTCGCAGGTATCGCGGTAATGGGTGAAGACCAGCACCCGCGAGTCGGGTTCGGAGTCCACCTGCCTGCTGACCAGGGTCATCACCCGTGACACCTTGGGATGCTCGGTCCTGGTCTTCGACAGCATCTCCCGCAGGCGGTCGTAGCCCTCATTGGCGAGTAGTTCGCGGGTGGCGCGGCTGGAACCATCCTGTACCTTCTCCTCTTCCAGCCTATCGAGGAAACGGGAGAGGGCGGTGGTGCCCTGCGTCTCCGCCAAGCCTATGGCGTGAAGGAGTTTCATGGCCATCGCCTGGACCGTGAGCGCCCGGAACACGGTGTAACTGCCCTTCTCATGTGCGGCACGGGCCTGTAATGTCTTACCCAAAACCAGGAGTCGCTTCGCCGTTGCGACCGACCTGTCATCCAGGAGACGCAATTTTATGAGCTCGTCAACGTACTTGTCCAATAGGTCGCGTAGAACGCCTATGATCTCCATTAGGTCTTCCGGCAGGTCGAGTTCCAGAGTCTTCATCTCTATCCTGTGGACATAAGGTGCCACGTCCGGATCCTCCTCGGTGCGCACCTCTATACGGAAGAGTCTCAGGTTCTCGCAGACCTCCATTATGCGTTTGTTGTCACTGCCGGGGGATGCGGTAATACCCATGCTGAGACGTCGATAAGGATGATAATGCTCCGCCACCCGTACATAGGAGTAGCTGCCAACGCCCCGGTGGGCCTCATCGTAGACCACGACCCCCACGTCCCCCAGGCCGTAACGTCCTTTGTCCAGGTCGTTGGCGATGACCTGAGGGGTCGAGACGATCACCGTGTTACGGTTCCAGACGTCGACCCTTTTATCAGGGACGGTCCCACCCGTCATGGATGCCACCCTTACTGTGGGCATCATATCCTGGAGGACATCACGGTGCTGTTCCACCAGAGGCCGCGTGGGAGCTAAGATCAGTGCCTTGGTGGCGCCTTTATGCAATGTATCGGCGACCACACGGAGGGCTATGATGGTCTTACCCATACCCGTCGGTATGACGACCAGGGTCGACTCTTTGCCACATATTCGCGCCAATGAGGTCTGGTATTCCCGGTCCTCGACGGCTGATTCCTTGATTAGAGGATGGGAGACGTGCACGTACCTTAGAAGGGTCGCAAATAAAAATAAAGTGGGTAAGGGGGATTGAAATTAGTTTCAGTTGCAGCCGCTGCCGCAGGAGCCGCAGTCGTTAGCCTGAGGGTTCTCGATCGTGAGACCGGTACCCATCTGAGGGTCGTCAATGAACTTGATGACGCACTCTTCAAGGACCTCGGCGGTCTCGCTGTCGTAATAGAAGGAGAATCCGTCCAGGACGACCTCGTTGTCGCCTTCCTCTTTCTCGGGCTGGAATTTCATCCCGAACTGGGGTCCGCTGCAGGCCATACCGGCAAGATAAATCTTGACGCCCTGGCCTTGTTTGTCGTTCTTCTCTAGCAATTCCTTCAGGAAATTCTGAGCTTCAGGAGTGACTTCTACCAAATTAGTTCACCTATCACGAAAAAACAATGCCGTTATATAAACAAGTTTTCCAGGTACCAAGCCGTTTCGTACGGGTAGGCATGTTAATAACCGTACCATTAGATTCATGGATGATACGATGGAAGGAAGGCACGAGATCGAGATATGCGGGGCGAGGATACTCATAGACAAGGGCAGGGCGGAGGTGGTTGATCCCCCCAAGATCAGTCACTGCCCCATGCGTAGCCGCGTCTACGGTACTGGAGACGAGGATGCCGCCTCCGTATTGACCACATTGATGAAGAATGTGGACGAATACGGGATGTTCACTTCTGAACGTTTGTTGAGGACGGAAGACCGGACGGTCACGTTCGGTGCCTCCGAGATGGTCAGCGATGCCCTCCGGGACGGCCTTCTCGATTGTGCGGTCACGGTCTGCGAGGGGGCAGGGACATTCATCAGTTCCGACCCTCAGGTGGTGCAGGCGGTGGGTGCACACATGACCGGCATACTTTCCACCTCGCCCATCCCCGCCCTACAGGAACGTTTGCGGCAGGAGGGTTGCAC
>SL_3KL_010_SEDDRAFT_10004821_pt1 | contig 12165 bp, 9 predicted proteins | sample SodLakKL_010_SED_2_FD_10381 | JGI IMG/M metagenome (IMG submission 10381)
GAGCCGCTTTCCAGGCCCACATGGATTCGCTGGAGACCAGCCCTGCGCAGCCGCTTCAGTTCTTCAAGGCTTTTCCGGTTAAGGGTGCTGCTGCGGGCGTAGGAAGTGACCCGGGTGACACCGGGCACTTTCGCGTTGAGGTGCTCCAGTGCCTGCACCAGGATGTCCGTGGGCAGAAGGAGACTGTTGGCATCCTGAAGAAACACCGTTCCCTTGCCCGTGGCATGCCAGAAGGCCACGCTCCTTTGATGGCTCGTGAAGCCGGGGGAAGATACCACATGGCTCAGAACCACCTCGTTCACCTCACCCTTTTGACCCAGCTGGCCGGAAACCTCCTTCAGCTCTTCAATGATGGCCGCCACCGCATCGATGTCCTCCTTGATCTCTTTCAGGGAGCGGCGGCTGAATGCCTGCCCCTTGTAGACGGGGCAAAAGGTGCATTGGTTCCAGGGGCAATTGCGCGTGAATCGAAGCAGCAGGCTGCCCGCTTCGCTGGGCGGACGGATGGGACCCTGTTCGAAGGTCTTGGGGCGATCCTTAGCGCGTGGCATGATCATCAAGAACGACCTTTCCTCTTTGAAATGCTGAGTGTGCTCACTGCCCTCGAGTGCAGCGAAACTTTAAAAATGGGACTATTTTTCAACTGGTGAACATTTTTTTTATTCTAGCATGAAAGTCAACCTTGATCATGACTGAAGGTGGGAGCATAATAACAACTTTGATTCGGGGCTTCCGCCCTTTCATTACAAGAATGCGACTGTTCGCAAGACCAATGGCAGAAAGCCCTTTCATCTTGCAAGGCAGTCATTCAGGACAGTTGGACCAAGAGAAGACAAAGGAAAGAGGTTGCAATGGAAGATAAGGTCACAGCCGTTTATCTCATGGTGAGAGCGGACGAACTGCGCCCCCAGGATGGAGGCAAGTATGAAGGTCCCCTCGCTCAGCAGAAGGAAGAGTGCCTGTCCTTTCTCCGGGAAAGGTACCCTGAAGATGTGGAAGGGGCCAGGTTCTACACCAGCCGCTCCGAGGTTATCAAGGACGTGGAGCGGGATTTGTTCAAAAGGCTGGTCGTCAAGGACTTGGATCGCCTGGGGGCGACCAGGGAAGACGTGGACGCCTTCATCTTCGAATTGAATCACCGCAATGTGGAAGTGGTTTCCCTGCCGTGACCGATAAGTTTGCTTTCATGGTGGCCGGCACTCACAGCGGCTGCGGCAAAACCACTCTCACCCTCGCCCTCCTGGCCAGTCTGCGGGCAAGGGGTCTGGATGTTCAGCCCTTCAAGGTGGGACCGGATTTTATCGATCCCGGCTTTCACCATGTGGTTTCGGGTAGAGAGTCCAGAAACCTGGATGGCTGGATGCTGGGACTTCGCTATAACCAGGAGCTCTTTCAGCAGCGTCTGAAGCTCGCTCATGGAGCAGTGGTCGAAGGTGTCATGGGACTCTTCGACGGCTTCGACGGAAGCAGGGAATGGGGAAGTTCCGCGGAAATGGCCAAATGGCTGAACATTCCCGTCCTGCTGGTGGTGGATGCCCGCAGTATGGCTCGCAGTGCCGCCGCACTGGTGCAGGGCTTTCAGAACTTTGACGGCGATCTTTCTTTTGCGGGCGTCCTGTTCAACCGCGTGGGAAGTGTGGGGCACCTCAGGTATCTCGAAGAAGCCCTGGAAAGCGTGGAAGGATCCATGCCCGTGCTGGGAGGAATTCCCCGCGAAGCGGAAGTGGCTTTGCCCGAGAGACATCTGGGGCTGGTCACGGCTCACGAGACAGTTCTCACTGAGGACTGGATGCGCAAGCTGACGGCACTCATGGAGGATCACGTGGCTCTCGATGAGCTCCTGAAAAGATGCGCCTGGAAGGGACTTCTGGACGTTGCCCCTGAAAGGGCTGGCGCCCCTTCCTGGGATGAAAGGGAAAAGGCATCTCCGTTTGAACTTCTTCAGGTTCAGTCCCGATGCACATCCTCCAAAATCCCTGTGGCCGTGGCACGGGACGCAGCTTTTTGCTTTTATTATCCCGACAACTTGGAGCTTCTGGAATCCTTTGGCGCTCAAATCCAATTCTTTTCCCCGCTGGCGGGCGAAACGGTCCCGCCCTCGGCATGCGGCGTCTACCTGGGAGGGGGCTACCCCGAGCTCTATGCCAGGGAACTGTCGGGGCAGAAGGGTTTCCTGGAGGCCCTGAGGAGTGGAGCAGCCCGTGGCATGCCCATTTATGCCGAATGCGGAGGTCTCATGGTCCTGGGGCGCTTCATAGAGACTCTGGAGAGGACCACCCATTCCATGGCGGGGCTTCTGCCCTTTGGAACCCGCATGCTTCCCCGGCGTAAAGCTCTGGGCTACACGGAGGTGCTTCTCCGTGAACCCTGTCTCCTGGGTGATCCCGGAATGGTTATGAGGGGCCATGAATTTCACTATTCGGAAATCGTGGATTCTGGGGAAAGGGCACCGGTCCAAAAGGTTTACGAACTGCGAAAGCGCAAGCATGCTTCCCCACGGATGGAAGGCTACGCGGTCGGTTCCGTCCTCGCCAGCTACATTCACCTGCACTGGGGAAGTGCTCCCAGGGCGGCAGAATCTTTTGTGGCGCGCTGCAGAGCGTTCCGCCACCGCCAGTGAGGGTTTCTTTGCATGAAAGAACGAGTGAAGCCACTGATGTTTCTGGGCACCGGGTCCGATGTGGGCAAAAGTGTCCTTGCAGCCGCCTTCTGCAGAATCCTGGCGCAGGATGGTTATCGTGTGGCGCCCTTTAAAGCTCAAAACATGGCTCTCAATTCCTACATCACCCTGGAAGGGGGGGAGATGGGGCGGGCCCAGGTGGTGCAGGCGGAGGCGGCCGGGATCGCCCCCCATGTGGACATGAATCCCATATTGCTCAAGCCCACGTCCCAAATGGGGTCTCAGGTGATCGTTCTGGGAAAGTCGGTGGGCAACTTCTCGGCGCGGGAATACTACCAATACAAAAAAGAGCTGGCTTCCCTGGTGAGAGATTCCTATGAGAGGCTTGCCGCCCGGTACGACGTGATCGTGATGGAAGGAGCCGGCAGTGCCGTGGAACTCAACCTGAAAGACCATGATCTGGTCAATATGGCCATGGCTGAAATGGCCGATGCCGCCTGCGTGCTCGTGGGAGACATCGATCGGGGGGGCATTTTTGCCGCGCTCCTTGGAAGCTTCATGCTCCTCACGCCGCGGGAGCAGGAACGCATTGCGGGATTCATGGTCAATAAGTTCAGAGGTGACCCCCAGCTCTTTCAAAGTGGGATTCAAATTCTGGAGGATCGGGGGCAGCGGCCGGTCCTGGGAGTGATCCCCTATTTCAGTCACCTGGCCATTCAGGAAGAAGACAGCGTGGCGTTGACCCGCCGCATGAAGCGAGAGCCTCAACCATCTCGGGATAACGTCATCAGCATTGGTGTGGTGCGCCTGCCGTTCATTTCCAATTATACGGACTTTGACTGCTTTGAACAGGAACCATCGGTGGAGCTGGCTTATTTTGACGATCCTTCAAGGGTCTTTCATTTTGATGCCATCATTCTTCCCGGCAGTAAAAACACATTGGAAGACCTGGATTTTTTGAAGGGCTCGGGTCTCTTTCATGCCATCGTCGCCTACTACCGGAGGGGGGGGACAGTTGTGGGGCTGTGCGGGGGATACCAGATGATGGGCTTGAGTGTGAGGGATCCCCTGGGCGTGGAGAGCCGTCTCAAGGAGGTGGAGGGACTCGGGCTTCTGGACATGGAAACGGAGATGTTTCCGGAGAAGATCACTTCTCAGGTGGAAGTGGTCTGCGCTGCGGAAAAGCATCTTTCTTCCCCGGAGGTGCTCAAGGGCTACGAGATCCACATGGGCAGAAGCCGCTCCTTGGGGAAAGCGGTGCCCCTCTTTCACACCCGTCTCANGGATGGTGAGCTCTCGAGCCTTTCCGAAGGACTGACCGTGGCCGATGGAAGAGCATGGGGAACTTATATTCACGGAATTTTTGACAATGACTCCTTTCGGCGGGCCTTCCTCCTTGAGGTTCGCCGGAGAACGGGGAAGAGCCATGTTCCCATTTCCGAAGGGTTCAACTATCACCGATGGAGGGAAGAACAGTTCGACCTCCTGGCGGAGCATGTCCGAAGTCACTGCCGTGTGGACCAGGTCTATGAAGCCATGGGCCTTTAAGGCGCTTCTTCCCCGTGGTCAGCGCCTTTGAACCCAGGGTGAAATGACGCCGTTTCATCATCATGTGGCGCTCTTGCATTCACGGTCCCGCCAGAGACAGAATGGGCCTGGAGCCCACCCATTGTCAGGGGACTGTGTGAAACTGAGTTTTTAAGTCAAGGCGACGGCGCCCCCTCTGAAACCGATTTTTTTCATGGAGTCAATCCTTGTTTTTTCCTCCCTGGTCCCTTCTGATGGCGTATGTGCTGGACCTCGCAGTGGGCGACCCCCGATGGCTGCCCCATCCCATTCGCTGGATCGGAGCGTGGATTGTTCGTTGTGAAAGGGTATTTCTCCGGCCCAATGGTTCGAGCACGCAGCAGCGCATCATGGGGATTGTGTTCTGGTTCTCCGTTGTGGGGGCTGTGGCCCTTTGCGCTTTCCTCGCCTTAAGGGTGGCTTTCTGGATCCATTGGGTTCCCGGAGTTGCCCTGTCCACATGGATGGCCTTCACGGTTCTGGCCACGAGAAGTCTGCACGGGGAATCTGCGGACGTTGCCAGGGCCCTTGAGGCGGGCGATCTTCCCCTGGCCCGGGAACGGCTTTCATGGATCGTGAGCCGGGACACGTCCCAGCTGGAAGAACCGGAAATTGTGCGGGCCCTGCTGGAGACCGTTGCCGAAAACATTTCCGATGGCATTGTGGCTCCCCTGTTTTACCTGGCATTGGGGGGACCCGTTCTGGCCATGGCCTACAAAGCCGTGAACACTATGGACTCAATGGTGGGGTACATGAACGACCGGTATCGCTATTTTGGCTGGTTTGCGGCCAAAGTGGACGATGGCGTCAATTGGCTGCCCGCGCGCATGAGCGGATGGCTCCTTGTTCTCGGTGCCGCATGGACCGGCTTGGACTGGCGGCGGGCTCGGCTCATCATGAAGCGCGACGCCAATAAAATGAAGAGTCCCAATGCGGGGTATCCCGAAGCCGCAGCTGCGGGGGCCCTGGGAGTTCAACTGGGGGGGAGCAGCGTTTATTTCGGCCAGAAGGTGGAAAAGCCCACTCTGGGAGATGGTGGCAGCCCCCTCACACTGACCGTTTACAGAAAAATGGTTCGCCTCATGTACATGACTTCCTTCCTGGCTTTTATCATGGCCCTTTTAATCATGGCTCTCATTCCAGGTTCAAGGGGGATTGCATAAAGGAATCGAGATGACAATCATTCACGGTGGCAATGTTTACGAAGTGGCAGCCCGGCTGGGGTGCTCTCCCGATGCATTGCTTGACTACAGTGCCAGCATCAATCCCCTGGGACCCCCTTCGGGGCTTCTGGAAGAGTTCACGAAAGTTTTCCACTGGCTGCAGCATTACCCGGACATTGGCAACACAAGGCTGGTGGAGTCCATCGCCCGCTTTCACGGGGTGAAGGGGGAACAGGTGACCGTGGGAAACGGCTCCACCGAGTTGATTTACTGGCTTCCCCGGGTCCTGGGAGTGAAGAAAGTGGCCGTGGTGCTTCCCACCTTCGGGGAGTATCGCAAGGCCTTTGAGATGGAGAGCGGTTCCATTCACAAGCTCATCACCGTTGCGGAAAACGGTTTTCAGCCCACCGTGGAAAGCCTGGAAAGCCTTCTTCGTCAGGTTTCACCGGAGGCCATCCTGTTCACCAGCCCCTCGAGTCCCGCGGGAACGGTGCTCTCCAAGGAGGTCAAAGACTGGATTTTCCAGGCGAGCCGCTCGGAAAAAATGTTTTGCATCGTGGATGAAGTGTTCGTGGATTTTTGCGAAGGGGAATCCTTGAAGGGCCACTTGGCACACCATGCACCCGGACTCATCCTCATACGTTCTCTCACCAAATTCTACGGAATACCGGGGCTTCGCCTGGGGTATGTGCTGGCGTGCGAGGAAGTGACCCGGCGCATGAAGGACTTGCTGCCGCCGTGGTCTGTGAACACCCTGGCCCAGATGGCCGGCTCTTTTTGCCTCGCCCAGGAAGATTACCGCCGGGAAACTCTCGCACTGGTTCAGAAGGAACGGGAGAGGATGCGCGAGAGACTGATCAGCATGGGCCCCCTGAAGGTCTTTCCAGGAAGGGCCAACTATCTGCTCGTGCAGCTGGGCCCGGGGCTTCCATCTTCATGGGACATGACCGACGATCTTCTGAAAGGGCATGGAATTCTCATTCGTGACTGCACGAGTTTTGAAGGGTTGAACGATCGTTTTGTCCGCCTTGCCGTGCGCATGCCGGACCAGAACGATGCGCTGCTGCAAGCCATTGAAGAATGGGTGCAGCGGTCTCATTCGCCTCCGTGATCATGAGAATGGTGATGGTGGTCTTCTTTGAGAAAATACTTGTGGTACTCATCGTCTTTAAAGTGTCTTTTCATCAGACTGGTCATGAGCTCGAAAAGCTGTTGAATCTCCGCGTCGCTCAACCGCGGAACCAGGGCTTCGAGAAAAGCGTCATCAGAAAATTTCTGCAGGTAGTACATGAGGGACTTTTCATCCACTTCCCTGGAAAACCCAAAAGCCACAAGCCCATCATAGGTGTTGACAAAAGTGTGCCGGTGTTCGCTGTCCATGCTCAAAACCTCGTGACCGGACTGGTCCCTGCGCAGAGTTAAAAAATTTCATGAATTTGGGCGACGGTGAGGAGCAGGCTCCTCACCTCCTCTTTGGTTGCTCTCGGTGGTGCCGTCTCAAGTGAAGATGTTTTTATTCCATTGTTTTCCCGGGTGAAAGGGGGAAATGGCGGAACTGAAAAAACAGGATTCCAGGTTTTCCTGGATTGACGCACCATGGTTCCCTGGCTGCACTCGGGAGTTTGATTCCCTGGCCGGGTGCATCACTCCGGGCTGTCATTCATGTAATAATCGAGCCCGAAGTGGGTGATCTGGTCTTCTCCCATGAGGTAGCGGAGCGTGTTCTTCAGTTTCATGCTCTGGATGAAGAGATCGTGCTCCGGATACAGGCCTTCCTTGTGCATGGGGCTTTTGAAGTAAAAGGACAACCACTCCTGGATGCCGCTCATGCCCACTCTTTGCGCCAGGTCCATGAAAAGCACCAGGTCGAGAATGAGCGGGGCTGCGAGAATGCTGTCACGGCACAGGAAGTCCACCTTGATCTGCATGGGGTATCCAAGCCATCCATAAATGTCGATGCAGTCCCAGCCTTCTTTGTTGTCGCCCCTCGGTGGATAGTAGTTGATGGTCACCTTGTGGTAGTAGTTCTTGTAGAGGGTGGGGTAGAGCTGGGGCTGCAGGATGTATTCGAGCACGGACAGCTTGCTCTCTTCCTTGGTCTTGAAAGAGTCCTTGTCATCCAGGACCAATCCATCGCGGTTTCCCAGAATGTTGGTGGAAAACCATCCTTCCAGGCCCAGGGCGCGAGCTTTCAGGCCGGGAGCCAGAATGGTCTTCATGAGTGTCTGGCCTGTTTTGAAGTCCTTGCCCGCTATGGGGACCCCTTTTTCCTTGGCCAGCTCAATCATGGCGGGGACATCCACCGTGAGATTGGGTGCTCCGTTGATGAAGGGTATTCCGCTCTCCAGGGCAGCCACTGCGTAGATCATGCTGGGCGGAATTCGGGAATCATCCTGGTCCAGAGCCTCATAAAATGTCTCGATGGACTGGTAGATTTCCAGCGCTTCCAGGTAGATCTCCGTGCTTCCGCACCAGACCATGACGCACCGCTCGATTCCGTTCCTGGACCTGAAGGCATCTATGTCCTCCTTGACGGCGTCCACCTGTCCGCGAAGGGACTTCCCTTCCTTGATATAGGAGCCGTCAAGGTTGCGCACAAACCTTCGGTCGAAAACGGCTTTCATGGGTTTGATGCCGCTCAGAAAATCCTTGATGGGGTCCAGGTGCTCCCTGTTGAGGACGCGGGCGTAGAGGGAAGCTTCATAGGCATTGGCTTCATAGATGTCCCACCCGGCAAAGACGATGTCTTCCAGGTTGGAAAGGGGAACGAATTCCTTGATTTTGGGAGAGCGGTGTTCGAAACGCTTGCCCAGCCGGATGGTGCCCAGCTGAGTCAGTGACCCGATGGGTTCACCAAGATTTCGCCGAACCAGTTCTGTTCCTGCAATGAGCGTTGTGCTCACGGCTCCACCGATGCCGGGAATGAGGACGCCCAGCTTTCCCTCGGGCCTTTGAATTTCGTGTTTGCGTTTCAGGTTTTCCTCTTTCAACTTGAACCTCCGATCAGACATATGAAACTGTCATTTATTTCATCCACCATGAATTTCCACGTTGCTGCGGGAAGGGAAAAACAGGCCGGCCCTTTGGAAAATGTCTCGTCAGCACGGGACAAAATGGAAGACATTCTGAAAGAACATCACTGGGGTCGTCCACGGCTGCCCTGTTTCCACGGATGCTCCATCGGTCTCAAAGACGGGGGCAGCAGAAGCCGGCCTCTCATCAAAGGGGGTTAAAAGTGTTGTCCCCTTTCCAGCTGGAGGAGCGCCCTCTTGATGTGAAGGCCTCCCGAGTAGCCCCCTGCCTTTCCCCCGAAGGCCACCACCCGGTGGCAGGGCACCAGCACGGCCACGGGATTCCTGCCGCAGGCCTGACCCACGGCGCGGGCCGCCCCGGGCTTTCCCAGGGCGAGGGCCACCTGGCCATACGTTCTTGTTTCCCCGTGAGGAATTTGACACAGCGTGCTCCAAACGGAAATCTGAAAAGGAGTGCCCCGGCTAAAATCCAGGGGCACCGCAGGAAGGATTTTTCCATAATCCAGGTATTCATGGAGAGCAGATTCTGTCTGTTCCAGGTGAGGGGTCATTTTGGGGTCACAGGTCTCGTGGGCTCCATTTGCCTCAAGGAGTGTTTTTTTCAGTTCCATTGGCGAGGGTTGCTTCTGCCCCATTAAACGCAGAAGGCAGATGCCCTTGTGTGTGGAGACCGCCAGAACCCATCCCAGGCGGGTTGGAAAACNTGCGTACGTGCACACTGGCTGCGCCTTTACTGGAAACCGATTCATTCGTCCATGAAGTCTGTGACATAGGGGTTTGTGTTCTTCTCATGGGCAACGGTGGATTTGGGGCTGGCCCCGTAATTGTGGCCGGGCCAGATGACCGTTTCGGGAGGAAGGGCAATGATTTTTTTGTGAATGGAGTTCAAGAGCTTGTCCATGGACCCTCCAGGAAGATCCGTGCGGCCGGCGGCTCCCACAAACAGCGTGTCCCCCGTAAAAAGGTTTCCGTCCACAAGGATGCAGCAGGCTCCGGGTGTGTGTCCCGGCGTGTGGATGAACTTCATGTTGATATTGCCGAAGGTGATTTCGTCGCCGTCCTGCACGGTGATGTCTGCGGGCTCATGGGTGGGAAACCCCATCATTTGGGCCATGGCCTTGTTGGCAGACCGCTGGAAAAACTCGTCGTCGAGGGCGTGCATGACCACCGGTGCTCCCGTGGCTTTTTTGAGTTGTGCGTTTCCGCAGGTGTGGTCCGCGTGTCCGTGCGTGTTGACGATGTAACGGAGTTTCACTTCCTCCCTGGCCAGAAGATCCAGCAGTTGCTTTTCATTGCCGGCAGGATCGATGAGGATTCCGTCGCGGGTCTCTTCGTCGTAGACGAGGTAGCAGAAGACCTCCATCATGCCCACGGTCGTCTGAATGATTTTCATGGTGAGGCTCCCTTGTATGGCCTAGGCCGGTTGGTGCAGTGGTCCCTGTCTTTTGAAATTCCCGATACGTTCCATTTTTTCAAAAAAACAGGATGAACCATCTTCACCAAAAAGTCAAAGGGTCAGACCTTCCCGGGAGCGGTCAAATGAGAAAGATGGCACGAAGCTCAACCTGGACTTTTCAAAGTCAGTCATTAACCTTATTCTGATTGCCCAAACGCCGTTTTGCCGTGAATGGACCGTTCCAAAAAGGGAGACTTTATGGACTTGCTGCTTTCCAAGTGTTGGCATCAGCTGCCCCCTGAAAATGTCCTGCAGGTGCTGGACACCGACATGAAAAAAGGGCTCGACGTGCTGGAAGTGAAGCGCCGTCAGGAGAATTACGGTCCAAATGTTCTGACCAGAATGAAGAAAAAAGGGCCCATCAAGAGGTTTCTTCTCCAGTTTCACAACCCGCTCATTTATATCCTCATCATGGCCGGTGCACTGACCTTGTGGCTCAAAGAAGGGTTGGTGGACGCCACCACCATTTTCGGGGTGGTTCTCATAAATGCCGTGATCGGCTTCATCCAGGAATCCAAGGCTGAAAAGGCCATCGAGGCGTTGGAAGGTGCTCTCACCACCGAAGCGGTGGTCATCCGGTCGGGCAAGACGCAGCACATTCCCGCATCCGAGCTGGTTCCCGGGGACATCGTGACCATACAGTCGGGCAGCAGGGTGCCCGCTGATCTGCGGTTGCTCAAATCCAAGGATTTGCAGGTGGCCGAGTCTGCGCTCACGGGGGAGTCGACGCCCGTGATCAAGGAAAGCAGCTCACCCCTCGCCTGTGACATCGGTCTTGGAGACCGTGTGAACATGGCCTACGCATCCACGCTGGTGACCTATGGGCAGGCGTTGGGCGTTGTCACCGCCACGGGGGATCATACGGAGCTGGGGCGCATTTCCCGGCTCATTGCCGAGGCAAAACCCCTGGAAACTCCCCTCACCCGCAAGATCGCTCATTTCAGCCACATTCTTCTCTTTGCAATTCTGGGCCTCGCGGGTGTCGTTTTCCTCATTGGAACCCTTCACGGTCAACCTTTGGTGGACACTTTCATGGCGGCCATAGCCCTGGCGGTGGGTGCCATTCCCGAAGGGCTTCCCGCAGTGGTCACCATCACTCTCGCCATTGGTGTTTCAAGGATGGCACGGCGACGGGCAATCATCCGCAAGCTTCCCGCCGTTGAAACTCTCGGAAGCACCACCGTGATCTGTTCAGATAAAACGGGAACATTGACTCAGAACCAGATGACCGTGCAGCACCTCTGCGCCATGGACGCGTGTTTTGACATCAGGGGAACGGGCTATGCCCCCGAAGGGGAAATCGTTTCACAGGACGGTCAGTCTGAACCCGTGGGACACAAGGCGCTCATGCGAACTCTGGAAGCAGGGCTCCTTTGCAACGACAGTGAACTGGTGGATGACCCTGCAGGCCACTGGGAAGCGGAAGGGGATCCCACCGAGGTGGCCCTCATCGTGTCGGCCATGAAAAGCGGGCTGCGCAGAGGGGAAGCCAATGAAGCCCATGCAAGGGTGGATGTCATACCTTTTGAATCCCAGCATCAGTACATGGCGAGCCTGCACGAATGGAAGGAGGAGGGGGTCAGGCGCGCCTTTGTGAAGGGGGCTGCGGAGGTGGTGCTGGAGCGATGCCGGGAGGCCATGGATGGCGAAGGGAATCTCAAGCCCTTTGACCTTCCAACGATTATGCACACCGTGGAGGGCATGGCACGCAAGGGACTTCGCCTTCTGGTTTTTGCCTGCAAGGATTTTCCCGAGGAGAAAGAATCCATCGACCACGGTGATTTGAAGGAGGACCTCATCTTTCTCGGCATGCAGGCCATGATCGATCCTCCCAGACCTGAAGCCATCGCAGCGGTGGAAGCGTGTCAAAAGGCGGGAATGCGAGTGAAGATGATCACGGGGGATCATGCACTCACGGCCTCCGCCATTGCCGCTCAGCTGGGCTTGAAGGGGCAGCTCGATGACAAGGGCGAGAATCTGATTGCCTGGACCGGCCAGGACATTGCCAGGGTTTCCGATGAGGGGTTGATGGACGGAGCTCAGAGCATCGCCGTGTTTGCAAGGGTGTCACCCGAGCAGAAGCTGCGGCTGGTGGAGGCGCTTCAGGCCCGGGGCGAGGTCGTGGCCATGACGGGAGATGGAGTGAACGACGCCCCCGCCCTCAAACAGGCGGATATTGGGATTGCCATGGGCATCACGGGGACGGACGTGTCCAAGGAGGCCGCCGACATGGTGCTCACGGACGACAATTTTGCATCCATTGAAGCGGCGGTGGAAGAGGGGCGGGGGGTTTTCGACAATCTCACCAAGTTCATCTCCTGGGCTTTG
>SL_3KL_010_SEDDRAFT_10004822_pt1 | contig 12164 bp, 12 predicted proteins | sample SodLakKL_010_SED_2_FD_10381 | JGI IMG/M metagenome (IMG submission 10381)
GGTGACTACTTCCCGAAAGAAACGCTGGACGCCGTCAAGGACCTGATCGTCAGCATCAAGGGCCCGCTGACCACTCCGGTCGGCGAGGGTTTCCGCTCGCTCAACGTCTCGCTGCGCCAGACCCTGGACCTGTATGCCTGCGTGCGCCCGGTCAAGTACTACCACGGTGTCCCGTCGCCCCTGAAGAAGCCCGAAGAGGTCGACGCGGTCATCTTCCGCGAGAACACCGAGGACGTCTATGCCGGGCTGGAATACGAGTCCGGCTCCGACGAGAATCGCAAGCTGGCGAAATTCCTGCGCGAGGAAATGGGCGCGGACTTCTTCGAAGACGCCGGCCTGGGCATCAAGCCTATCTCGGCGTTCGGCTCCAAGCGCCTGGTGCGCAAGGCGATTCAGTACGCCATCGACAACAACCGCAAGTCGGTCACCCTGGTCCACAAGGGCAACATCATGAAGTTCACCGAGGGCGCCTTCCGCAAGTGGGGCTACGAGGTGGCGGCCCAGGAGTTCGGCGACGTGACCATCACCGAAGACGAATTGTGGGACAAGTACGACGGCCAGCAGCCGGAAGGCAAGATCGTCATCAAGGACCGCATCGCCGACATCATGTTCCAGCTGATGCTGCTGCGCCCGGCCGAGTTCGAGGTCTTGGCGACCATGAACCTGAACGGCGACTACCTGTCCGACTCGCTCGCGGCCGAGGTCGGCGGCATGGGTATTGCGCCTGGCGCCAACATGGCCGACAACATCGCGGTCTTCGAAGCCACCCACGGCACGGCGCCGAAGTACGCTGGCAAGGACATGGTCAACCCGTCCTCGCTGATGTTCTCCGGCTGCATGATGTTCGATTACATCGGCTGGCCCGAGGTGACGAAGCTGATCGAAAGCGCGTTCGAGAAGGTGGTCGGCGAGAAGATCGTGACCTACGATTTCGCGCGCCAGATCGACGGGGCGACCAAGGTCTCCACCAGCGGTTTCGCCGACGCCCTGGTCGATGCCATCCGCAAGTCTTGACCTGCTGAACCCCTGGGAGCAGGCTCGCGCCGCTCTGGCCGAGTCTGACCCGGCGACCAAGTGCCGCCGCGTCGCGGCACTGTGGGAGCGTGTGGTTGATGGTCGCTGGCGCCCCAGCGATCCGGGCGAACCGGGTCTGCTGCCCTGCGGCCGGCCGGGTCGGCCGATCATGGTGGCGCCCGGGCGTTTGCCGCGGCGCAGCCTCGGCAGCGTGGAAGGTCGCCAGGCCCTGATCCACGCCGTCGCCCACATCGAGTTCAACGCCATCAACCTCGGTCTCGATGCGGCCCTGCGCTTCCCCGGCATGCCCGACGACTACTACCGGGACTGGCTGAGCGTGGCGGCCGACGAAGCCCGTCACTTCTCCATGCTCAACGGGCGCCTGGCCGAGCTAGGGCTGAACTACGGCGACCTGCCGGCCCACAACGGCCTGTGGGACATGGCCGAAAGAACCGCGCACGACCCCCTGGTTCGCATGGCGCTGGTGCCGAGAGTGCTGGAGGCGCGCGGCCTGGACGTGACTCCGGGCATGATCGAAAAGCTGTCCGCCGTGGGCGATGAGCAGACCGTGGCCCTGCTGCAGGTCATCCTCGAGGAAGAGGAGGCGCACGTGGCCATCGGGAGCCGCTGGTTCCGCCACCTGTGCAAGCTGCGTGGGGTGGAGCCGGAGTCGACCTTTCGCCGGCTGCTGGAGGATTATTTCAACGGCACGTTGCGCGGTCCCTTCAACCTCGATGCCCGGCGCCGGGCGGGCTTCAGCCAGACCGAGATCGACCGCCTGGTGGCGATGGACGCCCAGGGCAAAGGCGCGGCTTGAGGCGGACCCGGAAATGACAGCGGAAACGACCACCACCCTGAAGGCCGCCCTGGTTCAGGCCGAGCTGCGCTGGCAGGCGCCCGAAGCCAACCGCAATCACCTGTCCGACCTGATGGACCAGGCTCCGGAAGCCGACCTGTTTGTGCTGCCCGAAACCTTCACCACCGGTTTTCTCGGTGACGCCGAGCGCCAGGCGGAAGCCTTCGACGGCCCGACCCTGGACTGGATGCGCAGTCAGGCCGAGCGTCGAACGGCGGCCATTACCGGCAGTCTCGCCCTCAGCGATGAGCAGGGCTTGAGGCGCAATCGCATGGTGTTCATGCGCCCTGACGGTGAATCCAGCTGGTACGACAAGCGTCATCTGTTCGCTTACGGCGGAGAGGATCGCCGCTATGCCGCCGGCCGCGCGCCGACGATAGTGGAGTGGCGCGGCTGGCGCATTGATCTGCAGATCTGCTACGACCTGCGCTTTCCGGTCTGGTGCCGCAACAGCCGAGGCTTCGATCTGCAGCTGTTCGTGGCCAACTGGCCGACGCCGCGGGTCGAGGTCTGGCGCCTGCTGCTGCGTGCCCGCGCGGTCGAGAACCAGGCTTTCGTGATCGGCGTCAACCGCACCGGCGTTGATGGCAACGGCGTGCCGTACCCCGGTCGGTCTTCGGCATGGGACGGCGGCGGTGAATGCCTGGCGGAGCTGGGGTCGGACGAGTCCGTCAAGCTGGTGGATCTGGATCTCGCGGCACTGAAGGACTTGCGGGCCAAGCTGCCCTTTCTGCCCGATGCGGATCGCTTCCGGATCGAGCCCTGATCACTCCAGGCGGGTGCGGATCACGCCCACACCCAGCCCCTCGATGGTGAAGTCGTCGCCAGGAGCGATCGAAATGGCCTGGTAGCTCGGGTTGGCCGGCTCCAGCCAGGTGGCGCGGCCCCGACGGCGCAGGCGCTTGACCGTCACCGCATCGCCCAGCCTGGCCACCACGATCTGTCCCGAGCGGGCTTCCGGGGTCTTGTGCACCAGCAGCAGGTCCTGGTCGTGGATGCCGGCCTCGATCATGGAATCTCCGAGCACCCGCAGCGCGAAGTCGGGCGCCGGCCTGAAGCTGCGCTTGTCCAGGCGGATTTCGTCCTCGTGGTTTTCCACGGCAAGCACCGGGGTGCCCGCCGTGACGCGCCCGATCAGCGGCAGGCCGTCCAGCTCACCACGCNGCCGTGCGGCGGCGCCCATGGGGATGATGCCGCGGGCCTGGTTGGGTCGCAACTCGATCGCGCCGTGACGCGCCAGGGCGCGCAGGTGGCACTGCGCCGCATTCGGCGAGGCGAAGCCGAAATGGTCGACGATGTCGGCCCGCGTCGGCGGCAGGCCGTTTTCGAAGACCTGCTGCTCGATGAAGTCGAGGATTTGCTGTTGGCGGTCAGTCAGCGGCATAAGGAAACTGTATCAAAAAACAGTTCTTGGTCAGCGAACGATGATGACCGAGCCGGAGACCCGGGTCCGCGGATGCCGATGGTGCCACCAGGGATCGCGGTACGGCCACCACGGATCGTAGAAGGGCCCGCCGCTGACGAACACCACGTCGGGCCGCATGGCCCACAGGTACATGACCTCGGCCGACAGGCGCGGATAGCGGTAGACGAATTCGCCGATTTCGCCGTCGACGAAGCCTTCCACGCGCCCGACCACGGTGATGTCGCGACCCGGGGTGAAGATGGCCGGGTCCTGGAAGCCGGAGCGGCAGGCCAGGAAGCGGCCGAAGTTGTTGTCTCCGCCGACCGGGCGGAGTTCGCGGTCCAGTTCGCGGGCCAGGATTTCGACGCAGGTCTCGTCCCGGCCGGGCCGGGTTTCGACGATGGAGCCACCCCAGCGCACCTGGGCGCCGACCGATCGGTCGGTCGCCTGGTTGGGCTGGAACTCGGCGAAGTCGCCGGCCAACGGCGCCGGAATGCTGGCGCAGCCCGCCAACAGGAGCAGGGTGGCGGCAAGGACAAGCAAGTGCGGCAGGCGAGGTGTGACAGGATGCATCGGGTACTCCGGGAAAACAGCCGGCGATTGATTGTCGTTGGACACGCCGGACGCCCGCAGGTTCAGGTTTATGCAGGAGAAAATTGCCGGACGCCGGCGCTGAACCGTGAAGTCTCGTCGGGCCGATCACCATAGTGAATCCGGCAATACATCCGGGCCAGTTCGGCGAACTCCTCGGCACCTTCAACGCCGCGGCCGGCAACCCGCTCGGCGAACTCCAGCGGGGTTTCCTGCGGTTGCTTGACCAGGCCGTGGCGCCGCATCTTTTTCAGCAGGGCCAGCCAGGCCCGTTCGGCCTCGCTGCGTGGGCGTGCCCGTTTCGGGCGCAGCAGGAACCAGCTCAGCACGCCGCTTACAAGCAGCAGCACCAGCATCATCAGCACGGCGACGCGCTCGGTGCTCATGCCGCTCAGGCCCAGGCGCTCCAGCATGCGCTGCTGGCGGGCATGATCGAAACCGAGTACCCAGCGGTTCCACAGATGCTGGATGCGGTCATAGCGGTTGCGCAGGTTCTGAATCCAGTCCAGGTCCAGCAGGTGGCGCGGGCCGTCGATGACGCTGCGCGCGCCTTGCTCGATACGGGCCGGCGACACGGCGGCGGTGGGGTCGACGCGGGTCCAGCCGCTGCCTTCCAGCCAGACCTCGTTCCAGGCATGCGCGTCGGACTGGCGCACCAGCAGGTAGTTGCCGTTGGCCTGCCAGAATCCGCCCTGGTAGCCGGTCACCACCCGGGTCGGAATGCCGGCGGCGCGCATCAGGACGGCGAAGGCCGAGGCGTAATGCTCGCAAAATCCGGAGCGCAGATCGAACAGGAATTCATCAACGCCGTGACGGCCGAGCGGCGACGGTCTCAGGCTGTAGTAGAAGGCTTCCTCGCGAAACCATCGCAGGACGGCCTGGATCAACTCCCGGTCGTCGGCGTGGCGCTCGCGCAGCTCAGCCGCCAGGGCCGTGGTGCGCGGATTGCGGTTGTCGGGCAGCCGCGTCGCCAGGGCGCGCAGATTGGACGACAGTTCGGGCATGTCGACGAAGTCGGGGTTGGAAACCGCCTCGTACTGCATCAAGGTGGTCACCGGCTGGCGGTTGAGCATCTGGTGATCGACGCTGATCAGCGCCTGCTCGGGGCCGCGCACGGGAAAGTCGAGCACGAACAGCCAGCGGCGCTCGTGCGGCTCCAGCTGCACCCGGTAAACCAGGCTGTGCAGGCCTTCGGGCACGAACTGGCGGCTGGGCATGTCGCTGAAGAAGGGCCGGCTCCAGGTCGTGCCGTCGAAGTTCCACAGCACCGGGCCGCGCCAGTAGCGCTGATCGGGCGGTGGTGGCGGGCCGTCGAACTCGACGCGGAAGGCCGGCGAGTCGTCCAGGAACAGGTTGCTGATGGAACCCGGCGACATCTCGTCGGACAGGCCGGTGCGGCCGTCCATGATCTGGTCGGGCAGTCCCCACAAGGGCTGGGCCAGGCGCGGAAACAGGGCGAACAAGGTGAGCGCGACCGGTGCGGCCATCAGCAACAGGATGGCGGCGCTGCGCACGCCGTCCCACTCCGCCTTGCGCGTGCGCTGCCCGGTCCGGGCATGCATGTCCTGGATGCGGGTCAGGGCGATGGTCGCGACCAGCGAGCCGATGACGAGGTAGACCAGGTAGATCAGGCGCTCGTTGAACAGGAACTGCGTGGCGATGAGGAAGAAACACACCGAGGCGACCAGGCGCAGGTCGCGCATGGTGAACATTTCCATCATCTTGGCCGCCAGCATCACGCACAGCAAGGCCGTGGCCGTGCGCCTGCCCCAGAAGCCGCCGAAAGCCACGATGATCAGCAATAGCCCGACGCCCGTCAGGCTCAGTCGCAGCAGCGCCGGCGGCGGGCGCCAGCCCCGGTGAGCGGCGAGCAGTCGCCAGCCGCACACGGCCAGGATGGCTCCGGCCAGCCAAACGGGCATCGCCAACAGATGGGGCGCCGCCGCGATCACGAAGGCCGCGACGGTCCAGGCGACGGCGTTGAAGGGGGGCAGGCCCTTCATCTAGAGCTCGGCCAGGGCCCGCAGGCAGGCGTGCAGATGCGGCTCGCCGCGGTCGGGGCCGATCTTTACTCCCCCCAGGTTCAGCGTCCATGGGCGCTCCAGCCGATGGGCCTGCAGGACCCAGGCGGTCAGGACGGCGATTCGCGTCTCGAGGTCACGGCCCGGGGTGCGGGCCAGGTCCAGGTGCAGTTCGCGCGCTTGCGGCTGGCGCAAATCGCGCACCAGCAGGCTGTCGTGGCGCTGGCTGGCTTTCCACGCGACCCGGTGCAGCGGGTCGCCCTCGCGCCAGCCGCGCAGGCTGAAGAACTCGTCGCCGTCGCTGCGTTGCCGGTGATGCTCGCCGGTCTGGTCCGAGGCCTGATCGGGCAGGGGCGGCGGCCGTTCGGCGGGTCTGGGCCAGACCAGGATCGGCCGCTCCGTCCAGAACCAGGACCAGGCCTCGAACAGGCCGATGGGCTGGCTGGTCTGGACCCGGATTCTGCCGGGCTGCAGCCAGCCGCGGTGATGGGTGGCGACCGGGATGGCGATCTCGGCGCGTTCCTGTGGGCCCAGGCTGAAGATGCGCAGCGAATCGTCGAGCTTGAGTTCCAGGCCCGGCCGTTCGCGCAGGGCCGGGTTGTCCAGGCTGATCATGAGCTGCGCGGTCTGGCCGGCAAACACCGGTGCGGCGCCCGTTCGCAGGATTTTCAGCTGCTGCAGGTTGCGAAAGGCCAGCAGCATGGAGTTGGAGGCCAGTCCGGCGACAATGAAGGTGGTCAGCAGCCCGAGGTTGTTGTTGAAGTTCAGGCTGCCCATCAGCATGGCGAACATCAGCAGCCCCAGCAGCCAGCCGAAGCGCGTCGGCAGGATGAAGATCTGCCGGTAGCGCAGCGTCATCGGCGGCCGCGTCGGTCCGCGCCGGGCAATCCAGCGGTCCAGCCAGCGGCGCATGATTGCGGTAGTGGTGCCGGGCTTTTCGGAGCGGGCGACGCTTGCCACGTCAGGGCACCGGCGTGGTGTCCAGGATCTCCTCCACGATCCGGTCTGCGTCCAGCCCGCTCTCGGGCATGGGCTGCAGGCGGTGGGTGGCCAGGGCGGGAAAGATCAGCTTGACGTTTTCCGGCAGGCAGAAGTCCTGGCCGCGAACCAGCGCGTGCGCCCTGGCGGTCCGGATCAGCGCCAGTGCCGCGCGCGTGGACAGGCCGGCGCGCAGCCCCGCATGCGTTCGGCTGGCGCTGACCAGGGCCTGGATGTAGTCCAGGACCGCTTCGCCAACGTGCAGTGCGGCTGCCTGGTCGACCAGCGCCATCACGCGTTCGGCGTCCAGTTCGGCGGCGAGATCGCCCAGCAGCTGGCGGCGGTCCGGCTCGACCAGCAGCCGACGCTCTTCGGCCGCCGACGGATAACCGACGGCGGTGCGCAGCAGAAAGCGGTCAAGCTGGGAATCGGGCAGCGGATAGGTGCCGGCCATGTCCAGCGGGTTCTGCGTGGCAATGACGAAAAACGGTCGCGGCAGGGCATGAGTCTGCCCGTCGACGGTCACCTGGCCCTCGGCCATGGCCTCCAGCAGGGCCGATTGAGTCCGCGGCGTGGCGCGGTTGATCTCGTCGGCCAGCATCACGTTGGCAAACACCGGCCCGGGCCGAAATTCGAAGCGCTCATCCTCGCGCCGGAACACCGACACGCCCAGGATGTCGGCGGGCAGCATGTCGTTGGTGAACTGCACGCGCTGCCATGTGCCGCCGAGCACCAGCGACATGGCCTGGGCCAGGGTGGTCTTGCCGACGCCGGGCAGGTCCTCGATCAGCAGATGGCCTCCGGCCAAAAGCGCGGAGAAGGCCAGTTCGATCACTTCGCTCTTGCCGACGATGACCTGGTTGACCGCCTTGATCGCGCGTTCCAGGTCCAGCGGCAGCGGCCGTGCCCGGCCGGCCGGCTCGGGTAGGCTAGTCATCCAGCAGGGCGTTCAGTTTGGCGGCGCAGATGAAATCGTTTTCGCTCAAGCCGTCGATGGCGTGGGTGGTGAAATTGATCAGGCAGTAGTTGTAGCCGGCCTCGAAATCGGGATGGTGGTTTTCCTGGTTGGCAATCCAGGCCATGGCGTTGATGAAGGCCATGGTCTTGTAGAAGCCCTTGAACTCGAAGCGTCGGTAAATCGTGGTCGCCGCGTCGTTGACCTGCCAGCCGGGAATCTGCGGCAGCAGCGTTTCGATTCGATCACGCTCCAGCGGGGCCGTGCCGCCCTCGCAGGGCACGCATTTCTTTTCGGTCAAACGATCAGATTCGCTCATGTCAGGCGGCCTCCTTGGCGGCGGGTTTGGGTGGAAAGGTCGGGGTGAACGCGCCCAGCGCGCGGGCCTCGCGGATCAGGCCGAGCAGGTCGGCCTTGGCCAGGTCGAACAGGTCGTCGAGCCGGTCGAGCACGTAGTAGACGGTCTGGTAGATGTCGATCCGGTACGGCGTGCGCAGCGCATCGATGGGATCGAAGGGGCGGCGGATCGGTTCCGGGCTCTCCAGCGCAAAGTGCGTCTCGCCCGGCGATGAGGCGATTCCGCCGCCGCAGATCCGCAGGCCCTCGGGCGTCTGCAGCAGGCCGAACTCCACGGTAAACCAGTACAGCCGCGCCAGGTAGACGCGTTCGGCCTTGCTCGCCTTGACGCCGGCCTTGCCATAGGCCTCGGTAAAGTCGGCGAATCCGGGGTGCGTCAGCATGGTGGCGTGGCCGAAGATCTCGTGGAAGATGTCCGGCTCCTGCAGGTAGTCCATGTCCTCGCGCGAGCGAATGAACGAGGCGGCAGGAAATTTCTTCTGCGACAGCAAGTCGAAGAAACGGTCGAAATTGATCAGCGCCGGCACCGGGGCGACTTCCCAGCCGGTGCGCTCGCGCAACACGGCGGACACCTCATGCGGCTGGGGTATGCGATTCTGGGGCAGCGCGAGCATCTCCAGTCCGTCGAGAAACTGCTGACAGACCCGGCCCTCGATCACCTCGAGTTGCCGCGCGTAGAGATCGGCCCAGACGCTGTGTTCTTCGTCGGAATAGGGAATGATGCCGTCGGCGTCTTGCACCTTGGCTTGGTAACGGGAGGATTTGGCCATGACTGCACTCCGTGATGGCTTGAAGCGTGAATCTTATCATCGGCCAGTGGCCGGGCCATGACGGTCGAGGACCAGGGACCGGCGGCCGGCCAGGTGCGTTACTGGTGGCTGCAGGTTCGAGAAGCGGCCAGGGCCGCTTTGTAGGAAATATCCTACAGCGTGTAGGAAATATCCTACAAAGCGTCGAGAGGAACTGCGGCATACAAAATCGACCGCCTGCGGCATTCTGAACGCCTACGTTGGTAGTAGGGGCCTTTGCAGCGGCAAGGGCTGATGGACTCCCCCAAACTCAGGGTTGCTGGTCCCTTTTGGGGGTGCTTGAAGGCGGTGCCGAGAGGCATCGCCTTTTTTTATTCCGCCTGCGCTATGCGGCTAGTGGCTGCTACCGCCACCCGTCGCGGGATCGTGCCTTGCGAGTAACGGTTCCTGTTCCAGTTCGACCAATGCCGGCGGCTCGTACTGCAGTTCCGGCCATGCTGGCGCGTCCGCCGGTTCACCGGCTTGCGAGCAGCCGGTCAGGATCAATACCAGGAGCAGGGCGCAGAGGGTCGAAGGATTCATGGGCGGACCAAGATTACTCCTTCACCCGTCACGACGATGCCTTTCCGGCCTGGTGATGCGATATTCTGGAATCTGGCATTCGCGATCCCGACTCCTGCCGCATGAAAGATATCAACCGCCTCCTGGTTTTCGGAGCGACCGGCACTCAGGGCCATCCCGTGGTGGATGCAGCGCTGGATGCGGGCCTGTCGGTCAGGGCCGTCACCCGCGATCTTGACGCCGCCAGTGAACGGCTGTCGCAGCGGGTCGAGTTGTTCGAAGCCGACCTGCTCGATGTCGATTCCCTGCGCGACGCGATGGCGGACATGGACGCCGTCTTCTTCCACCTTCCGGTCATGCCCCAGAGCCGCGAAGGTTCGGCAATGGTGGATCATTTTCTTGCCGCGCTGCGCGACAGCCGGATTCGACGCCTGGTGTTCAGCACCTCGGCCTGGTGCGGCGATGCCATGCCGGACAGCGAGTTCGTGGTCGGGCTGCGCGGCGTCAGCGCCGCCATGCTGGCCAGCGGCGTCGATACGGTGGTCCTGAGGCCGACGCTGTACCTGGCCAACCTGGTCTGGCCGCACATCATTCGCGAGATCAAGGAATTCGGCCGGCTGACCTACCCGCCCCTGAGCGCGAAGCGTCGTCTCAACTGGACCGCTACCGAGGATCAGGCCGCACTCGCCATTGCAGTGCTCGGCAGCGATGCCGCCGGCGAAGTCATCGATATCGCCAGTCCGGAGCCGGTCAGCGGGCCCGATCTGTGCCGCTTGCTGGCCAGGGTCTACGATCGCGAGGTGCATTACGCGCCGCAATCCGTGGACGATTTTGCCGACACGCTCAGCCACCTGGCCGGCAGTGCGCATATCGGCCGCTCCGTCGCCGAGTTGTACAGCGGGATCGACAGCCTGAAAGACAACGGTCCGCTGGTCGACACGGATGCCCTGGAGCGTCGTTTCGGCGTGCGGCTGACGCCGGTCAGCGAATGGGTGGAAGAGCGCCTGGGTGCCTTGCTGTCGCTGTACAACCCGCGCTAGCCGACGCCAGTTCGGCGCGTTTCAGTTGACCACGATGACCGGGCACTGGGCCAGGCGCACGGTCTTGTCGCTGACGCTGCCCATCAGCAGGCCCTGCAGCTTGCCGCGACCGCGTCGTCCCACCACCAGGATCGGGCGGTCGCATTCGGCGGCATAGCGGATCAGGGCTTCGGCCGGATCACCGCCAAGCAGCACCGGCTCGACGGCAACCTGGCGGTCACCGGCGCGCTCGATGGCACGGTCCAGCAGGGCCGCGGCAAGTTCGTATTCAGGGATGCCGCCGGCGGCTTCCTGCACCCGATCCAGATCGATCGTGCGCACTTCGCCGGGGCGCATGCTCGCGGGCCGGGTGGCGTGCACGACCCTCACCGGCAGGCGCAGGGTTTCGGCCATGTCCAGGCCGAAGTCCAGGGCCCGGCCGGCACTGGGCGAATCGTCGACGGCGATCAGCAGCGAGGTGTGCTTGAAGGTCATGATGTGCGCTCCCTGCGGTTGGCTACCCTGCCACGATTGTACTCGCGTGGCAGCCGGCTGCTGCAATGGGGTCGCTCCGACGTGCTGATTGACGGAACCGCCCGCGGCGCAGTGTCAGCTTTGCGCCGCGCCGTTGCCGAGCGCTTCCTCGATCAGCCGGTCACGCATGCGGCGGTGGAATGGCTCGTCGCCGAACCAGATCATGAAATATTTCTCGGCGCCCTCGGCGCTTTCGCAGTGCTTGAGCAGGTCTCCGTTCAGGTACATGCTCAGGCCGCGGTCGGGCCGGAAGATCACGTCGTAGCGGTCGCCGCTGTCGGCGTCGACGTAGGCGTCGGCCATGCAGCGCAATGGTTCCGGCAACTCGTCGATATCGTTGAGCGCGAGGTTCTGCTTGAGGGTGGAACGGGCCGTCTCGATCAAATCTTCGCCGCGGAAAGAGCGGGCCAGTTCCAGCGAAAACTTCTTCGGCACCGGATCGAGGATGCGCCTGGCGTTGTCGCACTGGTCCAGATACAACAGGGCCGTCCCAACGCGAAACAGGCCGGCCACGCGCAGTTCCAGTTCGGCGCAGCGCGTCAGTTCGTCCCCGCCCGGTGCGCTGGCCACGGCGCTCGGCGCTGTTCCCAGAGTCGTCAACACCAAGCCCGCCCCGATCATCGCGGCGCGGATCACAAGGCCCTCCTGGCCCGACGCACGGCAAAGCCGACGAAAGGCAGATGGGCGTACAGCCCGTGGCCGCTGTCCCAGAAATCCTGGTGCAGCACGACCCGGCCCTCCTCGTCGAAGCGCAGGTGGCTCATGCCGATGGAGCGCGAGTGAATGTCGCGGCCAACGGCCCGGGTCTTGAATTCCATGGTCCAGCGCACGTAGACATCGGCGCCATCCCGGAGCACCTGGTGCACTTTCACTTCGCTTTGATGCAGTCCGGCGCCGGTACGGCCCATGTAGGCGACCAGGTCATGCCGGCTCCGGAAAGTATGCAAGGTGTCGTTGAAGAAGAGTTGATCGGCGTAAGTCTCACGAATCATGTCGGCCAGGCCGGGGTCGGTCAAATCCGCATAAGTTGACTTGAAGCGTTGCACGCCGATGTCGATCGCGGTCTCGGCACCCGGGAAGTCGCGCATCGCTTGCTCATAAGGGTCGATCATGTCGGGCATGCC
>SL_3KL_010_SEDDRAFT_10004823_pt1 | contig 12161 bp, 7 predicted proteins | sample SodLakKL_010_SED_2_FD_10381 | JGI IMG/M metagenome (IMG submission 10381)
GAACGGTTGAAGGTTCGGGTGATTACGTGGAAGGAGACGAGATTACCATAAGCGCCGTTTCGGCAGAAGGCTATTCTTTTGTTGAATGGACAGGTGACATTGCAAATGTAGCAGACGCGGGTTCGGCAACAACAACCCTGACAGTGCCTGCTACAGATATTACTATTACAGCAGTGTTTGCTCAGGATGATATTGAATAATTCAGGAAGAAAACAGATTGAATAAAAAGAGGCTGTATCAAATGAATAATTAAGTTCCTGAGAATTTGAATATTTGGAAAACTTTTCGGATAGAAGTACATATAAAAAGAGGGTGTGTCAGATTTTTGAGACACCCCCTTTTTTCTCTTGTGCTTTGCATGGCCGATAACCTGGTTGTGAAAGTTCACTATGGGGGTTTGTAGTCGACAACCATCAAGATTGACCGGCTGTTACGCTTCAAGCTGACTGCGCATGCAAATGTTCATTTATGAACACAAACTGTTTCATATCGGAACATTTTAAAAACAGGATAATAAATTGTAATTTAGTTAAAAAGTTATAATATAGTTGTTTAAATAAAGTGGCATTTATATTGATAGTTGTCTGAAAACAGTGTACTGTATTTTTACTTAATACGATAATTTGGATTTACACTGTTTTATGATTTATGAACTAAAAAGCCCCGGAATAAAAAACATTATAAATAACCGCTGAAAATGGTAATCAATTTTTTCAAGGTTGCATTAAGACAGTTATTAAGGTATAAGGGTTATTCACTGATAAACATTTTCAGTGTTGGAGCGGGGATGGCATGTAGTATTATCATTTTTATGCTTGTTTGGCATGAATTTACTTACGACAGGTTTCATGAAGATTATGAACAGATGTACAAGGTTGGTCTCGAGGGCAGTTTTGTTTGGGGTGATATCCCCCAATACAGTGTATCGGCCAACCTTGGCCCGGCACTTAAAGAGCAGGCTCCGGAAGTTTTGGATATGACAAGAATAGCATCCTGGGGAAGAAACTCGCTTATTGTAAACGAAGAAGAGAATTTTTTAAATAGTGATGCTATTCATGCAGATGAGAATTTTTTCCGCTTTTTTGACTTTGAACTGATCCATGGCCATCCGGAAGAAGTTCTCGCATATCCTCATACTGCAGTTATTACTGAAGAGATTGCAGTTAAATTGTTCGGCCATACTGATGTTGCCGGGGAAACTATCAATGTCGGAAGGTTTGGAGACTTCACCATTACAGGTATTGCAGCGCTGCCACCCAGGAATTCCCATATTGTTTTTACGGTTATTCTTTCATTTGAATCGTTTTATACCGGGAGATACCGTGAAAGTATTGAAAGCTGGGGGAATTTCAACTCATTGCTTTATGTAAAACTTGCAGAAGAAACAGATGTTGAAGGTTTCTCCATGAAAGCCGATGAGATAATGGCTGATAATATGGATATGGAGTTTATGAGAGAGCATGGTTTTGAATTCAATGCATTTGCCAGGAGGATAGACAAAGTCCACATAAGTGAATTTCCCGAAGGAGGATTCAAACCCAATGTAAACAGGGCACATTTATATATTCTGGGTGGCATTTCTTTTTTGATTCTGGTTTTGGGATGCGTTAACTATATAATTCATTCTACTGCCAGATCAGTCGAACGTGCTAAGGAGGTGGGCATAAGGAAAGTGATTGGTGCAGGAAGGAAGCAGCTTATTTTCCAGTTTATGGGTGAATCGTTTATTATTGTTTTCATCGCATTTATTCTGGCATTGATTATCATTGAAACAAACCTTCCTCTTGTGAACAGGATATTTGATACCTCAATAAGGTTTTACAGCAGCGGCAATATACTGGTAATTATTTCGCTTCCACTGCTGCTGATATTAACCGCTTTGATNGCCGGAGCATATCCGTCTGTTTTCCTTTCGGGTATATATCCTGTAAAGATAATGAAACACCAGCACTTTTCTTTTAACGGGAAATCTTCATTAAGAAAAATCCTCATAATATTCCAGATAGTAGTTTCTGTGGCACTGGTTGTGTGCGTAATTGTAATGCATCGCCAGTTAAGGTATATAGAACTGAAAGATCTCGGTTTTGAACCTTCCGGCAGGGTAATTGTACAGCTCAACTCTACTGAAACCCGCAGCAGGCATCATCTTATAAAGGAAAATATTGGCAATCTCTCTGGAGTAAAAGGAGTGACTTCATCAGATAAATACCCGGGAACTTCTTTCAGTACAAGTCCGCTTTACGTAGAAGGTTATGATGAAAGATTTTCTATGGCCAGGCATGTTGTGGATTATGACTATATAAACGTTATGGGAATTGAGGTTATTGAAGGCAGGGGGTTTTCAGAGGAGTTTGCAGCAGATCAAATGACTGCTTTGGTTAATGAAACGGCAGTAAGAACTTTCGGTTGGGATGATCCATTGAATAAAGTAATAGGGTGGTACAGAACGTCAAATGATTATGAAGGGTATAACATAATAGGCGTTGTAGGCGATTACCATTTCAAGTCGCTGCACGAAGCGGTGGAGCCACTTGTTTTGTTCCAGCTCACGTATAATTATTACCCCGAATTTGTTACCATCTGGATTGAGGATGAAAGATTTTCTGAAACAATTGAGCGTATTTCAAATGTGTGGAGGGAACTTTTCAGGGATGAAATATTTGTATATTTTCCTCTGGAAGGTACATTTGCGGGGTACTATGAGGATGAAAGAAAAATGGAAGGTATGATCGGGTTTTTCACCATTCTTGTTCTGGTGATCTCCTCACTCGGGTTATTTGCACTGGCTGCTGTTACAACCACAAACCGTACAAAAGAGATTGCAGTGCGAAAAGTTTTCGGGGCTAATGCCCGCACTATATCCCTCCTTTTTATCAAACAGTTCGGTGTTTGGGTTTTGGTCTCAAATATTATTGGCTGGGTTATTGCCTGGTTTTTTATGCAGAGATGGCTGCAGGATTTTGCTTATAAAACCGATCTTAACGATCCGGTGATTTATATAGCGGCTTTATTAATTACATCTGTTATTGCATTTTCTGTAACAGCATACCAAACGGTCAGGATTGCACTTACAAATCCTGCAAGTACACTGAAATACGAATGAGAAGGGTTGATAATATAATAAATTAATGGCAAAGCATTTTTTAAATGAAGAAAACCGGATGGTTTTAAAAAATTTGTTTAATATATTCCAACCTGTTTACCAGATGATTCGTTTTTAAAAATGAAAACTTTAAATTAAATTAAGTTTCAAAAAAATTAACCTGTAAAAATATTGCAAAATGGGGAAAAAAATAAAATCAAAATTGATAGACAAAGGGGGGTTTAAAAAAATATACTGTGGACTCCGGTCATGTTTGTTGCTTTTTCTGTTCCTGCTTATTACAGGTGCATCATGTGAAAAAGATGAGTTAAGGGATCAGATAGTTACCGATACCGCTGAGGCTTACATTATGGATGTAAATGTGCCCGAAAATGTTGTCGCAGGAGAGCCGGCAATTTTAATCGTGAACTTTTACAAGCCAACACCTTGTTACGATCTTAAAGATATACTGGTGGCAGGTACGGGTTTTGAGCTTTACCTGAAAGTTCTGGTTGAAAATTCTGTGCCGGACCAGGTTTGCCCCCAGGTTCTTGTGGAGGAGAGTCAGAGCTTCAGCTACACTTTTGAAAATCCAGGGACATACACACTTGATTTCAATCCTTTTTCAGCTAACCATCGTCCCGTGCAAATAAGAGTTGAAACTGCCGGTTAATTTATTTCAACTTTATGTGTGTTTATAAAAACTTTTTACAATGTTAAACGTTTATTTATTTAAATGTTTGCATAAAAAATCTTATTTTGTCATTAAATGTATAGCCTGAAGAATATATTTGCCCTTCTCCTGGCACTTTTCATACTGGTGTCGGGTACAAATATTGTTTTCAGTGCCCATTTCTGTTCCGGGGAAATTTCAGACATTTCCCTGTTTGCAAACAAAACGGAATCACACTGCTGTAAATCCGGGGAAACTCAAAAGGAGGGTCATTCTTCAGAAAATCAAACATATATTAATACTGTAGTTTGTTGTTCTAATCGTGTTTATTCGGAAAATGCACTTGATATTGTTAATCAGTTCAACCGGGATAGAGATATTAAAGTTCATCAGCCTATGCTTATAATGATCCATGATCATAATTACCTGCTGTCTGAAACTTTTGAAAAGCAACGGAGTCATTTAAAACATTATTCGTATCATTCTGACTGCCGGGACATTTTAGTTCTGGTACAGTCATTCCTGTTATAACATACAGCCATCTTACTTCTGCTGCGCGCTTTACAATGGTTTGATCTGACCTTCTTTATTAATGGCTCAAACCTCTGGAAAAGCCGCAATTGTCATAATCTCACAGCACTTTCATAATCATTTTTATAATGCAATTTTGTTAACGGACTGTTTGTCCGGAAAAATTAACCGAATTAAAAAGGAAAATAATGCTGAACAGAATTATCAAGTTTTTTCTGGAACAGAAGCTGGTTACCGTTTTGTTGCTTGCCCTGATTATAGTTTGGGGTATCGCAACTGCCCCATTCAACTGGGATATCGGCATCTTCCCGCGCGATCCCGTCCCGGTAGATGCAATACCGGATATTGGGGAGAACCAACAGATAGTCTTTACCGAATGGATGGGGAGGTCGCCGCAGGATGTGGAAGACCAGATCACCTATCCGCTTACCACAGCACTTCTGGGTATGCCGGGGGTGAACAGTATACGCAGCACTTCAATGTTCGGGTTTTCCAGTATATACATCATTTTTGATGAAGATGTGGAGTTTTACTGGAGCCGCTCCAGGGTGCTGGAGAAGCTGAACTCCCTTCCTTCCGGCTTGCTTCCCGATGATGTGCAGCCTCAGCTTGGACCCGATGCCACAGCGCTTGGACAGGTTTTCTGGTACACTCTCGAAGGGAGGGACAGTGAAGGAAACCCTGCCGGCGGGTGGGACCTGCATGAATTGCGTACAATACAGGATTATTATGTCAGGTACGCCCTTGCCGGGGTGAAAGGTGTTTCAGAAGTGGCGTCGGTAGGCGGTCATGTTAAGGAGTACCAGGTTGACCTTGACCCGGTTGCCATGAAAGCTCACAATGTTTCACTCGGGGAAGTTATTACGGCGGTGAAAAGCAGCAATATAGACGTCAGCGCCAATACCTTAGAGATCAACAAGGTGGAGTATTATGTGAGGGGACTGGGGTATATTGAAAATATGAATGATATCGAAGAGGCGGTTGTTAAGGTCAATGAAAATGTACCTGTTCGCATAAGGGATATAGCAAAAGTAAATATCGGCCCGCAGGTGAGGACAATGACAGGGATACTGGATAAATCGGGTGCTGAGGCTGTGGGGGGTGTTGTTACTGCCCGATACGGCGACAATCCGCTTGAGGTGATAGATAAAGTGAAAGAGAAAATTGAGGAGATATCTGTCGGATTGCCCGAAAAAACCCTCGATGACGGTACTGTTTCGAAGGTGACAATTGTACCGTTCTATGACCGCACGGGTCTGATATATGAAACACTTGGAACGCTTTACGATGCCATCTCCCTTCAGATACTTGTTACCATAATTGTTATAATAGTGATGGTGTTCAACCTGAGGGCATCATTCCTGATATCGGCGCTGCTGCCTCTTGCAGTTCTGATGTCTTTCATTTTTATGAAGTACACCGGGGTGGATGCCAATATTGTTGCCCTTTCGGGAATAGCAATCGCTATCGGCACTATGGTCGATCTTGGAATAATCCTGAATGAGAATATTCTGAGGCATTTAAAAGAGGCTCCCGGAGGTGAATCAAAACTCACTACCATATACAATGCCGCTACCGAAGTGGGTTCGGCCATTCTTACGGCAGTCAGCACCACCATTGTAAGCTTTCTCCCTGTATTCACACTGCAGGCTGCCGAGGGTAAGTTATTCGGACCGCTTGCATTTACAAAGACTTTTGCAATTATATCCGCCTTTATTTTCACCATTGCAATTATGCCTGCCTTTGCGCACTGGTTCTTTTCAGCCCGGGAAATGAGGCGCAATGTCGGCAGGTTTTTCAGTTATCTGCTGGCTGTTACCGGACTGGTAATCGTTTTTTGGTTTCCCTGGGGAGGGCTGGTTTTGTTTGCATTCGGACTTCACAACAGTTTGCAATACCATTTCCCTGAAAGAATTGGAAAATACCGCAATATCATAACTGCGGTCATTTCAGTAACTGCTGTTGCATGGCTTCTTGCGGGCTACTGGATGCCCCTGGGGGTCAACCAAAGTCTTTTAGTAAACCTGTTGTTTATAGGGTTTATCATATTGCTTGTTTTGGGGGTTTTCTCCCTGTTTATCCGCTATTACCGTTATATTCTTTCCTGGTGCCTTGAAAACAAGTGGAAGTTCCTTATCCTCCCGGCGTTTATTCTCCTGCTTGGATTGAATATCTGGATGGGGTTTGAAAGGGTGTTTGGTTTTGTTTCAAGGGGCACTGAAAATATTGGAATAGATATTTCCGCCACATCTGCATGGAACAGCTTGTCATCCGCTTTTCCCGGAATGGGGAAGGAGTTTATGCCGTCGCTTGATGAGGGCTCCTTCTTGCTGATGCCTACCTCAATGCCGCATACAGGAATTGAGGAAAACAGGGAAATTCTCCGTAAGCTGGACATGTTTGTTGAATCTATCCCTGAAGTTGAAATGGTGGTGGGCAAGGCCGGGAGAGCCGAATCGGCACTGGATCCGGCGCCAATGACAATGTTTGAGAATGTGATCCACTACAAAAGCGAATATATCACAGATATGGACGGACAAAGGATCAGGTTCAGGGTTGACAGGGAAGGTAACTTTGAAAGGGACGAGGACGGTGAGCTGATACCTGACAGAAGAGGCAGGTATTACAGGCAGTGGCGTGATCATATCAGATCTCCCGATGATATATGGAATGAAATTGTAAGAGTGACAAATATACCGGGAGTTACTTCGGCACCAAAGCTGCAGCCGATTGAAACAAGGCTGGTGATGCTGCAGACCGGTATGAGGGCGCCGATGGGTATTAAAGTGTTCGGCCCCGATCTTGAAACGATAGAATCTTTCGGGATGGAGCTTGAAGGGCATTTGAAGGAAGTCCCGTCAGTCAAGTCGGGTGCGGTTTTTGCAGACCGCATTGTTGGAAAACCATATCTTGAAATAGAGCTTGACAGGGTTCAAATGGCCCGATACGGGCTGAATATTAGCGATGTTCAGCACTATATTCAAACGGCACTCGGCGGTATGCAGCTTACCACAACCGTTGAGGGCAGGGAGCGTTTCCCCGTAAGGGCCAGGTATGCAAGAGAGTTGCGTGATGATCCGGATATGATCGACCAGGTACTGATTCCAGCACCAACAGGTGCACAGGTACCGCTCGGACAGATATCAGATATTGTTTACCGCCAGGGTCCCTCAATGATAAGGGGGGAAGACGGATTTCTTGTGGGTTTCGTGCTGTTTGACAGGGAGTCCGGTTTTGCGGAAGTGACCGTTGTGGAAGATGCACGGGAATACCTTCAGGAAAGGATTGACAACGGTGAGCTGGTAGTGCCCTCAGGCGTGAACTACCATTTTGCCGGAAACTATGAGCAGCAGGTAAGGGCTGAAAAACGTCTTATGCTGGTTATACCGCTAAGTTTGATAATTATATTCCTGATACTCTATTTCCAGTTCCGTTCGCCTGCAACCGCCTTTATGATCTTTTCGGCGATAGCTATGGCTTTTGCCGGCGGGTTTTTGATGTTGTGGTTTTACGGCCAGGAGTGGTTTATGAATTTTTCAGTTTTGGGTACAGATATGAGGGAGCTGTTCCAGATGGGTACCGTTAACCTTAGTGTAGCCGTTTGGGTGGGTTTTATTGCACTTTTCGGAATTGCAACTGATGACGGTGTGGTTATGGGGACATACCTGAAACAGAGTTTTGAAAAAAGAAAACCGAAAAGTATCGGGGAGATAAGAAAGGCAGTAATGGAGGCTGGGCTCAGAAGGGTAAGGCCCTGCCTTATGACAACGGCCACTACACTGCTGGCATTGATGCCTGTTCTTACCTCAACCGGCAGGGGAGCCGATATTATGATACCTATGGCCATACCCTCCTTCGGGGGTATGACCGTTGCGCTGATCACCCTGCTGATAGTGCCGGTACTCTATTCAATGTGGGCAGAATACAGGCTGAAACGTCATAACAGCGAACTGGCTTAACAACTCAAATGATATAACTATGAACACACAAGAAAACAATATAATACAAGATTTGCCGGATATGATCGGTTTATCCCGTTTGATTAAAAGTGTCGCTTCTTTTATGATCCGGCAGTTGCGCACGCGGGTTTTTATACTTGCTTTCACCCTCCTTCCGTTTACCGGATTGATCGATATACATGGTCAAAGCCTGGATGATTACCTTGTTGAGGCAGCGGAAAATAATCCGGAAGTGAAGGCATATTTCAACGAATACATGTCGGCCCTGGAAAAAATTCCCCAGGCAGGCGCACTGCCCGACCCTCAGCTTGCTTTCGGGTTTTTTATAAAGCCTATGGAACTGCCGATGGGTGATCAGAGGGCTGAGATTTCGCTAATGCAGATGTTCCCGTGGTTCGGAACAACAGGTGCACGCAGCGATGAGGCCTCACAAATGGCACTTGCCAGGTACGAGGCTTTCAGGGATGCAAAGAACCGCCTTTTCCGGGAAGTTAAAACAGCATGGTATGATCTTTATGAGCTGGAAAAAGAGATAGAAATTGTTGAAGAAAATATCGGGCTGCTCAGAAAGCTGGAAGAGATCACTTTGACAAGGTTCGGTGCCTCTTCTTCAGGTCTGCAGCCAGTCAGCGGCAGTTCCATGAGGATGCCCGCAAACACCGGTGGGATGCAAACAGGGATGCCTGATGTTTTAAGGGTTAAGATGGAGATAAACGAAACGGAAAATATGCTGGAAAACCTGAAGGAACTGCGCCAGCCTTACAGGGCAAGGTTTAACGGACACCTGAACAGGCCACTCGAAGAGGAGGTTGCCCTGCCCGATACGGTTGTTGTTTCCGATAAGCCTTTTAAAGCCGGAATAAATGAAAGTATTTTGAATAATAACCCGGCTGTGAGAATGCAGGATGAGAAGGTATCGGTCTATGAATTGCGTCGCAGAACAGCTGTTCTGGAGGGACGCCCTTCTTTCGGGATAGGTCTGAATTACATGGTTTTCTCATCTTCTTCCGCCAATAACGCTTCCATGAACGGAGGGAACATGCTTATGCCTATGGTGACAGTTACAATACCGGTCTTTCGCCAAAAGTACAGGGCAATGGAAAGGGAAGCGGCATTGATGAGAGAGTCGGCTGCCTACAGAAAGGAAAATATGATCAATGAACTTTCGGTTGAGGTTGCTGCTGCAAGAAGGGAGTTGTCGGATGCAGAAAGAAGGCTTAAGCTCTACAGTGACCAGTCGGAGCTTGCGGAGAAAACACTTAATATAATGATAACATCCTATTCCACCGGAAAGGAAGATTTCGGCGAAGTGCTGAGAGTTAGCCGGCAGTTGCTGGATTTCAGGCTGGGCCTTTTAAGGTCGGCGGCTGATCATGAACGGGTAATTGCCAAACTGGAAATGCTTACCGCAACCGGCATGGAAAAATTTGAATCGGCCGGCCAGGGAAACACTTTGCGGCAGGAATAAAGAATTGACCAAAAAATTTAATGACCAAAAGATATATGATTATGAAAAAATTAATGAATAACAAATGGTTTTCAGGGGCATTGATTTTGCTCCTTGGTATCATTGCGGGACTTCTTATCGGCTCCCGCTCCGGAGATGAGCCAGGACATGAAGAGCATCTTCACGACCATGAGCACGAAACCCACGCAGTTGAAGAGTGGACTTGCTCGATGCACCCCCAGATAAGGCAGGATGAGCCGGGCGATTGCCCCATTTGCGGAATGGAGTTAATACCTGTATCAACTGACAGGGGCAGAGAGGATCATGATCCGATGGTTCTGCGCATGAGTCCGGAAGCAATTGCAATGGCCTCTGTGCAAACTTCGCGGGTTGAGAAGTCTGAAGCTGAGAAAGTACTGGGTCTTACCGGCAAGGTAAGGTATAATGAGCAGTCAGTTTCAAACGTAACTTCAAGCTTCCCCGGAAGGGTGGAAGAGCTTTACGTTAATTTTACCGGACAGCAGGTAAAAAAGGGGGAACCCCTTGCACGTCTCTATTCGCCCGAACTGGTAACTGCACAGAAAGAGCTGCTTGAGGCTGCGGGCATGAAAGAGTCTTATCCCGGACTGTATGCTTCTGCAAGGGAAAAGCTAAGACAATGGAGATTGAGCGAAGGGCAGGTAGATGAAATAGAAAAGAGCGGCAGTGTAAAGTCGCATTTTGATGTGCTTGCATCCAATGACGGTACAGTAACTGGAAGAATGGTTGCAAACGGCGATTATGTCGGAACCGGCACTGTTTTGTTTGAGATAGCAGATCTTCGCACAGTGTGGGTAATGGTTGACGCATACGAAAACGACCTGGCATGGATAGGAACAGGTGACAGGGTAGAGTTCAGTTTACCGGCAATCCCCGGCGAGGAGTTTAACGGAAGGGTCGGATTCATAGATCCTTTTATCGATGACGGGTTAAGAACAGCAAGGGTAAGGGCGGAGGTGTCCAATCCCGGATTAAAACTGAAACCCGGTATGTTTGTCAATGCCAGGATCACTTCACGTATAGGGGGCGGTGAGCAGTCACTTCTCATTCCCCGCACAGCCCTGCTCTGGACCGGCAAAAGGTCTGTTGTGTATGTGAAAGTGCCCGGCAGTGAAGAGCCTGCCTTTGAAATGCGGGAGGTGGTTATAGGTCCGCGAATGGGAGAAAAATATCTTGTGGAAAGCGGACTTGATGAGGGGGAGGAGATTGTGACCAACGGGGTTTTTGCAATTGATGCTGCCGCCCAGTTAACCGGCAATTACAGCATGATGTCAAGGCCACCGGTTAAGACATATGAAGTTCCGGAGCAGTTCAGGAGTCAGCTTACCGATGTTGTAGAGGAGTATTTTTATGTAAAGGACGCACTGGTTGATTCTGATCCGGCAACGGCAGCTTCAGCAACCGGGGATCTGGTTTCTGCACTCGGCAGAACAGATATGTCTCTTCTCGAAGATGAACCGCACCACAGGTGGATGGAGATACTGGACGGTCTCAGATCTGCTTCAAAAATGATACTGGATGCGGATGATCTGGAAGAGCAGCGCATCCATTTTGAGATGCTTTCTGATAACATGACAGAAGCGGTGGAATATTTCGGAGTGCTTATCGACAGGGTTTACAGGATGTATTGCCCGATGGCATTTGAAAATAAGGGTGCATACTGGCTCAGTAACGAGGAGGAGGTGCTGAACCCCTATTTCGGGGAAGCAATGCTCCGTTGCGGGGAAATAACCCAAACATACCGAAGGGGCTCAAGGGTGTTTGAAATGGAAGAGGAAGCTCCGGCACCTCCACAAGAGCACATACATTAATTTTCTTTTAAGACAGAAACAGATTATTTTAATATTAACTAAAAGATAAAAAATTATGAAAAAAATAAATTTCAGACCAATTATCGCAATCTCCACATTTGCGGTTATCGTGATTCTATTTGCTTCCTGCTCAGGCGGACAGCAAGAACAAGCTGATCAACATGAAGATCATGATCAAACTGAACTGACGGTGTACGGCGGCAACATCACTTTTTCTGACGAAAATCTGCAAAAAGCGTTTCAGCACTATATTCATCTGAAAGATGCACTCGTCAATTCCGACGCGGAAGAAGCACGCAGTGTTTCGGAAATGCTTGCTCAATCGCTCGAATCTCTTGAAGGATCCGCAGAACTTGTCAGCCATGCAGAACTTATTTCAAACACAGATGATCTTGACATACAGAGGGAGGCTTTTTATCCACTCAGTGATGGCTTCACAGAGCTCATAAAAAACACCCCCCCTGAGAGCGGTCAGGTATATATTAAGAACTGCCCCATGGCTTTTGACAACGAAGGTGCTTATTGGCTGGCTGCGGAAAGCGAAATAAACAACCCTTATTTCGGTGATGCTATGTTAAGGTGCGGTTCCGTAACCGGAGTTATTGAATGAAGAAATAAC
>SL_3KL_010_SEDDRAFT_10004824_pt1 | contig 12161 bp, 7 predicted proteins | sample SodLakKL_010_SED_2_FD_10381 | JGI IMG/M metagenome (IMG submission 10381)
CGCTCTGCAAACTCACGAACCCGCATTCTGAGCGTCTCGTGAGCCTCTGTTACAAAAGGATTGCTTAACATCAACGAAGGATTAATTTATGTTTTTTTAGGACTTGGTGATATAATATAACAAAAATATCCGGCTGTGGTTCTGTAAAAGTATAAAAAAAATCTTTATCTGCATTCCTTCGTTGTTTCACCAAGGTGTTCAATGTTATTATATCAGCTTATCGGTTAATTGGATTAACAGACTGTTGTCTTCGACCATGTCACCGTCTTTGACACTGATCTGTTTTACATAGGCTTTGGCTGTAGCAATGATCTTGTTTTCCATCTTCATTGACTCAAGCACCAGCAATGTGTCTCCTTTGTTTACCTCGTCGCCGGGCTCTACATTGATTTTTATAACAGTACCGTGCATTGGCGCCTTGATAAGGCTTTCCCCCTCAAGCACCGGATTTTTGTTGATCTCCCTGAGGGTTTCTTTACCAAGATGGCATGCAGGACATACGGTGGCAGTGACACCCTCGTGCTGAAAAATGACTTCACCATTCACGGAATGATAAAACAATGTATGAATATTGCCGCCGACATCAATGCGCATGGAATGGGAGTCTCTCTCCAGCAAACGATAGGTGATCTCCCTGTCACGACCGGTGATACTCATGTGGTATGCATTGTGGTATAGGTATCTCTGTTGCAGCAACTTTTTGTTGATTAAGAGTTTGGTGGTTGGTAAAAGGCGCCACGCCCCAATCCGATGCCAGGTGTTTTTTCCCTGGTGGTCGTTAATGGGATTGGCAAAAATAAAGGCCATTGCAAGGAGGTTGTTGTCAATTTCATTGCCTCCCTCTTTCTGTTTCCGTTCTAAAAATCCGGCTGCGGCCCCGGTATCAATGTTTCCTTCGATAAAGTCCCGGGAATTTATCAGGTCGATCAACAAAGAAATGTTTGTCTGTACTCCCAGCAGTACGTAGTTTTTCAGATGGTGTTGAAGTTTTTTCCTTGCTGTTTCCCTGTCTGACGCATGAGAGATCACTTTGCTTACCATGGGGTCAAAAAGACTGCTTATCTCCCCCCGTTTGTCAAGTGCGGTATCTATTCGCAGGCCTTTGCCCTCAGGTGTTTTATGGTAAAGCACCTTCCCCGGGGAAGGCAAAAACCCTTTTGCCGGGTCTTCAGCATAAACTCTGGCTTCTATGGCATGTCCATTTATTTTGACATCTTCCTGGGAAAAAGGGATGGGTTCGCCCATCGTTATCCTGATCTGTTCCCTGACGATGTCTATCCCGGTAATCATTTCGGTTACAGGATGTTCTACCTGGATCCGTGTATTCATCTCCAGGAAATAAAAGTTACTGTCCTGCACCAGGAATTCTACTGTGCCTGCGTTTCTGTATCCGATATCCCTGGCCAGCAGGATGGCTGCACGCATCAGCTTGTTGCGCAGGCTATCTGAGACCATCGGGGCCGGCGCCTCTTCAATGATCTTTTGGTGGCGACGTTGCAGGGAGCATTCTCTTTCGAACAAGGTCACCACGTTGCCATGATGATCAGCCAAAAGTTGTATCTCAATATGTCGGGGGCCGGGCAGGTATTTTTCTATGTATACCTCATCGTTGCCGAAATATTTTTTTGCTTCGCGCCGGGTACTTTCCAGGATCTCCCCGAGTTCAGCGGCGGATCCTGCAACGCGCATCCCTTTTCCGCCGCCACCGGCTGCAGCTTTGGCCATGATTGGAAAACCGATATGACTCGCTTTTTCCATTAACAAGGGGATCTCTCCTGTAGCACCTTCAATTATGGGGATTCCCAGCTTGCTTGCCAGTGCTCTGGCCTCCCTCTTGTTCCCCATCAGGCGGATGGCGTTTTCTGTCGGCCCGATAAACAGTAGCCCCGCTTCCTGTACCGACCTTGCAAACAATGGGTTTTCAGACAAAAACCCGTATCCCGGATGTATGGCATCTGCTTTGCATTGACGGGCAATGCTTACCAACTGCTCAATGTTCAGGTAGGTGTCTGCCAATCCCTTGCCAGCAAGGAGATATCTTTCATCTGCCTCACTTACATGCATCGACCCCCCGTCGGCCTCCGTATAGACGGCTACCGAGGCAACACCCATTTGATGGAGTGTTTTGAATATCCGCACAGCGATTTCACCACGGTTGGCCACCAAAACTTTATTGATATGCTTCATGCCTTTTACCATTTACCATTCAGGCTTTCGTTTTTCTTTAAATGCCTGTATGCCTTCCCGGGCTTCTTTCCCTTTTTTTATCTCTTTCAGAACGTTGGCTGTATGATCAAACAATTGTTTGTTCATTGGTTTGCTGCTCACTTCAATGATCAGCTGTTTGCACATTTTTGTTGCCTCTGGGGCATTTTTAAGGATTTCCGTGCAAAGATATGCTTTGTATTTTTCTAATTCATCCGGGGTCCCTGACTTGTCAATCAATCCGGCTGCCAGCGCATCTTCTGTTCCAAAAGTGATCCCTGATAGCATGAGCTGGCGCGCCCTGAACTCTCCAGTGCGGCGGACCACAAAAGGAGTGATCGTAGCCGGTATGAGCCCGAGTCGTACTTCACTGAATGCAAATTCTGCGGTGTCGACAGCCAGCACAAAGTCCGCTCCTGCCATCAGTCCCAATGCACCCCCCATTGCTGTGCCGTGGACCAAAACGATCATAGGCTTTGAAAAAGAATAGACCGCATTGAAAAGCTTTGGAAGAAGCACCGCTGGTTGCTGGTTTTCAGGAAGTTCCTGCCGGCTCATCCAGGCAAGGTCTGCGCCGGCAGAAAAGATTTTCCCTTTGCCGCGCAGCACAACAACCTTTATCTGATCGTCGGCTTCCGAAGCCTTTAGCACATGCAGCAATTCACCGGCCATGTGCTGATCGATGGCATTCCTTTTGTCTGTCCGTGCCAGATGAATCGTAAGGATCTGTGATTCACAGTCAGTATGTAAACTTGTGTATGGGGCCATTTCTATACAATAATTTAGGATCCGATGCAATCATTGTGAAAACGTCAATGCGATCATTTCAACATTCATGTTCTCAATCTTCCAAAGTTTTTTTTGCCTTACCCATTTGCAATCTGTTTTTCTTTGCGACAGGGGTCGGTCATGACGGCTTATCACATCCTGTAAACACCGCTGTGGGGTTCCCCGAACTTTTTGTTGAGGGATGTTGCGATGGCAAGGGCCAGCACCTGTCTTGTCTGCATCGGTTCAATGATCCCATCATCCCATAATCGTGATGAACTATAATATGGTGATCCTTCTTCCTCGTATTTTTCGAGGATGCTGGCTTTTATTGCCTCAAGCTCTTTCGGGTCTGCTTTCATCCCCCTGGCTTCCACTTGGTCTGCCTTCACCTGGGCCAGTACCATTGCCGCCTGTTGTCCGCCCATTACGGAAATTCTCGCACCGGGCCACATGAAGAGGAAGTGTGGATCAAAAGCCCTGCCTGCCATTGCATAGTTTCCTGCTCCGTAAGAGCCACCGGTAATGACGGTAAATTTGGGAACGGAGGCGTTGGCGACGGCATGTACCAGTTTGGCCCCATCCCTTGCCAGTCCTGCGTTTTCATACACCTTGCCCACCATGAAGCCGGTGATGTTCTGCAAAAAGAGGATCGGCACCCTTCTGAAGTTGCACAACTGTATGAAGTGGGTCCCTTTCAGTGATGATTCGGCAAAGAGTACGCCGTTGTTGGCGATGATGCCGACGGGGTACCCCATGATATGTGCGAATCCAGTCACGAGGGTGGTGGCGTATCTTGCTTTGAACTCATGGAAGCGGCTGCTGTCCGTGAGCCGGGCGATCACCTCATAGGGATCTGTTTGTTTTTTTTGATCGGCCTGCAAGATGCCTGTGAGTTCTTGAGGGTCATAATGAGGTTCTTCAGATGTCCTGATATCGAGTTGCTGTTTGCCATGGGGCTGCAAGGTTTCAAATATGCTGCGGCAGATCGATATGGCGTGTTGGTCGTTTTCTGCAAAGTGATCGGCTACACCCGATCTGGTGGTGTGTACCTCTGCGCCACCAAGGTCTTCGGGTGTTACCACCTCACCGGTAGCTGCTTTAACCAGGGGTGGGCCGCCAATGAAGATGGTTCCCTGGTTCTTGACAATGATGGTTTCATCGCTCATAGCGGGGATGTAAGCACCACCTGCGGTGCATGATCCCATCACCAGGGCAATTTGCGGACAACCCCTGGCAGATAGTTGTGCCTGATTGAAAAATATGCGCCCGAAGTCGTCCCTGTCAGGAAACACCTCTGCCTGGTTGGGAAGAAAGACTCCCCCCGAGTCAACCATATAAACACAGGGCAGGTTGTTTTGCATGGCAATTTCCTGCGCCCTGACATGCTTACGTATGGTCTCCTTCACATAGGTGCCTCCTTTTACCGTGGCATCGTTGGCGATAATGAGTGCCTCCCTGCCGTGAATCACACCAATACCGGTTACTATGCCAGCACCAGGGAAATTGTCGTCGTATTGCCCGTAAGCTGCCAGTGTAGATAACTCCAGAAAGGGGGTGCCGGGATCGATCAGCAGGTCTATCCTTTCCCGTGCCAGCAACTTTCCCCTGGCACGGTGTTTTTCCGTGGCATGTTCAGGCCCTCCCTGCATCACACGGTGCATGATATCACGATGCTTCTCAAGGATTGCAGCATAGTGCTTCTTGTTTTCCAGAAACTCCGGACTGTCGGGATTAACGTGTGAAGGAATGGTGTACATGGTTTGTTTCCAGTTATATCAATAAAATGTAAGAGATCTTCATTCGGTTGTGCCCCACCAAGGAGATCACATTCAGGCATGGTTTCATCACAAGACAGTGGATGGTTTAATGCTTCTTCATTTTTTTCCATAGCCTCGCGGCGTGCTTTTTTGATTCTTTAAACACCGACTCCGTATCAATGGTTTGAACTTGCCGGTTTTTTACCAGCAACTTGCCTTTGGCGATCACATCCGTGACATGGGATGTGTTGAGACCAAAGATAAAATGGCCGGGGAAATTGTTTTGGTTGACTTCGGTAGGACTGTCATAATCCAGCACCACCAGATTGTTTTCGCTGTCGCCGGCGAAATTGTTTTGTGCGAGATATCGGTGTACATTACGGAAACGCTGATATACCGACATAAAGTCGAGCTTTTCGCAAGTCTGCCCTGCGAAAAAAGCCGCTTTCGCACTTCTGAGCATGTCGCTGTGCATGCCGTCGGTGCCGAGCATGATATTGTCGCCCAGGCCTTGGCTGGTAAAGCAACCTACTTTGTTTTTCAGGTTGCTTTCCATGTTTTCGACGATCCAGCATGGTTTTTTCTTTATCATCTTTCGCTCCCTGGCGTCCAGATGCAATCCGTGGACCAGGATGGTTTTTGGCGAATCCAGGACACCTGCCTCGTTAAGTCGTTGTGTTACCTGCTGATAATAAGTTTGCAGGCAATGGTCCTGGTCATATCTGTCTTCGGCCAGGTGCATGTGGATGCCACTGTTGTATTGTTGCATCAACGCCATGGCCTTTTGGAGGGTTTTAGGACCCACGGTAAAGGAAGCATGAAGTCCGACGAGCCCTTGCCGTTGTTGAAGATACCTTTCTGTCTCTTCCAGTCCTTTCCTTGCCTTATCCGTTCCGTCACGGTCGGTGGCCTCATAACAAAGCAAATGGCTAATTCCCACTTCATCAAAAGCTGCGGCGATGATATCCAATGATCCTTCGATACAGTTGGGAGAGGCGTGATGGTCAATGACGAAGGTGGCACCTGCTTTTGCTGCGGCAATGGCCGTGGCCAAAGCACTGTAGCGGATGGTGTCGGAGTCGAGACTTTTGTCAAGTGTCCACCAGATGTACTTCAGTATCTCACGGAAGTCAGCGGGTGGCTTCGGGGGCGGTGGCATGCCCCTGGCCAGTGCCGAATAGACATGGTGGTGGCCAACAGCAAATGATCTGGTCACCAGCTTCCCTGAGCAGTCGATCACCTCATGCCGGCTTGCTTCCGCGACCTCTTTCTCGTCTGTCACCCAACGAATGCTACCCTTTGGACCTTCTTCCACGAGAAGGTCGCCAGTCCTGAAGTTGAGCGTGTCCCATTCAATGAATGTGGTGTTCTTTAGTAAAATGTCCATAGAAAAAATATGTTTCTAAGTGTATGTGTTTTTTTGAATAATTCCATTCAGTAAAGTGAATGCCCCGTCGTGATTTTTGTTGAAAAAAAGTGTAAACCTATTTCAGGACGAGACATAATCCTTCTTCTTTCTTCTTACTTTATACTGCTTACTTCTTACTACCAGTGCCCCGAGCCAATGATCAACCCCGCTTAACCGGCAGCTCCTTCTTCATCTCCCCATCATACGCCGCATACGCATTGGCCACGGCGGCGGCCGTAGGCACCATGCCTATTTCGCCGATCCCTTTTGCACCGTAAGGTCCGTGCGGGTCCTTTGCTTCAATGCCTATCACCTCAACATCAGGCATGTCTTTGCAGCGAATGATGCCGAGGTCTTTCAACTTTGTATCTGGCAGTTTGCCTTCTTCCATGGCGAGATTCTCGGTGAGCGCATAACCCACTCCCATGTGGACAGCGCCATGGATCTGCCCTTCAAACAGTGTTGGGTTCATGATCCTGCCCGCATCATGTGCGGCAATCACTTTTCTGATGCTTCCATCATCGTTCAGAATGACAACCTGTGTGGCATAGCCGTAAGAAAAATGAATTTTGGGGTCTGCGATGTTCTCGCCAGGCTTGCAGGTCCAGTCGCATACGTATTTTCCTTTATAAACATGACCCGAAAGGTGATCCAGCGCTTTTTCAATGTTGTTGTTGCCTGAAAGGTCTTCTCTGATTTTTATTGCTGCATCGATGATGGCATTGCCCAGCAAGGCGGTGCCCCTTGATGATGTCGTCATTCCTGTTGGCACATTTTCCTGTGTGTCAACCACCACTTCAATGATTGACGGGTCAATACCTGTTTCCTGGTGAAGCGTCTGAATGGCCATGGTATGAATTCCCTGCCCCATTTCCGTCCAGCCGTGATGGATCTTTACTTTTTTTCCGGATATTATTTCGATCTTCACCTCGCTTTCATCTGTCATGCCATTGCCCACCCCAGAATTTTTCAGGGTACATGCGATGCCTGCGTACCTTGCATTTTCAAAATCTTCTTTCACGGCAAGCAATGTTTCTTTCAGTCCCACGCCTTCCAGCTTTTGTCCGGTGGCAGTTGTTGCACCATCACACAAGGCATTGTTGTATCGCATTTGCCAGCGGCTGAACCCTCCCTGACGGCACAAATCGTCTATACACGACTCCAGTGCAAAGACCACCTGGGGAACACCAAAGCCGCGCATGGCACCCGATGGTATGTTGTTGGTGTAGATTGTTTTGGCATTGAGTTCCACGGCCGGTATTGTGTATCCTCCGGTAGCATGTCCCACCACCCTTTCCATGACCTTTGTGCCGACAGAGGCGTAGGCACCCGTGTCGCCCAGGGCGTTCAACCTGATGGCCGTCAGTTTCCCCTCTTTATCGCAGCCCAGCTGCATGTCCATCCACACAGGATGTCGCTTGGGGTGCATGCGGATGGACTCTTGCCTGTTCAGGTGTACTTTTACAGGCTTTTTCATCAGCCATGCAAAGAGACCGGCATGTCCCTGCACAGTGAGGTCCTCTTTGCCGCCAAAGCCACCGCCATTGGCAACCTGTGTTACCTTCACCATCTCCTCTTTCAGTCCAAGGATCTGGGCCACCTGTTTCCTGTCAACATACACTCCCTGTCCCTGGCTGTAAAGCCTGATGCCCTTATCTTCCGGCATGGCGATGGCGCACTCCGTTTCAAGAAAGGCATGCTCTACACGCTGGGTCTTGTAAACAGCTGAGGAAACGAAGGCAGCATCCTGAAAGGCTTTTTCGGTGTCACCAAACTGTATACTACAGGTTTCCAACACATTGGATCTGCCTTGGTGAACCTGTATGCCGCCGGGTTTTGCCGCCTCATGAATGTCATACACCGGATCCAGCACTTCATAATCGACCCGGATCATCGCGGCTGCTTTCCTGGCAATTTCCTCTGTTTGCGCTACCACACCGGCAAGCACATCGCCGATATAATGGGTAATCTCTCCTGAATCAATCATCAAAGGCCAGTCCCGGAATATCAGGCCTGCCATTTTATCTCCGGGGATGTCCCGGGCAGTGAATACGCGAACAACCCCTTCCAATGCTTCGGCTGACGAAACATCAACATCCCGGACCTTTGCCCGGGGATGGTCTGTGAATTTCAATGCGCCATAAAGCATGTCATCGAAAAACATATCATCAACAAAGGCGCGTGCACCCAATGCGGTGTCGTAGGACTGGTATTTCGGCCAGGCTTCTCCGATGCCTGCTTTGCCGGGTACGTCGGTGATGTTGCCGCCGTTGTTTGCTATCAGGGCCGCTTCAATGGCGTCAACGATCTTGATGTAACCCGTGCAGCGGCATAGGTTGGGATTGATGGTGCGGATGATCTCATCCCTGGATGGCCGCCCCTTTTTCCCGAACAATTTTTTTGACCGCATGATAAATCCTGGTGAGCAAAACCCGCACTGAACGGCACCATGTGCAGCAAACAAGGTGCCGATGAAACGCCGGAAATTTTCCGGCAAGCCCTCCGTGGTAATGATATTTGCGTCCGCCAGGTCTTTTATCCGTGTCCGGCAGGCCAGTTTCGCCTTGCCATTGATCTCCACGGTGCATGCACCGCAGCTTCCTTCACCGGAGCAACCGTCCTTCGGCGATGTGATCTGATGCTGTGAACGCAGATAGGGCAGCAGCATCCTGCCGGTATCTCCGCTATACCTGTGTAACTTGCCGTTGATGGTAAATGCGATCATCTCTTGGTACTGTCTGGGTTTGTTTTGAACATGTTGCTCTTTCGGCATTTTCTGTCCCGTTCAGAGTCTGAAATATCAGCATTGCCGTGCGATGTCCCCGAACCATGAACACCATAAGTGCCAAAGGTCATCAGGCACATCGCAGATTAATCCCTCAAGGCTTGCACGCATCCTTGCCTCGTGCTTCCCATTGTTGTTTAAAAAAATCAATATCCGGGTCCATGGCTTCCGGAAGTTGTATCGTTTTTTCGAACGATCGCAGGTCTTTGAGACCACTGCCGGTCGACATCACGATATTGTGGGATCCCGGCTCCAGCTTGTCTTCTCGGTGGTGCTTCAGTAAGCCGGCAAAGGCTGCTGCGGCGGCAGGTTCAGGGAAAATCCCGGTATTGCGCGACTGAATCGCGGCTGCCGAAAGAATATCTGAGTCACTGACGGTGATCCACTCCCCGTGGTGTTTTAGAAGCATATCTTTGGCCATTAAGAAGTTACGGGGCACATCCACGGAAATAGAATCCGCAATGGTGGTGCTTGCATGCGGAACAAAGGCATTGACATCCATATTCCTCACCAGGTTGTCACTTTTTTCTGACTGTACTGCCACAATGACCGGTATATTTTCAATAATGCCCAGGGCCAGGAGGTCTTCAAAACCTTTATAAACCCCAGATATGATCACCCCGTCGCCTACCGGGACAAAAATGCGTCCGATCGGCCTGTCTGCCATTTGTTCAAACAGTTCAAAGGCAGCGGTTTTCTTCCCTTCAATGGTAAGGGGGTTGTATCCTGTATTACGGTTGTACCAGCCATATGTTTCGGTTAGCTGTATGCTCAGGTCATAGGCCTGGTCGTAAGTGCCCCTGACCGGGATAATGTGGGCGCCGTACATCATGATCTGTACAATCTTGGCTCGCGGTGCTGTATGTGGCACCAGAACCATTGCGTTCTGTTGCTGCGCAGCGCATATGCCGGCAAGGGATGAACCGGCATTGCCGGTAGATGCCGTTACAATGGTGTCAATACCCGACTCTTTTGCGAAAGCCGACACAAGGGCCGATGCCCTGTCTTTATAAGAAAATGTGGGATTCTGGCTGTCATCCTTGATGTATAAACAGTAAGTGAGCTTTTTTCCGTCCAGTCGATCATAAGCATACAGCGGGGTGTTGCCTATCCGGAGCGATGGCAGGCTTGCTGTATCCCTTATTGGCAGCAGGCCAATAAACCCATCCCTTTTCAGGTCCCCATACCCGGAAATTTTTTTTCGCAGGTGCGGATAATCGTATATTGTTTTCAGTACGCCCCTTGATGGCTTACCAGGTGTATTGTCCCGGCTGCAGGCCGGACACAGGTACAGAACCTGACCGTTGGGGTCATAATGCTTTCCACATTGGGTGCATTCGAATAAAAAGCCTGCGCTTATTTTACCGGTAACCATAACTAGCTGCTTATTTGACCAATTTATTAATTTTTATGCAAACCATGGTTGTTTTTTGTAACTTTCTACTGAAAATAAGGCAATGTGTATCTGGTTTTGCCGGCCGGCCGTGTATCAATTGAAAATTGTCGTGTATATTTGAATAGGTGAATATTGCAAAGCGGTTGACTTGTTATCATTTAGGATGGGATGACTGAATAAAAAAAATGAATTGATATGCTATTCGTCATGTTATTCGATTCTTTGAAGTAAGCCATGAACCTTAAGAAACCATTTTCTTTGACGGCTTTGTTTTTGATGGTCTTTTCCCTTTATGGGATGGAATTCCCGTTCAAAAACAGTCATCTTACCGATCTGGATGGGATCCGAATCCATTACCGGTATTGGGAGGTGGAGGAGCAGTCGCCCATACAAAATATTTTGCTGGTGCACGGGTTTGGCGCATCCACTTTTTCCTGGCAGGAGGTGGCAGACAGTTTGAACACGTTGGGTTTTGCGATAGTGGCCATTGATGTACCACCTTTCGGTTATAGTGATAAGTCGTACAAGATCAATCAGTCGATCACAGCGCATGCGGAACGATTGCACCGATTTGTTCAGCAGGAGTTTCCCGGCCGGCGCTGGCATCTTGCAGGGCATTCCATGGGTGGGGCTGTCTCCCAGGCTTATGCGCTCATGTATCCTGAAGATCTTGAGAGTGTCACGTTTGTTTCTGCCGCACTTTTTCCTGAGCTACCCAGGACGGAGCAGCCAACAAACCTGTTATTGCGGCTTTCACCACTGCGTTTTGTCTTTGGTGAGTTGGCTGAAGAATGGTTTATCCGGGAGAGGAGGGTGGAGCGTTTATTGACATCGGCCTATGGTGTTGAACCCACAGATTACCAGGTGTCAGCTTATCTGGAACCTTTGTCCATACCGGGTACGGCCCGGGCAATTTTTTCAGCCGCTGCTTATCACCGGGAGCTTGCCGATCTGGATGCCTCCGACCTCAGTGTGCCTGCAATCGCCATTTGGGGGGATTCGGATAGCTGGGTGCCCCATAAATCGAGGCGCCCTGGCTTGGAAAGAATGCCGGAAACAGAGCTTGTTTTGCTGGAAAATGCCGGGCATAATCCCATGGAGACACACTTTCACGAGTTCATGGAGGCGTGGATGCCCTTTCTGCGGTCGGTAACGGATGACAGCTATGACCCGGCATTACGGTCCAGCAGCGAAAGTCACGTCAGCAGGGGCCAGGGCAATGCGTTGTTTGATATGGTGTCCAACTTTCGTTCCTCAATCTCTCAATTCCTTCAATACCCCCGTACGGTCATTGAATTCCTGGATGAGCTCATCCCAAAGGGTTACCTGGTTGAAAAGGGCAGGCCATATTTTTCGGTCGTACCAAAGCTGGTTGAGGTCTTCCACATCTTTCTGCTGCTGTTCAACCCAGGTGAAATACTTCAGGTTGTGAATGGCCTTGCGGTCCAGGTAGTTCAACTCCTTCATGTGATCAGTTGTGCAGCCCATCAGGCACTTCTCAAAATCCTTGATGGCTTGCCTTTCGACATATCTGCCCCTTTCTTCGTTGAGTTCTGCGAGCCTCGAACGGTAGAGATCAGCTGAGTCGGTAGCAACAGACAATACCACATCTTCATCTGTCAGTTCATAATATTTGGCTGTTTTTATCGCAGACAGCAAGTTGGCGATACAAGAGATCCCAAGCAGTGACAGGCCATCTATCTCTGTGTTTTCCAAACCGATGGAACGAAGGTATTCACGGCCTGCTTTCTCATTGAACAGTCTGAAGATGCGCATGCACTCTTCATCGTCGATGGCAGTCACCATGTCGGTATTTTTAACGTTGTGTACCCATGGCAC
>SL_3KL_010_SEDDRAFT_10004825_pt1 | contig 12161 bp, 10 predicted proteins | sample SodLakKL_010_SED_2_FD_10381 | JGI IMG/M metagenome (IMG submission 10381)
AAAGAAAACGGAAGAGAAGGCCGGGTGCTTCATGCCCGCACAACCGACGGAGGTGTAACCTGGGAACGTGTTTCCTGGCTTGGCCCGGAACCGGATGGATTCGAAATTATGCCTTCAACAGTACGTCTTTCTGATTCTGAGCTTTTAACTGTCCTCAGAGTCAGAGAAACTGATCCGGTCAGAGATTATGTGAAGGCGTATCGATCGCACGATAATGGAGAAACCTGGGAAGTAAGTACAGCACCGGTAAATGACACCGGCCATTATGGAGCTCCTCCACACATGATTCAGCTGGAGGATGGGCGCCTGGCCGTTACGTATGCCTACAGGAGCCGGTATGGGTCCAGAATTGCGATGCGCATTAGCTCTGATAATGGAGGAAGCTGGGGGCACGAAATACCGGTTCGTTACGGCGACGGTGCCAATGCCGATATCGGTTATCCGCGGATGCTTCAGCGCGAAGATGGCAAACTGGTGATTATCTACTACTGGAATCACGATCTGAGAGAAGATAAAACCCCATACCGATACATCGCAGCTTCCATTGTTGACCCGTCAAATTATCCCGATTAACCATAACCAAATGGTAAGACTCAATATGCTTCAGAAAAAACGGTTGATTCATTTGAAACAAAAAGAATCCCCTCTGGCCTGTCCCGATCTCTTCGGGGAGAGGGGGAAAGTGAAGACAAACAGGGAAAGCCTGATTTGTCAAACGAGGGGTGTGTTTCTGGGAAAAGGTTCCTTTTCTGTGTTCTAAGTTCTTGGATCGAATTCGGTGGTTTGTCTTGTCGGACCCACCCCCGGTCCCTCCTTGTCCCGACACAAAAGCGTGTCGGGACAAGGAGGGAGCTCTTACATTGATTTGTAAACTTAATAGTTTAACCCCAAAAAGTCGTTAGATCTTCTTTGCCCTTCGGGCAAATTGATATTGTTCCAATGACAATTTTGGGTTAAACCTTACCAAAATTTGACAGGGTATTTTCTCACAGCCTCCCGCGAGGGGACCTTTCATCGGTTCAAAAATAAATGATTCACTACAATTTCGTTAAAACCCAAAATTGTTTATTAGAGTAAAAGTTCATCACTATGAAGATATTTCCAACACAATTTTTTATTGTCCAAAAGTGGATTTTCCTGCTTATTACATCGATCGTTGCCACTGGATTCATTTCTGATACAGATAAGCGGGCTCAAACAGAAACCTTCAACTCAATTAGTGTGGGATTGCTTCCGGATACGCAGGGTAGCGGTGAGATGGTTTCAATTTACCCGATGGATTCGGTGCTGCAAAAGTTCCAGGATATGGGGGTGGATATTGTGATTCCGGTAGGAGACCTGGTCAATCAGGGAGCACCTCATGAGTTTGAAGACTGGATACGAACCGCAGAAAAATATCGCGATGCCGGTATGGAATTTCTTCCGCTGATGGGAAATCATGAAAGAAGTTATGCCTATACCGTAGAGTGGATTGAAAACATGAAAGATTTTATTCCCGAAGATGCGGTTCATATGCAGGGCGCGCAGTATCTGAACTACTATGTTGTAAGAGAAAATGTATTGATCATTGTGCTGAAATATTATCACCTTTCGATCGCGTTTCAGTGGATAAAGGACGTGGTGGAGGAGCACCGGGGTGATGTGGATCACATCATCATCGGCAGCCATGACGGACTGATCGGGGCAAAATATGGTCAGACACGCGAAATGATTGTGGAGGGCACCAAAGGAAACGATCTGCTGATGGATCAGTGGGACGAAATCCGTTCATACTTTTCGAGGCATGATGTGATCTGGGTTCAGGGTCACGAACATATGTATCAGCGTTCAGTTATTGAGGCGCCGATCCACCTGAATACCGATTCATGGATGCTCTCAGATGGGAATTACCGGCTGCCGCAGTATACGCAGATCGTATCGGGGAACGCTTCATACAAAGGGTATGAATATCGCTACGGTGAGCGGGAAAAAGTTCAGGCTGTAATTCAGCATAAAATGAATACAATGGAAAATGGTTCTGAAGCATTGGATGCGAATGCTTCCGTCCTGTTTTTTGACAACAGCCGGGTGGACTATGAATCCTGGTTTACATCCCATACGGTTACCGACAACGACCATGGCAGAAAAGAGCTGGATAATCCGGAATGGACGCTAATGGACCGTTTTTCCAGAACCACAAACCGCTGCGAACGGATTGTATATCCCAATACTATTCCCGAAACCACACGTCCGGTGATGGTGTACAACGCATCCTACCGAACCAATGAGTGTTTCGCAGACGATGGCAGTACGGCCCGGCTTCTCGACGGGGCCAACAATATTTTTAACCGCGTGAACACCACAACCCGGACATTGAGCTGGAGGCCGGGTTTCAGCCGTGCACAAAGCCAGATGGATCTGGCGCGGCTGGCATACCAGTATCTGTTTCAGGATCATCGGCCGTGGGATCCCAATCTGAACCGGAATGAACGCCTGGAAGCCGGTGAAAATGAACATGAGATTGAGATTCCGGCAACCACAATAGACCTCAAAGAACACATCACCCTGAGTTGGATTCCCGCAACGGACGAAACTGTATCTGATATAATGATTGTCAGCGGTACTCAAAATCATTCCGGAGTGTATAGCGGAGCCTGGGGGGAGGAGAAAGATATCGAAAGTGATACCGGTTACCCGAAAAGTCAGCCCGATGGCGCTGCCAAACAACCTCATACACTGCCTGAATATGCCACAAAAAACTGGGATGTGGAAACGGCTGTGGCAGACACCTATGTTCTCCAGTTTGATGGTGACTCATCCATCGACTCCCGGAATGTGATGCTTGGATATCTTAAAGATGGACTCTGGACTCCGTTTACATCACCGGAGTGTGTCGTTGATGCAGTTTATGAAGAAGGTATGCTGGGCCATTTGGATGATCTGCCCCGAAACGAAAACTGTCTTGATGAACCTGTAGTGGGTTTTGACAGTAGTCATGGAAACCGGTGGTGGGTGGTACTCAACTCCGATATCGAAGCAGCATTGATCGAGCAGTGAGAGAGCTTGGTGACAGGGTTTTCGCAAAAAACCGGGGCAGGTGATCTCAGATTTTTGATTAGTGATCTCAGGTCTCAGATCTGGTGACAGATCAGCGATCATAAATCGGGTAGTCTGAGATCTGAGATGCAAACGGAATGTTAAAACTATTTCCGGTTTATACAAACAGCCTGTTCAGCTTCTTAATTCATTACGTTGCCCAGGTTCTGCCGCCCAGATCTTCGAGATCTTCACATCCGTAATAATTACCGGGGATTTCATCATACCGGAGTATTTCGGTTGCACCGATTTCGGAAGTGAACAAACCAAGTGTAGCCATCCGCTTAAACAGGCGGAAAAAATTTCTTCCATCTTCATCATCCAGGATATCCCGTACGAACTGAGTCTGCTCTTCAAATGAATGGCCGGAGAACCCCTGGCTGATCAGGTTATTAAGTCCTGTGATGGTGATTTCTATCTGTTCCGGGCTCATCCAGCCGGCAATCATGCTGTCGATAAAACGCTCCACTTTCGCATCCTTCGCTCCGGGAGTGGAGGTCCGCGGCAGAATCACTTCCGCAAGGTCGGCTGCAGCCTCCAACTGCTGTTCAGATAAAACTTCCGGGTTCCAGTCATTTGTTTTTTGGGCTTCACAACCAGACAAAACGGCTGCAATCAGCGGGCTGCTGAGTGTTCCGCCCATGATCAGGGCAGTTCTTCGGATCGCCTCTTTTCGGTCTATTTTTTTCATCAGATATTTCCCTTTTTCATTTCTCTCACAGCGTAATCGCATGCGCGGGCGGTCAGTGCCATGTAGGTAAGTGATGGGTTGCCCCATCCGTTGGAGGTCATGCAGGCACCGTCGGTCACGAAAATATTGGGAATTTTGTGCATCTGGTTCCACTTGTTCAGCACAGATGTTCCGGGATCCCGGCCCATCCGTGCGGTGCCCATTTCATGGATGCTGAGGCCCGGTGGACTGTCTCCGTCAAACGTGCTGATATCTCTGAAACCGGACACCTCCAGCATCTCCGCACTGGAGGATACCATCTCCTTGCGCATTTCTCTTTCATTTTCACCAAACTCCATATCAATGACCAGTTTAGGAATACCCCACGGGTCTTTGTCATCATGATCAAGATAAACACGGTTTTCGTAGCGGGGAATTGATTCACCGAAAGCCAGAAAGGTCATTTGCCAGGGGCCGGGAGTCGCAATGTTGTCTTTCAATTCCTTCCCGAACTCGTACGTACCTCCCTGCCCGGTTCCCTGTCTTCCGGCCCATCCGTAGGTGGAAAACCCCCGTACATAATTGCTGCGTTTTGTCTGGTCATCAATATTCTGAAACTGCGGTACCAGTGTATCTACCGGCCGCCTTCCTTTGTGATATTTGTCTTTAAAACCGTCAAAGGTGCCGCTTGCCCCGATCTCAAAGTGATTGTCCATCAGATTGTGGCCCAGCTCTCCGCTTTCGTTTCCCAGTCCGTCAGGAAAGGTGTGCTCAAGAGAGTTTAAAAGAATGGATGTAGTGCCCAGGGCCGAGGCGCACAGAAAGATCACATCCGAATAAAATTCAATAGTTTCTTTGGTTTCCGTATCCACAACTCGTACACCCGAAGCTTTCCGTTTTTTCTTGTCATAAAGTATAGTGTGGACAATAGAATGCGGGCGCAAGGTCATGTTGCCGGTGGCCTCAGCTGCCGGCAGTGTGGAAGCGTTGCTGCTGAAATAGGCGCCATACGGACACCCTCTCCGGCAGAGGTTCCGGGCCATACAGCGTCCGCGTCCGCCATGTGAACGTGTAATATTTGAAGTGCGGCCGATGGTCAGCTGACGGTCTGTATAGTTTTCGGCAAGTTTTTGCTTTACATGTTTTTCAAGGCAGTTCATTTCCCAGGGAGGTAAAAAATTACCATCGGGTATTTGCGGGAGCCCGTCCCGGCTGCCGCTCACACCGATGAATGATTCCACATAATCGTACCAGGGCTCGATATCGTTATAGCGAATCGGCCAGTCGATCCCGATCCCATCGCGTTCATATACGCCAAAATCGGTATCGCCCCGGCGGTACGACCACCGGCCCCAGATCAGCGAACGCCCGCCCACCTGATAACCGCGAGTCCATAGAAACGGTTTTTGTTGCTTGTAAGGATGTTTATTGTCTTTAACAAAAAAGTGTTTGGTATCCTGCTTGACAGCGTAAGCGGTACGGCTCTGAACCGGATAGATTTCAGTTTTTTCATGGTGGGTCAGTTCATTGCCGTATGGGAGTTCCCAGGGGTGTTTCAGCATAGTGGGATAATCCTCAACATGGCGAACCATTCGCCCTCTTTCAAGAACAAGAGTATTCAGTCCTTTTTCGGTGAGCTCTTTGGCAGCCCATCCACCGCTGATGCCGGTACCCACAACTATCGCATCGAAGGTTCTTCGCCTGCGGGATTTGATGTTGTTATTCATTGGTAAAAATGTGGTTATGGTGCATAAATATTGAATCTGTGGGATTAATTTAGCAAACTTACCCTGAAGTACAAACGGAAGATATGTTGCACAAAAATATAAAAATACAGATAAGATCAGTCCGATTTAGCTTAATTTAACTATTTGATAAATCCGTGCTGACGGTTTATTCAACACAGACCCAATCCTGCTTATGGCAAGAAAACCTATATTTCTCTATCAATTCACCCTTATGTTAATCCTGTGTGTTTTTACCGGCTGTAACGATCGGACTTCCGGTGATTTTAATAGTGGAAATATTCAGATTTCGGATGTAAATCCACTGCTGTTCAATGATGATCATAATTCCGAGGGTTTTCTGGTTCCAAAAAGAGATGGAAATCTGCTGCTGATCTTCAGGCTCGATCCCGGCATGGGGGGAAGTCATGTCGGTACCGGCGGGTACATCGCTCAAGTCACATATTACCCGGTTGAAGACAGGTGGGGTGAGGTACAGGAAGTGTACAACAGCCATCGCTACGATGACCGGAATATTCACGGAGGCATCACCAATGATGGCAGAATTGTACTCTTCTTTCGGCACATGGATATTGTTGACGGAAGAAATGTTACGGCAGAACGACTTTTTATGTACAGTGATGATGACGGTGAATCGTGGAGTGGGCCTCACACATCAGAAAGCTGGTCGGACTCCGAACTACCCGATCCCAGGTTCGGTGTCTGGGGAACCGGTCCGATGTTTTACAACGGGGACACCAATCGTTACTCCATGCCAGGTTACGGCAATCACATCCTCTATATGACGCACAGTGATGACGGGAGCAACTGGGATGAAATCAGCTTCGTGAAGGAGGATGAAGAGCGTGTGCTCACAGAAATTGCCGCAGCATGGACAGGAAATAAACACCAGATTGCATTGATCCGGGATAACCGGACGGAACCCGATCACCAGTTGCTGCAAATAGAGAGCCGGGATAACGGAGAAACCTGGTCGGAACCGCAGCGAACCAACATGCCCGAAAATCACTGGGGTGCAGCTCCGCAGTTAATCTATGACTCAAACCGCGACCTTCTGATTGCGATGACCAGTGACCGTAATACGCGTGATCACACCGAAAACAGCCTCTTCATTTACACTGCCCGTCCGGATGAGGTGTATCAAAATCCCGGAAACTGGTCTTTTGCGTATGAAATTACAAGGCCCTGGGCAGATGAAATGTACAGAGATATCCGGCCTTTGAACCTCTCTTTCTATGGATATCCGACAATAGCTCCCATTAATGAGAATGAATACCTGGTGGTTTTCACCGAACGGGCAACCATGGAGGGGACAGAGCAGGCGGATCTTTATTATTTCAGGCTGGTTGTTAAATAAAAAGGGCAATTATGGAAGATTTCTTTTTAAATCTTAAACTTTTTTCTTTAAAATGTAATCGTTTACAAAATTGATTTCTAAATACACTCAAAGACTTACATATTATTATGATGAGACTAAATCTTACTGCCCTGCTTTTATTTTCCTTTTTGGGTTTTACATTTTGTGCCGGAACTGAAAACTCAGAAAATGACGACGGCTGGATTTCACTCTTTGACGGTGAATCTTTAGACGGCTGGCAGGTCGGGGAAAATGCAGAAACCATCTGGGTGGAAGAAGACTATATCAGAATAGATGGGCCGAGAGCCCATCTTTACTATGTAGGAGAAGTTGAAAATGCCAATTTCACAAACTTTGAATTTAAAACGAAGGTGCTAACCAAACCGGAGGCTAATTCAGGTGTTTATTTTCATACAGAATACCGTGAGACGGGTTGGCCGGATGTAGGTTATGAAGTGCAGGTAAATAATTCTCATAGTGACTGGAGAAGGACTGGCAGCCTGTGGGATGTAATGGATATTAAGGAAACCTATGTAGATGATGATGAGTGGTTTGAACTCTATTTTAAAGTGGATGGAAAAGATGTGGAGGTAAAGATTAACGGCACAAAGGTGCTGCACTATCATGAACCGGAAAATCCGGTAAGAGCTGAAGGCGCTATGCAAAATCGAGTGCTGGACAGTGGTACCTTTGCCCTTCAGGGACACGATCCGAACAGTGTGATGTTCTTTAAAAATATTTACGTTCGACCACTCCCGTAAACTATGATTCTTTCATAAACGATTCATGGACAAATAATTAAAAGGGGCGATTTTTGAACTGATCTGCCGGATGTTTCAGTTTTAATACCCGATAAAACATCTGGTAATGCCCTGGACCTTTCGACCTCATACAGAAATTAATCAAAATAAGTTGCATGAAACCCGTAGTACAAATTTCTCTTGATCTTACCAATATTGATGAAGCACTTGAAACCGCCGAAATCGCTATCCGGGCGGGGGTAGATTGGCTCGAAGCCGGAACCCCGCTGATTCTTGCCGAAGGCCTGCACTGCGTAAGAGAATTGCGATCTGCCTTTCCCGAAGTACCGGTTGTGGCTGACTTGAAGACGATGGACGGTGGTTACCTCGAAGTAGAAATGATGGCCAAAGCAGGGGCAACCCACGTGGTAGTGATGGCTCGTGCCCATGAAGAAACGATTCACTGTGTTGTACAGGCCGGAAAAGATTTTGGCGCGGAAGTAATGGGCGATAACCTCGGTTGTCCCGATATGGTGGAGGGTGCCAAATGGCTGGAAGGCCTGGGATGTGATTATGTGATTCATCACATCGGTTACGACGAACGCCGGGGAATTGCCGCCCGCGGAGAACGAATGCCAAGTCCGCTCGATCAGCTCAAAGAAGTTGTGAACGCTGTGGACATCCCGGTACAGGCTGTCGGAGGACTCTCGCTGGAACAGGCAATCAGATGTCCTGAATATGGTGCCCCTCTGGTGGTGCTCGGTGCTCCTCTTACAATTGATGCAGATGCATTCAAAACCGCCGACGGCGACCTGGAAGGCTCCCTTCGGTTAATTTGTGAGAAGGTTCATGCATACGGTGATGTGCCGGTTGGGAGGGGGTAGGCAGCTGCCAGCCTTCAGCCTTCAGCTTTCAGAGTAGGACTGAGCTGATTTCAACAAATCTGAACATGACATAAATAACATGAGTTCAGTATTATTTTATCACTGTGTGCAAGTTAATGCTTGCCCCCAATGGAAAAAAATGAAGCATTTGGATTTTAAAAAAACTGAAGACTGACAGCTGACCGCTGAAAGCTTCTATCACTCAAAACTCCTTAATTTAACTCCATCAACACATGAAATCACCCGCAGTTGTAAACTATGCCCCGGAAAAAGGATCTGTTGAACTTCGTGAGATTGAAAAACCGGATATCGGTGAGGAGGATGTGCTGCTGGAAGTGGGCAATGTGGGCGTTTGCGGAAGCGACCTCCATCAGTGGACAGCCGATCACAGCTGGCCTGTGAATTATCCGGTGGTGTTGGGGCATGAGTTTGGCGGGACAATCGCAGAAAAAGGAAAGCGGGTAACCGGCTGGGAGGAGGGGGACCGTGTGGTAAGTGAAACCGCCGCAGTGATCGATCTGAACAACCCGATGAGCCGGCAGGGATTGTATAACCTGGACCCGACCCGGAAAGGATTTGGGTATGGTGTGAACGGTGCGATGACCCATTACGTCCGTGTTCCGGCGCGATGCCTCCATCATGTTCCTGACCACCTTGAGATGGAAAAAGCGTGTCTCACCGAACCGTGCTGTGTTGCGTACAATTCGGTGGTTGAAAATTCCAGGATCAAACCTGGGGACCGGGTGATTGTAATCGGACCGGGAACGATCGGGTTGCTCTGTGCCGCTGTGGCAAGATTGTGCGGCGGGGATGTAGCTGTGGTTGGCCTGGAATCGGATAAAAAACGTCTGGAGATCGCCCGTCAGTATGGCTGTGAACCGATTGTCGGGGATGCATCTGAATGGGCGAAGGAGCGCGACGGGCTGGGTGCAGACTGCATCATCGATGCGGCCGGAGTGAGTGCCACGTTGAAAGTTGCACTCGATCTGGTCCGGCCCAAAGGCCACATCACCAAAGTGGGGTGGGGGCCGCGGCCCCTTGGTTTCAATCTTGATCCCCTTGTACAAAANAATGTTACTCTGCAGGGAAGTTTCAGCCACAACTGGCCGGTCTGGGAACGGGTTCTGGCCTTGCTTGCCAGCGGTCAACTTGATGTAAGTCCGGTTATCGGTGGTGTATGGGCACTGGATGAGTGGCACGAGGCGTTCAAACAGATGCACCACGGCCATGTTGTGAAAAGCATTTTAAAACCTTAAATATGAACTCTAAAGAGGTTTTAACCCGTTGTTTGGGTTTAGCGTTTACCTGTCAGTTCGCAGAGACTGAGCGGCAGCGAAGAGGCGTAGTCGGTAACGGGTTTGGATGATTACGTCAGTTCGAGCACAATGGAGGTGAACGAAGTGAACCGAAATGAAGTCGAGAACCCAATATAACGAAAGAAGCCGGTTCAACCCGAAAAACATATACTGAAGTTCCTGAAGAGTTGTCTAAGAGATAAATAAATAAAACCATGCGTCTAAAAGACAAAGTAATTATCGTAACCGGAAGCACAATGGGCATCGGCAAAGCGATTGCCCGGCGGTGTGTTACCGAGGGAGCAAAGGTTGTGATTAACGGTCTGGAGGAAGAGCTCGGGCATGCTCTCATTAAAGAACTGGGGAGCGACAAATCAGCTCTTCATATCGAAGACCTCACAAAAGACGGAGCGCCCGGGCGGCTGGTGAATCTTGCAGTGGAACGGTTTGGGAAACTGCATGCGATCGTGAACAATGCCGCAGCCGTCATTTCGTCGAATATTCAAACGACCGATCTTCCGCTCTTTCGAAAAGTTCTTGAAGTGAACACACTCGCTCCGTTTGCTCTTATCCGGGAGGGACTGCCTCATTTGACCAAAACAGGTGGTTGTGTACTCAACATCGGTTCGGTGAACGCATGGAGCGGGGAGCCGAACCTGCTGGCATATAGCGTCTCCAAAGGAGCGCTGATGACGATGACCCGTAACCTGGGCGATACTCTCCATCGGGAAAATGGGATCCGTGTGAACCAGATCAATCCGGGATGGGTGCTGACCGAAAAAGAGATTGAACGAAAACGCGAGCACGGTCTGCCCGATGACTGGTTTACAAAAATCCCCGATGAGTTTGCTCCGGCCGGACGCATTTTACACCCGGAAGAGATTGCCGCCGCCGCGGTGTACTGGCTCAGTGACGAAAGCGGGCCGGTGAGCGGCCAGACCGTCGAGCTCGAACAGCACCCGTTTATCGGGAGAAATCCTCCCAAAGACATCGATACGATACTAAGGAAGAAGTGATTTTATAAAATAGTGTCGTGTCAACGATTAAATGACGTAAAAACCCGCAATGTTTTTTCTTTAAAAAGGCTGAATAATCCCATTCTTACTGCCATTGGTGATAAGGAAATCCCGACGCTTCAAAGAATTTTTCGACGCTTCGGGACGGGTTTATTGCGAAACTTCATTCTTGACACAACAATAGAGACCACCGGGGTTTTGAAAACCCTGGAGATCTCTTTGAACCAAATTTTAAAATATGCCGAAACTTGCTGCATTTCCAAAAGCTTTTATGAACGAACTATGTAAAGATGGTTCCATGAAATTATCCGAGTGGATTGAGATGGCCGTTAAACTCGATGTAGAGGGTCTGGAATGGTACGCCGGATTTCTTGAAATGGAAGACCGTTCCAGCTGGCGAAAATTCAGGGAGCAGGTGGAAGATCATGGTAAAGAGATACCGATGCTCTGTTGTTCACCCGATTTCACCCACCCCGATGAAGATTTCAGATCAGCACAAATTGAACAGCAGAAGGAATGGATCGATATGATTTCTGAACTGGGGGGAACCTACTGCCGGGTTCTTTCGGGACAAAAACGACCGGAAATCAGGATTGAGGAGGGAATTGAGCTTACCGTTTCCTGTATCGAAGAGTGTCTGCCCTATGCAAAAGAACATGATGTTACGCTGATTATCGAGAATCACTATAAGGATGATTTCTGGGAATATCCTGAATTTGCTCAAAAAATGGACATTTTCTGCCGTATTGTGGACCGGATCGATCATCCCAATTTTGGTGTGAACTACGATCCCAGCAACACCTATCTGGCCGGTGAAGATCCTCTCGAACTGCTAAAGAGGGTATCAGGTCGTGTGGTGACTATGCACGCCAGCGACCGGTACCTGAAAGAAGGCACGATCGAAGATTTAAGAAGAGAAGAAGACGGGGCCGCAGGTTATGCAAAACGACTCAGTCACGGTGAAATCGGGAAAGGATTGAACGATTATGACGCCATCTTTTCGGAGCTCAAACGGGTGGGTTTTGATGGCTGGATCAGCATCGAAGATGGCGTGGAAGGGATGGATCAGCTTGAGCGGAGTGTGTCATTTCTCCGGAAGAAGATGGCCCGGTATTGGTCGTAACATCTACAGAAACCTGTTTTGAATACTTCGTCTGACGACTTTAGAGACTTCGATAATTTATTTGCAGAGTAGTAAGTCGTCTGACGAATAGATGTCTGGTAAATTTTTAAAACAAATCAATGATCATTTATGAGTTTTGAAGTAAAATCATCAGGGGAACAGTACGATGCCGTTATTGTAGGTTCCGGAGCAGGAGGCGGCATGGCCGCTAAAGTACTTGTTGATGCCGGTTTATCGGTAGCCGTTCTGGAAGCCG
>SL_3KL_010_SEDDRAFT_10004826_pt1 | contig 12159 bp, 10 predicted proteins | sample SodLakKL_010_SED_2_FD_10381 | JGI IMG/M metagenome (IMG submission 10381)
CGTTCGCCCGGGCCTCCTGTAGGAGGCGAGCCCCCTCGCCGATTCCGGCGCCGGGGAAGATCGGCCAGAGGCTGGCCTCCTACAGCGTTCGCCCGGGCCTCCTGTAGGAGGCGAGCCCCCTCGCCGATTCCGGCGCCGGGGAAGATCGGCCAGAGGCTGGCCTCCTGCAATCGCGTCGTCGATTCAGTCCGGGCGCGGGGGCTTCAGGTCGATCTCGCGTTCGCGGGTGTCCGGGCTGCGGGGCTTCTGGTCCGCATCCTGCTGGCCCTCGCGGCCCTCTCGGCCCTCTCGGCCCTCGCGATTCTCGCGCACCGGGACATTCGCCAGCAGGCGTCCCGCCCGGTCCTCAAGCCTCTCGCGCGTCGGCCGGTCGGCGAGTTCCTCGCAGCTCTCGGCAAGGTGGTGGTACAGGTCCCGGTAGGCGCCGGCCATGCCTGCGAACAGTGTCGCGGTGCGATCGAAGTGCTGATTGACCGCGCTGCGGTAACGGTTCAGCTCCTGCATGCGATTGTCGAGCTCCGTCTCCAGTTCGCGGATCAGCCGACGTTCGTGACTGGTGGTCCGGCCAATCCAGAACCCCAGCAGGCCGGCCAGCACAACCGCCAGCAGGATCAGGAGCAACCAGACCCCCATTGTCATCTGCTCTTCCACCCTGTCCTTCCTCAGCGCGTGTCTTCAGGCTCTATTGTGCCCGAGCACCGGCGGGAAAGCACAGGCGCGGCAAATGGACGCCTCGCTCAACGCGGCAATCTGGGCTATCTTCGTGACCCGCGATCGCAGTCATCGACGGAGACGCCGCCATGATGATGTCCACGAGAGATCAACAGATCCGCCACGCCCACGCCGGACTCATCCGCCTCGTGGTTCAGGCCACCCAGAGCGAGCAGGCCCGCGTTGAGCTGGATCCGGTACTCACCCACGCCGAACAGGGCGGCTGGACCGACCTCGTCGCGCGCATCCGCCGGGTGCTGAAGGGTGAACGGGATCCCGAGCTGCTGCGCGGTCTCGATGACGAGGACACGGTGATCCTTTCCGCAATCCTCACCGGCATCCAGAACCCGGCAACCCTCCCCGATCCGGAGGATACGACCGATCCCACGCAGGCGGCGCCAGGCCTCGCGCAAATGATCCACGCAGCCAGCCGGGGCGACGCCCAGTCGCTGCACTGGCTGTCGCAGATGGCCGAACAGATGACCCGCGCCGGCGGCGACATGGCCCGCCTTGGCGCAATAACCAAGCGCCTGGTGGACGGCGAGCGGAATCCGGAGGTCCTGTGCAAGGGCATGGGGGCCCAGGGCGAGTCGCTGGTGGTCTCGCTGCTCGGGGAACTCGGCAAGCTGGAACGCCACTGAGGATCTCGATCCGGAGGTCCCCGCAGGCACCGGCCGACCGCAGCGGGACAACTTCAGGCGCCGGACCGGGCCCGGCTCAGAGGTCGTGCACCCAACGCAAGACGGCCTGCTGCAGGCGGCTTCCCGCGCCCCGGTGGGCGTTCGGGTCGTTGACCAGCAAAACCACCATCACATCCTCGTTGCTGCGGTTGCGCACATAGCCGGCCACCGCCGACACCTGGTTCAGGTGGCCCGACTTCAGGTGCATGCGGCCCGTTTCGGGACCATTTTCGAAGCGCCGGCGCAGGGTCCCATCGAGACCGGCGATCGCGAGTGAGGACACGAATTCCGGGCGCCACGGACTTTCCCACCCTGCCTGCAGTACCTGGCCGAGCTGTTCCGGCGTGACCCGCGCATGGCGGCTGAGGCCGGATCCGTTGTCGATGATCATTCCTCCGACCTCGACACCCAGGCCCGCCAGGACCTCGTAGAGGGCCTCGCGAGTCTTCTCCACCGTGGCCGGGGGATCGTGGCGCGCGGCCCCCACCGTCAGCGCAAGGTGGCGCGCCACCACGTTGGTGCTCCACTTGTTCGCGACCCGGATGATATCGCCCAGAGGGCGCGACTCGTGCGAGAGCAAAGGCGGTCCGTTGTCGAGCGGAAGAATGCCGTAGCGCACGTCTCCGTCGAGTTCACCACCCCACTGCGACCAATGGAGCCGGAAGATCTCCCGATTGTAGGTCTCGGGCGGGATCGCAGTGCGCAGCAACTGGTAATCGCCGCAGTTCGCGGGGTAGTTGCCATCGAAGATCACCCGGGCCCCCGCCGGGCCGTTTTCCACCGCGTAGCGGATGCCGCGCTGCCAGCCGCCACACTCACCCTGGACCGCACGCAGGTTATTCACGATCTCAAGGCCCGGCAATGGGGGATCCGCGGCGACGCGGACCCGGTTTTCTTCCGCATCGGGCATCACGTGAAATCGGAGGGCATTGGCATTCACAATCAGCGCATGCGGCGGCTGGTTATAGGCGCGCAGCGGCTGACCGTCGAAGGCACCGGGATCCTCGACCGGAAGATAGAAGTGGGTGGTATCGAGGTAGACGTTGCCCTCGATCCGCCGCAGGCCGGTGCGCCGCAGCGCACCAAGCATGCGCCAGTGCTCCTCGCTCACCATGGCCGGGTCGCCAGTACCGCGCAGCACCAGATCGCCGCGCAGCACGCCGTCCCGCACCGGCGCGGTCGCGTGGATCTCGGTGGTCCACACATGATTCGGGCCCAATTCGGACAGCGCGGCGAGCGTGGTCGCCAGTTTGATCGTGGAGGCCGGATTGAACAGGCTGCCCGCATTGTGCTGCAGCATCGGGGCGGGGTCCCCCACGCGTTTCACCCACAGCCCTACCGCGCTGGGCGGCAGACCCTCCGAACGCATCGCCTGCTGCAATGGCTCCGGCAGCGCTGCGCCTGCCTGCCCGGGCACACCCAGAACGCACAGCAGCAACCCGATCGCCCAACCCGCTCTCAGTCCCCGGATCCGCATGGTGCCCCCGTAAGGCATGACCGTGACGACATCATGGTGCGCAAGGGAGTCAAGCTCTGGCAAGCCCCACACCCGCCCTTGACAAGGCCGCGACGGTACCGGCGCCTTCTCAGGCCGGTGGCAACGGCCTCGGCGCCTCCGGAACCGGCGCACCGGGCCCGACCAGGGGGCCCTGACCGAAATCGATCCCGAGTTCGCGGCAGAGCCGCAGACTGCCGGCATCGCTCAGACCTTCGGCCACGGTGGCGGCGCCGATACCCCGGGCAGTTGCGACCAGTCCCTCCAGCAGGGAGATGCCGGCCGTGCTCTGCCGGGCATGTTCGATCAGGCCATTGTCGAGCCAGATGAAATCGGGCTCCAGTCCGACCATCAGCCCGACATGGCCCATTCCCCCGCCCACCTCGTCCAGAGCGATCCGGAACCCCATGTTGCGCAGGATTCCGCAACTGTTGATCAGCGCGTCGATGTCATCCACCTGGCCCCGGTCCGCGACCTCGATCACGATATCCCGGGGGTCCACGCCCAGACGCTCCACGCAGGTGTAGGAAGGATGCCGGCGCGGATCGTGCTGCAGTAGCGAACGCGGAAAAGCGCGGATGAATGTCGGAACCCCGGTCGGCAGGTATTCCGAGCGGCGCGCCAGCGCGGCAATCTGGCAGGACTGCTCCACGGCCTCCAGACGCCGCGCCTGACGCGCAAGCAGATGAAAATCCCGGACCGAGACGTCGCCCCGGTCGGGGTGCTCGAGCAAACAGGGCATCTGGTAGCCGAAGAGACGGCCGGCCCCTTCCAGCGACGCAACCGGCTGGAACCCGGGATGAACCAGCTTGCTGAGCTCGCCCATGATCCACGGTTCGTGCAGCCGGGTGTAGAGCACGCTCAGCGGTTCCAGTTCGTCGAGCACCGAAACCGGCAGGCGGCCGTCGAAATCCGGGTTGATCCAGACCGCCAGGCAGGATTCCATCAGGTCGTTGGGCGTCTCCAGAACCAGCGCCTGCACGAGATTGGCCAGGTCCATACCGGCCGGGAGAGGAAAGGCCCAGAGCCGAACCGAATCCCGCGTCAAGGGACGCCCCCAGCGGTTCCAGCTCTTCGGCACGACATCGCCGCACAGGCGCACTACCAGCATCGATCCGGTTCCTGGCTGCTTCCTCCAAAGGGCGCAGTGCAAGTTGCGGACCAACCCGGCCACGCGGCGTCCGCGGCCAAAACCTCGATGGCGGCGCCGACAGAACCGGCGTTTCGTCAGTGACGCGCACCAGACTGGTGCGGCCGACGCGGGCAGGACGCCACCCGGGTGCCCCTTATTGGTGCACAGCAACCGGCCGGGCGGGTTCCGCGCTCAGACGCCCGCATAGGCCTCCTTCCAGCTCGCATACTGCGCCTCGAGCCCGCGCATCACGTCGGCATCGAAGGGGCGGAGTCCGCTCAGCACCAGATGCTTGCTGCCGCGCGCGAAGGGATCTCCCTCAACGCACAACGCGTAGTCGAGCCGCACATCCCCGCGCTTGCCTTCGACCGTCATCTCCGCGGATTCGAGGCGGGGCTGGACGGTCTCGGTGAGGCCGGCCACCGGCGTCTGCAGCTGCAGGGACATGCGGTCGTAGATCACCAGCGGGCGCGCCGGGTTGACCATCACCTGGTGCTGCTCCATCAGAGGCACCAGCACATGCGGGAAGTTTTCGCCGGAAAAGGCGGCGTAGCTGCGAGTCAGGGCCTCGATCGTATAGGGGTCGGTGACCACCGGTCCCTCGCGCTCCACCTCGAGGTAGGCCTTCCCCTGCGTATCGGTGATCGCAAACGCGGCGCCGGGCTCCTCGGGGAACACCAGCGCGACCGTGTCACCAACCATGCCGACGAAGCGGCAGCGCATGCTGGCGCTGACGCCGTAGCGTGCCAGCACCAGCGCAAACAGCAGGTCACCCGGCACGCAGAAGCGCTTCGAGTGGGGATCGTGGATCGGATTAAAGTCGCCGGCGATTCCCTTGGCAAAACGACTGGCCTGCTCCGGGCTGATGTACACGTATCCGTCACGAACGTCGTGGTACGGCCGCAGAAAGGCGTTTTCGTTCACTCGAGATCCCCGTTTGCCGTCGAAGGCGTTGAATTATAGTTCGGTATATTGACGTATCACGGCCAGAAATTCGTCCCCGTAACGCTCGAGCTTCGCAACGCCGACACCGGAGACGTCGGCAAGGGCCTCCCGGCTGGCGGGAGCGGTGTAAACCATCTCGCGCAGCGTCGCATCGTGAAAGATCACGTAGGGCGGCACACCCTGGGCATCCGCAAGCCGCCTGCGGCAGGCACGCAGCGCCTCCCAGAGTTCTGCCTGCCCGGGGTCGAACGCGGTCTCCACCGACTCCCGCGCGGCCCGCCCTGGGCGCTCGGAGCGTGGCGCCCGACCCTGTCGGCGCAGATGGACACGGGTCTCGCCGCGCAGCAGTGGGCGGCAGGACTCGTCCAGCTTCAGTGCACCAAACCCTTCGAGATCGACGCGCAGCAGTCCGCGCGCGATCAACTGGCGGAAGATGCCCCGCCACTCGGCCGGCTCGATGTCCGCACCGATGCCGAAGGTGCTGAGCCGGTCGTGCCCGAACCGGCGCACCCGATCGTTGCCGCGACCGCGCAGCACGTCCACAAGATGGTTCACGCCGAAGCGCTCGCCGGTACGGTAGGCACACGACAGCGCCATCTGTGCCGGGACCGTCGCATCCCAGGTCGCGGGCGGATCCAGGCAGGTATCGCAGTTGCCGCAGGGCTCGGGGAGCTCGTCGCCGAAGTACGCGAGCAGCGCCTGGCGGCGGCAGCTGGTCAGCTCGCAGAGGCCGAGCATCGCCTCCAGCTTGTGCCGTTCGACCCGCTTGTGTGCGTCGGCTGCCGTGGACTGCTCGAGCATCTGCCGTAGCGTGATCACGTCCTGCAGGCCGTAGAGCATCCAGGCGTCGGCCGGCAGCCCGTCGCGCCCGGCCCGGCCGGTTTCCTGATAATAGGCCTCGACGCTGCGCGGCAGGTTGAGGTGCGCGACGAAGCGCACGTTGGGCTTGTCGATGCCCATGCCAAAGGCGATGGTCGCGACCATGATCACGCCCTCCTCCTTCAGGAACCGCGTCTGGTGGCGTTCCCGCTCCGTGCTGCTCAATCCCGCATGATAGGGCAGCGCGGTCAGACCGTGGCCGGCCAGCCACTCGGCAATGGCCTCGACGCGCTTGCGCGACAGACAATAGACGATTCCCGCCTCGCCCGGATGCATCTCGCGGATGAAGCGCAGCAGGCGGTTTCTCGCACTGCCGCCTTCGGACTGGCCGATGTGGTAGCGGATGTTCGGTCGATCGAAGCGGCTGACGAACTGCCGGGCCTGCTCCAGACCAAGCCGCGACACGATCTCGCGCCGGGTGGCCGTGTCCGCAGTGGCCGTGAGCGCGATGCGCGGCACCGAGGGAAAGCGCTCGGCGAGCACCGACAGCCCGATGTACTCGGGCCGGAAGTCGTGACCCCACTGGGACACGCAGTGGGCCTCGTCGATCGCGAACAGGGCCACCCGGCAACGATCCAGCAGTTCCAGGGTGCGCGGCAGCAGCAGCCGCTCCGGGGCGACATACACCAGGTCCAGTGCCCCGGCCAGCAGCGCCTGCTCGGCGGCCCGGTTGTCGGCGGCAGTCTGTGCCGAATTCATCGCGGCCGCGCGCACCCCGCTGAGGCGCAGTGCCGCGACCTGGTCCTGCATCAGCGCAATCAGCGGCGAGATCACGATGCCGACACCGGGCCGCATCAGCGCCGGAATCTGGTAGCAAAGCGACTTGCCGCCGCCGGTGGGCATCAGCACCAGCGCGTCGTCACCCGCGGCGACGGCCTCGATGATCTCCCGCTGCGCGCCGCGGAAGCCGGGATAGCCGAACACCTCGGCGAGCAGGCGCTCCCCCCCCCCCCCCCCTTGGTCATCTGCATTCCACATTCCACTCTCCCGTCCCTGGGGACCATCGAAGGCCGCGGACGCCCCACCATTGCCGAAGGCCGCGACATGGCGGGCCCATTGGACCCCGCCGCCTACGGCGCCGTAAAGTGAGCCCCCTCGTCAGCCTCGCACGAGCTGCGCGCGATCTTCACCTCAACCCGGGATTCTGCCATGCGTGGCCACGGTTCGCCCGTCGATGCGCCCGAAGGCGCCATCAACTGGCGCATCATCCTCAGCCTCCTGCCCTACCTCTCGGAGTACCGCGGACGCCTGTTCCTGGCCCTCGGGCTGATGGGCCTTGCCAAGCTGGCCAACGTCACGGTCCCGATCGCCCTGAAGTTCATTGTCGATCACTTCGAGGACGCCGGGGTCGAGGCCGTGATCACCGTGCCGCTGGCCCTGCTGGTCGCCTACGGCCTGTTCCGCTTTTCGGCCACTTTCTTCGGGGAACTGCGCGATGCAGTGTTCGCTCGTGTCGCGGAGCGGGCGATGCGCCGGGCGGCGTTGCGGGTCTTTGAACACCTGCACCGCCTCGAGCTGGGCTTTCACCTGTCCAGGCAGACCGGCGCCCTGTCCCGGGACATCGAACGGGGCACCAACGGCATCAGCTTCCTGCTGCGATTCATGGTCTTCAACATCCTCCCGACCATGATCGAGATCCTTTTGGTGGCCTTCATCCTGCTGATCGCGGTCGGCCCCGTGTTCATGTTCACCATCTTCGTGGCGATCGGGGTCTACGTCGCGTACTCGGTCGTGATCACCGAGTGGCGCACGCGCTTCGTGCGCGAGGCGAACCTGCGCGACAACGAGTCGACGACGCGCGCGGTCGACAGTCTGCTGAATTACGAGACGGTGAAGTACTTCGGCAACGAGCGCTTCGAGGCCGAGCGCTACGACCGGGGACTGGCAGCCTGGGAGACGGCGCGAATGAAGAACGTGCTGTCGCTCGTGCTGCTGAACAGCGGCCAGGCGCTGATCATCGCCGCAGCGATTACGGTGATGATGATCCTCGCGGCGCAGCGGGTCGCCGACGGCACCATGACGCTGGGCGACCTGGTGATGGTGAACGCCTACATGATCCAGCTGTTCGTCCCGCTGAACTTTCTGGGTTTCGTGTACCGCGAGATCCGGCAGTCGCTGGCCAATATCGAGCGGCTTTTCGGCCTGCTGGAGCAACCGGTAAAGGTGCAGGACCGGCCCGGAGCACCCGATCTCCGGGTGCGCGAGGGCACGGTCGCCTTCGAGGACGTCCACTTCCGCTATCACCCGGAACGCCCGATCATCGAAGGCATCAACCTCAGGATTCCGGCGACCCACAAGGTCGCCGTGGTGGGTCCGAGCGGTGCCGGCAAGTCCACGCTCTCGCGCCTGCTTTTCCGGTTCTACGATGTCGACGCCGGCCGCATCACCATCGATGGCCAGGACATCCGTGAAGTAACGCAGCACAGCCTGCGTCAGGCGATCGGCGTGGTCCCGCAGGACACCGTGCTGTTCAACGACACCATCGGCTACAACATTGCCTATGGGCGGCCGGACGCGACGCCCGCTGAGATCCGCGAGGCCGTAAGGCTTGCCCACCTCGATGACTTCATCGCCCAGCTTCCGCAGGGGCTGGACACCGTCGTCGGAGAGCGAGGGCTGAAGGTCTCCGGCGGAGAGAAGCAGCGGATCGCGATCGCCCGGATGCTGCTGAAGGATCCGCCCATCCTGATCTTCGACGAGGCGACCTCGTCGCTCGATTCGGGCTCCGAGAAGGCGATCCTCGAGGCACTGAATGAGGTTGCGGCCCGACGCACCACGCTGGTGATCGCGCACCGCCTGTCCACGGTGATGGATGCGGACAACATCGTGGTGCTGGAACAGGGGCGCGTGGTTGAACAGGGCACCCACCACCAGCTGCTGGCACGCGATGGTGCCTACTGGCGGCTGTGGCAGCACCAGCGCGAGGCGGCGTCGAAGGGATCCGGTTCGGACGAGGATTCCGGCCTGCAAGCAGAGGATGATTTCAGTGCAGGCGCGACGGAGCGCGCCGGCAAGCCGCTGTAGGAACGATCGGGAAAGCGAAGGCGCGTAATGCCTGTTACCCGAATGTCACGAAAGCTCCGCGAAAGCTGCTTGCGCGCAGGAGGCAGGGCCTCTCGCCGATCGGGCACCGGAAAATCATCGGCAAGAAGCGGCGACCCTTCCAGCCCACGCGAGCCGCCACGCATTCACTCCCGCTTGAGCAGATCGGCGAGGCCTGCAAAGGGGTTGTGCGTAGCCCCCTTGCCAGCACCGCCGTCCTTGCCCGGCGTCGCATCCACGTAGCGCTGATGCTCGTTGTCATGGCAGTACAGACAGAGGAGTTCCCAGTTGCTGCCATCCAGCGGGTTGTTGTCGTGGTTGTGGTCGCGGTGGTGCACCGTGAGCTCGCGCAGATTCGCCGCGGTGAATTCGCGGCCACAACGCCCGCACACCCACGGATACATCTTCAGCGCACGTTCGCGGTAGCCCTTCTCCCGCTCGGCCTTGTCCTGCTGCGCACGCGCCACCAGGGCGTCGAGGCGGCCGCTGTTCTTCTGGTTCATGCCGTGGATCCGTTGTCACCCATTCAAAGAGTAGACAATCGCTGTGCAAACGGGAATCCCGGGATTGGTGCCAAATACGAAGATGCGCTCCGGAACGGGGCGGCGACCCGCAGCAATGCACGGTCGCGGTGCGCTTTCGGCCCGCAGCGGACCAAACAAACCGAGCCCGCCTGTTCCAGGGCCACGCCGGGATGGGAGCCCCGGTCGAAGCGGGTCTCCGCGAAGAGGATAACCAGCAACGCAACGGTCGTGCCGATGATTGCGGCCTCGATGATGATCCGGGTCTTCTTCCACCGCCACTTGCCACGCTTCATGCCCCACCCCCGAGCATTCCGGCCGCGCTGCTTCGCAGGGCGACATTCCTGCAACATCCGTTCCGGAAATGGCGCGATCACCGCACGCATCCGGCCCTGCCCTTCGGCAGGCACGGGGCTGCAGGGGAAGATCAGGCCTCGACGCCGTGCTCCCGCGTGGACTGGAAGCGGATCTCCGGCCATTTTTCCATGGCCATCTGGAGATTCACGCGGGTGGGTGCGATGTACACGAGGTCCCCGCCGTGGTCGACCGCGAGGTTCTGGGCGGCGCGGTCCCTGAACTCGGCGAATCGCTTGGGATCGTCGGAGCTGACCCAGCGGGCGGTCTGCACGTTCACGTTCTCGAAACGGCAGTCGACCTTGTATTCCGTCTTCAGGCGGTCTGCGACCACGTCGAATTGCAGCACACCCACCGCCCCCAGGATCAGGTCGTTGTTGTTCAATGGCCGGTAAAGCTGGGTCGCACCCTCCTCGCAAAGTTCCTGGAGGCCCTTCGAGAGCTGCTTCATCTTCAATGGATCGCGCAGCTGGGCGCGTCGAAAGAGTTCCGGAGCAAAATTCGGAACCCCGGTGAAGGCGAGTTCCTCGCCCTCGGTGAAAGTGTCTCCGATGCGGACGGTCCCGTGGTTGTGAATCCCGATGATGTCCCCGGGATAGGCCGTCTCCACGTGCTCCCGGTCCGAGGCCATGAAGGTCAGCGCGTCGGCAATCTTCACGTCGCGCCCGATGCGCACGTGGCGCAGCTTCTTCCCCTTGCTGAAACTCCCCGAGCAAATCCGCATGAAGGCGATGCGGTCGCGGTGGTTCGGGTCCATGTTCGCCTGGATCTTGAACACGAAACCCGTGAACGCGGGCTCGGCGGGATCCACCGTGCGCGTCTGGGTCGGCCGCGGCAGCGGCGCCGGCGCGTACTCGACGAAATCGTCCAGCAGTTCCTGCACCCCGAAGTTGTTGATCGCCGATCCGAAGAACACCGGCGTCAGGCGCCCGGCGAGATAGGCCTCGTGATCGAAGGCGTGCGAAGCGCCGCGCACCAGCTCCAGTTCCTCGCGCAGTTCCTGTGCCTGTGCCCCCAGCACCGCGTCCAGGCGCGGGTTGTCGAGCCCCTGGATCACCTCGCCCTCCTGGATCCTGCCGCCGTGGGTCGGCGAGTACAGGTGCACCGCATCATGTGCGAGGTGGTACACGCCCTTGAAGCGCTTGCCCATGCCGATCGGCCAGGTCACCGGCGCGCACTGGATCTTCAGCACCTCCTCGACCTCGTCCAGCAATTCGATCGGCTCGCGGCCCTCGCGGTCGAGCTTGTTGATGAACGTCATGATCGGCGTGTCGCGCAGCCGGCACACCTCCATCAGCTTGATCGTGCGCTCCTCGACGCCCTTCGCCGCGTCGATCACCATCAGCGCGGAATCGACCGCCGTCAGCGTGCGGTAGGTGTCCTCGGAGAAGTCCTCGTGCCCCGGGGTGTCGAGCAGGTTCACGATGCGATCCCTGTACGGAAACTGCATCACCGACGAGGTCACCGAGATTCCGCGCTGCTTCTCCATCTCCATCCAGTCGGAAGTCGCGTGGCGCGCGCTCTTGCGCCCCTTCACCGTCCCGGCGAGCTGGATCGCGCGGCCGAAAAGGAGCAGTTTCTCGGTGATGGTGGTCTTGCCCGCGTCCGGGTGCGAGATGATCGCGAAGGTGCGGCGACGGGCGGTTTCGTGGCTGAAGGACATCGGTCGGACTCGAACGGGAAAAGCCCTCCATTGTACCCGTCACGGGGATTGCGCGCAGGCCTCGCCGAGGGGTGGCCCGCGTGATCCGTAGGGGTTCGAGCTGCAGGAGGCCAGCCTCTGGCCGATGGTTTTCCGACGCCCGATCAGCGAGAGGGCTCGCCTCCTGCACCCGGCAGCTTTCGCGGAGCTTCCGTGATAGTCAGGTGCTCGCAAACCCATATCAATACAAATACTGCTGAAAGCCCACAAAGACCTCTCGAATCTTGCCCGCAGGCCCTAGCTCTTGTACCGCATCGCCGAGGCTGTGGTACTTCAATTCGATCAGCTGCGGCAGTTTCGCCATGTCCAGTTCGCTCACGCCCCGGGCGACGTAGTGATCAAGAACGAAGCTCAGGAATTCCCGCTGCCTGTAGTCGTGGCCGTGGAGGATCCGCGCCTTGTGGGCATCCACTCGCTCGGCCCGGGTGACCGGCGCCATGTTGAAGGCGATGTAGGCCAGCACGTCGTACAGGTCGCTGTTCTCGGCCTCGATCAGCTTGCCGACTTCGGCCAGCTGTTGCGTGCCGTAGCCCTTCTCCTCCAACCCTTCCAGCAGGCTCTTCCGGGTATCCGGGCGGCTCCACAGGCGGCGAAGCTCATCTTCGTCCTTGAACAGCTCCGGCAGATCACCGAACAGGCGCTGGATGAATTCAGCGGCAGAGATGGGCTTGCCGTCCGGGCCCCAGAAGCTGGTGGCG
>SL_3KL_010_SEDDRAFT_10004827_pt1 | contig 12157 bp, 5 predicted proteins | sample SodLakKL_010_SED_2_FD_10381 | JGI IMG/M metagenome (IMG submission 10381)
CCGCGTGAACGGCCGGCGATGTCACGATTGCCGGCCGTGGATCCATCACAGAAGTCGATGACCGGTGAGGTCGGGGACGGGAAATAGGGACGAGTGGCGTCCTTCTCGTACAGGCGCGGGTTGTTCTGCTGGTAGCGGTCCCATGAGCCGAAGATCTGCGCGGGAGGCTGGTGGCCCATGACACAGCGCGTCAACACATCAAAATCACCGCTTCCACCGGCACTCACCACATTGCCGGTGGTTTCATGAACGATGCTGCCCAGCAATCGAACCCGGGCGCTACCGGTATTGGTGAATGCACGCACCGCGTTGGTCGGGCTGACATTATCGGTAATGGTGGACCAGCCCACGGTCAGATCGGAGTGGGTCCAGGCATAAAACAGGGTATTGCCCGAGTTTCCGAACACCAAGCTGTTGGAAAAGGTCGCCTGGCCGGGATGGTCCTCGGTACCGCGAACGTTGACCACACTGCCGAAACTCGAAGCATCGTTGCCACTGATCTGGGTGAAGTCAACCGATAACTCGCCACCATCGACGAAGGCAGCGCCCCCGCGTCGGCCGGCGGTGTTGTTGCGCAGGCGACTGCACCTGGGGATTGTGGTGATCCCGGCACTGCTCTGCGATGGCTGGCACGGCGCTGTCGGACCGGTCGGGCCACGCCGCATCTCGACAAGGGCACGATCGTTGACAAACAAGCCTCCGCCATCGTCATTGGCCGAATTGGCATCGATGATGACATCTTCTAACATCAGGCGGGTTGATGGACCGGTGACATAAGCTCCGCCACCCAGATCGGCCTGGTTGAATGTCAATCGACCAGCATTCAGATCGCCAACGGGAATGCCACTGCTGGTTCCCGAACCTCCGCGAAAGTTCATTCTGCTGCCATCACTCAGGTAGATGCCGCCGCCAAAACCAGTCGCGGAATTGCCGAAGATCGCGGAGTCGGGGATGATCAGAATGATGCTACCGCCGCTGTACCACTGAATGGTGGCGCAATCGACCGCGGCGAATCCACCTCCGTTGGTGGCCTCATTGTTGATGACATTGGTACGGTCGATGATCATCATGTTGGAGTTTCCGATATTGTGATTCGAAGAATTGATGCAGGCCAGTCCACCGCCGTTGAGGCCTGCAACATTCGAACCGATCGAGGAGTCGGCATCGGTGACCAGAACAAGCCCACCGAATCCGGCAATGGGCCCATTGATCACAACCGCCACACCCCCGCCATTGGCTTCGGATTCATTGTTTTCAACGCGGACATCATTCAGGGTCACGGACAGGGCGCCCGGGCGGCCCTCGATCAATATGCCGCCGCCGGACTGGTTCGTGAAACCATTCGTGATCAACAGGTTCTCCAGCACCACGTTCTGAGGCCCATCCTCTCCGGTCGGCATCCAGATATCGAAGACTCGCCCTTGCTGATCTGCATCCAGGGTGGTTCGACCGGTCGATTCAGAGGCGGTACACGAAGCGTAGCCGCCGCGAATGGTCAGGCTCTTGGCGAAGATGCCGTAGGTATTGCCGCGGTAGTGATCGGCCGATCCTGACAGCAGGATGACATCACCATCACTGGCCGAGTTGATGGCCGTTTGAAGGTTGGGAAAATCGCAAGTGCCGCCATCCGATCCAACCCGGATGACGTTGCCCTGCCCGGCCGTGGCTGACAGGCTGGCCAGCAGACAGGCCATTGCGAGGCAAAAAAGTATCAAAAACTCAAAGAGTTGCTTGCTTATTGTCATGTTGGTATCCCTGCAGAAAAAACCGTTGTTACTTGCTTATCGCCGCTACTTACGCAAACCCGGCAAGAAAGCTGCCATAAAGATTCCATGACCTATAAAATCCCCACGGCTGAACCTTATGCATACATTACGCTTGGTAAAATAAGGTCGCTCGGCAGGCTGGAGATAATTTACTGTGAATTTCATTCAACGACATCACGAACGGGTCATCGGCTGGTGGCTGCTGATCTGTTGTGCGGTGCTGCTGGTGCTGGTCATTGTCGGTGGCGCCACGCGTCTGACCGGCTCGGGGTTGTCGATGGTCGAATGGCAGCCGCTGACGGTCATTCCTCCGACCAGCGAGGAAGCCTGGGTGCGGGAATTTGACGCTTACCGCGCCAGCCCGGAGTATCAGCAAATCAACCGCGGCATGTCCCTGGGTGAGTTCAAGGTGATCTACTGGTGGGAGTTCGGCCATCGACTGCTGGCGCGCGGGCTGGGCCTGGTCTTTGCCCTGCCTCTGGCCTGGTTCTGGTGGCGCGGCATGGTGCCGCAACGTTTGCGATGGCCACTGCTCGGCCTGCTGGCCCTGGGCGGCCTGCAGGGTTGGCTGGGTTGGTACATGGTCCAGAGTGGGCTGGTCGATATCCCCAGGGTCAGCCCCTACCGACTGGCCGCCCATTTGGGTCTGGCGCTGGTCATCTTCGCCATCATGTTTCGCATGGCCATCCGCCTGGTGTGGCCTCGCGAAGAGCCGAGGCCCAAGCGATCCTGGCGACCATGGACCCTGTCGCTCCTCGCCCTGGCGTCACTGACCATTCTTTCCGGAGCCTTTGTGGCCGGCCTCAATGCCCCAGGATCGTGCCGGATGGTTACCTGGGCCTGGAACCGCTGTGGCGAAACCTGTTCGAAAACACCGCCGCGGTTCAATTCAATCATCGCCTACTGGCCATTCTAACCGCCACCGTTGCTCTGTTGGCGTGGTGGCGGGTCTGGCGGGTCGAATCCGAACGCAAGATCAGGATGGCTTTTCATGTCCTGGCCGCCATCGTGCTGGTTCAGGTCGGGCTGGGCATCACCACCTTGTTGACCCATGTGCCGGTCACGCTGGGCACGGCCCATCAGGGTGTGGCGGTACTGGTGCTGTCCGCGATCATTGCGGCGGATTACCTGGTGAGCCGGAAAATCGACTTGAGAACCACGGCACGCAGCCGCGGCTCAACCCATCAGGGTCACAGGACGACCGTTCTCAGTTCGGCTGGGTCTGGCGCATGACCTGAGCACGCTCGAGCAGGGGCATAAAACCCTGGTCTCCGGCGACTTGCTCGACCCAATCCAGACGTTGCAAGGCCAGCGCCGGCTCGCTCACACGACTGCGCAACAGGGCAAGCTTGAGGGTTTGTTCGGCATCAGGGGATTGTTCGAGCAGATCCTCGGCGCGGCTGATGCTCGCCTCGGCATCAGCCGGTCGTCCTTGCTCGACAAGTGATTCGGCCAGCAGCATCAACGCATCGATCTGGCGATTGACACTGCGAATCTCTCCGAAGCCCACCACCAGGTCACGGCCTGCCTGCTCTGCGCTGACCAGGCGGCCTTCGGCCAGGTCGACGCGGGCAAGGTTGAGACGCGAGACCAGCAGATGATTATCAGCACCAATCGCGGCCATCAAATCACGAGCCGTATTGAAATGCAGCCGGGCCTGTCCGAGATCTTGCCTGAGCAGCGCACGCTCCCCGATCACGGCATGGTAGACCGATCGCTCGGCATCATCTTCGATATCCAGTTGTTCGATTCGGGCCAGCACGGCGTCGAGTTCATCAAAGCGCCCCATGCTGACCAGGATGGCGCCAAGAGTGGTCAGGGCGCGAGTCTGCATCAGTGTCGCGCCCTGGCTGCCGAAGGCGTCGGCCGCCTGCTCGATACGGAACTCGGCGCTGAGCAGGTCACCGCGACGGCGATGCAGCACGCCCAGGTTGTAAGAGACGCGGGCAATGTCGGTTTGCGCGCCCAGCAGCTCGAACAGTCCCAGCGATTGTTCGGCCAGCTCGATCGATCGCGACCAGTCGCGCCGGTCACCGGCGATTCCCGCAAGATTGCCCAGGGCCATGGCCTGGCCACGCAGGTCGCCGGCATCGGTGAAGGCCTCCAGGGCGCGCTTGAAAATGGGTTCGGAATCGATCAGGCGGCCTGCACGGGCCAGCAGGGTGGCATGGTTGATGAGCGCAGCACCCTCGCCCTGGCGATCGCCCGTGTTGCGAAAGACACGCGCGCCCCGCTCCAGATGTTCAATCGCAGACTCAGTCTGGTTGGCCCGCATCAGCGTAACACCCAGTTGCACGATGCTACGGGCCTGGCGGCCCTGGTCGCCCAGCTCTGTAAAATGTTTCACGGCCTTCTCCAGCACCGCCAGCGAAGCCTCGATACGTCCTGCCCGGTCATGAATGGCGCCGGCGACCATCAGCGACTCGGCCTGGCCGGACAGGTGGGGAATGGCCTCGAACAGGCTCAATGCCAGCTCCGCCGATTCGAGCGCCGGCCCCAACTCACCCTGCTGAAAGCGCACCCGACCCAGGGCAAGATGCGTCTGGGCCAGCTCGGCATCGGTCAACAGTTCACTCAGGTCGAACAAATCATTCAGCACCCTGCGCGCCTCGTCCAGGCGCCCGAGTTCGACCAAGGCGCCGGCTTCGGCCAGCAATGCTCCGGGTAGCAAAGCATCCAGCTCTTCTTCATTGGCCAGCAACACCGCCGAGCGGGCCGCCACCAGTCGTTGTTCATGATTGCTTTCGGCCTGGGCCAGTTGTGCCGTGAGCAGGGCCACACGCGGGTCGCGCGGGCGCTGCAAACGCAGCGAATCCAGAGCCTGCCGGGCTGCGCGCAGACGACCGGCGCGAATCAGTGCATCAACCAGGCGGCGGCTGCTCTCCGGTTCGGGATAGAACTGGGTCAGGGCCTGCAGGCTGTCGGCGGCGCGTTCGTAGTCGAAATCCAACAGCGCAGCGGTGGCCTCCAACTCCAGCCGATCACGGCGCGGCCACAATCGGGTGGCGGAAAGGGCCTGCTCGATGGCGTCTCGAGCCCGGCTCCAGTCACCACGACTCATCCAGGCCAGCGCCTCGAGATGATCCAGGCGCGGGTTGTCGGGTTCGTCGATCCGGGCCTGGGCAATGCGGGCCAGTGCTTGTTCCGCAAGATTGAATTCCAGTGCCTCCAGGGCCTCGAAGTATGCCTGTTGACTACNCGGCAGCCGCGGCAGGCGTGCGCGAATGGCCGAACTGTCGGCGCCCGGGGGAGCGGCAAAGCCCAGGCGGTCGCGGATCACTGAAGCCATTTCAATGCTCAGCGCGGCCACATCCCAGCCCCCGAGTCCGGACTCCAGGCTGGTGATAATTTCGCTGGAGCCCGGTCGACGCAGGCTGGTCAACAGGCGCGACCCATCAAGGCCGGCAGTCAAATAGCGCCCCTCGATCAGGAAGTCGATATCGGCAAGCCGCGATTCATCAGCGCTATCGGCCGGGTCAACCACCAGCACGCGGAACCCGCCCAGTTCGACCAGGGCATGGCCCAGATAGGTTTCCAGTGCCGGGCCCAGCCAGTTCAGGTCAGGATCATCACTGGCGTTGACCATCTGGGCCACGGCCAGGGTCGGCAGGCGTTCGCCGGTGAAATCAGGCTGCGTTCGCTGAGTCGTCCAGAAAGCCGCTACGAATGCAACCAGCACCATTGCACCCAGCGCCGGCCAGGGCCAGAGTCGCAGCGTCGCCGGTGAGAGGGTTGGTTGAAATTCAGGCTCGGCCGACGGGGTGACCGTCGCCTCAGGCGCCGTCTCGACCAGATGGTTGACCTCGGCCACGAACTGGTAACCCAGTCGACGGCGCGTCACGATCAGGCGCGGTTCTGAGCTTGAGTCGCCAAGCGCCTGACGCAACTCCTTGATGGTCTGGGCCACCGAACTGACCGAAGTGGCCTGGTGACCCCAGACGGCGTCGAGCAACTCATCACGGCTGACCACGGCCGGCGCCTGCTCGATCAGATGGCAAAGCACGGCGAAGGTCTGCGGGCGCAGGTTGACCGGACCATCGGGTCCGGTGACCGACTTCTGATCCGTGTCGATCTCGAACTGGTCGAATGCAATTTTCAAGGTCTTGGGATCCCCTGGTTCAATGTCAATCAGCCCCTGTAGCCTGCCGGGCCGTGGGCGTCGCATGGCTGAGTGGACGGGCAAAGCTTGCCATCATTCTGGGCATTTGTCATGCGTGCTTGTACTGATCCGGATTTTCACGCAAATTTCAACGCGATTTCACACAGGCCGACAGTGCTTGGTTCAATCTGCAGACCCCCGGATGACAGCTCGGCAGCCCAGGTCAGAATCGAAGCGTGAATCAGATTGCAGTGAACAATGCCGAAGGCCTGGATCATGATCGGATCGCTTGCGGCGATGTGTCCTTGCTTGTGACGACTGCTGCGATTGTTATCGGATTCTTTCTGTTGGCGGTGGGGGCCATGCCCTTTATGCAGCACGGCCGGGCCGACTACTCGGTGCCGGTACGCGCCCTGGTCGTGGAATCGAGAACCCTGCCACCGGCCCGCCCATTGCACCGAATCTGGCCGCGGCACCAGTTTGCCTACCGCTACCTCTACCAGGGAGAGTTATATCTGGGCAGCGCTTATCGCACCACCGGTGGCGCTGCCGAAGCAGTAAGGCGCTACAGCATTGGCGCCACCATCTACGCCTGGGTCGACCCCGGCCAGCCCCAAAGAGCGGTGGTCGAGACCGGTCATCGTGGCCGTGATGTGGTCTTCATGATTCTTGGCCTGGTGTCGCTGATTGCCGGCCTGGTGCGGTTCATTCTCCTGGTCGCTCGCGACCATGGCGGGCGTTCGATACACCCCGAAACTCCGCCGTCGGCCACGCGCAATTTCATTTAAACTCGAAACATGGACGATAAGCGCACCGAATCGCGATCAGAATCCGAGCACGATCTTTCACTGATCCACTGGTTTGCCAGCCTGTCACCCGATCAAAGACTGGACGAGCTGGAGTCGCGCGTTGCATTTCTCCATGCATTGAGATCAGGCCATGACACCGAGCTTTCGCGAAATTCTGGAGGTCCTCAACCTTCACCAGGTTGAGTACATTGTCGTTGATGGAGTGGCTGCCGTCATTCACGGCGCGCCGACAACGACCTTTGATCTTGGCACCCTGATTAGAGTCAATGAGGCCAATGCAAAGCGTCTGGTTCGTGCCTTATCACAGCTCGAAGCCAGGTTCCGTGAGCACAGCAAAACCATATACCCCACCATCAATGACATCCTTGCCGGTGGTCACCTGTTGTTGATGACGAGAGCCGGACCGCTCGATGTCCTGGGGTTCATTGGCGAGCAGCAGCGTTACGAGGATCTACTTGGCGCATCCGCGGAAATCAACATGAACGTGGGGTTCACTAAGAGTGCTGGACCTGGAAGCGCTGATTGCTGAAAAGAAGCGCATGGGACGGGCCAAAGACAGCGCCGCCGTGAGCTTGCTTGAAGAGGTGTTGCGCCAGCGCAGCCGCCAGGAGTGATCGGATCGCCGAGACCCCGGGATTGGCGAAGGCTCGCTTCACCCACAACACCGCTCATTTTCACGATCTTTTCAACTTGCCTTCAAGTTTAACGGACGCTTATCCGGCAATCTTCAGGCCAGGTTTTTGCGAGATTTGCGCCATGACGATTTGCAGGAAGTTCACCCTGGCCATCGCCGGCCTGACACTGGCCGGGCTGGTTCAGGCCCAGATGCCGGTCGATGCCTACGACCCGAATGCCAACGGCAACGTGCACACCATGACCCGCGGTTTTGGTGGCGATCTGTTGATCGGCGGTGGATTTTCACAGGTGGGTGGGTCCTCAAGGGCTCGCCTGGCCTTGCTGCGCCCGGACGGGCGGCCCGACCCCATGTTTCAGCCCAGCCTGGGTAGCGGCGTCGTGTTCGATAGCCTGCGCGATACCTTCGGCGATTTTGTCGTGGTCGGCAGCTTTACCAGCGGTGGTAATCGAATCGCCCGCATCGATCCGGAAACAGGGGCAGCGGTCGGCAGCATGGGTGCCGTCAATCCCAATGGCACGATTCGTGCGGTGGCCGAGGCGGCCGAGGTCGATCCGATCACGGCCGAGCGTAAGCTCTACCTGGGTGGCGAGTTCGGCACGATCGGCGGGCAAGCCCGGACCCGGGTCGCCCGGGTCAACTACAACGGCAGCCTCGACTCCGGCTTCGTGCCGCCGGCCTATAGCGGTACGGTATATGCGCTAGCCGTACAGGACGACGGCAAGCTGCTGGTCGGCGGCAGTATTGGGCCAGAAGGTGAACTGGGCGGGCTGCGCCTCTATCGGCTCAACAGTGACGGCTCGCACGACCCGGAGTTTAACGCACCGGCGGTGCTGGCAGGCAACTATACCGTGCGGGCCATTGCCCTGGATCTGGGCGGGCGCATTGTGATCGCCGGCGCGAACGGCAGCGCAGGTTTCATCATGCGTTTGAACCCGAACGGCAGCCTGGACCCGACCTTCAACGCCCCCAGCCTGAACGGCCCGGTGCTGAGTCTGGCGTTGCAGCCGAACGGACGCCTGGTGATTGGCGGCGACTTCACCAACGCCAGCCTGCGCGGCCGCCTGGCCCGGCTGAACGATGATGGTAGCGTGGACGGCAGTTTCGTACCGCTGATGAACCCCAACGGCGCGGTCAACGCGCTGGAGGTTCGCCCCGGCGGCGAGGTGATCTTTGCCGGCGAATTCACCAATATCAACGGCACTATCCCGCGCAACCGAATCGCGGCGGTGAACCGGCATGGGCGGCTCGATCAGGCGCTTGATGTCACTCCGAACGGGCGCATCAGGGTGGCTGTCCCGGACGGTAACGGCCTGCTGCTTGGCGGTGAATTTACCCAAATCAATGGTCAGACGCGGCCCAAACTGGCGCGCGTTCTCTCCAATGGCAGCTTGTCTGCCTCGTTCCAACCGGTGATCGAGAATGGTGACGTTATGGCAATAAGTGTGCAGCCAGACGGGAAAATCCTGATTGCGGGGACGTTCAACAGAGTCAATGGTGAGGTCCGACAGGGACTGGCACGACTGAATCCAGACGGTAGCCTGGATACCAGCATGGTCCATGAGCGACTTCGGATTGATCCGCCCAACACTGGCGGCGGCTATATCCGCGGCAAAGGCCATTTCCTGCGACTACTGCAAAACGGTCGCATTCTGATAGGTGGAGAGTTCGATCGGGTCGAAGAAACGCCACGCAAAGGCCTGGCACGTATGCATGCAAACGGCAGTCTGGATGCGGGCTTTGTCCCCGACAGCTCGATTAATCGGGGCATGTCATACCTTGCGGAGGGTGCGGGTGTATTGACCCATCCGGAGGGCGGCTATCTGGTCCATGGCAAGTTGTATCGGCAAGGTTCGACGCCTGAGCTACGCCTTCTTCGATTCCAGGAGGATGGCAGTCTTCACCCGACGTTCACCACTGATTTTTCCACCAACCGTCCGGAGCCAAGAGTGGATGTATTGCAGGTGTTTGGCGACCGAATTCTGGCTATGGGAAAAGGAAGCAGCCAATCCGGCCTTGCTCTTGCTTGGCAAAATCGCTGGCCTTCTGGCTCGCCAATTGACTGCTTTCGCGGCGCTTGGTTGACACTGGATGGCGTATTCGATGAGTGCGCCGGTTGGCAAAGACAAGAGGGCAGGCTCTGGGCCGGTGCAACCCGCCTGGCCGGCGATGCAAGCATTATGGGTACCGCAGAATGGAGCGAGTCTTCCGATTATGGTGGTACTGGACCACTGGTGGTCGGTCTGTACAGCCAGCCTGATAATGACCAGAGCCTGCTGTCTTTGGCTGAGTTGAGGACTGCGGAGAACACCTACGGAATCAGTCACTCGCTGAAGCTGACCGTCCTCGAAGATGGTCGCGTGTTGATTTACTCACGCGGCAATTCTGTCGACTACGTTAACGACCAGCCAATCGCCCCCGATGCCCCGATTCGCGTCCGCCACGACCGTTTCGTTGATCCCGAGCCCGTTTGGGACGATTCCAATAACCAAGTTACCTGGCAATATGGTGGGGGGGGCATTTTCCAGCGCACCGGTGCAGCCCTGGCCTATCCGCCGCGTGTGCTGATCTCCAATAGCTGCTGCAATCCTGACAACTTCCAGCCGCCTGCTGGCGGTGGTCAAATGGTCTGGTCTGAAAGCAGCAATCGTTGGGTGCTGGACGGCTTCCAGGGCTTGCCGGGGGTGTTCTACTTGATGATCCAAGCCCAGGCCGAAGACAGTCGCGGAAACAGCTGGCCGATTCGCACACCGATTCATCGCCACGAAGGCACGCTGCCGCTGCCGCCGGCGCAGGCTGACTTGGAAATGAAGCTGGTGGCCAATCTCGAAGAGGCCGCGCCGGGGCAGCTCGTGGAGTTCAGCGTGCAGGTCAGCAATCTGGGGCCGGATGTCGCCTCGGATCCCGAAGGGTTCATCACCTTGCCCAGTGGCTATGAGCTGATTGACTTTGATACCGACAACGGCTTTTTCGATCCGGGTCTGGGCTACTGGAAGCTGAACGATCTGGCTGCCGGTGGCGGCGGCGCATCGGCCGAACTGACACTTCAGGCCCAGGTGTTGGCCCAGGGTGGCCATTTGGTCAGCGCGAGCGTAGCCTCCGGCACCTTTGATCCCAACTACAACAATAACCAGCGTCAGCTTGAAATCGACATCCTGCTGGCTCGTTCCGACCTGGCGCTGAGCATTTCGCTGGATTCTGCCCAGGTCTTGCCCGGCGGAGAGGCCTATTTCAATATCGAGGTGACCAACAACGGGCCGGAACCGGCTACCGGCGTGATGGTGGCCAACGCCATTCCCACCGGCTATAGCTGGCAGGACGACAACAGCGGCGGCAGCTTCAATCCCTCCACCGGGCACTGGCAGGCCGGCAACCTGGCGGTCGGAGCAAATGCCTCTCTCAAGCTGCAAGTTCAAGTCAACCCGGACGGTGGTTACCTGCTGATCGGCCAGGCCGGCAGCAACAGCATTGATCCGGAGCCGAACAACAACATCGCCGTGGCCGCGATCGATCCGTTTACTGACTTGACCGTCAGTTTGAGCGCGGATCCGCCCCAGGCTGCAATGGGCGACACGGTCGTCATTCATGTTGACTTCCATAATCTTGGTCCGGCTGATGCGACAGCCGCACAGGTCCAGGTTTTGGTGCCGGATTCCTTCCTGACCACGGGACACTTCAGCGAGGTGGGTCAATATGAGCCGGCCAATGGCATCTGGGACATCGGTTCCATCAAGCCGGGCACCTATCGGCTGAGCATCGTCGGCGCCATCACCATCGATAACCCGCAAATCGCGACGGCCACTGTCAGCAGCGCCACCTTCGACCTGGCGCCGGGCAACGACAGCGCGATCCTGGAAATCCCGCTGGTTGATAGCGACCGGATTTTCGATGATCGATTCCAGCTCCAACCCGAGCCGATGATGAGCCAGATGTAGGCGCACGGGGAATCTCTGAGAATCAGAGGTTCCCCGGGTATTTTCACCCTAATTTCAAGTTGATTTCATGTTTGCAGCGGCGCAAGGGGCGAAGCTGCCAGTCAGGAACGCGGGACCGGCAAAACACCTGCCCCGCGCTGAAAGACTGACAAAGGGAGATTTGTGAAAATGATGATCAGGCAGCTTGTTATCGGATGCATCTTGATCGGCCTGGCGGGCCTGGCCCAGGCGGCGACGATTGTGGTGACGACCCACCTCGACATTGTCGACAACAATGGCTTGTGCAGCCTGCGCGAGGCCATGCTGAACGCGGAAAACGCGAATCAGTCCGGCTCGACCGACTGCGCGGCGGGTTCAATCAGCGGCAACATGATCGTATTTGACGAAGCCCTGATGGGGTCGACCATTCAGCTGGACGGTCAGGCGCTGCCCACCATTTCGCGCACCCTGGAAATCGTCGGACCGGATCGTGGCAACCCGGCCGCGCTGACCATCAGCGCCGAGGCCGCCTCGCGCATCTTTGTCGTCGATGGCGCCGATGAAGTGCTGATTGCCGATCTGAGCCTGCTGTTCGGCCGGACCTTCAGCGACTCGGAGCCCGGCAGTACCATCCATGTCGCCAACACGCCGCTGATGCGACTTGAGCGACTCTCGGTCGAGGGGGGTATTGCCCAGGGCGCAGACAACCACGGTGGTGCGATCGCATTATTCGACTCAACCGTGATCATCGAGGAGAGCTTCTTCCAGGGCAATCAGGCCGGGGGTGGCGGTGGCGTGATTTTTTCCTCCAACAGCAAGCTGGAGATCGTTTCAACGTTCATGGGCATGAACGTGGCCGTGGGTCGTGGCGGTGCGATTCATGCGATCGACGGTGATGTCACGATCAATGCCAGCCAGATTGGCGGCCACACGAC
>SL_3KL_010_SEDDRAFT_10004828_pt1 | contig 12154 bp, 11 predicted proteins | sample SodLakKL_010_SED_2_FD_10381 | JGI IMG/M metagenome (IMG submission 10381)
CCCAGGACCTCTTCCATCGCTTCCATACTGAAGCCGGCGGTCAATTTGTGCTTGACTTCCGGAATATCGACTTCTTTCTCCTTGCGCTCTTGAAAAGCCTCGATGGCCAGCTTGACCACTTCACGGGCTTTCTCCACGGCGCGGTCTTCTGTAAATTCAACATGGTAGGAACCGGGAATTTTGGAGTGATTCATAGTCGTCACTATGCGGGTATGGTAACAGTCTGCAACTGCTTTGACGCCGGGCATGATACACTGCACGTCAACAACCATCAGGTCGACGGCTCCGGTCATAATCGGCAGTTCCTGGGACAGGAAGTTGGTTAAAACCGGGACTCCCTGGCGCATCAGGACCTCGTTACCGGTACAGCAGATTCCCATGCACTTAACCCCTTTGGCACCGACCGCTTCTGCTTCTGATTTCATTTCGCGGGCCTGACGCACGATCATCTCACTTAAAAGAGGGTTGTGGCCGTGCACGGCGATATTTACCATCTCAGGGTCAATTACTCCAAAGTTCGCTTCGGTAGTTACCGGTTTGGGGGTGCCGAAGAGAATATCGGAGAGGTCGGTAGCGATATGCATACCGATATAGTCGGCCAGGGACGTCTTTAAGCCCTGGAAAATCAGGTTAACCGGATCATGGTCCACACCCATGTGGGTCGAGCCCATGATCTCGGATATAGAGGTGTGAACACTGCGCGGCTGAATGTTGCACCTGTTAAATACTTCCATTCTTTCAGGAACTACGGTGGTCTCCAGCCATTTGCAGGGTTCTTCGCTAAGCTTGGTAAAATCAGATTCAGCGTGGGAAAGAACCTCTTTCAAGAGCTCTTTGTCATCCTTGCCGTCGGCAGAAAGGCCGAGCCTTTCAGCCACCCGGTGCAGCTTTTCCGGGTCCTCAATTGAATAATCCGGGGCTTTACCTTCCAGCAGCTCATGAATGGTATAGATCATGTGCCGGCTGTGATCGGCGTGAGCCCCACAGCCCCCGGCTATAGCCCGGATCAGGTTGCGGGCTACGATGGTGTAGCCATGCGCGCCGCAAACCCCTTTTGAGGATTTTTTGGTGATCCGGCAGGGCCCCTGCAGACAAATCCGGCAGCAGACGCCGGTTCGTCCGAAATTACACTGGGGCTGCATTTTGACGTAACGCTCGTAAGCTGTTTCGACCTGACCATTTTCGGTGTTCTTGTCGATAACAGCAAGCGCAGCCGGATCGATAGTCCTTCTGTTGTCAATTTTTTTCTTTTCTTCGGCCATTATCTAGTCTAACCTCCTTGTAGATTTGTAAGATAAGAATGCTGCATATTTGATTAATCTAACCTGTCCCCTTAAAAATCATTTATTTCACTTTTTTAATAACCACAAAATAATAATCAGTTGATTAAATATCACCCCCTGCAAGCTTGTTCATAAATTTTTTCTAAGCCGGGTAAAAGATCTTCCACTTCTGAAACCAGTGGCTGACCACGGCGAGCTCTTTCCAGAATCTGATCTGAAAAAGAGATCATACCGGCAATACGCTCCGGTGGCAGTGAAGATAAGAGGTAATCGCGGTCTTCATCACTTCGGATCTTATTGCCAACAAACAAAACCTGTTCGATCTTCAGATCGCCGGCAAGCCGATCAACAGCCAGGGCTGTGCTTAAACCAGCCCGGGTTGGCTCGACCACAACCAGCATCATTTTAATACCCCGGGCAGTGCCGCGGGTAAGGTGCTCAATACCGGCGCTCATATCGAGAACTACTGCTTCACTTCGATCAAGCAGCATGGTAGTTAAAACAGCATTTAAAAATGAATTTTCCTTGCAGTAACAGGCAGAGCCTCCCTGTTTAATTGCTCCCATCTTCAGGAAACGAAGCANATCATCCTGGAGGGTGTAGTTTTCAAGAACATCATCCACATCAGGATTAAGATCAACCAGGGTTCCGCCCCCGAAATTTTTTTCAGCAATTACATCCTGCAGCTCAACCAGGGGACTTAAGCTATCAAGCTTTTCAGGGTCAAGGCCCAGAACCAGCCCCAGGTTGGCATCAGGATCAGCATCGACTGCAAATACCGGCATTTTATGTAGCGTAAAACAGCGTACTAACTGGGCGGATACAGTCGATTTTCCAGCTCCGCCCTTGCCGGATACAGCGATTTTCAAATTTGACACCTCTTAATAGGGCAAAAAAATATACCCATCTTTGCTCGCTTTGGTTTTATTCGACAATACCGGGAAAAAATCCTTTGACAAAGTTAAAGTTGGTACTTTCATAATATTTACACAACAAGGGAGCACGGTCAACCGTGCTCCCCCTGATTTACTTTTTTTGAAACGAAAAACTTTCTTTGTCATCTACATTTACTTTAACCGTGTCACCCGGGGCAATTTTACCCTGCAGCAGCTCTTCGGAAATGCCGTCTTCAAGACGGCGCTGAATGACCCGCCTGAGCGGCCGCGCCCCAAAGCTGGGATCATATCCTTCTTTGAGCAGCATCCCTTTAACATCATCGGATACCTCAATCTGCAGGCTGTATTCTTCGATCCTCCGGTTTAACTCATCAAGCATGAGATCAACAATTTGCCGGATATGCTCCTCGCTTAAAGAGTGGAAAACAATCTGGTCGTCAACCCGGTTTAAAAACTCGGGGCGGAAGGTTCGCTTCAGCTCATCCATGATTCGCTCTTTCATCTGTTCATAATCGGATTCTTCGCTTGAAGCACCGAAGCCGACCGCCGCTTTCTTCAGGAAGGTGGCGCCAACATTTGAGGTCATAATGATCACCGTGTTGCGAAAATCAACTGTCCGTCCCTTGCCGTCAGTCAAGCGCCCGTCTTCCAGTATCTGCAAAAGGATGTTAAATACATCCGGGTGAGCTTTTTCAATCTCATCAAGCAAAATTACCGAGTACGGGTTGCGGCGCACTTTTTCAGTCAGCTGACCCCCTTCTTCATAACCTATATAACCGGGTGGCGCCCCGATCAAACGCGCAGTGGTATGTTTCTCCATATATTCGGACATATCGAGACGAATAATCGAGTTCTCGTCTCCAAAAAGCGCTTCAGCCAGGGCCCGCCCCAGCTCGGTCTTACCCACACCGGTAGGTCCAAGGAAAATAAATGAGCCGATCGGGCGCTTGGGGTCCTTTAACCCGGCCCGGGCCCTGCGTACAGCGCGTGCTACCGAACGCACAGCTTCATCCTGGCCAATTACCCGTTTGTGCAAAGTTTCTTCCAGATTCATCAAACGGGTCGATTCTTCTTCAGCCAGGCGCTTAACCGGCACACCGGTCCAGCTGGAAACGATATAGGCTACATCCTCTTCATTAACCAGGGACATATCGGAAGCTCCAACCTGCTTTTCCCATTCTTTTTTATGTTCATCCAGTTCTTCTTTAAGCTTATGTTCATCATCACGCAGCTTGGCCGCCTTTTCAAATTCCTGGTTGCGTACCGATGCTTCTTTCTCAGTACGCAAGTTGTTCAGCTTGTCTTCGACTTCTTTTAAATCCGGTGGTGCAGTATAATTGCGGATACGCACCCGGGAAGCAGCTTCATCGATTAAATCAATGGCCTTGTCCGGAAGGAAGCGATCTGAAATATAGCGATCTCCCAACCTTACTGCGGCTTTAAGAGCTTCGTCGGTGATCTTCACCTTGTGGTGAGCTTCATAACGATCGCGCAGACCTTTTAGTATTTCAACACTTTCTTCACAGCTGGGTTCACCGACTATAATCGGTTGAAATCTTCGTTCCAGGGCCGGGTCTTTTTCAATGTGTTTACGGAATTCATCCATGGTCGTAGCCCCGATGCACTGCAGCTCTCCACGGGCCAGGGCCGGTTTAAGAATATTGGAGGCATCAATAGCCCCTTCAGCGGCACCGGCTCCGATCAGGGTATGCAGTTCATCGATAAAAACCAGGACATTGCCGGCCTGACGAAGTTCGTTCATCAGCTTCCGCAGGCGTTCTTCAAATTCACCCCGGTACTTGGTACCGGCAACAACAGCAGCCAGCTCAATGGTAACTACCCGCTTATCCCGAAGAATCTCAGGCACCTTGCCCTCAATAATATGGTAAGCCAGACCCTCGGCTATCGCTGTTTTCCCAACACCGGGTTCACCGATCAGGCAGGGATTGTTCTTGGTCCGTCTGCTCAGGATCTGAACCACTCTTTCGATCTCTTTTTCCCTGCCAATAACCGGATCAAGTTTACCATCCCTGGCCAGCTGGGTCAGATCGCGTCCAAAAGTATCGACAGTAGGGGTCTGGGGACCACCGGCTTTTTCACCTTCTGCAACTTTACTACTGCTATCTTCCCCGCCAAGAAGCTGGATCACTTCCTTGCGGGCCCGCTTTAAATCAATGCCAAGGTTGGAAAGGACCTGGGCAGCAATACCTTCACCTTCACGGACTAATCCGAGCATCAGGTGCTCGGTGCCAACATAATTATGCCCCAGGTTTTGACTTTCTTCGATAGCCAGTTCAACAACCCTTTTAGCCCGCGGGGTATAGCTGATGCCCTGTTGGATTATTTTTTCACCTTTCGGGGCTATTCTTTCTACCTCCTGCCGAACCCGGTTCAAATCAACAGCCATGTTTTGCAATGCCCGGGAAGCTATGCCTGATCCTTCCCGAACCAAACCTAAAAGCAGGTGCTCTGTTCCGATAAAATTGTGATTTAATCGCTTGGCCTCTTCCTGGGCCAACACTAAAACCTGCTGTGCTCTTTCAGTAAATCTACCAAACATGAACATATTGTTCACCTCTTTTTCTTAATATCATTGATTCTTCTCCCGGAAACGATCCAGGGCTTGTTTAATCTGGATCGGTCTTTCCAGGTTTCTTTCATTATGTTCCAGTTCTTTTCCGGCCAGCAGTTGCAAACAGCCTGGACGAATCAGAACAAGGAGTTCATTGAGCAATCTGTGATCAACTGCTTTGATCAGACCCAGGTCGTAACCGAGACGTAAATCGGAAATTAGCTGGACCGCTTCTGTTGAACCAATTACCTGGGCATATTTTAAGATTCCCAGGGCCCGCCATGCTTTATCAGTCAGCTCTGCTCTTTTTTTATCGAGCATGCCCTGCCTTGCATTCTTTTCCTGTTCAATCAACTGGCTGATAACACTGGCCAGGTTGCTTATGATTTCTTCTTCACTATGGCCCAGAGTCACCTGGTTGGAAACCTGGACCAGGTTGCCGGTAATTTCAGTTCCCTCTCCGTAAAGGCCGCGCACGGTTAACCCAACCTGGGGAAGGGCTCCCAGGAAGCGGTTGATTTGCCCGGTCATGATCAGGGCCGGCAGGTGAAGCATTACAGAAGCCCTCAAACCTGTTCCGACATTGGTTGGACAGGTGGTAAGATAGCCGTACTGCTCATCAAAAGCATAATCTAACTCGCTTTCCAGCAGATCGTCGTAATAGCCTGTATCCTGCCAGGCTTCTTCAAGCATCAGGCCTGGCAATATAGCTTGAATACGCAAGTGATCTTCTTCATTGATCATAATACTTACCGCTTCATCCTTGCGTAAAAGCAGGGCCCCGTTACTGGATTCATAAGCAAGGTAAGGACTGATCAGGTGTTTTTCGACCAGGGCCTGCTTCACTAATTCAGAAATATCTTCCATGGGCAGGTAAATGAAATCCGCAAATTTGTCCTTGTTTAAGACCATATCATTGATTTTTTCCAAAACCATTGCAGTTTCCTGCTCTGCAGCAAGACAGGAAAAAGGATAGTCTTTAATATTCCTGGCTGCACGTACCCGGGAGCTGATTACTATTTCTGCTTCCGGCCCGCCGCCCTCCATCCAGCGGCTTAAACTATATTGAACTTGTTTCACATTCAGTCTCCTTTTTCCGATTCATCATCATTTACTTGTCCTTTTAGCTCATTTTTCTGGATCTCATTTTTCTGGATCTCATTTTCCATGGTCCGGATCCTGTCACGCAGGTGTGCTGCTTCTTCAAATTCTTCATTATGAACTTTGACCTGCATTTCTTCTTTTAGTTGATCCAAATCTCTTAAACGTTTAACCCTTTGCCGAACTCGGGATGGTAATTTTCCAGTATGGGTCGAACTGGCATGAATGCACCTTAAAATTGGCTTTAAGCTCTTTTTAAAAGCGTTAAAACATTCACTGCATCCAAGTCGTCCAACCTGGCTGAACTGGGCAAAAGAAAGTCCACAGGATGAACACTGTGTTTTTGCTGAATGCATCGAATCCCGACTGCCCAGTACTCCCTGGTTAAGCATGCTGGTAAAGAGCTTGGGCAAAGAAAACTTGGGCTCAAAAGAAAAATCCAGCTCTTCTTTTTGCCGAGCACAATGCTCACATAAAAAATCTTCGGTCTGAATGCCATTTACACTCTTGATTATTTGGATGTTTGCTTCATTTTTTCGGCACTCCTGACAAAGCATCAACTTCACTCCCTGCTTAACGCCTTGCTTAATAACCAACTTTCAGCAGTTCTTCCAGCGCTTCACTTAAAAGTCTATATTGCAGTTTCCTGACCTGATCAATGCTCATACCATGTGAATCATATATCCTATCGCGTATGACTGCTTCAAGAAGCCTGGCTTCACGCATAGAAATTATCTTATCTTCATACATTCTTTTTAATAACTGCCTGACCCTGGCCGGGTCAAAGCCTCTTCCACTAAAACTGCCAATCACTTTCTGCCAGGACTGAGCCTGACCGGGATTGATACGGTAAATACGAATACAACCGTTACCACCCCGCTTGCTTTCTACCAGGTAACCTCTCTCTAATGAAAAACGCCGTTCAAGAACATAATTAATTTGAGAAGGAACACAGGCAAATTTACTGGCTAATTCACGACGTTGTATCTCGATGTAACGCTCTGTACTCAAAGCCAACAGCTTTTTCAGGTAATCTTCAATACAATCTGTTAAGTTCGGCATATTTTATATAACCTTCCAGGTATAACTAAACCAAAACTTTAAAAGGCTTTCCCGTAAACAAATACAACAAAAACATACAACACTTTGTTGCCCGGTAAAAATCAACATGCTTTAATATGCATGTCTGACCTTCTCTGACCTTTATAATAGCTTGTCGGGAGCGAACAGGCAAGTGTTGCAAGATGGTAATGCAGTCATCAATAGCCTTTGGGGCGATTATTTATCATAAATGCTTCTTTTAACGTCGATTTGCTTGATATTAAGCATTAAAGTGATCTCAGAAATTTTCCAGGTGATGACCGTGCTTATTGACTGTCTCACCTTCCCACTGCACTTCAATAATTCCTTCGAGACCGTAAAGACGACTAAACAAATCTTTAAGATCAGCCTCCAGCGGTACTTCGACCAGGAATTCAATATTGATCATTTCCTCCCCGGTTTCTTCCTGCTGTTCAGGAGTACCCAGTTCACTTTTGCGGATATTAAACATCATATCTCCCAGGGCAGCAGCAATACGGCCCAACAATCCGGGTTGATCAATCGCCCTGACCTGCAAGTTTTTCAAGCGGCGGCGTAAAAAGAAAAATCTTTCAAAGCGTCTTAACAAAAGCAGGCTGGACAGTACAAAAATTGTGGTAACAATAGCCCCCAGGTAAAAACCGATGCCAACTGCAAGACCGACCCCGGAAACCACCCAGATTGTGGCTGCAGTAGTCAAGCCACGGATACTGCCCCGCTGCTGCAGGATCGTTCCGGCACCGATGAAACCGATACCTGTAACTACACCGGCAGCTATTCTGCCGGGATCTGCTTCGAATCCTTCCCCGATCTGACCGGTAAAACCATAAGCAGAAACCATCATGATTAAAGCCGAGCCGGAACAAACCAGGATATGGGTCCTGAAACCGGCCGGCCTGTTATGGCTTTCCCGTTCAAAACCGATCAGGCCTCCGAGAATTATAGTTAAAAACAGGCGGATTAATATTTCCCAGAATTCTATGGTCACAAAATGGCCTCCTTAGGAAAAAATAAACTGGGCTGCTGCAGTGGCGGCAACCGCTCCATCTGCCGCAGCAGTAATAACCTGGCGTAAAAATTTTCGACGAATATCCCCGGCGGCATAAACACCGGGCAATGAGGTTTCCATCTTTTCGTTGGTTATGATAAAACCTGTATCACTTACTTCAATTGCTTCATCTTGAAGGTAAGGTGCATTGGCTGTACGGCCGGCATAAATAAAAATTCCGTCTACCCCCAAAAAACGATCCTTTCCCTCCTGCTTGATCTGCAAACCTCTAACCTTTTTTTCACCTTCTATTTCACTGACAGTAGTATTCCAAAGAACCTCAACCCCTGATAAACCGAGCACTTTGTCCTGCAGTCCCTTCACCCCGCGAAACTGGTCACGGCGATGAATCAGGTATATTTTTGAAGCAAAGCGATCTAAAAATATCGTTTCTTCAAGGGCTGCATTTCCTCCGCCGACTACTGCTACTTCCTTATCCTTGAAAAAAGCGGCATCACAGGTTGCACAATAGGATACACCGCGGCCAAGCAATTCTTTTTCACCTCTTGCCCCAAGCAGGTTAGGTTCGGTGCCGGTAGCAATCAAAACTGTTTTGCCTTCAAATTCTTGGTCAGGGGTAGTCACTTTTTTAATTTCCCCATCAAGGGATACACTTTCAATCTCAACATTCTTAACGGGGATACTTAAATTATCTGCCTGCTGCTGTAACAGCATCCCAAATTCTGCTCCGGAAATACCTTCAGGAAAACCGGGGAAATTATCCAGCCTGTCTGTGGATACTATTTCACCGCCTAGCATCATCTTTTCCAGGATTAAGACTGACAAACCGGCCCGGACACCATAAAGAGCAGCAGTAAAGCCGGCCGGCCCGCCCCCCAGGATAATCAGATCATATAACTGCTTTTCAACCATTATGGAAGCCTCCTTGTCTACAATACCGCCAGCTGTTTCTTTGATGTATTTTCATATGATTATTATGATTGATTCATCCGGCAGTGTCAATTTACTTATAAACATGAGGTTCCTCTTTCTATATCTTTAATAACATCCCTCCAAAACCTACAATAACTTTACACTATGTTTCACCTGCTCAGAGTAAATTAGTTAACTAAGCCAGAACTTTTATTCAATAATTTAAAACACGTTAAAACTTGAATATCCGGAGACAAATTATGATATAATATGAATACAGTTATACTAATGTATGCTGAGACTGTAGAAGGAGGCATTAGGAAATGAGAGAACAAGTGGAAAAAGCGCTTGATAAAATCCGCCCGGCTTTACAACGGGACGGAGGAGATGTTGAACTGGTCGAAGTTGGCGACGATGGTATAGTCAAAGTAAGGCTTACCGGAGCCTGTGGAGGCTGCCCGATGTCGACAATTACCCTCAAGCAGGGTATTGAAAAAGTATTGATGCAGGAAGTATCATCAGTAAAAGAAGTAGTAGCCGTTTAACTTTCTGGAACCGAAAAAAACCCGGGGCAACCCGGGTTTTTTATTTGACCCTTTTATTACTTAATTACTGTCTCGTGGTTAATACAACCCTGTTATGATCATAAATAGTTTTAACGGTTTAATTGACGATGTCAATTAACATCTGCGGCAGCTTTTATTCAGATTGCACTTATTTTGACTGTGCCTGCCTGGATTTTGACTGTAATTGCCTGGATAGCTACCTGGACAATTGAGGGAGGACCAACAACGTGGCCGATGTTTACCTTGATAACAGTTCAACCACCCGTCCTTATCCTGAAGTAATTGATCTCGTCAGCAGATTACAAAGTGAAATATATGGAAATCCTTCTTCGATGCATGAAAAAGGGGTGGAAGCCGAAAAACAAATCGAAGAAGCCAGGCGGCAAATTGCTTCTTTTTTTAACAACCGGGAAGATGAAATCATCTTCACCTCCGGGGGCACCGAAGCAAACAACCTGGCTATTAAAGGAGCGGCATTGCGTAACCGCAATAAAGGCAACCACCTGATTACCAGTATGGTGGAACATCCCTCGGTATTAGACTGTTTCCGTTACCTGGAAGAAAATGAAAGATTTAAAGTTGATTACCTGCCGGTTAACAACAAAGGGCTGGTCGACCCGGACCAGCTAAAAACCCTGGTTAGTAAAAACACCATCCTGGTCAGTATTATGCATGTTAATAACGAAATCGGAACTATTCAGCCTTTAGAGGAAATCGGGGCGCTGATTAAAAACCTAAATCCAACCACCTTGCTTCATGTTGATGCCGTGCAATCTTTTAGTAAGCTGCCTCTTAAGTTCAAAGCCTGGCAGGCAGAATCAGCTGCAGCGCTCACAAGTTGCACGGTCCCAAGGGAGTCGGCTGTCTCTGGGCCAAAAAGGGGATCCTGCTGCAGCCGCTGATGCATGGCGGGGGACAGGAAAAAGAAATGCGTCCGGGTACCGAAAACGGACCTGCAATTGCCGGTTTTGGGCTGGCCGCCAGTTTAACCGGGGCAAACCAAAAGCAAAAGGCTGCTGCACTGGCCAGCTTAAAACTAACCTTCTACCGGGGATTGCAACAAGAAGGAATTGATTTTTTCATCAACGGCCCTCCGGCAGAGGAAAGTGCTGTCCATATTATCACTGCTGCATGCCCTGGAAGAACGCGGCATCTACGCTTCAGCCGGTTCAGCCTGTCACTCCCGCAAACCCGAACCGAGTTACATTTTGCAAGCTCTTGGCTTAAAACCAGAAAGGCTTGAAAGTGCCCTGCGCTTTAGCTTTTCCTGCTACAATGATGAGCAGGAAGTTAATTATGCCGCAGCACAAACCGCAGATGCCATTAGAGAATTAAAGCTGATTACCAGCTAACCTTTTTTGGGAGGTTGTCCATGCCGGCTACAATCATGGTCCGTTATGGCGAGATTGCTTTAAAAGGAAGAAATCGCGGCCAGTTTGAACAGCAGCTGCAGCACAACCTGAATTCAGCTGTTGAAAATTACCAGGCAGCAGTAAAAAAGCTGCACGGCCGTTTTATAGTCAGTGGGCCTGAAGAATACCTGGAAAGCATGGTTGAACGACTGAGCAAGGTTTTTGGTGTTGTATCGGTTAGTCCGGTCTGGGAAGCCGGGCTCGACCTGGAAGAAATTAAGCATCTTGCCGTCCAAATTGTCGGTAATCTGCCCCCTGGCAGAAATAAATTCAAAATCACAACCCGCCGGGCCAATAAACATTTTCCCCATAGCTCACCGGAAATTAACCGGCTGCTCGGCTCTCACCTGCAGGATCATTTCCCCAAGCTTATTGTCAGTTTGAAGCAGCCCTCATTTATACTTTCAGTTGAAATAGGCTTTGACAAAGCTTTCCTGTACCTGGAAAGAATAGCAGGACCAGGAGGACTTCCGGTTGGTATCACCGGACGGGCTCTTTTACTTCTTTCCGGGGGGATCGACAGCCCGGTAGCAGGTTGGCTGGCCTTAAAACGGGGGCTGGCCCTGGAGGCAGTTCATTTTCACAGTTTTCCTTTTACAAGCCGGCGTTCCCAGGAAAAAGCGGTTGACCTGTGCCGCAAGCTGGCCATTAGCTGTGATAGCATCTTATTGCACATGATCAGTGTAACCAACATTCAAAAAGAACTTCGTTTACAATGTCCCGCAGACCTTAGTATCATACTGCTCAGAAGAATAATGCTTCGACTATCGGAACTTTTAAGCGAAAGGCAAAACCTGCAGGCCCTGGTTACCGGTGAAAGCCTGGGTCAGGTGGCCAGTCAAACTTTAGAAAGCCTCAAGGTAACTGATGCGGCAACAGGCATGCTTATCCTTCGTCCGCTTTTAAGTATGGATAAAAAAGAAATCATTGACAAGGCTCTTGCTGTTGATACTTATGAAATATCAATACGACCCTATGAAGATTGCTGCACCCTTTTTTTGCCCAAGAATCCGGTAACCAAACCGAAACTAGCGGTAGTAGAAAATTTCGAGGCAAGGCTGGATCTGGAAAATCTTTTGGAAGAAGCAATGAAGAGTTTAGAAACAATTACCGTCACAAGTTAGGGGCAAATTAGGCATGGTCACAAGCAGCAAACGGTAACTCAAGAATAAATTTAAAAACTGCTACTTTTGCCTGAGACGAGAAAACAGTTCATCCTGCTTGGCATCTTCTATCAGCACTTCAGGACCCGGGAACCGGGCCTTTCCATTGGTTAGCTGTGAAAAGTAGAGGGCATCGGTAGGGCACCAGTTCAGGCAGCGC
>SL_3KL_010_SEDDRAFT_10004829_pt1 | contig 12153 bp, 9 predicted proteins | sample SodLakKL_010_SED_2_FD_10381 | JGI IMG/M metagenome (IMG submission 10381)
GGGGGCTGGATGCTCCGCCACCGGCCAGGAGGGCAGCTCCAGCCACAGGCGCGCGTCGGGGTCGCGCGTCGCGGTGAGCCGGCCCGAGCGGGTGTGGAACCGCAGTCGGTCCGTGGCAGGTACCACCGCCCCGTCGAGGAGCACGTGGGCCGCGGCCAGCGTGGCGTGGCCGCAGAGGTCGACCTCGGTGGTCGGTGTCCACCAGCGCAGGCGCCACCCGTCGCCGTCGGGGTGCAGGAACGCCGTCTCCGAGGCACCGACCTCGGCGGCGACGGCCTGGGCGAAGTCCGCATCGACGGGACCGCGCTCGAGGACGACGACCCCGGCCGGGTTGCCACCGAAGGCCGCGGCGGTGAAGGCGTCGACGAGGTGGAAGCCGGGCATGGAGCACCTCACGTCGGTGAGCCGGGCAGCGCAGGGTGCCCGACGCCGCGGCGCGACGTGGCGATCTCGCCTGACCCGAGCGGCTCGAGGGTCCGAACGGACGGTGTCCGGCGCTTGCGCCGTCGGGGGCGCAGCCACGACCCTAGAGGCCAGGACGCCCCAGCCTGACGGCCGTCGCTTCAGTGCGCTCGGTCGCTCGCTCCCTCACGCGTGGTCGGAAGGACCCCAGGATGTGCGGCTTCAGTGGTGAGCTCCGGCTGGATGGCGCCAGCCCCGACGTGCGCGCCGTCAGCCGGATGGCCGCGACGATGTCCGATCGCGGCCCCGACGGTGAGGGCCTGTGGGCCTCGGGACCGATCGCGCTCGGCCACCGGCGACTGTCCATCATCGACCTGTCCTCCTGCGGCAACCAGCCGATGCACGACCCGGAGCTCGGCCTGACCATCGCCTTCAACGGCTGCATCTACAACTACCAGCAGCTCCGTGCCGAACTCCAGGCCGAGCGCGGTTACCGGTTCTTCTCCACCTCCGACACCGAGGTGGTGCTCAAGGCCTACCACGCCTGGGGGGAGCGCTTCGTCGACCGGCTGCAGGGCATGTTCGCCTTCGTGCTCCACGAGCGGGACACCGGCCGCAGCTTCCTGGCCCGGGACCGCTTCGGCATCAAGCCCCTCTACCTCGCCGAGACACCCGGACGGCTGCGGTTCGCCTCCACCCTGCCCGCCCTGCTCGCCGGCGGGGACGTCGACACCTCGATCGATCCCGTGGCCCTGCACCACTACCTCAGCTTCCACGCCGTCGTCCCGGCGCCGCACACGATCCTCTCCGGAGTGCGAAAGCTCCCGCCGGCCACCACCCGGGCGATCGAGCCCGACGGCACCATCACCGACACCGAGTTCTGGCGTCCCGACTTCACCCGGGACGAGGCCAAGGCCGACTGGAGCGAGCGGGACTGGGAGGACGCCGTCCTCGACGCGATGCGGCGTGCGGTCGACTGGCGCACCGTGGCGGACGTCCCCGTCGGCGTGCTGCTGTCGGGCGGGCTGGACTCCTCGATGGTGGTGGGGCTGCTCGCCGAGGCCGGGCAGACCGGCATCAACACCTTCTCGATCGGCTTCGAGGCGGCCGGTGGGGAGGAAGGCGACGAGTTCAAGTACTCCGACGTGATCGCTGCCGAGTTCGCCACCGAGCACCACCAGATCCGCATCGGTACGGAACGGATGCTCCCCGCCCTCGGCGACGCGATCCACGCGATGAGCGAACCGATGGTCAGCCACGACGCCGTCGCCTTCTACCTGCTGTCCCAGGAGGTCGCCAAGCACGTCAAGGTGGTGCAGTCCGGGCAGGGTGCCGACGAGGTCTTCGCCGGCTACCACTGGTACCCGCCGATGCAGGCGCTGACCGACGAACTCGGTCCCGGGGCCCCTCGTGAGCGGCTGGGCGCCCAGGCCGTGGACCGCTACCACGCCGCCTTCTTCGACCGTCCCCACGCGGAGATGGCCGAGGTGCTACGTCCCGAGCACCGGGTGGAGGAGGACGTCTCCCGGGCGCTGGTGGAGCGTCACTTCCTGCGCGACGGGGCGGAGACCGCCACCGACATGGCCCTGCGCCTCGACTCCCAGATCATGCTGGTGGACGACCCCGTCAAGCGGGTCGACAACATGACCATGGCCGCCGGGCTGGAGGCGCGCGTGCCCTTCCTCGACCACGAGGTGCTGGAGATCGCCGCGCAGGTCCCACCCGAGCTCAAGCTGGCGCAGGAGGGCAAGGGGGTGCTCAAGGAGGCGGCCCGCCGGGTCATCCCGGACGAGGTGATCGACCGGCCCAAGGGGTACTTCCCCGTCCCGGCGCTCAAGTACCTCCAGGGTCCCTACCTCGGCCTGGTGCGCGACGCCCTCACGGCCCCCGAAGCCCGTGAGCGGGGCCTGTTCCGAGACGCCTACGTCGACCGCCTGCTGGCGGTGCCCAACCAGGAGCTCACCGCCCTGCGTGGGAACAAACTGTGGCAGCTCGCCCTGCTCGAGCTGTGGCTCCAGTCCCACGACGTGCGTCCCTGATACCCCGGGGGCCGCCGGACCCCGCCTCCGCACCGCGACCCCCGAGGAGCCTGCCATGGCGCAGCGCACCCCCGATCGTGACCACCGCAGCAACCGGAACCGTCGGCGCAGCACCGTCGCTCCGTACGACCAGGCACTGTCGACCCGACCCTGGGACGACCAGCCCGAGCACCTCAGGGGTGACATCCGCCCCGAGGTCGCCCTGGAGTGCGGCTGGGGGCGGCTGCTCTTCGGCCAGACCTTCGCCGACCACGAGGCGCTGGTCGCCGAGGTTGCCAAGGAGGAGCCGGGTCGGCGCGACATCTGCATGTACGTGCGTGAACCCCATGTCGCGGTGAGCAAGGCGCCGCAGGAGCTGTTCATCGATCCGAGCCACACCTACCGGCTGTGGCTGCACACGTTGCGACCGAGCGCGGAATCCTCCCGTGGTGTCGTGGTGCGCAAGATGGCCAGCGCCGCCGATGCGGACGCGGTGAACCGGATCTACACCGAGACGGGCATGGTGACCGCGCCGACCGAGACGCTGTGGCGCAACCAGCTGACCCAGACCTTCACCTACCTCGTGGCCGAGGACACGGAGTCGGGTGAGGTCATCGGCACCGTGACCGGCGTCGACCACGTGTTCGCCTTCAACGACCCCGAGGGCGGCACCAGCCTGTGGTGCCTGGCCGTCGACCCGCAGACCTCCCGGCCCGGGGTCGGCCGGGCGTTGGTGCGCACCCTGGCCGAGCGGTACCAGGGCCGGGGTCGGGCCTACCTCGACCTGTCGGTGGTCCACGACAACCGGCCCGCCATCGCCTTGTACGAGCGGCTCGGGTTCGTGCGGGTGCCGGTGTTCGCCGTCAAGCGCAAGAACCCCATCAACGAACCGCTCTACACCGAGACACAGGACATCTCCGCCCTCAACCCCTACGCACGGATCATCGCCGAGGAGGCGATCCGCCGGGGGATCACTGTGCGGGTCCTGGACGCCGAGTGGGGGGAGATGGATCTCTCGCACGGGGGCCGCGAGATCCGTACGCGTCAGGCGCTGTCGGAGTTGACCACGGCTGTCGCGATGAGCCGCTGTGACGACAAGCGCATCACTCGTCGGCTCCTCGGGCGGGCCGGGCTCCGCGTGCCGCGGGGGATGCTCGCCGTCGACGACGCGGCGAACGCCGCGTTCCTCGCCGAGGTCGGTGACGTCGTTGTGAAGCCAGCACGCGGCGAGCAGGGAGCGGGTATCACCGTGGGTGTGAAGGATCCCGACGCCCTGGCTGCCGCGGTGCAGCACGCCGGGATGTTCTGTCCCGAGGTGCTGCTCGAGGAACGCGTGCAGGGAGAGGACCTGCGCATCGTGGTGATCGACGAGGAGGTGGTCGCGGCGGCCGTCCGCCGTCCGGCGGAGGTGATCGGCAATGGCCAGCTCCCCATCCGCGAACTGATCGAGCGGCAGAGCCGACGTCGCGCCGCTGCGACCGAAGGCGAGTCGACGATCCCGATGGACGAGCACACGACGGCCACCGTGGCAGAGCAGGGCTACGACCTCGACGACACCCTGCCCGACGCTGAGGTGCTCACGGTGCGGCGCACCGCCAACCTGCACACTGGTGGGACGATCCACGATGTGACTGCGCAACTGCATCCGGAGCTCGCCGACGCGGCCGTGCGGACCGCTCAGGTGATCGGTATCCCGGTCGTGGGGGTGGATCTGTTGGTCACCGATGTCCGTCAGCCCGACCACGTCATCATCGAGGCGAACGAGCGTCCCGGACTCGCGAACCACGAGCCGCAGCCGGTCGTCGAGCGTTTCGTCGACCTACTTTTCCCGCAGACCCGGGCGCGGCCGGTCGGCTGGAAACCTTCGGTGTAGCGGTTCCTGCCTTCTCCAGCTGCGGAGCGGATCCAGTTTCCCAGGCCGGGGCGGACCCGGTCGTCCGGCGTTGCTCCCGGCCGATCGGAGAAGACACTTGACCTGGACGACCGCGGTTCTTTAACGTTCGTTTCTCCTTCGGTCGTTCCTGAAACGACCGTTCCGCCCGGGCGGGTCCGGGTGGGTGGAGTGGGTGGAGCCCGAACGGAGGCGCTGGGTATGCAGAGCAACGACACATCGACAGGGCGATGGAGAAGGCGGAGGACGACGCTGGTCGCCACCGCAGTCGTCGCCGCACTGATCCTGACCGCATGCGCAGGAGATGGGCAAGCAGGCAGTGACGACCCGGTCGTCGTCGGTCAGGTAGCCGAGCCCGCGTCCCTCGATCCTCACGTTGTGACCGCGGTGAACGACTTCCGCATCAACATCAACCTCTACGACGGGCTCGTGCAGTACGCCGCTGACTCCCTGGAGGTGGAGCCGGCGCTGGCGGTCGACTGGACGATCAGCGACGACGGCACGCTCTACACCTTCGAACTCCGTGAAGGCGTCGAGTTCCACGATGGCACCCCCTTCGACGCCGAGGTGGTGAAGTTCAACTTCGACCGGATGCTCGACGAGGACCACCCGTACCACGACACGGGTCCGTTCCCCCTCGCGCAGCAGTTCTACGGCAACCTGGCCGAAGTGCGCGTCGTCGACGAGCAGACCGTCGAGTTCGAGCTGTCCTCGCCTTTCGCTCCGTTCCTGTCCAACCTCGCCTACCCGACCGGGCTGCTGATCTCGCCGGCAGCCGTCGAGGCCCACGGGGAGGACGTGGGGCGCAACCCGGTGGGGACCGGCCCCTACGTCTTCTCGGAGTGGCAGAGCAACGAGTTCGTGACCCTCGAGCGCAACCCGGACTACTGGGATGGCGCACCGGAGGTCCCCGGCGTGGTCTTCCGGCCGATCACCGAGTCCCAGACCCGGGTGAACGAGCTCATGTCGGGTGGGGCGGACATGATCGTCGAGGTCCCGCCCGACGACGTCGCAGCGCTGCGCGACGACCCCGAGTTCATGGTCGGGGAGCAGGCCGGTCCGCACGTGTGGTTCCTGATCCTCAACCTCGCCGAGGCGCCCTTCGACGACGTGCGGATGCGCAAGGCGGTCAACATGGCCATCGACAAGGAATCGATCGTCAACGATGTCCTCCAGGGCACGGCGACCGTCGCCAATGGTCCGATCGCCGAGGCCTTCGGCGCGGCGTACAACCCCGACCTCGAGCCCTACCCCTACGACCCGGATGCCGCCCGCGAGCTGATCGAAGAGGCGGGCTACGGCGACGGCGTCGAGGTGACCTTCTACGTGACCGAGGGCGGATCGGGCATGCTCGACCCCGTGGCGATGGGCGAGGCGATGCAGGCGGACCTGCGCGACGTCGGAATCGACGCGCGGATCTCGACCTTCGAGTGGAACAGCTTCCTCAACGAGGTCAATGCCGGGATCGAGGGCAAGGCCGACATGGCGCAGATGGCCTGGATGACCGCCGACCCCGACACGCTCCCCTTCCTGACCCTGCGGTCAGGCGCTTGGCCCGACGAGGGTGGGTTCAACTCCGGCTACTACGCCAACGAGCGGGTCGACGAGCTGCTCGAGGCCGCCCAGATCGAGGTCGACGAGGACGCCCGGATCGCGATGTACCACGAGATGCAGGAGATCGTGGTCGAGGATGCCCCCTGGGTGTTCGTCGCCAGCTGGAAGCAGAGCGTTGCGATGTCGCCGCGGGTCGACGGGTTCGAGTTGCACCCCTCGTTCCTGCTGCGCCTGCACGACCTGCGCTGGGCTGACTGAGCCGACGGTTGCCGTGGGGAGGGTGAGCGCCACGCTCCCCACGGCGGCGTCGAGATCGCGGAAGGGAGCGCGTGCGCGCCTACGTCGTCCGGCGGGTGCTGCAGGTCATCCCGGTCACCTTCGGGGTGACGCTGCTGGTCTTCGCCATGATGCTGCTGATCCCGGGAGATCCGGCGCGCGCGATCCTCGGGTCGTACGCGACGCCGGAGAACGTCGCGACGCTCGAGCGACAGCTCGCGCTCGACCGTCCCCCGCACATCCAGTACGTCACCTGGCTCGGCAACGTGGTCACGGGTGATTTCGGACGCTCCTACTCGCTGAACCGCCCGGTCCTCGACGAGATCCTCGAGCGGTTCTCCGCAACCTTGCTGCTGGCCGGGACAGCCCTGTTGATCACGGTCGTGCTGGGACTCACGGCCGGCATCATCGCGGCCGTCAAGCAGCACCGCTGGCAGGACCGTGCCTTCACCGTCGGTGCCCTGGTTGGCCTGTCGATCCCGTCCTTCTGGCTCGCGATGATCTTCATCGTGGTGTTCGCGCTCGGCCTCGGGTGGTTCCCGACGAGCGGGATGCGTCCAGCCTTCGGGCCGAGCGGACCCTTGACCGTGCTGCACCACCTCGTGCTGCCGGCGACCGCCCTCGCGCTGGTCGCAGCCGGCGTGATCGCGCGCCTGACCAGGTCGAGCATGCTCGAGGTCCTGCGTCAGGACTACGTGCGCACGGCGACCTCGAAGGGGATCACCCGGCAGTCGGTGATCATGCGGCATGCCTTCCGCAACGCGGTCGTCAACGTCGTGCCGGTGATCGGCGTGCAGGTCGGGTTCCTCCTCGGCGGCGCGGTGTACGTCGAGACCGTCTTCGGCTGGCCCGGCATCGGTCGCATGCTCGTCACCGCGATCGGAACGCGGGACATCCTGCTGGTCCAGGGTGGGGTGCTGCTGGTCGCAATCACCTACGTCCTGATCAATCTCGCGGCGGACCTCGTGCAGGCGGCGCTCGACCCGAGGATCCGGCTGGGATGAGCGCCTCGACCGCGAGCCCCGATCAGACGCCCGACGACGGCGTCGTCGTTCCCCGGCGTGGGGGCACGACCTGGCGGCGGTTGAAGCGCAACCGCCTATCGGTCGCCGGCCTGATCGTGCTCGCGATCGTCGTGCTGCTCGCACTGCTCGCGCCCGTCCTGCCGCTGATCGATCCGGCTGCGACCAACCCCGCCAACCGGCTGCAGCCGATCGGCTCCGAGGGTCACCTGCTCGGCACCGACCACCTCGGACGGGATCTGCTCTCCCGGCTGATCTGGGGTGGGCGCACCAGTCTCTCCGTCGGTGTGTTCGCGACGCTCATCGCGGCGTCGATCGGCTCGCTGATCGGGCTGATCGCCGGGTTCTTCGGAGGAGCCACGGACAACTCGCTGATGCGCGGCATCGACGTGCTGATGGCCTTCCCGTACCTGCTGCTCGCGATCGCCCTGGTGGCGGTCCTCGGTCCTGGGCTGGTCAACGCCATGATCGCGATCTCGATCGTGAACATCCCCTTCTTCGCGCGTGCCGTTCGGGGCACGACGGTGAGCCTGGTTGCCAGCGAGTACGTCGACGCTGCCCGGGCGCTCGCCTTCAGCCGGCTGCGCATCCTGTTCCGTGAGGTCCTGCCGAACGTGATGCCGACGATCATCATCACGATGTCGACAACCGTCGGCTGGATGATCACCGAGACCGCAGGACTGTCGTTCCTCGGTCTCGGTGCCCAGCCACCCACCTCGGACTGGGGAGCGATGCTCGGCGCCGGGCGGGAGTTCATCACCCGCGCCCCACACGTGATGATCGTGCCCGGCTCCGCGATCTTCCTGGTCGTGATCTCCCTCAACTTCCTCGGTGACGGCCTGCGCGACGCCCTCGACCCGAGGTTGAAGTGATGAGCGACGTGCGTGCCGACGCCCCCGACACCACCGCGCTGCTCGCGGTACGCGGCCTGCGCACCGATTTCGTGGTCGAGGACGAGGTGTACCGCGCCGTCGATGGGGTCGATCTCACGATCGGTCCGGGCGAGTCCGTCGGGCTCGTCGGTGAGTCCGGCTCGGGGAAGACCGTCACGGCGATGTCGATCCTGCAGTTGATCCCCGATCCGCCGGGGCGCATCGTCGGGGGCTCGATCGAGATCGACGGGATCGACCTCGTGCGGGCACCCGAACGCGTGCTACGCCAGGTGCGCGGCGGACGGATCGCGTGCGTGTTCCAGGACCCACTCACCTCGCTGAACCCGGTGCTGCAGATCGGTGATCAGCTCACCGAGATGATGCGGGCGCACCAGGACCTCGATCGCCGGGCGGCGCGCCGACGGGCTCGCGAACTGCTGGACGCCGTGCACATCCCACAAGCTGAGCGGCGACTCGCGGAGTACCCCCACGAACTCTCCGGTGGGATGCGCCAGCGTGTGATGATCGCGATGGCGCTGGCGAACGATCCCGAGCTGCTGATCGCGGACGAGCCAACCACCGCCCTCGACGTCACCGTGCAGGCGGAGATCCTCGACTTGCTGCGTGAACTGCGGGAACGGACGGGGATGTCGCTGCTGTTCATCACCCACGACTTCGGGGTGGTCGCGGAGCTGTGCGACCGGGTGGTGGTCATGTACGCCGGGAAGGTCGTGGAGCAGGCTCCGGTGGAGAAGGTCTTCGCCGACGCCGCGCACCCGTACACGCGACGCCTGGTCGACTGCATGCCGCAGCTGGGGGAGGGACGCAAGGATCTCGAGGTGATCCCCGGACTGCCTCCGGCGCTCAACCGGATCCCCGACGGATGTGCCTTCGCTGAACGCTGTGACGTCGCCGAGGAGGCATGCCGCCGAGGGACGATCGCGCTGGAGGGCTACGGCGAGGACCGGTTGGTGCGATGCATCAAACCGGGGGCCCGGCCATGAGCGAGGAGCGCGTGATCGGCCAGCCGGCCCTCGAGCCCGCCACCGCAGCGCCGGTGCTCGAGGCCCGCGACCTCGTCAAGCACTTCACGGCACGCCGCCGGTTGCTCGTGCCAGCGTTGGCACCGCTGCGGGCCGTGCAGGGTGTGTCGTTCCAGGTGCAGCGCGGCCAGGCACTCGGGATCGTGGGTGAGAGCGGCTGCGGGAAGTCGACGCTCGCCAAGCTGGTCATGGGCCTGCATGAGCCGAGCTCGGGGACGGTGCTGCTGGACGGTCGCGATGTCTCCGAGATCCCCCGGACGGAGTTCGCGCGTCGGGTGCAGTTCGTGTTCCAGGATCCGTACTCGTCCCTCAACCCCCGCAAGACCGTGCGACAGGCGCTGGATGCTCCGTTGCGACATCTCGCGGGGCTCGACGCTCCGGCACGTCGGGCTCGGACCGCGGAGCTGCTCGACCTCGTCGGGCTCCGGGCCGAGTTCGCGGACCGCTACCCGCACGAGTTCTCCGGCGGGCAGCGTCAACGGGTGGGCATCGCCCGTGCGCTCGCGAGCACGGCCGACGTGCTGCTGCTCGACGAGCCGGTGTCGGCCCTGGACGTCTCGGTCCAGGCACAGGTGCTCAACCTGCTGCGGCAGCTGCAACAGGAGTTGAGTCTCACCTACGTGTTCATCGCCCACGACCTCGCCGTCGTCGAGAACCTCTGCGACGAGGTCAGTGTGATGTACCTCGGTCGGATCGTCGAGCAGGCCCCCGCCGAGGTCCTGTTCGGCTCTCCGCGGCACCCCTACACCCACACGCTGCTCTCGGCGATCCCGACGGGCGACCGATCGCAGCGACGGTTGCGGGTCGCAGCACCCGCCGGGGTGGACGGTCCCGCCGGCAGCGATGGGGGATGCGCCTTCGCTCCGCGTTGCTACCGCGTCGAGGAGCGATGCAACACCCACGTTCCACCGTTGTCCGCCGAACCCGCCGGCCATCCGGTGGCCTGCCACTTCGCGGACGACACCGACCCTGAGGAGCATGCAGGATGAACATCGACACCGACCGCCTCCGCGCCGACCTCGAGGCCCTCGCGCGGTTCGGGGCGGACGACGACGGTGGCGTGAGCCGCCCGTCGTTCTCGCCCGCGGACCTCCAGGCCCGAGCCTGGCTGCAGGAACGGTGCGAGCGGGCCGGCCTGCACTACCGCGAGGACGTGGTCGGCAACGTCTTCATGCGGTTGGACGGTCCCGACGTCGCGCCGGTGTGGACCGGGTCGCACCTCGACTCGGTGCCCAACGGTGGTCGTCTGGATGGTGCCTTGGGGGTGGTCGCCGCCCTCGAGGTGGTCCGCAGCCTTCGTGAACAGCAGGTGACGCTCGCACGTCCTGTCGAGGCGGTGTCCTTCGCGGACGAGGAGGGCGGGTTCCTCGGCTTCCTGGGTTCGAGAGCCGTGGCGTCCGGCCTACGTCCTGCCGAGCTACGCGCGGTGGTGGGGCGCGACGGCCGCCGCCTGGTCGACGCGATGGAGCAGGTCGGTTTCGCGCCCGAGCAGGTCGAGGAGGCGCGCATCGACCCTTCATCGGTTCACGCGTTCGTCGAGATGCACATCGAGCAGGGTGTGGTCCTCGAGGACGCGGGGTTCGATGTTGGCGTGGTGAGCTCGATCGTCGGTGTGGGACGCTGCTCGGTGGAGTTCCGTGGACGACCCGACCACGCGGGCACGACGCCGATGCACCTCCGCCGTGATGCGATGCGAGGGGCGGCAGACCTGTTGGCGCAGGTTCCCGGGCTGCCGGGCGTCGTCGGGGCCCCCGATGCTGTGATCACCTGCGGCCGGCTCGACCTGCACCCGGACGCCTACAACATCGTGCCGGGGTGGGTGCGGTTGGGCTTCGACATCCGGCATCCAGATCGCACGATCATCGAAGCGCTTGAGCGCGAGGTGGCCGAACGTGCGGCTGATGCGGCCGAACTGCATCATCTCGAGGTGAAGCACGTCCCCGAGAGCCTGACCGACCCGACCCCGTTGGACGACCGGATCCGGCAGCTCACGCGCGATGCCGCCGACGAGGTGGGGGCGACCTGGCTGGACATGCCGTCGGGGGCCGGACACGATTCGCAGGTGATCGCGCCCCTGGTGCCGACCGGCATGGTGTTCGTACCGAGCGTCGACGGCCGCAGCCATTCGCCGCTCGAGCGGACGTCGTGGGAGGACATCGCGGCCGGCACCTCGGTGCTCTACGGCGTCGTGCGCAGGCTGGCGACGGACGGGCGGACATGACGGACAAGCTGGATCGGGGTGGGCTCGCCGCGGTCTACCCCCAAGGTCACTGGCCGCCGGTGGACCCGGCCCGTGCCGCCTTGCTTCTCATCGACCTGCAGCGGCTGTGCGTGGCGCCGGACCGAGGGATGTTCGCCAGCGCCGAGCAGCTCGGGATCGCGGAGCGGATGGCGCCGTACGGTCGCCGCCTGGAGGAGCTCGTGCTGCCGAACGCGGCCGCACTGGCTGGGGCGTTCCGGGCCGCCGGGGCTCCTGTGATCTACACACGGATCCGGTCGTCGATCCCCGACGGATCCGATCGCTCCGGATGTCACGTGCGGCTCGGGTTGCTCGTGCCCCCCGACCACCCGGACGGCGACATCGTCGCGGCCGTGGCGCCGGGACCGGACGACGTCGTGTTGTCGAAGACCACGTCGGACGCCTTCATCGGGACGGGGCTCGAGCGGCTGCTCCGCAACGGTGCGGTCGAGCACCTCGTGGTGAGCGGCGTCCTGACCAACGAGTGCGTCTCGAGTACCGTGCGTCACGCCGCCGACATCGGGTTCACGGTCACCGCCGTGGAGGATGCCTGCGCCGGCATCGAGCACGACCTGCACGAAGCATCGATCCGGATCCTGGGTCGCACCTACGCTCGCATCGCCACCACCGCCGAGCTGCTGCGGGAAGTCGGGGGATCATGAGGGAGGAGACGGGCGTCAACGGACTCGCGCGCAGGATCCGTGAGTCCTACGGGCAGTTCACGCCCGCGGAGTCCCAGATCGCGGATCTGCTGCTTGCGTCGCCCGAGCTGATGCTCGGCTTCACCGCCACCGAGCTGGCGGCTCGAGCCGGGGTCTCCAAGCCGACGGTGACGC
>SL_3KL_010_SEDDRAFT_10004830_pt1 | contig 12153 bp, 9 predicted proteins | sample SodLakKL_010_SED_2_FD_10381 | JGI IMG/M metagenome (IMG submission 10381)
CCTTTGCGATCAGAAAATGTGCAAGTACCGGCACATCTGCTTGTGCGCCAACTCGTGAGTACTATGCTGAATTCATCATTGCAAACCATCAGTTCATGAACACTGCCCAAGGAAGGTGCTACTCAAAGATCCACTTGAAAATGGAAAATCGCAGGGCATCTTCGTGAATGACTTGTGGCTGTGCGTCCAGGGTATTGGCTGTCACTTCGAGAAACACCCTGTCAAAAGTGCCAGAGAATTCTTTCAAAGCCAAGATCCGGTAGCTGTCCACGCTGGCATCCACAACATTGACTCTGTAACCACTCTCCGTGACAACAAATGTTCTCGCCGAATCGCTACCAAAACTTTGCAGAATTCCTATGGTAGAAGCATATCGACTGTTTTCATCCCAAAACATTTCCTGGTCCATTTTGGCGTGCATGAGAGTGAGTATGGCTTCGCTCTGCTTGGCTCGATTGATGTGATTCACATAAGCCGGAACGGCCACGGCAGCTAGAATGCCGATGATTGCGACCACGACCATGAGTTCCACCAGAGTATACCCGGCACTCTTTCTCAGAAAAAAAAGCAAAGAGAATCGAGTTTTTTTCCCAGACAAAAATCCCTTCCTGTCCTTGAGTTCTCCATTCCGAAGCAGGTTTTTCAAGTCCACCCCCTCAACATCACCAGCACTCCTCAGGGTCATTCGGGTCTTCAGGAGGGCCTGACGTCCTCTGCGCCATATGGTTCATTCTTAGTGTTTGGCATTCGGGCAAATCTCTAAGTTGAGAGCCCTGGGCCGTGGCTTCCAGGGTGAAGCTCGTCGTGTTTGCCGTCACCAGGGTGAGACTGTAATATCCCCTTGCCGATTCCGAGGGAATGCTCGCTCCGGCATAGGTGTTGTTGTTGGTGAAATAACGCTCCATGGTCTGAGCCGCCTCCACAAGAGCTATCTTTCCATCGGCTCTTCGCGCCTCGGCCTCGCTCATATATCCTGTAAACATAGGATAGACCACTGCGGCGAGTATGGCCACAATTGCCACCACAACCATTGTTTCAACGAGAGTGAACCCTGCCTGCCTGTACATAGTGAATGGATCCTGAATTCTGTGCAAAGCACTGGCCAAAATTATTTGCTTATGCTTTTTAGAGGCCGGNGAAAGCTTTTAAAACATGATCCTTTCAGTTTCTCAAAAGATCCCATGGCCTCGATGATAGGGCGGTCCCATCATGCAACGGAAAGAGTGTCCAATAATCACTGAAGCTGGCGCCAGGACTGGCGCCCCACGCTTTCACCGCTTCCACTTTTTTCCTTGATCGTTTCCAGGGCACCGCTGGAACCGCTGAAGAATTTGTATTCCACTTCCCCAGCGGAAATGACGGCTGGAGTTTTGATGATCCCCACCTCGGATTTAATCCCGCTGACGGGAACCTTGATTTCTTTGAGCACTCCATCCTCCATCACTTCAACGATGACATAGTCTTCGTCGTTGAAGAGCCCGTCATTGTTCAGATCAAAAACGGAGTATTCCAAGCGGCCTCCAGTAAGCGCATCCAGCTCCATGAGCCAGCTGGTCCCACCATGATCACAGGGTTTGTCTGAAGGAATCAGAGTGTTGAAAATGATCCTCTGATGACGAAGGAGTGCATAGCTGACCACCCGTTCACCCTGGTAACCTTCCTGGGGTGAAATCAGGTCCATGTACCAGCCACGCTTGAGGGGATTGTTCAACGGATCGCTGGTGTCGTCATAGTTGACGCTATTCTTGGTGGTCACTCGCAAATGTCGCCCAAACTCTTGCAGTTCGTGAGTGATCTCCTGATTTTTCAACTCACTTCGGTCCGTGGTGGTGATACGGTCGCTGTTGTTGCCGCTGTTTTTGTCATGAATGCCGTAAAAAGTGTGCCGAGCGTCATTTGAGTGATCCACAATGTTATCACCAACTTCAAAAAATTTACCCGTACCAAAGTATACCATCACACCACCTTTGGGGTGGCTTCCTACCGCTGGGCGGGCAGTGATGGGCTGAACCCGGTCATCGCTATCGCGAGCACTGAATAGCGGAGCTGGATTATTTCCCTGCTGTGTGCGATGTGCAACACCCCATTGATTGCTGTTGCTATGGGCCAAGTCAAACTTCCACAGATTCCCATGCAAGTCTCCTGCATAGACAAATTCTGTGATGCGGTCATGGCTAGTGTCCACGGGAATGGGAGTGGAAAGCCCGTTGGGATTCGCCTCGTTTCCCGCTCCAGTGTCAATGGCCTTGATCAATGCACCAGTAGCGAGGTTGACGACAAAGAGTTTGGCTTTGTGGGTGCTGCTTCCATATCCATTTCCAAAAATGGCCACCCATTGTCCATTGGCCAACCGAGCAATGGTCGGCTGGCCGATGGTGTATCCCAGATCGTCGTGGGTGAACTCCCAAAGCACATCTGCGGCTGAAAAGGTATCGGGATCGGTCACATCGAGAGCAAACACGGACCTTCCGCCTGCTCCGGTAGATCCGAGAAGAACAGTCCGCCATTCACCATTGATGAAAGCATCGCCCATGCGGGCCGGGCCGTCCACGTAATACTGGTGCTCATATGCGGCATCCGTAAGATCAGCGAGATTCTTTATGACTTCATTGGGAATAAAGGCAAACAGTTCTTCGCCGTCATCAGCTCTGAAACCATGGAGCATGCCGTCGTTGGCTCCCAAATAGATCATCTGGGTGCGGTTGATGTTGCCGTCTCTGAAAGTGTTATAGGCGTTATCGGTGAAACCTTCGGGTATGGAAGGCACATTGTAGCCAAAGTTTGCAGCGCCCACGTACACGGGATCAGAGTTGATGATATCCCCCAACAATCGCGCACGGTCCCTGAAGGTTCCACCGTGCTGCAGCTCCCCGCTTCTCACTCCCCGAATATAATTGAGCCGAGCCTGGCCCATGCTGTCATCCCCTGTCCCTTTGAGATGGTTTTTCTGTGTTTCATTGAGGTTACTCCATTCAAAGCTCACCCCCTGTGGTGTGTTCAAAGGATTGTAAGTGAAAATACTTCTGTCCTGGGGAAGGGGAATGGCGCTTCCTGCCTCCCATTCCATCTCTCCGATGGAGCCATCCTGCAGAACGGGGTAAGCGATCAGTTCACCCGACCAGTCGGTGGTTCGAAAACGTGCCTGGTAGATGTATGTCCCCGTGTCCAGGCGTACGGAATTGGCCACAACAGACGCAGCCGAGCTGGTGGTCTCCACCACATCCACGAAAACCGCTTCAAGGTCTTCCGCAAGCTTGGCGGGATCAATGGCCAGGTAATAGTTGTCCGGCACACCATCCCCCGTCGAATCCCAGCTTTTGGTTTCCTGGGGAAAATCATTCTGGAGCTTCTTGTTGAAGCCACCCCATTTGGCTGCATAGTAGAGGGGTGAGTTGAAAAGGCCGGCGGTTGAGCTTCCAAGAGTATAGGTGGCGGCAGTTGGAGCGTCATGCATTGTGCATGAACTGCAGCCTGAGATGCCCGTGGGATCTGAAAAACTATAGCTATTGATGCCCGAATGGGCGTGAAAGCCATCCTGGGTGGTTCCGCTGATGATGTAGCCAAAAGCCATGGGTCGGCTGGATGACTGGGCGAATACCTCCGTGGTGATGGTGATGTTTGATTCTGTGATTTGATATGAAAGAATTCCATTCATATCCATATCATAGTCGCCCCCCCACTCGGCAGCTTCCCAGTTGATGAGGAACTTGCCCGTTCCTGACTCAATGTCCCGTTGCACGATTTTGAAGTCAACCAGGCCACAGCGCCCATTTTCCTGGGTATTCACACATGCAGGAAGTATCCGCACTGCTGTTTCGGTCTCTCCCGGCAAAGGTACATGAATGCTGGGCACCGCGGGAGCGAGTTCCACCCCGTGGGTTTTCACCTGAATATCTACGGTATTGTTCGAACTGTCCGTGAGATCGTCCCTTATACTTTCCGTGTAGGCATAATGGGCCAATCCCGCAATGTGAAAGGTTCCCGCCTGGCTGGGAGCCTCGGGGCAAAGGCCCTTGGCATTCCCAAGGAAATCGATCTCTTTGGCTCCACATAGGCGATCATTGACATTACCCGACTCGCCAATAAACCAGTATTCATTGTGCAGACCTTCTCCTGCACCCACGATGTTGGTCAAAGAGGCGATGCCGGAAGATACTCCAAGGTCTGTGAGGCCACCGTACTGGTCATCATCGTAGGAGGAAATGCTCGAGTTGATGGCAATGATGTTGAGGTCCGCGCACCAGTTTTCATTGCACAAGGGATCCACCCATGAAGCGGTTCCCAAACCAGGAATTTTGTCATCACCCGAAAAAACGAAGCCGGTGTAAGGAGTTTTCCCTGCAAAATAACGAAGACTTTCCAGGAACATTTCCGACTGGGGATTGCCCCAGTTGGTGCATCGCCCATCGGCAAAGCTGCTCAAACCGAAAGGACAATTGTCACCAGCGCTTCCCCCATACGTGCCGTCATGATGACTGTAACCATATATACGCATGAGATTGAGCGACTCAATGATGCTTCCACCCGATGGGACCGTGAATGTCCCGTCAGTGGCGACATTGACTTCGTCTTCCAGGCTGGAAATATTCTTTCGCAGCACACCACCCGATTTGTTGCGGGCATAGCTGCCGCTCAAAAGCCCAAAATGCAATCGACCATCGTCTCCATACTGCTGGAGAAGACCTATGGGTTTGAGGTTGCCATCAGGATAGGACTTGCAACGCTCACCGCCGACAGGCAAGGAACTCACACAGGCTTGAACACGGGCAATGTAGTCCCTTTCACCCAATCCCACCTGGTCACGAAGGGGATTTTCAGAGTTGGCACTAAGCCCGGTGACGCTCATGTCGTTGCCATTACTGAACTTCAGACCACCGACCATCATGTCATCGTGGCCCGTAAAACTCTTCTCCTCACGCCAGCGACACTGCCACCGCTCATTGGCATTCCAAAGACTGTAGTTGCCTGCTGCCACTCGAATGAAGGGAGGATCGGAGACGTTGTGGGACCACTGGGTATTGGACACGGTAGTGTTGCAAAAGCTCACCCCCAGCCGCGAATTGTTGGTGATGAGCCAGTTGTCAAAAGTGATTTCACTTTCCCCGCTGCTGCTTGTCACCTGCACCTCTACGTTACCACCGCTGAAACCACGCACCACACCTTTTATCCAAAAGTCGAAAACGTTTTCTTCCTGAGGATCTTGCTGGCTCTCAATGTAAAGCTGGTCACCCACCTGAACTTCAGCGGAGGTCCATCCCGTGATGAAATTTCGGCGATCGGCAGCACCGTTCCTGGATCCTCCGGGAACAGTGATGGCCGATTGGCTGGTCGTTGTCGTTGCAGGAGGCAAGGAAAAGGGAGACAGTTCTGGAAGGTCTTCTCCATCGTAATAACGGACCCAACTGTGAGCATCGTTGGGAAGGTAGGTTCTTTCAAGGACGGTTTCCGTTGAAGTATCAGTGGACCGCAGTCCTCCGTAGAGAATTTTCCGAATGACATCAATGCGCGCCATGGATACATAATTCAGAAAGTTGCCGCTCCACTCACCAGATGAGCCCTGGTTGCAGTATTTGTCGTGAGTGGTGGAAACAGGTTCGAACTGGGAACCGGAGTAAATGTAGCACTTGTAAGGGTCGAAATAGCCATAATAATCGACTTCGTGGTTGTAGGTCCGTTCAGCCTTGCCGTCACCCGTCAGGTCCGCATAGTCAGGGTAGGCCTCAAAGTAGAGCTGGTGGTCATTGGACATGGTGAGCATGACCTGTGGAACTGCAGATTGTGTCACAAAAAGGGGAACCTGGGCTACATTGCCTGCCTGCGCCACTCCCAGCCAGCACAAAAAAAGGCAGAGAGGCATCAGGAAAAAACACAAACCGGTTTTGCCGGCAGGAAGTTTGATTTTCATCATATCTCTCTCCTCATATCGCCCTTTCATGCCAAGGGAACAGGTTCACCCTGCAATTGCTGAAATGGTTCAAAGCCTCTTTCAGCGTTTATAGACTGACTGTAGAATCACCACCGCCCTGTCCGTTCCACCGAGTGCACGCGAAGTGACTCGATAAAGGCCTGCATCGGGAATGGGTTCGTCGGCAGCCAGGCTCCCCAGGGGCTCCGCCACGGGAGGCAATTCCTCAATGATGTACCTGGGCAGTGCCGCCACGCCCCCTATTTCTCCCTCGTATTCAATGGAATGGGTGCTGGACGACCAAACAGCGGGGTCATGCCATAGAGTTCTGTCTGGCTGATAAAGACCATCCGCATTTTCAAAAGGGGGCAAAACAGCAGACTGGAGGAAAAACTCGGCCTCGCGAAGGGCAGCCTCTGCAGACTGAAAAGCTATGTCCCTGTCTCGCATATTGCCTGCCATTCGTTCCTGAAGTGTGGTGGTCTGCATGCCCATGATGCCTATGAGGGCCATGGACAGCAGCATGACCATGGAAATGATGATGACCAGAGCGGCTCCACGCTCAGCCTGCTCTGGAGATGCAATGATCCCATAGATTCTTCTCATGGTGTGCGTCCTCTTCATGGCAATCTGTTTCTTAGGGCAACCGTAGCCGTGAAAACCCGCCGCAGCCTGCGATCATTGTAAGGGCCAAAGCTTGCCCCCAATACATTGTAGCTTTTATCGTCCGGCTCAATCCTTGCCACCTCATTGGCGGTCCTCATGAGCAGACCCATGCGCACGCTGCGCACAGCACTCCAGTCAGCCACATCGCTGGCCACTCTGTACACGTCCGCATTACGGTCTCCATTGGTATCCTCCCCATACCTCACCTGCATCATCTCAACCCCCTCTGCCACCTCCTGGGCACTGGACGCTCCTATTTTTCGATACAACGCAGGCTGTCCAGCGGGGTTAGGCCTGACATAATAAGTGATCGTGCCAACCTTCACGATCTCTGCGTCGGTGCCAAATCGCTCTGATTCAGGAGCGCTGGCACCTCCCCATGAGGAGGGACTGTTTCCTGGAGTCCCGCTTGCGGGATGCGTGATGTTCAGGGAAAGACCACCGCTTGAAGTGACTTGAATATTTCCCGCTTGAAAAATTCTGGATTTGGAGCAATCAGTCACCATGAGAATGTCACCCTCACAAATACCGCTGATGCGGTCAGTTCCATTGGCACATGCCTTTGATTCGGTGGTGGTGACTTCTGCAAACAACTGTGCACTGCTGTTGTTTTTCACGACTCCAACAGCATTATCCTGCATGGTGCGAATCACGAGAATGTCACTCCCCGAGATAGGAGGACCGGGCAACCACGAGAGATCTGCTGCCGTGAATCCCTCAATGCCCACGTCAAAATTATAAGCCAAGTCTTCAAGATTCACTGTCGGATCGTAAGCCAGAGTGTTGGTCAAAGGCCCGTAGGAAATGCAGCCTCGGTACCCCGCCTCACGCACATCCCTCGTCAGAAAATTCATGGCAAAACGCCCGTTCTCCTGCAGCCGGGACAATCCCTCCTGAACTCTGTAATTGGTCCAATTGCTGTGGAAGACCTTATAGACGCCCCCCATGACCACAACCATGATGACCATGGTGACCATGAGCTCAACAATGGTGAAGCCACCCTGCTTGCGTAAATCCCTGATCATTATCCGAACCTCACGTCAGAGTTGGGACTGAATTTGAAATTCTGTTGGATCATCTTCACCCCTGCTTTCATCCCATTGAATGAGCACTGTCACCAATCCAGCATCGACATGGACAGAGCCGTCACCAGGGCCAGGCAGACTGGCGAGAGCCGCCTTCCATTCGTTCAAATCGTTCAGAATGATTGGGTTCAAATCCTGATTCGGCTCCTCCTGGAGGTCTATGTCATAGAGCCCGTTCAATGCACTTGGCCTGTTGGCCCGCATGCGGTCCACAATGTCATAGGCCAGAAGATTGGCCTGCGAGCGAAGGTAGGCATCGTGATTGTTTTTGAGCCCGGCCATTTGAAGACCCGCCAGACTGAGAAGCCCAACACCCAGAATGGCCAGTCCAACCATCACTTCGACCAGGGCAAATCCCTTTTGTCTGCCCCGAATCGTTTTCCTCGTGCACGATGCCCCACTATAAACCAAGAAAATCATGGACATGATGTGTTCTCCGTTCTCACACGCCCTCCCATGGCGATGATCACGTCCACACCCCTGTCTTTTGCACATAAAGTGATGGAGCCATTGTTTGCTGTAGAGCCATCGGGCCGGTAGATAACGGAATTGGCTACTTTTTGGTTTCCCGTCAGCGCGAGCCCTTCCCTGAGAATCCCTCGAGCGCGCAAAAGCTCGCCACTGCCTTCCACTTCCACGATCCAACCCTGAGTCCAGGCACCATCTCCGGTGCAGGTGGTGCCGTCTGCACTTTTACACACCCTGACCCGCTCGCCCCGCTTGATCGCTTCGCTTCTTGCAAGATTCAGGTCCGATACGAATTCATTGGCCTGTGTGGCCAGGCGGGTGTTTCTTACCATGGAAGTGAACGAAGGAATGGCCATGGTGAACAAGATCGTTGCCATGGCGATGATCACCATGAGCTCAACAAGGGTGAATCCGGATGTGCTGGTTTTCAAAAGACTCTCTCCTTGCGCAANTCCCGAAAGCTGCCACTGATTGTTGAGGGAGCATTCAATCTCACATAGGCCTTCACTTCAGCCTNCTTGTTTTCCTTTCCTGGTGAACAAAGCATGAATCATTCCACGGAAATGAAAATGATGCCTGATGGATTTCAGCTGTCCTCAAAACTGATTCCTGTTTGCCCAGGCCCCATTTTCCAGTCGCCCGCAGAACAATGCCAGCCTTCCCTTCACTTGGTAGAAACATCGGAATCAAGGGAAAAAACTCAAATAAATTTCAAAATCGAAACACCAATGACCCAAACCACAAGGGAAAGCAGGATCGAATGTAAAACGTTCACGAATCAAGGATTGCAAAAAACCAGCAAGCATACAGTATCACTGACAAATCGCAACAATCCTCCACCATGCCTGAGAGGCGTGGCGGGATGGAGATGGGCAGCCCGGGGATCGAATCGATTTCTTTTTTCAGCAAGGATCAGTCAAGGGGGGTCATAAAAAAGAAATGGCACGGAGGTGGGAAACAGAGTCCAGAAGTCTTTTCCGAAGTTTTTGCAAAAAACANTAGAAAGGGGGGCTTGGTGCAGTGGCGGCCACGGTCACGAATNAACGGGAAAAATGATGCGGAAGGTGGAGCCTTCGCCCGGGGAAGAATCCACTTCTATGTAGGCTCCGTGGTTGTCCAGTATCTGGCGGGAGATGCTCAGGCCCAGGCCCGTTCCTTCGGGCTTGCGCGTGAAGAAGGGGTCAAAGACTCTCTCCAGGTCCTCAACCATTATGCCGGGCCCCTTGTCGCTCACCTCCAGAAGGACCATCGATGCCTCCTTCTGAAAGCGGGTGAGGATCTCCACCGTCCCGCCGTCAGGCATGGCCTCGATGGCATTGAGAAGGAGGTTCATGATCACCTGGCTGATCTGATTGAAGTCCATCACCACCAGGGGGATGCCTTCCCCAAGGTCCATGAGCACATCCACATTTCCCTTGCGCAAATGAATTTTGGACAGATCCAGGCAGTAGGAGACAATGTCATTGAGCCGATGAGGCAGGAATTGTGGCTCCTTGGGCCGCGCAAAGTGAAGCACCTGCTGGACGATGCGGTCGATCTTGCGCACCTCCGTCGCCACATCCTCAAACATTTGCCTTTGAGCCGGATCCAGCTTAAGCTCCCGGCTCAACAGCTGGGTGTTGAAATTGATGGTGGCCAGGGGATTGCGTATTTCATGGGCGATGCCCGCGGCCAGAGTCCCCAGTGCTTTGAGACGGTCGCTCTGCTGCAGCCTTTGCTCCAATTTTTTGGCTTCTGTGGCATCCTTTTCGTAATAGATGACCCTTTCCAGCGAACCCGTGGAGTTGACCACGGGAAAAGCAAAAAAGTGGTAGTAACCGCCCCATCTGGGGTGAGGCCCTTCTCTCTGTGCCGGTTGCGCGCCCCACAAGCATGCCCAAATGGGGCATTCGGAGGGCGGTTGAGACATGCCATAGAGAATGCGCGTGTATTTTTCCCCAATGAGTTTTTCCGCACTCCCGTAGACCATTTCGCTGGTGCGGTTCACCCGGTGGATGCGCATTCGTGTGTCCACAAGAAAAATGCTGTGACCGATGGCGTCGAAACTGATTTCCAATTCGCTTTTGGCCCGCTCCACCGATTGAAAGAGCTTGGCGTTTTCGATGGAAACGCCAAGCTGCTGACCGATGGTGATGAGAAACTCCCGCCGTTCGGGTTTGAGCTGAAGAACGCCGTCATTGGTCATGTAGAGCAGACCCAGAACCTTTTTGGCCGCCATGAGGGCGATACAGACAATTTCTTCAATGCCCGAGCGCCGCATCTTCTCTCTGAGCTTGGAAAAAACAACCCGCTCCACAGGGAACCATCTCACCTGGTCTTCATGGTAGTAATTGTCCATCACTACACTGGGAGCGGAAAGAAACTTGATGCTGTTGGCCAGAGCAGAGGAAAATCCGTGGTGAGCCTCCAATTCCAGAAGCCATTCATTGTCCTGGATTTCCTTGACAAGGTAGATGGCCCCCAGGGAAACTTTCAGATTGAGGGAAATGGCATTGAGGGCCCTCTGAAGAAGCTCCCGAAGATGGGGCGAGGCATGAAGGGCAGAGGAAATGCCAAAAAGGATCTGAAGTTCGCGGTGCTGACGAAGGCTCTCTTCGGGCGAAGGGTCAAAACAGTAGGCTGGCTTTTCAGAAGGGTCCATCACAGCACACGGATGATGAGATAGAAATCGTTTCAAAAAAAGGCGAAAGAGCAGGAAAGGCCCAAGGGGAAAGCTTTCCATGAGGACCATGCGAAAACGTTTCCCCAAGCCTCTTGATTGCTATGATATGATCGATGCAAAAAGTTGAACCAATCTTTTGTGGATCCCATGGATCAAAATGCTCATGCATGGCTACCCTTTAAAACCCCAAAAAGGGACCATGGATGACAAAAGGCGAAACTTTTTTTCTTCAGGGCATCGCCCCTTGAAAGCTTCACTTCTTCTGAATGGCCTCCCACTGGGAACAAATCATCCGGGCAACACGAATGGATGCGGCGTCCACCATTTTTCCATCGAGTGCCAGGGAGCCGCAGGCCTCTGAGAGAGCCTTCTCATAGGCCTCCACGATGCGGGTGGAACGTTCCACATCTTCCGTGGAGGGGGTGTAGACTTCGTTCACCACCTCCAACTGGCTGGGATGGATGACCCACTTGCCATCATATCCCAGGGCTGCGCTCATGAGGCAGGACCGGCGCAGGCCCTCCGGATCCTTGTAGTCGCCGTAGGGAGCATCGATGGCCTGAAGACCTGCCCCTTTCGCGGCCATGGCCATGCGGCTCAGGGGAAAGTGCCAGCGGTGACCGGGATAGAAATCCTCCATATCCCCATGGCCGCTGATGCCCTTGCTCATCATGGTGAGGGAAGCCCCGTAGTCCGCCACTCCAAAGACAAGAGCTTCCAGACGGGGAGAACTGAACGCGATCTCCCTGGCGTTGGCCATGCCAAGAGCGGTCTCGATGGAAGCTTCCAGTCCGATGACATTCTTGAAACCCATGTTCATTTCAATCTGCGTCAGGAGCATGTCAATGGCTTTGATTTCGCTGGGATCGTTGACCTTGGGCACCACAAGGACATCCAGGCGGTCTCCCGCCGCCTCCACCACCTCGATGATGTCCCGGTAGGCGAAAGGGGTGTCCATGGCATTGATGCGGTAAGCGCGAACCTTCCCCGTCCAATCCCCGTCCTTGAGGGCGGCAACCACCTCCTTGCGTGCCCCCGCCTTCTCTGAAACAGGCACACTGTCCTCCAGGTCCAGCATCACGTAGTCCACGGGGAGTCCAAATGCCTTGGAAACCATTTTCTCACGGTTGGCAGGCACCGAAAGAATGGATCGGCGCAATCTCACAGGACGTTCCACAGGTTCCTCCTCCAGTTAACGTTGACAAAGTATTCCATGGTGATCAGGAGCTCGCTTTCCTGTCCTTTTCACGAATGGCGGCCTGGGCCGCAGCGAGCCGGGCCACGGGAACACGGTAGGGAGAGCAGCTCACATAGTCCAGGCCGATTCGATGGCAGAAATCAACGGAAGTGGGTTCTCCTCCATGCTC
>SL_3KL_010_SEDDRAFT_10004831_pt1 | contig 12149 bp, 8 predicted proteins | sample SodLakKL_010_SED_2_FD_10381 | JGI IMG/M metagenome (IMG submission 10381)
GCCATTTTACGGTTTGATTCCGCGTTGGCAATCTCAAATCTGTAAACACTGCCGCTTTTTTTGGGCTCAGAGCCAAGGATTTTGGCTATAGTTGAGATATTTTCCTCAGTGAATTTATGGATCATTTCAAAAAAGGTTTTGGCAGGGCGGAAGTGGAATAGCGCTATGGTCAAATATAACGCTCAAAGCGGAATATTGGAACAGGAGATTATTCACCGAAGATTCTGCTGACCCGAACCCTGTTTTCTTCGCGATCCCGCGGAAAAGGCAGCCTCTGATCAGAAACCTCGGCGATGAAGTCCGCCACGGCCAGAGCCTCGTCCTCCAGGTCATTCATGAAAAATATTCGCTGCAGTATCATGTACCGGCTGGATTCAAATGAAAGTTCCCTGACAATTTGCTCTCGCTGACGGTTCAGTGTCTGCAAGCGGTGCTGGGATTCCCTACGCCTCCGGGAATCCATTCGGCGACCGGCCTCTTCCATTCGTTGTTCCATCGCAGTGATATCTGATTCGACCTGGTCCAGTTCCCGTATATAATTACGAAAAGCAATATCGAGGTCCCGCCTTGACTTTCTGCCCAGATTCAGTGCGCGTTCATTCTCTCCAACTTGCGCATAGCGGTAGGCATAATTGAGAATGGATGTGGGATCACCTTCGATGACAGTGAACGGTATGTGGGTTTCTCCCCACTTGAGCCAGTATGCCGCACTGTCGGGTTGTTCCACTGCAAGAAACGTTCCCGCCTGGCGATTGATAATGGTGCGGTAATTATCCATCATTCGGCGGATATTCTCATCGAAATAAGCTTTTTCATTATTTATTTCGCGAAGCCGGAACGACTTCAAGCGCTGGCCATGGATTTGGGTATCAAGTCGGTTGTTGGTGCGGAAGGGCATGACACGAAATGCTTTTCCTTCCAGGCGGAAATAGTTCTGCAGATTCATCTGCCCATCCCGGGCCACTGTAGTTGAGAAGTAGACGGGGCGTACCCAGCGGTTCGTTCTGAGTATTTCCAGAACCATATCATCCTGTATACGGGTATAATGCATCTCATTTCCATCCCTGTCCCGGCCAAGGAAGATTCCTTCCAGGTGCCAGGTCACTTCATCATCCAGTATTTCTAACGGTACGCCAAATCCCATTTCTTCAGGTATTTCACTTGGAGCCCAGGGAAAGTCAACCTCTCCTGCATACACCTGCCTGAGAAATTCGCGGTCCACCGGTATGGACATCTCGCCTGGCCGGTGGAAGTCCGAGGCGCGCCTGAATTGGAACTTGTCGTTGAGCCTGTCGACTTCAGCATCGGTAAGGTTGATGGGGACAGGTGGAGCTTCATGATTCCAAAGATTCTTCATCTGCTTGATGTACCATTCTGTATTGAGAAGGCTCAGATTAACGACCCGTACGTCCGTACGCAGACCTTCCACTTCCTGAAGGTACCAAAGCGGGAAAGTATCATTATCTCCATTGGTAAAAAGAATAGCGTAGGGAGCCGTACTGTTAAGCAGGTTGTAGGCGTAGTCCGGAGCCACATATCGCAGGCTCCTGTCATTATTTTTGTATGTTTGACTTCCAATCAGCACGGGAAGGGCCAACAGCATCAAGGCTATGGTCCCGTATGCCGCATACTGGTTTGATTTGAGATAGTGTTTGACGAGTTCTATCAGTCCTGTGGCGCCAAGACCTATCCAAATGGAGAATGCAAAGAAGGAGCCTGTATAGGAGTAATCACGCTCTCTCGGTTGGAACGGAGTTTGGTTCAGGTAAGCCACAATCGCAAGACCTGTGGCTACAAACAGAACCAGTACTCCCAGAGCACGTTTCCAGTCTTTTCTGAAATGGAAGAACATACCTATAAGTCCCAGCACAAAGGGGAAAAAGAAATACCGGTTGTGAGCGCGATTATGGGTAAAGTCACTATTGCCCTCGAAACCCGATATCCATCGGGCACCCTGAAGGTCACTGTCCCTGCCGATGAAATTCCATGCGAAATACCTGAGATACATGTAGTTCACCTGGTAACTCAGGAAAAAGTGAAGGTCGCTGCGGTATTCTGCATATTTTTGCTGGTGGCGCTGATCGGGGGAGTACCTTCTTGGAAAGAATTTCGGATTTCCGCGATCAAGTCCGCCTATTTCGTTGCTGTAGCTTTCGCCAAGAAGCAGGGGCTGCTGGCCGTATTGTTCCCGTTTCAGGTAGCTGATGAAGGAATCTACCGTATCCGGCGAATTCTGGTCGATTGCAGGGTTGACCTGCGACCGGATGTAGATCATGGAGTAACTGGAATAGCCAATCAGGATGAGAAAATATCCGAGCAGGACGATATTGGCAGTACGGTAATTTTTTTTATGCGTATAGTAAATGCCATATACGATCAGTCCGCCAAAGAGTGTGAGAAATGCAAGGGGACCGAGCATTCCACCGGTCACATTGGCAAAGGTGCCGGCCAGCGCAGGTAGTTGAATGATGGTCAGCGGATAGATGAGGAAAAATAAACCGACCGTGATGGCCGATGCGATGGCAAAAGAGGTCAACCGGAATTCAAACTTTTTGAAATAGATGATCAATCCAACAAAGAAGATGGCCAACAGGCTGAGCAGGTGGACTCCAAATGCCAGCCCAAATAGGAAGGTGATAAGAAGCAGCCAGCGTTCATTTCGCAGGTTGTCATGATTTTCGGACCACTTCAAAACCAGCCAAACCACAAGAGCGGTAAAGGTAAGCGAGAGGGCGTAGGTTTCGGCTTCGATGGAGGTGAACCAGTGACTGTCGCTGACGGCAAAAGTCAGTGCGCCTACCAGACCGCCACCGTACAGACCGATCCGGTCGATAAGCGGGTAGTTGTCCGTATCATGACCGCGAAACTCACGGATAAACCGCACGATAATGAGATACAGGAGCATGATGGTGGTTGACGATGCAAGCGCACTCATCAGATTTATCATATAGGCGGCGGACAGCGGACCTACAAACATGGAAAAAACGCGTCCAAGCAGCAGATAGAACGGTGTGCCGGGTGGATGTGGTATTTGCAGGCCATAAGCGCATGCAATTCTCTCACTGCAATCCCAGAAACTGGCCGTTGGCGGGAGCGTAAGCATGTACAGTATCAGGGCGGTAAGAAAAGAGAGCGCGGCAAAAGCCTTGTTCAGCGATTTATGATCCGTCGGCATCGTATGGTTTTTTTGTAAAGATGAGGAAAATTCCCAAATTTGCAGAATCTGTCATAGCTTCTAATAATAGGAAGAGCTGATCCATTTATCAAAGCACATTCGATCGTTTTATGTCAATAATATCGTTTTTATACGCATCACCTGTCAGCAACCGGTCTGACAAACCTGAAACGCGTAATCTGACTCAAAATGCGCAGTCCGCAAAGTGCAATACATACTTTCGCGGGGCGACAGAATATGAGTCCTCAGTAAAAAGAAACGCGCTTCTTGCCATCCTTATTTTTGCTATTACATTCGGTGTTTCCTGTACGGCCTTTATTGTGGCTGATACAGAGGAAGAAATCATGGGATCCCGGGAGGGCTGGATCATCCCGGATGGACCGGAACAGGTACTGAGGGAGCGCACCTGGAACCTGCACCACCAGAAATTGAGTGTCAGGTTCCGGTTCGAAAAAGAACAGGTGATTGGGGAGACGGAGATGCTGTTTACCAGCAAGCTTCCGCAATCGGAGCTTATCATTGATGCAAAAACAATGGAGTTCGACTCCATATATGATGTGCGTGCCAACAGAACGTTCACCTATGTACAGGACTCTGCCATAGTTACCATACAACTCAACAGGGATTATTTGGAAGGAGATACACTGGTACTGGGGATTTCATTTGTTTCAACACCGCCGCAACGTGGACTTTATTTTGTAAACCCAAGGGGTGAGGATCCCGTCAAACCTACTCAGATCTGGACCCTGGGACAGCCCGAGGACAACAGTTTCTGGTTCCCAACCATTGATCATCCGGCTGAGCGGGCCACTCAGGAGACATGGATTTCCGTGCCAGACCGTTTTCAGACTCTCTCTAACGGACTTTTGCTGGATAGCCGAATCCTGCCCGGCGATTCGCTCCGGACAGATTACTGGAGACTTCATCAGCCCCACACTCCATACCTTTTTGTCCTGGCCGTTGGAGAGTATGAAATTGTAGAAGAGAAAAAAGGAGATATAGTGTATCGTTATTATACAGAGCCTCAATTTGTGGAAACTGTTGATAAGATTTACGAAAATACCGTGGATATGATTCGTTTCTCCGAGGAAATCCTTGAAATGCCTTATCCATGGGATCCGGTATATGCCCAGGCGCCGGTCCATGATTTCATAGCACGGGGCATGGAAAATACGACAGCAACCCTGCTTTACGACGCGGTGCAGTTCGATGACAGGGCTGCGCAGGATCTGTCCAATCAGGATCTTATTATGCATGAGATCATCCATCAGTGGTTTGGCAACCTGGTGACATGCAAAGATTGGGCCAATCTGCCATTGAATGAAGGATTTGCCAACTATTTTGAATCTGCATACCGCCTTCATAACAATGGCAACGACGAATATTTATGGAAAAACCACAACGACCGCCTGAGATATTTTGCTGAAGCCGAGCAGTACCGTCGTCCTATCATATTCAACCGTTACTCCATCCCGGAAGACATGTATGACCGGCACACATACCAGAAAGCCGGACAAGTACTTCGGATGCTGCACGACTATCTTGGAGACGATATCTGGTGGGAGGGTGTCCGGCTCTGGCTTCAACGCCATTCATTTGACGCTGTTGATATCTTTGATTTGCAAAGTACTTTCCATGATGTCAGTGGTATGGATTTGCAATACTTTATCCATCAATGGTTTATGGAACCCGGACACCCATATCTTGATGTGTCCCATATTATTTCAGGAAACAGGGCAGAGCTGCATGTCCGTCAGGTTCACGACACACTCAGGCAACCCTTATACACGCTATATCCCGAAGTGCTGATTGTGGCAGAAGGAGGGGAGGCCTGGCAGAGGATCAAGATTGAAGAAGCAGAAAACACGTTTTATTTCGAGGCAAATGGTAATGTTATTGACATTATACTGGATCCCAACCGTGTACAGCTCGCCGAGTATTTCAGGGATATATCGATGAGCTCATTATCCCATCGCATGGAAAGCGATCATTTGCTTGTTCGGGCCGAGGCACTTTCCATGGCAAATGATTTTATGGAATACCAAACGATCAGGAATAAAGTGGCCGGGCTGGCCATGAACGATCCGTTTTGGGGGATCCGGATGACCGCCTACAATCTTGTAACGGATTATGCCTGGATGTATGAACCTGCACAGGCAATTTCAATGGCACTCAGAGCTACGTACAACACAGAACCTGATTACAATGTCAGGCGCGAAGCCCTTAATATTCTTCGCAATTTGGAAATATCAGATACAGAAATGCAAGACAGGGTTCGGGGTCATATCATTGAAATGATGAGTGATACCAGTTACTTTGTATCTGCAGATGCTATTGTACTGGCAGGCGAACTTTATCCGAAGGAGTCTTCCAAAATGGTAGCGCCTCATATGAATACGGATTCGTATCAGGATGTCATCAAAACTGCCGTGGTTCGTGCATTGATCTTATCTGATGATCCGGATGCAACTGATATGCTTGTCCAATTGGCTGAAGATCCGGGAAGGCGAAGGTACAGGGATTTGGCGATTTCGCATCTGGTTGAGTCCGTGAGCTCCTTTGATGAAGAGAATGCTGTTAGGGTGGCGGAATTTTTTGGCAGATTGACCGGTGACCCGATCAGAAACTACCGCATGCAGGCATATGCCGGCCTGGCAGCGACAGGATCGCATGAGTATCTTGACTTGCTCAAAGAGGTCAAAGATCGAAGAGAGATGGATGACAATGAACTTCGTTCAATAAAAGACACAATCAGGATTTTGGAATACAATAAAACGCTGGACTCACACTGATATAGAAAATCTGTAAAGCTTTATTAACTGAGCTTCTTTATTGGACAGATGTGTAGCTGATCGAAAAGATGCAAATTGTGCATAAGAATAAGCTGGTATTATCAAAAATGAAGAAAGAGTGCGATACTACCGAGATACAATAGTCGCATAATTAATATTATGTAAAGTCAAAGATCTAGAAAATTGCTTATGCTGATAATCAGTAATCCATTCCTAAAGCAAGTTACCCCTCCCTTCGATGTTCCTGATATTCAGGCGAACCAGGTCTCCTTGCGTTTCTCGGAGTCGATCAGTTGCTCTTCCAGATGATAAGCCTGGTTGTAACCTACGGTCAATATCAGAATTCCCGAGCTTGTCAAAAGCATCCATGCGTATACCGGCAAAGTAAACAATGATTCGGGAATCCAATACAGCAAGAAAGTAATAGCAAAAAAGGCTACCCCGACGAGCATATAGGCATACTCACTTTTTTCGTATGTCTTATATGAATAAATAAGCAATGCGATTAACAAGGCACTGCCCTGATACAATCCAAGGACCCAATATTTCACCACAAGAGTGTCAATAATCATTGGATAAATCACTATTAACACAAGAGGAATGAACGTAAATGTTTTTGGGAACCTGGAAAACACAGGTTTGAAGTCCCGGACCAAGGCGGCTGCGGCAGAAAGCAGAAATGCAACAGTAAAGACGGTTGACCACTCCCCTATGAAATCGGGATCCAATATCGGGAAAAAGAGCGCTAAAAAGGATGATGCCCCGTAAAGCGCCAGGAAAGCCGCCGCTGTTCCCATGCAGAAATGAAAGATTTTTTTGTCAATGGTATACAGGCGAAAGAAATTGAACGTCGCATAGAACGAGATTATGAATAAAATAACACCTGAAAGTCCAGTCATTTAGTATTACTCCCTTACATTATACATGATAATGCATTTTATCCGGATATTATCTGTCAATAGGAATGTGCCGCTCTGCATCAACCGCGAGCATTCTCTCGGCAACTTTTTTCAACTGGGTCCTGTCAAAGAGAATCATTCTGTTAATCAGTGAAAAAACGTCCGTTTTGCCATTTTTTAAAGATACAACACTGTGAATTGCTGATTCATCGAGTTTTTCCAGTATTGCAACAAGAGCATGTCTCTGGCTGATCAGTTCATCCAAAAGCTTCAACGGATCATCATCAGTTATCTGGTTTGACTGCAGGGTTTCAAGATCAACATTTTCAACGGAAATTTCGCTTGCTCCTCCCCTTTGCAGGCTATTAAACAATGGTAAAAAGAACTGCTCGTGAGCAGCTCCGATTTTAGCAAGCATGTCCATTACGGACTCCTGCCCCATCGGGCGTTCAGCGTGAGGTAATCCCGGAAGCATACGTTTCAGAGACGCAAGTTCCTCTGTCAGCCAGGCAGCATCCTCAATAAGATCACGATATGTCACTTTTTTCTTGTGATTTGAGGGCTTTTGATTCGATGGCATGAAGCAAATATCGCTTAACTTTGTATTAAAAAGTGGGCTTAGACGTAATTAACAGCAAATAGAGCGTAAGCTTAATCTCTATCCAGTTCGGGCTGCTTGCCCTGCTTGCGCTGTTCTTCGATCATTTCCACCAGAGAAAGACTGGTTTCCCATCGTTTGTCGCGGTTGCGCACCGAGTGGATGTTGTTTTCCTCGTCGAAATTCCAGAACTGGCCGAATTGCCGGTTTTTATACTCCCTGAGATAATCCAGGCGGTCTTTAAGCTCTTCTTTGGATACGAGCAGTTTGGATTTGTCGTATACCGACTCTTCCCGGGTCTCAAAAACCAGATCGTAATCCTTGCTCATCACAATGGCCTCTTCCGGACAAACCTCTTCACAGTATCCGCAGTAGATACAGCGAAGCATGTTGATCTCAAAGAAATCAGGATATCTTTCTTTTGGATCATCACTGTTTTCAGAGGCCTGCATACTGATAGCCAAGGGAGGACAGGCACGGGCACAAAGTCCACAGGCAACGCATCGTTCCTGACCCTCATCCTCAACGAGTACCGGCCGGCCGCGGAAAATGGGCGGCGGATCGAAACGCTCCTCAGGGTACTGCATGGTGAATTTGGGCTGGAACATCTGTCTCAGTGTGTACCACATCCCGCGGAAAATCTCGGGTAAATATATTTTTTCCAGGAAGTTAAGGGAGCGTTCCCTGGAGGGGTCGCTTACTTTGGCATTTGTTCTTGGAATCTCAAGGTTATCAGACATGGTGTGTAACGTATCGCAGAGTAAAAAATGAAGAGTGGTTATGTCTGTTTACGGACATTACTAAAAATAACGCATGTGAAGCTCGCATCAAAGGAGCCTGTCGCATATTGCATGAGCAAGGACTTATTTTTCCTTGAAAACCATGGTTACAGGAACACCCTTGAATTCAAACCAGACACGCAGCTGATTCTCTATATATCGCCTGTAATTGGCAGGAAGTTCCCGGGGCATGTTCATAAAAAATGCAAATACTGGTGGTTTGCTTTTTACCTGTGTGACGTACTTGATGGTAAGCTGATGTCCTCTTGCATACGGAAGCGGACGCTGCGCGGTTATCTCTTTGAGAAAACGGTTCAGTTCAGAAGTGGATATCTTTTTGTTCCTGTGCTCCAGCACTTCTACGGCTTCGTCTATTACCCGGTGGATGCGCTGTCCGGTAAGTGCAGAGATGGTTATCACGGGCACGTATTTAAGATTGGGGACTTTCCGGTATACGTTTTCCATGAAATCCCTGGCCGTATTGGTCTCCTTTTCAATCAGATCCCACTTGTTCAGGGCAATTATCATGCCTTTGTTAAATTGTTCCGCCTGCCGGAGCAATCGTGCATCCTGTACCTGAAAACCCAGGGAGGCGTCCACCAGAAGTATGGCAACATCGCATTCGCGGATACTTTTTTCTGTCCGGATCAGGCTGTAAAATTCGATATTTTCATGTACGCGGGACCTCTTTCTAAGTCCGGCCGTGTCAACAAGCGTGTATTTCCTGTCTTTGTATTTCAGAAGGCTGTTGACCGAATCACGCGTGGTGCCGGGGATATCGGTGACAATGCAGCGTTCATCATTGAGCAGCGCGTTGATGAAACTGCTTTTCCCCACATTGGGTCTGCCGATTACGGCCAGTTTCGGCCATTTCTCTTCTTCCTTGAGCTCACCGGGCTCGGGAAGCAATTCCACCAGCCGGTCCAGCAGCTCTCCTGTCCCGGTGCCCGATAGGGCTGAAACGGCAAATAAATCATCAAAACCAAGGCGGTAGAATTCCGGGGCAAGCATTGCTGTTTCACTGTTGTCCGATTTGTTCACCGCCAGAACGACAGGTTTTCTTTGTTTTCTAAGGATTTCGGTCACAGCGTCATCTTCGGTGGTAATACCTTGCATGACATCTACCACGAAAAGGATCAGATCCGCTTCGCGAATGGCAAGTTCGACCTGGTTGCGGATACCGGTAACAATAGCATCGCCCCTGCCCGATAAATAACCACCCGTGTCTATGACCGTAAAATCCCGTCCATTCCAGAAACTCTCCCCGTAGTGTCGGTCCCTGGTCACCCCGGCTTCATCGTGTACGATAGCCTGACGTTCTCCCAGCAGGCGGTTGAAGAGTGTGGATTTACCGACGTTGGGACGACCAACAATGGCGACTACAGGCAGCATATGGCATCGAAAATGTTGTGAAATGTCTTTTTTACAGAGAAAGTTTGTTATCTTTCAAAGATACACATCGTTACTTCAGTAAAAAAACAGTTATGCTGCATTACATTCACGAGCAATTTGGAACTGTTGGTTCCATTTTAGTCGCACTCGTTGCCTTTATATTTGTAATATTATGGATTGCAGCGATTTCTGGTCTGCATGAATATCCCTATTCCCAGAGGAAAAAGCTGTTTATCACGGTGATGTTCATTTTATTGCCCCCCTCTGCCCTCATCTGGCTTGCAAAAGACATGTACCGGCAGTACAGAATTCTGAAACTGGAAAAGGATTGAGCTGCTTAACCTGTTTTTACAGGCTGGAATTATCCTTATAGTAAGCTTTGATATATAAAGTATACTTCCCTAAGTTCAAATTCAGATATGCATTATGATGTAATCTGCTTTGGGGTTTGCTCTTCTTCCAGCAGCCACGGTTCCAGGACTTTTTCGGATATTCCGTTGAGGAATCGTGATGGATTTGAAAAATAATCGCCGAACGAGCTTTCTTTTGTAACCGGATACGTAACAAATAATCTCTCCCTGGCGCGCGTGCAGCCCACATAGAGCAGCCTCAACTCTTCATCAAGGGCATTAGGGTCGTCCACGGCATATCCGGAGGGTATGATCCCGTCGAGACACTGAACAATGAAAACCGTATTCCATTCCAATCCCTTGGCCGAGTGGATCGTGCTCAGTACCAATGGATCTTCGTCTTTCATGGAGGCCTCTGTATCCACAGCGGTTGCGTCGAGGGGATCCAGGGTCAGTTCCTGTAGCAGTTCATCAAGGTTCCGGTACGATGACGCTAATCCGGAAAAGGCTTCCAGGTCCTTGAGCCGTTTTGGGTGGTCATCAAACCGTTTACTGCAGATGGGACTGTAGTACGCAACGGCTGATGCTACCGCTTTTGCAGGCTGGTCCCTGAGTTTGTTCAGATCGGCCAACAGGATACTGAGCTGTTCAAGTTGTTGCTGATAGGATTTGCTCACAAGACCTGAGTCGCTGAAGTTCCTGTTTTTATTCCTGACTAGCCAGGAAATCAGTTCCTGCGCCGTTTTAGGTCCTATTCCTTCCAGCAGCATAAGCGCTCTATTCCATGCAATTTGATCATCAGGATTTACAATAATCCTGAGATGGGCCAGGATATCACGAATATGCGCAGCTTCAGAGAATTTCTGCCCGCCAAATTTCTGAAATGGTATGTTCCTTTTGTTAAGTTCCCATTCCAGATCGTATGAGTCGCGCCCATTCCGGAACAAAATGGCGATGTCTCCAAGTCCGAGACCCTGTTCTCTTAGCTGAAGCAACATCTGGCAGACAAAACGGGACTGGTCCCGTTCACATGGTGCCTTGACCAGCCCGGGAAGGTCCCCTCCTTCCTTTCGCGTAAACAGCTTCTTATCAAATTTCTGGATTGCTTTGTTTATCAAAGTATTGGCGAGATCCAACACAGGTTGCATCGAGCGGTAGTTTTCTTCAAGGCGGATGATCCGGCACTTCCCGAATTGTTCCGGAAAGGTGAGAATGTTGCGAAAATCGGCCCCGCGAAAGGCGTATATGCTCTGTGCATCATCCCCCACTGCCATCAGATTTCCGTGCACCGAACTGAACAATCTTGCAAGTTCTGCCTGGAGAGCATTTGTGTCCTGATATTCGTCCACCATGACCTGCCTGTTTCTTGAAGATACCCTGATGCGGATTTCTTCATTTTCAGAGAGCATTTTGTGTGTATATACAAGCAAATCGTCAAAATCCATTACACCGTTCTCGCTTTTATATTCAGAGTATCGTTTTTGGACTTCTAGAATGGCATCATGATGCTGGAGAAATTGGGGATAGGCGGAAGCCAGGATGTCATGCAGGGGCTGCCGACGGTTCACAGAAGCAGAAAACATTGCCATGAGGGTGTTTTTTTGAGGAAAACGTTTTCCCCGAAGCTTTGCAGCAAGAGGTGCGCGGACGTAGTGGATGGTGTCGGCGGCATCGGACTGGTCGAGCAGCGTAAAATTGGGCGGGAAACCGACCTGTTCGGCATACGTATGCAGCAGTTGGTTGCAATAATGGTGGAAGGTCCCCCCTTTTACTTGTGAGCAACGCTCATCCAGCACAGTAGCGGCTTTGTCCAGCATTTCTCTGGCTGCGCGGCGCGTAAAGGTAAGCAAAAGGATCGACCTGGGTTCCACGCCGTCTTCCACAAGTCGGGCTACGCGGTAGACCAATGTACGCGTTTTGCCGGTCCCTGCCCCGGCGATTACGAGTGCCGGTCCGTGATCGTGCATAACAGCCTGGTACTGCTGTTCGTTAAGCAGTTCTTCATAGGCGATACGATACGAGGCGTCGCTCGCACGTCCTGCATCCTTTTGCAGTACGAATCGTTTCATGTGTTTATAATTATGCAATTATTTGTCTATCAATCAGTTAATTTTTGTTGCTGAATGCCAGGAAGGTAAATTTTCATGTGCATGCTCGCGGCAAT
>SL_3KL_010_SEDDRAFT_10004832_pt1 | contig 12146 bp, 9 predicted proteins | sample SodLakKL_010_SED_2_FD_10381 | JGI IMG/M metagenome (IMG submission 10381)
CCGGATATATTGGTAATGGGCAAGGCTCTTGGTGTTTATTGCCCCCTTTCAGCATGTATCGTATCTGCGGAAGTTGCATCAACGTTCGATGATTACATTTTTGGCCACGGGCAAAGCTTTTCTGGGCATGCCCTTGCCTGCAGGGCGGCTCTTGAAAGCCTTAAAGTGATTGAGGAAGAAGGAATACTCGAAAACACTGTTAAATTGGGAGAGTACCTTCACCAAGAGCTAAAGAAACTTGGAGACAAACATCCTTCAGTTGGAGAAGTACGAGGGCTCGGGCTTATGTGGACACTGGAGCTTGTGAAGGACAGGGAATCCAAAAAACCAATTCGATCAACTGGCGAAAAGTATGACGATAACCCTGTAAAAGAGCTTGCCGATTTTCTATACAATGAGAAAGACATCTATTTGCCTTCCGATAAATTCGGTGTCTGGATAATGCCACCATTAATTGTAACAGCTGATGAAATTGACATGATAGTGAGTGCACTCGATAAAGCACTAGAAATAACTGATGACTATTATACAGGAAATAATTCATGAATAAAACAGATGTTGCCATTGTGGGAGGTGGGATCATTGGCCTTGCGCATGCTTATGCTGCCTGGAAAAAGGGATATCAAGTGGTTCTGTTTGAAAAGGATGAAACGGCGGTTGGCGCATCCGTACGAAATTTTGGACTGATCTGGCCTATTGGTCAGCCACAAGGTAAGCTATTTGAAAGAGCCATACGAAGCAGAGAGATCTGGCTGAAGCTCGCCGTTGAGGCGGATTTCTGGGCACTTCAGAATGGGTCCCTTCACTTGGCTTATCATCAGGATGAGATGGACGTACTGAATGAGTATCATCAAAAGTTCGGGTTCAAAACGTCTGTTCTTAACCCAATCGAAGTTCAAACTGTCTCGTCCATTTCAAACAGTAAGGGATTATTGGGAGGTTTGTTCAGCGAGTTAGAAGTAAATGTAAATCCCAGGGAGGCTGTCTCATCTATAACTGACTGGCTGCGGGCTCAGGATAGTGTAACAATCATCACCGGTGAGAAAGTCGTTCATACCGAAACCGGTCGGTTAACTGCAGTTTCAGGAGAGTGGCAAGCTGATATGATTTATATCTGCAGCGGTTCGGATTTCCAGTCACTTTATTCGAACGCCTTCAGAAGCAGTGGCCTTATTAAAAGCAAGCTTCAGATGATGAAAGCCGTTTCATCGGTACAAGAGGTATCTAAAGGTCCAACACTCTGTGGGGGGCTCACATTGAAGCACTATCAATCTTTTGCAGAATGCCAGGGAACGGCTAAACTGATTCAGCGTCTCAATGAAGAATTGCCTCTTTACCATAAATATGGCATTCACGTCATGATTTCTAAAAATCAGGCAGGAGAGTGGATTATCGGGGATTCACATGAGTATGGCCTCACTTTCGATCCGTTTAACAAGGCAGATATCAACAAATTAATTCTGGATTACCTCTCAGGATTTTGCACGGTTGCCGGGAATGGCATGAAAATCACTGAAACATGGTATGGCGTATATGCAAAAAATCCTGCAGGAACGGAGTACACATTTGAACCTGAGACGGGTGTAAAAATTGTTACCGGCTTTGGCGGAGCCGGCATGACATTCTCGTTTGGATTTGCCGAAGAAGAGATTGAAAAACTTTAGGCTATTAAGGAGCTCAATCGGTGTAAAGATAGATTACCAGCATACTGGCCGGTTTATCAAAAGGATTTTTGGGTACGTGCGGGAGCCTGCCATTAAAAAAAATGGAGTCTCCTTTTCCAAGTTCAACCGATTCTCCATCAATTTCATATATACATCTTCCATTCAGAATATACTTGTACTCGTAAGCGTCTGTCTCAACAGTTTCTCTTGTACATCCTGGTTCCAGAGTAAGCATCACAAATTCTGTTCCAATGCTTTTTAATTCCCTTGTCATAATCAATTCGTACCGGAATCCTGTTGCATCATCTTCTTTTTCGATTAATTCATGTTCATCAGCCCTCACAACAAGGTATTTGAAGAAGCCGTTGGGGCTGATGCTTTTAAAAAAATCACTCGGGTCAACCTCAAGAGCCTGAATAATGGCAAACAGAACTGGCAAAGAAGGAATGGTTCGCCCGTTTTCTATTCTTGAAATAAGTCCATTGCTAACATCGGCGCGTCTTGCAATTTCACTAGCATAGAGATTTTTTTCTTTTCTGATTTTCCGGATTTTTTTTCCAATTCCAATAAGATATGATTCCATCAAAATTAAATAGAGGCAAAGGTAAGGGAAGGTTTATTTAACCGTAGCAATAATGTAAAACTCAGAGTCAGCTGCAAGTTAAGAATTAGATTCTTCAGTAAACCTCCTCACCTCCTCAGCCACTGCAGAGGCTATATCGATTTCAAAAGGGCATGGAATGATCAATTCTTCGTTCGGTGAATTTAAAAAACAGGAGTAAGAATCAGATAGGTCTGATTCCTTTAAATGATGACAGACGTTTCAAAATTTTGACTGTAAACAAAGTGGCGGCTTCTCCCGTCAGAATGGAATGCTTAAGAGTCGATTTCATAGCATAAGTTCTCTTACACAGTGACAAACAAGCCATCAGAAAACAGGCATTGAGCATCCCATGGATCAAAAATCAAAATAATTGTGCTAAGTATGCGGACGTTGATTTTCAACCCTGAACTGGTTCAAATCATCCCTTGTATTCACACCGGGCAATACATTCAGCAAACAAAACCTTCAGGCATCCAAAAATTTGTATAAAAAGGGCGACCGGTGGGCCTTGCCCGTTTTCTTTTTTCCGAGGCGTTTCAGCCGGCCGGAGAGCATCATCTTCCTGTGAAAACCGGTACGATTCAGTTTTTCGCTGAGAATGGTTTCATGCAGGTTTTGCAGCTCACCCATTGTAAAAGATTCATCCAGCAGATTCATCCCCACTACGTTTCGGTTGATATTGTTGCGCAGGTGTTTCAGCGCTGTTTCAAAAATTTCACGGTGGTCAAGCATCAGCGGGGGAAGGGTATCAGTATCGTACCATTTGCAGCTGTCGGAAAGTTCGTCGGCTACCGGTTCTACCCGCTTAATATCAACAAGGGCGTAATAGCTGACAGAGACAAACCGCTGCAACAGGAAGTGGTTTTCCTCAAACGGTACCTGATTCTTTTTCAAAACGCTTTGCATAGGTTTTGTATCAGCGCGTTTAAGAGACCCGAATGTGTGAAATTGATTCAGGTAAATGTCAGACAAGCCGGTGCGTTCAAAAAGTACACGTTCAGTGGCGTCTTTCAGTTCTTCATTTTTCCGTAAAAAACCACCGGGCAGGGCAAAGATACCGCTTTTTTTATATTCGAGAACCAGGATTTTCAACTCCTTTTTGTGATATCCGAAGATCACGCAATCTATAGAGATGCCCGGCATGTAATCATCCCAGGTAACTTCAGAGATAGAATTTCGTTCGTCTTTGTTGCTCATGATTGAAGGTTTTTTAACTGTTTGTTTTTTCTTGAGGAGTGTGCTGTTTTAAGCGGAACTTGCCTGGCTTTTATGATAATGAATTTGTGATGGATAGTTTATTCAGCTATTATTGTTACATTATGTAACAATAAAGTTTTTAGCACTGAAAAGAAAGTGAGAAGTGCCTGAATCAATCACATGATCATGAAAAAAATATTGACTGCCTTGTTTATTATAGCCATCCCTCCACAACTTACTGCACAGCAGGCCCTCGGAGGGGGAGGGCAGGTCGTTTCTCCCGAAATTCACGATGACAAAACCGTAACCTTCCGGTTGCCGGCACCGGAAGCAGGTGAGGTTCTTCTGTCGGGTGACTGGATGCCATGGGAAGGATTCAGCCCCGGCACCGCAGCCATGAAAAAGGATGATGACGGTACCACATCTGTGATGGAGTCGGATCTTTATACATACTTTTTCCTGGTTGACAGCCTTCGCGTGAACGATCCCGGGAATGTACACATGGTTCGTGATGTAGCTTCCATCTTCAATATGTTTATAGTGGAAGGTGGTCAGGGTGATTTCTACAAGGTGCAGGATGTGCCGCACGGAACCGTGGCAAAGCGCTGGTATCATTCTCCGGGACTCGATAAAGAACGGCGCATCACCATATATACACCGCCCGGTTATGAGAATGGATCGGAGCAATATCCCGTGCTCTATCTGCTGCACGGAATGGGAGGGGACGAGGAAGCGTGGATTTCGCTTGGCCGTACCGCTCAGATAATGGACAACCTGATTGCACAGGGCAAAGCCAGGCCGATGATCGTAGTAATGCCAAACGGCAATGTTTCGCAGCAGGCAGCTCCGGGTGAATCGACCCGCGGACTTTNTCAGCCCACCATGCAGCTGCCCAATACGATGGATGGAATGAAGGAAGAGACTTTTCCCGACATCATCCGGTTTGTTGAAGATAACTACCGGGTGAAATCCAACAAAGAGGACCGGGCTATTGCCGGCCTGTCAATGGGTGGTTTCCACTCGTTACACATTTCCCGGTATCATCCAGATACGTTTGATTATGTCGGACTTTTCTCTCCAGCCGTATTTCCGAATGAAAATGCAACTTCAGCCGTGTATGAACAGTTTGATGAAACCCTTAAGAGGCAAAACGAGAATGGATTCGAACTTTACTGGATTGCAATCGGTGAAACCGACTTTCTGTACAACCAGGTTGTGAACTATCGCCAGAAACTGGATGAACTCGGCATGCCATACGAATACGTTGAAACGGCGGGCGGCCATACCTGGAAAAACTGGCGGGAGTATATGACCGTTTTTGTACCAAGGCTTTTTAAATGAGATGAGCTCGAGATAAGAATTTGGAAAAACCCCGAGAAATCGGGGCCCTCCTTCGTGTATGTGTTTAGTGCAAAATGAACCTTCAAGTGTGCGTAAGCTCCTTGAAGCGTTCTTTTGCGACGATGCGACGCTTGAAGGATCCCGGAAAAGCACCGGTAACGCTTCAAGGTCACTTTTCACGCGCTAAATACATACTCCTTGAAAAGGAGGGTACTTATTCGTTACCAAAATAAAAGATCTTATGCCAAACTCGGGTTAAAAAAGATTCAACTTAGCGCCATAAACATTCTATTATTAAAACAATCTATTATGAAAGCAATAAACATACTCTTTTTAATTCTGGTGATGATTGCATCAGGCGCCTGTTCAGGCCCTGAATGGGAACAAAGGGCGGAAGGCGATCTCCTGTTTGTGGAACATCGCAACGGTCCCACACTCGGCTACTCTTCGGAATCGGGAGTAGACATTTTGGAAACTGATGGCCTTGCATTCAAAGACCTCAACCAAAACGGGGAGCTCGATCCCTACGAGGACTGGCGGCTTCCGGTTGAGGAGCGCGCCCGCGACCTGGCATCACGAATGAGCATCGAGAAAATTGCCGGACTCATGCTCTACAGCGGTCACCAGGCCATACCGGCGGGAAGCGGAGGGTTCGGTCAGCCCGGATTGTACGGCGGATTGCCTTACAATGAGAGCGATGCAAATCCGTGGGATCTCACCGATCAGCAGATCACGTTTTTAACGGATGACAACGTACGGCATGTGCTCATCACCAGTGTGGAATCTCCGGAGGTTGCAGCGCGGTGGAATAATACCATGCAGGCTCATGTGGAGGGACTTGGTCTTGGCATTCCGTCGAATACGAGTTCAGATCCGCGTCACGGGAGCGACTCGTATGCTGAATTCAATGCGGGCGCCGGCGGCGACATCTCCATGTGGCCGGGTACACTAGGTATTGCAGCAACATTTGATCCGGCCCTGATGCGAAGATTTGGCGAAGTGGCTTCGATTGAATACCGTGCTTTGGGAATTGCCACTGCGCTCTCACCACAGATTGATTTGGCAACCGAACCGCGATGGAGCCGGTTCGACGGTACAATGGGTGAGGACCCGGCTCTTGCAGCAGACATGGCCCGAGCCTACGTGGATGGCTTTCAGTATTCACCTTCCGAATATGTGATTGAAGGCGGCTGGGGTTTCCAAAGCGTGAACGCCATGGTGAAACACTGGCCCGGAGGCGGGGCTCAGGAAGGCGGACGCGATGCCCACTACGGTTACGGTTCTTACGCAGTCTATCCGGGCAATAACCTTGAGGATCACCTTAAGCCATTCACCGAGGGAGCCTTTAAACTGGATGGTGAAACCGGAATGGCCTCTGCCGTGATGCCCTATTATACGATTTCGTTCGATCAGGATACCTTGTATGGAGAAAACGTAGGCAATGCCTTCAGTAAATATATTATCACTGATTTGCTCCGCGAGAAGTACGGATATGACGGTGTGGTATGCTCCGATTGGCTCATTACGGCTGATGTGGCTGCCGTGGATCAGTTCAGCGGCAAACCATGGGGAGTTGAACACCTCACTGTAGCCGAACGGCACTACAAAGCGATTAAAGCGGGAATCGACCAGTTCGGCGGCAACAATGAAATGGGACCGGTATTGGAAGCTTACCGGATGGGAGTGGAGGAGTTTGGCGAAGACTATATGCGCGAGCGGTTTGAGACCTCTGCTGTGCGGTTGCTTCGAAACATTTTCTACACCGGTCTGTTCGAAAATCCCTATGTGGATGTGAACTATACCATTGAAACGGTCGGGAATCCAGATTTTATGAAAGAAGGATATGAAGCCCAGCTTCGATCGGTAGTGATGCTGAAAAACAGTGAGAACGCACTTCCTATTCGGGAACGGCTTAAGGTGTACATGCCGGAGCGATACATTCCCGCCGGACGCGATTGGTTTGGCAATGAAACACCGGAGCGATGGGAGTACCTCATGAGTCCTGAAATTGTGGAAAGTTACTTCGAGGTGGTAGAAACACCGGAAGAGGCCGATTTTGCCATCGTTGCCATAGAAAGCCCGAAGGGTGGCAACGGTTATCTTCGTTCGGATGTTGAAGCGGGCGGCAACGGCTACGTTCCGATCAGTCTTCAATATAGCGACTATACTGCAGAGCATGCCCGTGAGGAAAGTATTGCCGGGGGAAGTCCGTTTGAAGATTTCACCAATCGAAGCTATCGCGGTAAAACCGTTACCTCTACGAACAGCTTCGATTTACAAATGGTGAATGAAACCAGGGCGGCGATGGGAGAGAAGCCGGTTATTGTCACGATTCGGGTTTCGAACCCAATGGTATTTCACGAGTTTGAGCAGGATGCGTCATCCATATTAATTCACAGCGGAATACAAGACCAGGCGTTGCTGGAAATCATTTCCGGTGAGTTTGAACCCGAAGGGCTGCTGCCGTTCCAGATGCCTGCCTCAATGAGAACCGTGGAAGAGCAGTATGAGGATACGCCCCGGGATATGAAGCCGCATGTTGATTCGCAGGGCAATGCATATGATTTCGCATTCGGCCTCAATTGGAATGGCGTTATTAATGATGTACGGGTGCGAACGTATAAATAAAGACTACAGAAATGTGAGTTCGGAATAATAGGGTGTCATTCCGGCAATGCCCCTGCCACTGAGGGGGTTCAGGGTTGTTCAGGAATGATCAGGTCAGGCCTGACAGAATCAGTCTCATGCCCCCACCGCTTTCTTCCTCACCGCAGCTGCAACGGCCATGGCAACCCCTTCATCGAAAGGCCCCGGTATGATCTTGTCCTCATTTGGTTCCTTTACCTGCCCTGCAATGGCGTAGGCTGCGGCAATGTACATTTCGTTGGTTAGTTTTGCAGAGCGGGCATCCAGCAGGCCGCGAAAGATTCCGGGAAAGGCAAGTACGTTGTTGATCTGGTTCGGGAAGTCGGAGCGCCCGGTGGCGATGATTCTGGCCCCGGCCTGTATGGCTTCTGCAGGCATGATTTCCGGGGTAGGATTCGACATCGCAAAAATGATCGGGTTGTCGTTCATCGAGCGAACCATGTCGGGGGTAAGCACGCCGGGAACAGAAACCCCGATAAACACATCGGTATCCTTTACGGCATCCTTCAGGCTACCCTCCAGATTTTGCTCGTTTGTAATGGAGGCCACCTCCTGCTTAGCCGGGGTGAGGTCGCCGCGCTCTTTGTGAATGATGCCCCGGCTGTCGCACATTACAATCAGTTTCACGCCCATCTCGCGCAGCAGATAGATGATGGCCATTCCCGCCGCACCCGCGCCGTTGATCACCACCTTTAGCTGCTTAAATGATTTTCCGGTAACCTTGAGGGCGTTGATGATGCCGGCCAGGGTTACTACGGCGGTACCGTGCTGGTCGTCGTGCATCACCGGGATATTCAGGTCCTCCTTCAGTCGCTTTTCAATTTCAAAACAGCGGGGGGCAGAAATATCCTCGAGGTTGATTCCTCCGAATGTGGGGGCGATCATCTTTACCGTGCGGATAATCTCTTCGGTGTCCTGTGTATCGAGAACGATGGGTACGGCGTCGACATCAGCAAATTTTTTGAATAGCACTGCCTTTCCTTCCATTACGGGCAGCGATGCTTCCGGGCCGATATTTCCAAGGCCGAGTACCGCTGAACCGTCGCTCACTACGGCAACGGTATTCTGCTTGCTGGTGTAGTCGTAGGCGCGCTCTTTGTTTTCGGCAATGTCGAGGCAGGGCTGGGCCACTCCGGGTGTGTAGGCAATACTCAAATCATCAATTCCTTCAAGAGGCATCTTGGAGATGATGGCAACTTTACCGCCATACTTTTTATGAGCTTCGACGGATCGTTGAGCGTAATCGTGAGACTTGTTGGCAGACATGTTTTTTAAAATCTGTGAAAGAGGTTATTGGCCGGCGCTGATACAACCGAATCGTAATTTAATATGAGTTCGAGATAAAATTTTTGAATTGATATGGAATAAAAGCCCTCCTTTTTAAGGAGGGGATTTAGGGGTGGTTACAAAATCAGAGAATGAGTAAGATTTTGAAATTTAACACTAAATAATTACTTCATCACCTCTCCTGGTTCTTCACCCAAAGTCTCGAGACCAAAAGAGACTTGAAAAGGAGGGGAGTTATAGCCCATAATTAATCTCTTACACATGAGAAAATCATTGTGTTTGAATGTTAGGAACCGGGATGTTCCCACACGTTATTGTCTCGGTCGATATCCGCCATTCTTCGCGTCGGATCTATTTCTATCCGCTTGATTTCACTCTTCGGCCGGTCTATCGACAGTTCATATTCCGGAAACACCCACGGCCAGTCGTCAGAAACGACGCGTTCGATGCCTGAGAATTCATTTTCCTTCTGGCCCCACATAATTCTCATCGGTATGTAGTAGTGAACCACGGAACCGTCGGTGAATTCAACTTCCAGGTCAATGGGCATTGGCATGTGCCCGATACGCTCCAGGGTTACGAGTGTACCGCTGCCGTTGTCAGCAATATCCGAAATGCCGTAGTCTATGGTTTTGGTGGTGGTGACCCAGTACTCGTAATACCATTTCAGGTCAATACCGCTCTCCCGCTCGGCGATGCGGATAAAATCTTGCCCGTTCGGGTGTTTGAATTTCCATTCGTTGTAGAATTGCAGAAGTACACGCTGCAGAACATCATCCCCGATAATGTATCCCAGCTGGTGCAGGAAAATGGCGCCCTTGGTGTAGGAGGCCATTCCGTAAGCGGTATTTGTGATGTAGTGGTCGGAGTGCTTGTGCATCGGTTCCTCAATACCGGCGTTCACCACCTGGTAGTAGCTGTTGTAGCGGGGAAGCATCGGGTCGTCGACGCCGTCTTCAAAAATGTGGTTCATCACAAAAGCCGAAGCGTACACGGTGAAGCCTTCGTCAATCCACTGGTCGTACACTTCATTGTTGGCAAGTACACCCTCATACCAGGCGTGGATCAGCTCGTGCACGGTTACGCCAACCAGGCTACGCAGATTCCGGTTCCCGGTGATGAGCGTGCCCATGGTGTACTCCATGCCACCATCGCCTCCCTGTATCACGATATATTCATCGTACGGATATTCACCATAGTGCTCATTCATGTACTGAAACGCATTGATGGTGTATTCGGGCAGTGCCTCCCAGTTTGCCAAGAGTTGACCCTGACGCTCTTCAGGCGCATTTTGTGCCACGGGATCGGTCTGGTAAAAAAACCGCAGCAGCGGACCACCCGGCACCTGTGCTGTAACATGAGTATAGTCGGGATCGGCTGCCCACATCACATCATGCACGTTCTCGGCGCGGAAGTGCCAGGTAAGCTTGTCGCCGTTCGGACGCTGCACCTGCATGTCGGGCGTTTCATATCCGTAGCCAACTTCCTCCGGGTTTTGCAGGATAGAGCCTGAAGCCACCACATAGCTACGGTCGATGTGAATTTTGATATCGAACGTGCCAAACGGTGCATAGAACTCCCGGCCGATATAGGGATTGGCGTGCCAGCCCATCTCATCGTACGCGGCAATTTTGGGATACCACTGCGCCATCGAAAACCGGATTCCCTCGGCGTTGTCGCGGCCCGAGCGGCGGGTCTGTAGAGGCACCTGTGCATTGAAGTCCATTTCAAAAACCACCTTCTCGCCCGGTGCAATCGGTTCATGCAGGTGAACTTCCATGATGGTTCCTTTCACGGTAAAATCGACCTCCGTTCCGTTTTGCTTAAGCCGGTCAATTTTCTGGTAGCCGATCTCGGTTTCATCGTAGTGGTAAATGCGGTCGCGCACGCGGCTGTCGGGGTCGGCGATGGTTCGCGAGCGTTTGTCCATCATGCTGTTGGGCTGGAATGCATTAAAAAAAAGATGATAAAAAACCCGGTTCAGCGTATCTGGAGAATTATTGTGATAGGTAAGCTCCTGAAATCCGGTAAAGCGGTTGGTCTCCACGTCCATGTCGATCTCCATCACATACTCCACTTCCTGCTGCCAGTACCCGGCGCGCTGGGCATCGGCCGGCTGGGGAACAAAGAGGGATAAACATAGAAAAAGTGCCGCAGCACCGGTCATTGTAGCGTTTTTCATATCAGATAGTTTTGTGGTTTAAAAAGAAGTCCGGCTTGCAAAAGCGCGGCTCAGGGTGGCTTCGTCAATATATTCAAGTTCGGTTCCCATGGGTATTCCGTAGGCGATCCTGGTTACCTTAACGTCATAATTCAGCAGTAGCTTGTTGATGTAATAGGATGTGGCTTCGCCCTCGGCATCCGGGTTCAGGGCAAGAATTACTTCCTGCACGGGTTCATCAACGTCAGATATCCGCTGAAGCAGTTCTTTCACGCGAATATCATCCGGGCCAACATTTTCAAGAGGGGAGATGATGCCACCAAGCACATGATAGCGTCCCCTGAATTCGTTCGTTTTTTCAATGATCAATACATCCTGAAATTCCTCCACAACGCAAATGGAACCGTTGCTGCGCTTGGGATTGCTGCAAATGCCACACGGGTCTTTATCGGTGATGGTGCCGCAAACAGAACAGCGCGTAACCGATTTTTTGAGCTGCACCAGTGCGTCGGCCAGTGTGAGTACTCGCTCTTCGCTCTGTTTAAGCAGATGGATGGCAATTCTTTGGGCCGATTTCCGGCCGGTGCCCGGCAGCTTCGCAAGCTCTTCAATCGCCCTTTCCAGGGCTTCGGAGGTTATTTGCATCTATAATTGATTATTGATGATATTCAAAAAAAGTCCCCTTTTGTATCTCACAGCCCAAACTTACTCAGATCCATGCCGGGCAGGCCGCCGCCGGGCATGATGTCTTTGTACACATCCTGCATTTTTTCTTTGGCGGCTTCTTCAGCTTTTTCGAGGGCTTTATTTACTCCGGCCACAATCAGGTCCTCAAGCATCTCTTTGTCGTCCGGATCGATAACGTCGCGGTCAACATCGATGCTGATGACCTGGCGCTTGCCGTTGGCTTTTACTTTTACCATACCGCCACCGGCCTCGGCTTCCACAATCACCTCGCCAAGGCGGTCCTGCGCTTCTTTTACTTTGTTTTGGAGGTCATTAATCCTGCCGAACATATCGGCCATGTTGAATTGATTCATAATAGATCTATTGCTTGAAAATTAAATTGGTAATGAGAAGGCAATGGTGCGAGTCATAAACTAAAATCTTTCAATTATTTATATTGAAACTTCAATCAACTCTGATCAGCTTGCCTGTTGCCTGTTGCCTGTTGCCTGTTGCCTGTTGCCTGTTGCCTGTTGCCTGTTGCCTGTTGCCTGTTGCCTTTCAATACTCCAGCTCAGCT
>SL_3KL_010_SEDDRAFT_10004833_pt1 | contig 12144 bp, 20 predicted proteins | sample SodLakKL_010_SED_2_FD_10381 | JGI IMG/M metagenome (IMG submission 10381)
CAGTTGCCAAAAACTGGAACTGGTATCTGTACGTACACCATCTCATCAATGAAAATCAATACTGGTCCAACTGGAATACACTCCTGATAACTGGGACCTCCCCCTCGTTTATGGACTACACCATCAAGCGTTACCCTGAGGAGTTCCAGAAATGGATAACAAAACGCCGACTAATGGGTCTTCCGGTCTAACTACTTACCACAACGATGCACCGGCTGAAAGGGAACTCCCTCTGATCAACGACGCCCGAGTCGCACTGGAGTGGAATGCCTATCTATATGACCGGAATTTCATCGACGAATACCAGTACTGGAAAAATTGGCGCTCTTTCACAACTCTTCCACTTCCAGCCGACCGATACAGTCGAATTAACCAGACACTCAAGTGGTTTCCTAAGGAGTACATGAAATGGCTGACGAAACGTCGACTAAAAGGTTTACCCACTGGACCCAACCGCTCAACTTCATAGGCTGGTTACACAACCAGAAAAAAATCGATTACATTGATCACGAAAACCTTATGGAACTGCTCCGCAGTAGCCCAATCAACGGACCCCGAGAACGGGAAGGAATCGAAGCTGCCAACACGCTTGCAGAGATGTTCCCTGAGTACTTCTCCGATGACTAACTGCTTCACTCATTGGTATAACGCCCTGCTATGGATCTATCATCTACACGTGCAGGAAATACTCACGCTTAGTGACTATCTTGCTTTCAGCGAATCCCTCAAATCCAACAAACAATACCGAAGAGAGAAAGCCATACTTGAAGCTTCCCAACTCATCGATAAGTACCCTGAAGAATTCATCAATTTCTACGTTCTACCCCGTTTGAAGGGAAGCAAATATGCCCCTAGACTCTAACCAGCGACGCGACATGGCCGATGTCGGACGGGCGGCGATTTCCTCTCTGCCCCGAGTGCAAAATCGGCAAGCCAGAAGAAGCGTTCGCGCATGAGCGCTCCCTCCTTAGGTGCTGGTAGCCCCGCCAGCGGCGACAAAGGGGCCTCTTCCATTCTTTTCAAACACGGACACTTACCTATGGGATGCGACATCCACTACGTGATCGAACGCAAGCTTGAAGACGGCGTATGGCTCGGCGTAGTCAGCACAGATTACTCGCTTCAATTTCCTGAAGCTGCTCGACGCAATTACGAATTCTTCGCTGCTCTCGCCGGTGTGCGTGGCAGTGGTCCTGAACCGCTCGGTTTCCCTGAAGACTGCTCAAGCTTGGCACAATACTGCATTGAATGCTGGGACGGTGACGGACACAGCCACTCTTTCCTACCCTTGGAAGAATTCTACAACCGATTCGTCCGTACCTACGAAGAGCACTACAACACACTCGTTCGCCTGAAGCTTACTGACTGCAAGTCCTACGAGTCATGGCAGTACAACGTGGTTCGTCAGATGACCTGCGGAGCTTGCGATACTTTTTCAGATAGCATGTCCGATTTCCGAGTCGTGTTCTGGTTCGATAACTAATCATGAAACTTAACCGCCCCTCAAGGAAGATCTTGGCTAACCCCGAAATGCCCCTGAAGGAATTTGCCAAGCAACTCGGTATTGCTGAATGCACTCTGCACCGCTGGCGACGCAAGGCCGGTATCATCTGCACTACTCGGGGGGAGAAACACTGGAACGCCAAGCTAAAACAAAAAGACATTCCGCTAATCCGAGCCCTCTATATGGATGGGCTCACTCAGCAGGAGATCGCTGACAAGTTTGGTGTAGCTCAACCCACCATCTCAGACATCGTCCGTAGGGAGACATGGATATGAAAGACTGGTTCATGGGTAGGCTCTACCTCTTGCTTTACACACTGCTTCGCTGGCTTGGAGTAGACAAATGACTGGCACGCGCTTTGCCCTTTACATCATCATCCTTGTGATGATCCTGATCTTTGTTTGCAACGCAGCGAGGACACCATGTCCAACGCCCGTAGAAACGCAACGCACTTGGAGCGCCTGAAACGACGCTTCAAGATCTTCAAGAAGAACGTCCCAGAATCAACAATAACCCTAGAGGAATGGTCAAATGGCAGGCAAAACGAATCGGAAGTACGGTCGGAACAGCACTCGCGGACAAGCAAAGCGGTACGCAGCCGAAAACCGCCTCGCCCGCAACAAGGAAGCTCGTCGCCTTCGGACGGCCAAGCGCCAACCGAACAACGCGCAGATCCAGCTGGAAAAGCCCGAACAGCGTCAAAAGTTCGACGCCGAGCACCGCATCGCCAGCAGTAAGCGCTGGACCACCAACACGGCCAATTGGCTCCACCGCGCTCGTGCCACCCGCGCCAAGAAGGGGCTGACCGAGCAAGAGGCTGTTGATCGCTTTCCCGGTCGCATCGATCCCCGTCTGGTTCTCAGCACTTTGCTGAAAAAGAAAGAGGAATGACAGTTACCACCGGCAGACGATTTATGGACCAAGCCCAGTACGGCTTTGAACTCGACCGAACTCAAACATTTGCCACTGTCACTTTTCCAACTGTCCGCACTCCTGTTGTTGAATTTCGTCGTGGGACAGTCATTATTTACTTTGCCAGATCCCTTGTCAGGCCTCTATCTTTTGCAGAGGCCTTGGACAAAATCAAAACTTTACTGACCGGTATTGAGTTTCTTCCCGACGACCAGATCATACCCGCATTTGTTGCCAAAGCCCGTCTGATTGGCAGCAAATACGACATCCCAATCGTCAATGTCCGCGTGGTAAACCTGAGATGAATCAACAACTTATTGCTGATCTGCCTCCCAAAGAGCTTAAAACTCACTTTGGCATTGATCTTTGGAAACAGCCCTGCGTTGTATGCGGAGCGCATTATTCCTTTCCTGTTGGCACCATCGTTCTTTTATATCATGACGACGGTTCTGCAGTACCAGAATTTCGTTCATTGACTTGTAACAGAGACGTCGCCTTTATAAACATGCACAGACTCAAACTGTTCATTCCAAAGACCAACAAAGAAAAAGCCCTTTGGGCCAAACTCAAACTCACGGGAAAATTATGAAAAGCATGATCATCACTCCCATGACATATCGAATTGAATTCAAGGAACCAACTTGCTCTTCGTTCGAAATCCGCGTCGATGGAGACAGCGCCACCATAACCATAGACGAGCCCGATGAGCCCGTCCTGATCATTCCGAACCTGACGGAGTTCGCCGCGCTGCTATCCGATTTGGCAGAGAGGCCGGGGGACGCGCTAGAGTAAGCACGCCCCCCTCCCCCCTCGGCCCCCTCGGAGACCGTCATGGATCTTGTGTTTCTTGCTGCGGACAAGCCAATAACAAAGAGATACGAGAAGAACGCGAAGAGTGAACTGATCAAGCATCCGTACCCCTTCGTCTACGAAGTGACCAGCCAGATCGAGACCATCGAATCCATCGAAAAGATGCACGAGGCCATCGAGCGGCATTCCCAGCAGAACGACTGTCTGCTGAAGGGAATGATCAACCGCCCCCTCGTGGAGGAGTCCCGAGCGGGCTCGACCAATCCAAACGACCCGACAGAATGGGTGTGTCTGGACTTCGACAGTGTCGACCACTACGAGTCCCTCGATCTGGCCCTCGTGGACATCGGAGCAGGCGATATCGATTACGTCGTCCAGTGGTCCAGCGGCATGGGCATCGAGAACGCTGCAGGCTTCCGCTGTCACGTCTTCATGCTGCTGGACAAGCCTCACCACCCCATGCTGCTGAAGAACTGGCTCACGAGCCTGAACGTAAACAACCCGATCCTGAACCAACAGCTGCGGCTGACCAAGACCAACAACTCACTAAGCTTTCCACTGGACATCACGACATGCCAGAACGACAAACTCCTGTACATCACACCGCCGACTTTGGGCGAAGGAATCGAAGACCCCTTCGAGTCCAAGCCTCGAATCGAGTTATGCAAGCGCGGACGTCGCACGCTCTCCATACCGTATCCCATCGCCAGCAAGGAGACTCTGCGTCAACAAATTGACGCCAAGGTAAACGATCTGCGTGTACAGGCTGGCATGCCCAAACGACGAGCCAGCAAGTACAAGTACCAAGGCACCATCGAATACATGCAGAAGCCAGACACGGCTACTGTCACAGGCACCAAGGAAGAACGAGGGTTCGTGTATTTGAACCTGAACGGCGGGGACTCATGGGCGTATTACCACCCAGCGGAGAACCCCAAATTCATTCACAACTTCAAGGGGGAGCCAGTCTACAAGACTGAGGAACTCGTCCCCGAGTACTGGGCGCATCTGCGTCAGCAGGCACAGGAGTACAAACCGAAGGCGGACGAGATCATCTATCTGGCCTTCCGTGACTTCCGGACCAGCAACTACTACAACGGGACCTACGACCCGAAAACGAACGATCTCAACTTGGCCATGGCCAAGAGCGAAAAGCAACTACGTGATTTCGTCACGCAGCATGGGCAAATGCTTGGGGAGTACATCCCAGACTGGGACCTTATTTGGGATCCCCATATGGACACGGTGGTCGACAGTGATGGGCGCAAACTGAACATTTACCAGCCCAGTGACTACTACAAAAACAAGCCCTACAAGGCCGTGAAGCAAATACCGGCCACGATCCACAAGGTGATCAACCACGCCTTGAACCATGACCCGCAGACATTGGACCACTTCCTGAACTGGCTAGCCTGTATCGTCCAGTTCAGGAGCAATACCGGCACGGCATGGGTGCTGCAGGGCACACAAGGCACCGGCAAAGGCGTGATGTTTCACAAGGTCATCACCCCCATGCTGGGTGAGACCAACGTGGTCGCCAAGCGGATGGAAGAACTCGAAAGTGAGTTCACGGGGTTTATGGAGAACAAGTTCGTGGTCTTCATTGACGAGATCGAGGCTGGTCACAGCATGTACCACAACAAGATCACGGCCAAGCTGAAGAACCTGATCGTCGAACCGACCATTTCCATCCGCAGGATGTACGCACCGCCTTACATGGCAAAGAACTACAGCAACCTGATCTTCGCCAGCAACAAGAATCAGGCAGTCGAGATTGCCACGGATGACCGCCGCTTCAACGTCGGTGGCTTTCAGGCCATGCCGATCAAGCTCACTGCCACTGAACTGGATGTGGACATACCGAACGAAATCGAAAGCTTCTTCCACTTCCTGATGACCTACCCTGCCGATCCCATACGCGCCCGCACGCCGTTGGTGAATCAGGCACGCACCAATCTGATCGAAATCGGACGAACAGCGATGGATCGGTTGGCAGATGCTATCCTTGAAGGAGATCTGGAGTTTCTCTGGGACCATCTGCCCTCACAACCATCCAACCTGAACGCCCTCATGACCTACAAGTACCGTGCATTCCGAGACGTCATCGTGAATGCCGTCGAAACACTGGACCCCGCCCTGACCCGTGACGACCTGTTCACCATATTCGACTGGTGCGTAGGTAACACGTCGAGCAGTCCGCACAAGTTCACGGCTACGCTCAAGCACCACAAAATCACCATGGGCTTGGTTCAGAAGTACAACCGATCTACCCCCGGTATCAATGTCGTGTGGAACTACGACGCCACATGGCGAACCACAGCCCGAGCGGAGATAAGCAATGGAGTCATCTAACCAAGAACGTAAAGAAGGGTCCTTCGAGAACAAAGCGCAGTTCAAGAACCACATCGCAACTCTACTCCAAACTCTTCTGGACACACCCGATGAGAATTTGAACTACGCAGTGATCTCATACGGAGTATCCGAACCCGACGCACCCCGCGTCGATTCACACACCATCGTAGGAGGCCCCCCGGTGACTATCTGTTTGAGGCTGTCAACCTCATCGTATCCGAGAGCGTGAAAGCGGATCCTCGTTTTCTCCTGAAAGTGCTGCGCACAATCAGGGACAACTCTCTTGCCGAAATGGAAACCCAAGGAAACGCATAATGAGCAAACATGCCAAGAAGATTGACCAGTCAGAACTGGCCAGTCAGGTTACTCGGATTATCGACAACCTGAAGACCAGTGTGAATCCGGAAGAAGTCGTCTGCATGATGGGAATTGTCATCAGTCAAGCCCCTGACAACCCTACAACCGAAGACGGCAAGCCCATGGTTCAGCTGCACCACTTCGTGTTGGGAGACCCCGAAGACATCCGCAAGATGATGCTCTTCATGATCGAGAACTCGTTCGAAGTCCCTGATGGCGACGAGGACGACGAAGATGTCGAGCGGGTGCACTGATGAAAAAGCTTCGCCTGTTTCAAGTCCGCGACAGCCAAACCCGCAAGGTGCTGGAGCAGACCTTTTCTGAGAAGCGCATGGCGAAACAGTTCCGCGATGAAATGAATGAAAGTCATCAACACGCAACTCGTTTCGTCGTCACTTACGGCCCTGACCATCGGAGATACGGAGGTTAATGACATGTTCCTTATCTTCTACACAGACGATGACGTCGTAAAAACAACTTCCGCCGACGAAGTTTTGAAGAGCATGACTGAAGACGAAGTAACCGACATCATCGATCTGAGAGATCCAACCATTCCCAAGCGGTACTATCCGGAACTCGACCCTCCTTGGGGAGAAATCCGGTCCATTTAACCACTCCCCACAACGCATGGAGATCATGAAATGCGTCCTGCACACATCAATCTCGCCCTTGATACGTTCCTCGATGCCAACCAGCCCGTGATGATCTGGGGCTCTCCCGGCATCGGCAAGTCCGACGTTGTTCGTCAGAAGGCCAAACAGCGCAATGAAGACCTCATCGATATGCGCTTGTCCCAGCTGGAATCCGTCGACCTTCGTGGCGTCCCCTCCATTGACCGTGATACCGGTCGCACCGTCTGGAACCCTCCTGCTGAACTTCCGTCCACCGGCAAGGGCATCCTGTTCCTCGACGAGATCAACTCCGCTCCCCAATCCACCACCGCAGCGGCCTATCAGCTGATCCTCGACCGCCGCCTTGGCTCCTACGAGGTTCCCGAAGGCTGGAAGATCGTTGCTGCTGGCAACCGAATCACTGACCGCGCCATCGTCAATCCGATGCCGACCCCGCTCAAGAACCGGTTTGCGCATCTGGTGTACGAGGTCCACAACGACGACTGGCTCGACTGGGCGATCAAGAGCGGTATTGAGACCGAGATCATCTCGTTCATCCGCTTTCGTCCCTTGATGCTCAACGAGTTCGAGGCCCGCAACAACTCCCACGAGGAAGTCGAACGGGTCAAGCGCCTAAAGGACGCCAACTCGTTCGCCACTCCGCGTTCGTGGTTCTTCCTGAGCCGCTCTCTCGCTCAGGGCATCAGCAAGGAAGTCGAGTACGACGTGATCAACAGCATGGTCGGTGAACAGGCCGCTGCCGAGTTCATGGGCTTCCTGCGCTACTACCGGGATTTGCCCAACCTCGATCTCGTGTTGATGAACCCGACTCAGGCCAAGGTCCCGACTGAACCCGCCACGCTGATTGCACTGGCTACCGGTCTGGCTACCAAGGCCACGAAGGACAACATGGAGCGGGTCGTGAAGTACGCCCTGCGCATGCCGTCCGAATATCAGGTTCTCCTGATGAAAGACGCCATTCTCCGCGACGAGGAATTGGCCGACACCAAGGCCTTCGTCAGCTGGAGTCTCGACAACAGCGACGTTCTCTTCTGAGGTAATCATGGGACATGTACGTTTGAATGACGGACTGAAATCACAGATCCGTCAGCGAGTATTCGCTCCGTTTGAAACCCGTATCAGCACACTCGTGACTGAGATTTCCAACAACCACTCGATTGCAACCGAGTTCTACTTCGCTGCCATTTCTCGGGAAGAGTACGACTTGACCCAGAAACTGATGGCGCTTGGTGGATCAAAACGCCAGTGGTTTCGTGGTATGGATGAGCTACGGGTAACCATCCGAGACGAAGTGGGCAATCACCAGTTTCAACTGAAACTGGGTAGAGAATACCCAATGCCCATGAACCACTCCACATGGAGTCCGTTCATCGCTATCACCCATGCATCCCATCCCAGTCTGTATGCCTTGGTGAAAGAGCCGCTGGAGAAAATCCGTAGGCTCCATGCAGACCGGGACAATCTGGACAAGGATCTGCTCAAGCCCGTGTTTCAAAACTGCAACACGGTGAAACAGGCTACCAAACTCTGGCCTTCCATCGTGGATTTTCTCCCTCCAGAGGCATTGGAGACTTACCGCTCTCGTCCTTCGCAGTCCCCACGGCAGCAGGTTGACTTGGAGGGGGTCGCAATCAGCGACGACGCCAAGCAGCTGCTGGCCAAAGCCCGCATGCTAACCAACTAACAAGGAGTCCCCATGGACACCGAGCGCCGTCTTACCAAGGCTCGTGCCAATCTGGTGATGGCTGCTCCTTTCTACGGATCGTTGGCCTTGAGGCTCAAGTTCAAGGCCGACGATTCCATTGAGGAGTCAGTCGTGGATGGCCAGACCATCCGATACAATCCGAAAGTCATCGACAAAATGACCATTGAGGAACTCACCGGTCATCTGGCGCACCTCGTGCTGCATCCGGCCATGCTCCACCACACTCGTCGTGGCAATCGCGACAAGAAGAAGTGGAATCAGGCCTGCGACTACGCCATCAACCCCATCCTGAAGAACTCCGGATTCCAGCTGCCGGTGGAGAAGTACCTCAACCCGGACTTCAAGGATCAGAGCGCTGAACACATCTACGCTCAGCTGCCCGACGATCCCGAAGAAGGCGAGAAGCCCAAGGATCCACCGGGAGACCAGCCGGGAAATCGCCCCGGCAAGCACCCCGGTGACGGAGCCGTGGATGACAACCCGGAACGGGAAAACCCCAGCGAAACGCAGAATGAAGAGCAGCAGTGGAAGATTGCCGTTGCCCAAGCGGCTCATGTCGCCAAGCAGGCTGGCAAACTCCCGGCTGATCTCGAACGCTTCGTAAACGATCTGCTGGAACCCGAGCATCCGTGGCGCGAAATTCTCAAGCGCTTCGTGACTGAGCGTGTTCCGACAGACCCCAACTGGCGACGCAGCAACCGCCGCTTCATCCATCAGGATCTGTACCTCCCCGGCAAGGATTCCGACGCCATTGGCGAGATCGTAGTCGCCGTGGACGTCTCAGGTTCCGTCAGCCAGCGAGAGATGGAAGCTTTCGCCGCTGAGATGAAGGACATCTTCGAAGACGTCAAGCCGAAGAAGCTGCACGTCATCTACTGCAGTTCCCACATCCACAAGGTCGACGTGTTCCAACCCGGAGACGACTTCAAGGTCGAACCTGAGGGCTACGGCGGGACCGATTTCCGCCCGCCTTTTGCCTATCTCGAAGAGCACGATATCGAGCCCAAGTGCTTCGTGTATCTGACGGACGGCTACGGTCCATTCCCCGACGAGGAAGACGCTCCGTTTCCGACCCTCTGGTGTATAACCAACGATGACGTGTCTCCGCCATTCGGTGAACATCTCACGTTGCAGGTTTGAGTATAATGAGCGCTCCCCCCGATTCGGAGAGCCTCATGATTCCTGCTTGGAGCTATTCTCGCCTGACCGTTTTTGAGCAGTGCCCGTATCGCGCCAAGCTGGCATGTCGACAAAATTCCGGAACCGGAACGCCCTCTGCCGCCGGGGAAGATCGAGCATGCCAACGACCGTGGCACTCGGATCCATCTGGCGGCAGAGATGTACGTCAAGGAAGACATCGAGCTTATCCCCGAACTGGAGAAGTTCACAGAAGACCTGACTGAACTGAAGCGCCAGTTTCAAACCGGCAAGGTCTCTCTGGAAGGGGAATGGGGCTTCAATCGTGACTGGGCACCCACAGCGTGGATGTCTCCCGAGACATGGCTGCGGGTGAAGCTCGACGCTCTAGTTTGGCTAACAGACGATACTGCACTGGTCATTGACTACAAGACGGGCAAGAAATACGGCAACGAGATCAAGCACGGCGAGCAGGCCAATCTGTACCAGCTGGCTACGTTCATGCGCTACCCGGAACTCAAACATGTGACCACCGAGCTTTGGTACACCGACCAAGACGAAGTCTCACGCATGAAATTCACCCGCGAGCAGGGCTTGAGATTCTTCAAGCACTTCAATGACCGAGGAGCCGCTGTCACAGATGCCACAGTCTTTCCGCCACGCCCCAACATCTTCAACTGCAAGTGGTGTCCGTATGCCCCGCATGCCTCAGGGGTTTGCGAGTTTGGCGTCTCCCGTAACTAAGGCACGCTACCGTCGGCTATTCGTTTGGAAGCTTCAGGGGTGGGACAAGTCCCACCCCAATGCGTGGTGTGCACTGGTCCAACGATTCAAAGAGGAACTGAGAACCGATGTCCATTCCACCCTTGTACGAGCATCAAGCCGTCAGCATCCAAACCTTCCTAAGGACCCCAATCGGGCTCGACGCTTCTGACCCCGGCACCGGTAAGACCCGTGTCCAGATCGAGCTTTTCAGCCAACGACGCGCAGCAGGAGGCAAGTGTGCTCTGGTTATTGCTCCAAAATCTCTTTTGGATAGCGCATGGAAGGCTGATTTCCAAAAGTACGCTCCACATCTGGTGGTGCAGGTTTGCCCTGCCAAGGACCGAGAAAAGTCATTCAATCAGGAAGCAGACGTGTACGTCACCAACACGGATGCTGCGACGTGGCTGGCCAAGCGCCCGCCGAAGTTCTTCGGCAAATTCGACACGCTGATTGTCGACGAGTCTTCCGCGTTCAAGCACGCGACGTCGCAGCGTTCCAAAGCCCTCAAGAAGATCGCCTCACACTTCTACCACCGCTATCTGATGTCAGGCACACCGATGTCCAACGAAGTAACGGACATCTGGCACCAGATCTTTGTGCTGGACGGCGGCAAGCGGCTGGGCAAGTCGTTCTACCAGTTCCGTGCCTCTGTCTGCTCTCCGCTGCAGGTTGGTCCGCAGCCGAACATGGTGAAGTGGCAACCCAGAGCAGGCGCAGAGATCGCCATCACCAACCTGATTCGGGATATCACGGTCCGGAACAAGTTCGAAGAGTGTTTGGACATCCCGCCCAATCACACCTACACCATCGACTACCAGATGGGTATCGATCAGGCCAAGGCGTACGAGGACATGGAGAAGTACGCCCTAACAGAACTCGATTCAGGCCGTACGATCACTGCCGTAAACGCGGCGGTCGTGATGGGCAAGCTGCTGCAAATCGCTTCAGGATCCGTCTACTCGGACTACGGAACCGGAAATTCTGTTCTACAAGTCAAAGCCGCCGACAAGTTGGGGTATACCCCCATCGAAACTGCTCGCTACGAACTGATCGCGGACCTGATCGAGGCGCGTAAGCATAGCCTGATATTCTTCAACTGGACCCATCAGAAGGACATGCTGATCCGCGAGCTTCAGAAGCGGAAGATCACCTTCTGCGTGATCGACGGGTCCACCACCAGCAAGCAGCGCGAAGAACACGTCAAGCACTTCCAAGCCGGTTTCTACCGCGTAATGCTCGCTCACCCCGCCAGCGCTGCCCACGGGCTGACTCTGACCAAGGCCACAACTACCATCTGGTCTGGTCCTCCCAACAGCCTCGAACACTTCCTTCAGGGCAATCGGCGCATCTACCGTTCCGGTCAGACGCAATCGACCGAGACCCTACTAATCCTCGCCAAGGGAACCATCGAGGAACTCGTGTACAAGCGGCTCCAGAGCAAAGATTCTCTTCAAACCAGTGCGCTGGGGCTGCTCCAGTCTCATTTCAAGGATAAACCATGAAAATCCACATGCGCTTTGATCGCGGTAACCCCGAACACCAGTACTTCACGCTGTTCGTGAACGGCAAGAACACGGGGCAGCTATGCATGTCCCCAAACGAGGCTGGGGAGCTTCATATGATCCTTAGCCATGCACTGGACATGCCCAATGACGAGTTTGTATCTAGTGGCAAACCATACATCCCAGAGAACCAGCGCTGATGGAACACGGATATATCATGTGCATCCGGCGTGACCACGATACCGGCAAGCGGTATGTGGACACGCTGGTGGACGTTACCAAATACATCCAACCTGAGTTTGTCGGGAAAGTACACGCTGAGCGAGCCAAACTGCGCTTGAAAGGGATAGACCACAAGCATCTACCTCTGCTCAATGGCCTACCCGACATGTTCGCTATCCGTCTGCGTGCGCGGTACAACATGATGGACGGCCCCGTGTATGTCCGCACTGAAGACCCTGTCGGCTG
>SL_3KL_010_SEDDRAFT_10004834_pt1 | contig 12144 bp, 9 predicted proteins | sample SodLakKL_010_SED_2_FD_10381 | JGI IMG/M metagenome (IMG submission 10381)
CAGGATAATGTTTATGCTACGGTAAGGATAGGCGACCAGTGGTGGATGGCTGAAAACCTCCGTGTGACTGTTTATAATGACGGAACTGAAATCCCAAACCTGGAAGATGGTAACGAATGGATGGTGGCGGGGGAAGGCGCATATGTTTTTTATAACAATGACAGGAACCTTGCCGGGGAATTTGGGGCTTTATATAACTGGTTTGCAGTTGTAGATGAAAAGGGCATTTGCCCTGCAGGATGGGAGGTGCCGTCGGAGGAGGACTGGCAGGACCTGGAAAGACACCTTGGAATGAATGAAGATGAGATTTCTCTGACAGGCCTGAGGGGAGACATCGAGGGAGGCATGCTCAAGGACACCGGCATTCAGATATGGAGCATCCCCAATGTCGGAGCAACGAACGAGACCGGTTTCTCAGCCCTTCCGGCAGGGAGCAGGCAGGTCGAGCCAATAGTTTTTTTTGATTTTCTGACGGAGGAAACATGTTACTGGACAACAACTGCTTCCGGTGATAATAATGCATGGAGCCGGGGCCTGACATTCAAGACATCAGGAATATTCAGATATGGAGCTGATAAAAGGGACGGCTACAGTGTGAGATGCCTGAAAAATCAGACCACCCCGTGAACAGGGTGGTCTGAGAGTTCTTTTGTGGAGCTGGAGGGAATCGAACCCTCGTCCAAACAAGGAACCGATATGGTTTCTACATGCTTAGTCTGTTATTCATTGTCGGGTAGCGGACCGGCAACAGACAACCTATCCATACCTTATTCCCTTGAATTCTCACCCGGGGTGCGGGAATAACCCCAGGCCAGCCCAATCTTACCGGTGCCTCTTAACCAAAAACCGTTGGGCGTGGTCTTTGAGAGACAGCCTGTCTGCGATCCTTGACCGCAGATTATGCATAGATCTTCTTAAGACTATGCTGCAAGCGCGTAGTTATTCTCGCCGTTTAATAGTTTGCACAAAGGTTTAACGAGCTTATATGCGTTGCTCGGCATGCTTGCATATCTGTCCGGCTTGCTGTCAAAACCAGTCAGCCCCATGCAATATGCAAAAGTACAAAAACCCTGCCAATTTATCATAGGGTTTTTGTGCCATAATTATTCGCTAAATTCGTTATTTTCGTAAATAAAAAAAGTCATGCATATTGGCATACTCAAAGAGACAAAAGTGCCTGTAGACAGGAGGACAGCGCTTACCCCCGGCAAAGCTGTTGAGCTGATGAAACAGTATCCCGAATTCAAGATAACCGCTCAAAGCAGCGATATCAGGTGCTTTAATGATGATGAGTACTCAAGTCTCGGCATACCTGTTAGTAAAGACATTTCTGATTGTGACCTGCTTGTGGGTGTTAAGGAGGTTGATGTATCGGGCCTCATGTTGGGAAAGACATACCTTTTCTTCTCCCACACCGCGAAGAAGCAGCCCTACAACAGGAAATTACTCCAGGAGATAGTCCGCGATAAAATAACACTGGTCGACTATGAATATCTTAGCGGTAATGATAACGTAAGGCTGGTTGGGTTTGGCCGATGGGCCGGGATTGTTGGCGCATATAACGGTCTGAGGGGCATGGGCCTTCGTAACAAACTTTTTGAATTGAAGCCTGCCTGGAGATGTCACGACATGTCGGAAATGATGTCAGAGCTGAAAAAAGTCAAGTTGCCCCCGGTAAAGATTCTGATAACCGGTGGTGGGAGGGTTGCCAGGGGAGCCATGGAGACGCTGGATCAGCTCGGATATGATATAGTGGATCCGGAAGTGTATATGGAGGGAAGTTTCAGTGAACCGGTGATATGCCAGCTTGAACCCTGGCATTATGTCAGGAGGAAGGATGGTGAAGATTTTGACCTGCAGCATTTTTTCTATTACCCTGAGGAATATGACTCGGTTTTTTATCCCTACAGCACAGAAACTGATCTTTTCATTCCCTGTCATTACTGGGATCCGCGCTCACCTGTATTCCTCGATAAGGAGGATTACCTTAAGCCCGGTTTCAGGATATCTGTAATTGCTGATGTAAGTTGTGATATTGGCAAGCCAGTTGCCTCTACAATTCGTGCATCTACTATAGATGAACCATTTTACGGTTATGACCCGGTAAAGGGCAGGGAGGGCGAGCCATTCGACAAAAAGAATATTACAGTAATGGCTATTGACAATCTTCCGGGTGAACTTCCCCGTGATGCCTCGGAAGAATTTTCGGAGAAACTTGTCGAGAGCGTATTTCCTGCGTTTTTGAATGACAGGGACGGTATAATTGAACGGGCTACAATTGTAAGGGAGGGTGGACTGACCCGAAGTTTTTCGTACCTGGAGGATTTTCTTGCAGGAAGGGAATAGGTCGTTGCACCCGGTTGGTGGCCGTACAGTTCTGCAAGGTTTTTACGCAATTGTATTGCTTGCTGATTTTAGCTTTTTTATTGTCTCAGCGGGGTCATCGGAGTTGAATATTGTATTGCCTGCTACAAGAATATCTGTCCCTGCCTTAATCAGCTTCGGTGCATTTTTCAGATCTACACCGCCGTCCACCTGTATCATTGCCAGTGAACCTGTCTCAGTGATAAGGTTACGGAGCTTCCTGATCTTGCTGTAACTGCCTTCAATGAAAGATTGTCCTCCAAATCCGGGGTTTACGGTCATTATAAGGACCAGGTCAAGGTCAGGCAGTATCTCTTCCAGCATTGACACAGGGGTGTGCGGATTTAGTGATACTCCGGCTTTCATTCCCAGTTCCCTTATTTCCCTTACTGTGCTGTGCAGATGGGTGACAGCTTCATAGTGAACTGTTAATACAGAGGCTCCGGCCTGCCTGAAACGCTTGATGTAATTTTGGGGGTTAACCATCATCAGGTGGACATCAAGGGGTTTTCTGGCTCTTTTTTTAATTGCATCGAGAACGGGAAATCCGATACTGAGGTTAGGCACGAAAACACCGTCCATTATATCGATATGAAACCAGTCCGCCACCGAACCGTTTACGATTTCTATGTCGGCATCAAGATTGCCAAAGTTGGCTGCGAGTAATGATGGTGCTATCAATGGTTTCATTTACAGATATTAACTGTGCGCCGGCCAAACGGCAAGGATGTTAATGAAAAATTTACAGGTATGTTTTAAGGATCTTGTTTTTTGTCGAATGCTTCAGCCTTTTAATTGCCTTTTCCTTGATCTGTCTCACTCTCTCCCTTGTCAGGTTAAAAGCTTCACCAATCTCTTCAAGTGTGTGCGGATGTTTGCCGTTCAGGCCGAAGTAGAGTCTGACAATATTGGCTTCACGGTATGTTAGGGTTGACAATGCTCTTTCGATCTCTTTCCGGAGCGATTCGATCAGTAGTTCACGGTCGGGTTCCGGCATATTGTCAGTCAGCAGGACATCATACATGTTCCCTTCTTCATCGGGGTTTAGCGGGGCATCCATTGAAACATGTCTTCCTGATGTTTTCAGGGATTCCTTAACATCTTTCGGTGCAAGTTCCAGCGCCTGCGCTATTTCCAGTATTGAGGGCTCTCTTTCGAATTTCTGTTCCAGCTCGGAGAATGTCCGGTTAATTTTGTTGATATAACCAATCTTGTTAAGGGGAAGCCTGACAATCCTGGCCTGTTCGGCAAGGGCCTGGAGGATTGACTGCCTGATCCACCACACTGCGTAAGAGATAAATTTAAACCCTCTCGTTTCGTCAAATCTCTGTGCAGCCTTTATCAGTCCGAGATTCCCTTCGTTAATAAGGTCAGGCAGGCTTAGCCCCTGGTTCTGGTATTGTTTTGATACGGAAACGACAAATCTGAGGTTGGCTTTTATAAGGAGGTCAAGAGCTTTTTCATCGCCATTTCTGATTTTCCGGGCAAGTTCCACCTCTTCTTCGGCCGAGATCAGCTCAACTTTTGCAATCTCATGCAGGTATTTGTCCAGCGAAGGTGTTTCCCTGTTTGTAACCTGTTTGATGATTTTAAGCTGCCTCATTAATGGTGGGAGTTTTGTTTATTCTTTTAATTACGTTTTATCCCGGGTAAAGGTTGCATACAGCATAAATTTTTTGATTTACCGGAAAATACATTATCTTTGTCATTTAGAACAAACATATGCAATAGTTCCTGAAAAACGCAATCCGAAGTTAAAAATAACTTTTTTTTTCTGCTTATTGCTTATTTTACAGAAATACTTATTATTGCAAAAAATTTCCTCATTTGTATTGCACGGCAAATTTATTTCCTGGTTGTCTGATACCAAAATCCGGTGCTTACCGGTAATTTATCGATAATTACTTATTTAAAATAATTAATTCCAGTTGAACATATGTATGATATTCTTGAATTGAACAAGAAACTTGTTCCTGAACTGCGGGAGATTGCCAAAGATCTTAATATTAAACGCGTTGAATCTTTGAAAAAGCAGGATCTCATTTATAAGATACTTGATCAGCAGGCGATCAACACTTCAGAAAAAGATGTTGAAAGAAGTAAAAATGCCCCAAAGAGCCAACAGGTTCAGGGTACCGGTAAACGGCGTGGCAGACCCCCTAAAAAGAAGAAGATCTTCGAGGAACAGGTTGCTGAAAAGAAAACTGATGAAAGAACTGCCGGCGAAGCTGAAAATACTCAAAAAGTGACAGCCGGGGCTGGCAAGGACGATATAAGGGTTGGCCAAACTGCTGAAAAACCTGCAAGACAAGTTAAAGAAAGAAAACCTTCAAAACAGCACGGAGAGAATAAACCCAGACCGCAGGCAAGAGATGAGGATAAATCCCAACAGCCTGAGCGGCAGGGCAAGGAGGGTTACCACAAAAAACAACAGTATGAAAGGAAGAGCAGTTCCCGTGAATATGATTTTGACGGGATAATTACTGCTTCAGGATTGCTGGAAATAATGCCAGATGGTTACGGTTTTCTTCGTTCATCCGATTATAATTATCTGAACAGTCCCGATGATGTTTATGTTTCCCAGTCACAGATAAAGCTTTTCGGACTTAAAACGGGCGATACCGTTCAGGGAACCATCCGTCCGCCTAAAGACGGGGAAAAATATTTTCCGCTCATCAAAGTTGAAATGATCAACGGACGTACACCCGACTTTATAAGAGACCGTGTTCCTTTTGATTACCTTACTCCACTGTTTCCTGATTCAAAATTCACACTGGTCAGTGAAAAGAGCAATAGTTTGTCTGCCCGCATCGTAGATCTTTTTGCTCCGATAGGGAAAGGCCAGAGGGGACTTATCGTTGCTCAGCCCAAAACAGGAAAGACAGTTTTGCTTAAAGAAATTGCAAATGCCATTGCTGCAAATCATCCGGAAGTGTATATGATGGTACTGCTTATAGATGAGCGCCCGGAAGAAGTTACAGACATGGCGAGAAGCGTAAGGGGTGAGGTTGTGTCATCCACATTTGACGAACCTGCCGACAGGCATGTGAGGGTTGCAAATATGGTTATCGAGAAAGCAAAAAGGATGGTGGAATGCGGACATGATGTGGTCATTCTGCTTGATTCAATAACCCGTCTCGCCAGGGCCTTCAATACCGTCTCACCTGCTTCAGGCAAGGTTCTTTCAGGTGGCGTGGATGCAAATGCCCTGCAAAAACCAAAGAGGTTCTTCGGAGCTGCCAGGAATATTGAGAATGGCGGATCTCTTACTATTCTTGCAACTGCACTCACTGAAACAGGATCTAAGATGGATGATGTGATATTTGAGGAGTTCAAGGGAACCGGCAACATGGAACTGCAACTTGACAGGAAGCTATCCAACAAGCGTATTTATCCTTCTGTAGATGTCAATCTTTCAAGTACAAGGAGAGAGGATCTGCTGCTTGATAAGGAGATGATGAACAAGATATGGATACTCCGCAACTATCTTTCAGATATGAACCCGGTTGAATCAATGGAGTTCCTGCGTGATCGCGTAGCAAAGACCAACTCCAATGAAGAGTTTCTGATCTCGATGAACAGCGAATAGTCTTTCCCCGAAACTATACCGCATACGGCAGTCATTAGTCATATTTAACGTAAATACCGCATGATGGTTCTCCTTTATGAGGAGAGACATTATGAGTAATGTCATATTAATATTTGTCTCTATTTTATAATTTTGCTGATCGCCGGATTTCCGGAAAAAATCAAGATGCTGAAGTCAAACCGATTACCGATAATACTAACCAACTAATTGAATTATTAATATGACTAAAAAGAAGAAATTCATTACTTGCGACGGGAACTATGCAGCTGCTCATGTTGCCTATATGTTTAGTGAGGTTGCTGCGATATACCCTATTACACCTTCATCAAACATGGCTGAGAACGTTGATGAGTGGGCTGCTAACGAAAGAAAGAATATATTCGGTGAAGTTTTAAAGGTCGTAGAGATGCAGTCAGAAGGTGGTGCTGCAGGGGCTGTTCACGGTTCATTGCAGTCCGGTGCCCTTACTACTACATTCACCGCTTCGCAGGGTCTTTTGCTTATGATCCCGAACATGTTCAAAATAGCTGGTGAACTGCTTCCGGGCGTCTTTCATGTTAGTGCCCGCAGTCTGGCAGCACAGGCCTTGTCAATTTTCGGTGATCACAGCGATGTTATGAGTACCCGGCAAACAGGATTTGCACTGCTTGCTACAGGCAGCGTTCAGGAGATCATGGATATAGGTGCTGTAGCGCATCTTGCCTCTATTAAGACCAGGGTTCCTTTCCTGCATTTCTTTGACGGGTTCCGCACCTCCCATGAGATCCAGAAGGTTGAACCCTGTGATCAGGATGAGATTGCAAAGCTTCTTGATATGGATGCAGTCCAGGCTTTCCGTGAAAGAGCACTTAATCCCGAGCACCCTGTTACCAGGGGTACCGCACAGAACCCTGACATCTATTTCCAGTCACGCGAAGCAGCAAACAAATTCTACGATGCTGTACCAGACGTGGTAGAGGAGTATATGCAGGAGATCACGAGAATTACAGGAAGGGAATACCATCCATTCACATATTATGGCGCTTCCGATGCAACCGATATAGTTGTTGCAATGGGGTCGATCACAGATACGATCAAGGAGACGGTTGACCATATCAATGCAAAGGGCGGAAAAACCGGACTTTTAACAGTACATCTTTACCGTCCGTTCTCATCAAAATATTTCATGAAGGTTTTGCCCAAGTCGGTAAAAAGAATTGCCGTACTTGACAGGACCAAGGAACCGGGAGCAAACGGTGAACCCCTTTACCTTGATGTGAAGGACCTGTTTTACGGACAAACCGGTGCTCCGGTGATCGTCGGCGGCCGTTACGGACTGAGCTCAAAGGATACCACTCCTGCCATGATCCTTTCAGTGTTCGAGAATCTGAAGCTCCCTGAGCCGAAAAACCGTTTCACGGTTGGGATCATTGATGATGTGACTTTCCATTCCCTTCCACTTCTGCCGGAAATAGATGTTTCGCCCAAGGGTAATTATGCTGCAAAATTTTTCGGCATAGGAGCAGACGGCACTGTTGGTGCAAACAAGAATTCAATTATAATAATTGGCGATACAACAGATAAGTTTGCTCAGGCCTATTTTGCATATGATTCAAAGAAATCGGGGGGGATAACTGTTTCGCACCTCAGGTTTGGCGACAAGCCCATCCGTTCACCCTACCTTGTAAACACAGCTGATTTTGTTGCGTGCCATGTTCCGGCATATCTTGAGAAATATGATCTCTTGAAGGGACTGAAGAAGGGAGGAACCTTCCTGCTGAACAGCATCTGGGATGTTGAGGAGACAAAGAAGAAACTGCCTGCCAGGATGAAGAAATATATGGCTGAGAATGATATCCGGTTCTATATTATCAATGCAACAAAGATAGCAGAGAAAATAGGTCTCGGCGGCAGAACCAATACCATAATGCAGTCTGCATTCTTCAGGATATCGGATGTAATTCCTTACGAAAAGGCGGTTGAGGAGATGAAAAAGGCCATTGTCAAGTCGTTTGGGATGAAGGGTGAGGAAATCGTTGCAATGAACAATTCTGCAGTCGATCGCGGAGGCGATGTTATCAGGGTTGACATACCGGCAGAATGGAAGGATGTTGATGACAACAAACCGGAAGACAAAAGGGATATACCCGACTTCATTAAGAATATTATGGAGCCGATAAATGCCCAGAATGGCGACAGCCTGCCTGTCAGTTCATTTGTTGATCGTGAAGATGGTACATTCCCCGCTGGTACAACTGCATATGAGAAGCGTGGGATTGCCGTTCATGTACCGAAATGGATCCCTGAGAACTGCATTCAGTGCAACCAGTGTTCCTATGTCTGCCCTCACTCAGTGATCAGGCCTTTCCTTCTTACAGAGAATGAGGTGAAGAATGCACCGGAAGGTACAGACACAATTAAGGGGATTGGCGGAACCAAGGAATACCAGTACCGTATGCAGATCAGCCCTCTGGATTGTACAGGCTGCGGTAACTGCGTGGACGTTTGTCCCTCCAAGACAAAAGCCCTGGTGATGGAGACCCTCGGGTCACAGATGGTTGAAGATGCACGTTGGGACTACATGCATAACAAGGTGGGATATAAGGATACTGTGCTTGAAAAAGACAAGTCAGTTAAGAACAGCCAGTTTGCTCAGCCGCTGTTTGAGTTTTCAGGTGCCTGTGCAGGTTGTGGAGAAACTCCCTACATCAAGCTGATCACCCAGCTTTACGGCGACCGGATGATGGTGGCCAATGCAACCGGATGTTCTTCAATATATGGAGGTTCAGCACCTTCCACTCCTTATACCACAAACAAAAACGGTCACGGACCAGCATGGGCCAATTCACTTTTTGAGGACAATGCTGAATATGGCTATGGAATGTTTCTTGGGGTAAAACAGATGCGGACGCGGATTGAAGGGCTTATGAAAACAGCACTTGAAGGTGAGTTGCCATCGAAGGTTAAGGAGGCATTTACTGAGTGGCTGGAAGCTAAGGATGATGGCGATAAATCAAAGGTGGCCTCTGAAAAAGTTAAAGAGGTTCTCAAGGATAAAAAAGATAAGATCTCAGTCGAGATCATGAAACTGAAGCAGTACCTCGTGAAAATATCCGTATGGGTATTCGGTGGTGACGGCTGGGCATATGATATTGGATATGGCGGCCTTGACCATGTGATCGCATCGGGAGATGATATCAATATGCTTGTTATGGATACCGAGGTTTACAGTAACACCGGAGGCCAGGCGTCCAAATCAACCCCGATCGGTGCAGTTGCCAAATTTGCCGCAGCTGGGAAGAGGATCCGCAAGAAGGATCTAGGGATCATGGCTATGAGTTACGGATACGTTTACGTTGCCCAGGTGGCGATGGGAGCGAGCCAGGCCCAGTTCTTCAAGGCGGTCAAGGAGGCAGAGGCCTATCCCGGCCCCTCAATCATTATTGCATATTCTCCATGTATAAACCATGGCTTTAGAGGAGGTATGGGTAAGACAATGGAACAGACCAAAAGAGCTGTCGAGGCAGGATACTGGACCAACTGGCGTTATAATCCATTACTGGAGCAGGAAGGGAAGAATCCTTTTGTAATCGACTCCAAAGAGCCTGACTTCAGCAAATTCCAGGACTTCCTGAAATCAGAGGTGCGGTATACATCGCTTCAGAAGGCTTTTCCAGATGTCGCCGCAGAGTTATTCAAGGCAGCAGAAGAAAATGCAAGATGGAGGCACCAGAGTTATGTCAGGATGGCATCAATGGATTTCTCAACAGTTTAATGATAATTGAACAGATAAAAAGGGCGGCTTTTTTAAAGCCGCTTTTTTTTTGAACCAAGTTTGTTGTAAATTGTTGTTCTCTCAGAATTGTTTAACTAAAAACTGATATTATGGCCGATCTGAAAACCAGGTTTATGGGAATAGATGTTAAAAATCCAATAGTAGTTGGTGCCTGCAATCTGTCCCAGAACCCTGAAACACTTGTTCAGCTTGAAAAAGCCGGTGCAGCCGCTGTGGTTTACAAATCGCTTTTTGAAGAGCAGATACAGTACGAGAAAATCCAGATGAATGAATCTTTGCATGAATTTGATGACAGGCATGCAGAGATGACCAGTATTCATCCGAAACTCGAACACGGAGGTCCGAAAGAGTACCTGATGGAGCTTAAAAAAGCAAGGGAAAGTGTCTCAATACCGTTAATAGCCAGTCTGAATGCCATATACAAGGAGACCTGGGTCGAATATGCACAATTGATCCAGGAAACCGGCGTCGACGGAATTGAGCTCAATTTCTACTCAGTTCCGAAAGACTCCGAAACTGATGCTGCCACTATTGAGAACCAGCAAATTGATATTCTCAAGGCAGTTAAAAAAGTGGTGAAGATTCCTGTTGCAGTCAAGCTTGGCCCCTTCTATTCCAATCCTATGCATGTTGTGTCGGAGATGGATAATGTCGGCGTTAACGGGTTCGTGCTTTTCAACAGGCTGTTTCAGCCTGATATCAGTACTGATGAACAGAATCATACCTTCCCGTTCTTCCTCAGCAGGGAAGGTGACTACCGGCTTCCGCTCAGGTTTGCAGGTCTGCTTTATAAGCGTGTCAAAGGCAATATTTGCGGGAATACAGGAATATATGCCGGTGAGGATGTTGCCAGGATGATCCTGGCCGGGGCTGATTGTGTGCAGGTTGTAAGCGCTATTTACAGGAATAAACCTGCCCATATTACCAAAATGCTGTCAGACCTTGAGGCCTGGATGGATTCAAAATCCTACGGCTCAATAAGCGACTTCAGGGGTAAACTCTCTAAGGCAGAGGTTAGTGATCCCTTTGCCTATTCCCGGGCACAGTATGTCGACATACTTATGAAGCCCGAAGAGATACTGAAAAAATACCCGGTGGTCTGAAAACCGCTGAGTTTACTTTACCTGGTTGAAGGGGCTGCCTGCCCCTTCCCGGGTCTTGATGTATACTGTCCGCGCTACAGTTTCATATTTTCAAATACCGGCAAATAAATTTGTATTTTTGCAGTCTGAAGCTTAAATGTCAGACCTATGGGAAGGATAATGGCACTGGATGTTGGTCAGAAACGAATAGGGCTTGCTGTGACCGATCCCCTCGTTATTATTGCAACCGGACTGGCTACAGTTAATATTGCAGAGGTATTTGAGTACCTTGAGCAGTACATGCATGAAGAAAAAATTGATCTTTTTGTCGTAGGCATGCCCGTTCAGATGAACAACAGACCGTCAGATGCCGTGCAGTTTATTGAACCTTTCGTGCGTAAGCTGAAAAAGAGATTCCCTGCAATACCCGTAAGGTTTATTGATGAGAGGTTTACCTCGAAAATGGCGATGCGGACAATGATTGAAGCCGGTACCGGTAAGAAGGCGAGGAGGGACAAGGCGGCAATTGACAAAATAAGTGCTGTAATAATTCTTCAGTCCTTTATTGACAGTGAAAATAATTTGACTAAATGATATTGCCAGTTTTTTTGTACGGATCACCGGTCCTCCGGAAGGTGGCGACTGATATACCTGAAGACTACGAGGGTCTCGATGAACTTGTGGAATCTCTTTTTGAGACCATGTACAGCAGTGAAGGGGTTGGCCTGGCTGGCCCCCAGGTGGGTAACTCACTGCGGATATTTGTTGTGGATGCCTCGCCTCTGGAAGAGGATGATCCTTCCCTGAAGGATTTCAAAAAGGTATTCATTAATCCTGTAATTACTTCATATGAAGGGGAGATGTCAACCTATAATGAGGGATGTCTGAGCATTCCCGAGATAAGAGAGGATGTTGACAGGGAAACAGCCATACGCATCCGTTACTGTGACACCGGTTTTAAATACAGGGAAGAGTATTATGACGGTATTGCCGCGAGGATAATACAGCATGAATATGATCACCTTGAAGGCCGGCTTTTTACTGATCTGATCCCGCCGATCAGAAAGCGGCTCCTCAAAAGAAAACTCACCTCAATAAGCAAAGGACGGGTGGATGTTAAATACCGCGTAAAACATCTCTGACCTTCCAGATTATTTATTCCATCATATTGATTTAAACGGCGGTTTTCACTAACTTTATTAAAGAAGTGAAAATAAACGTCTGTTATGGGCTTGCCATCGCCATTGAATGGTTTGCCGGTATTCCGGCTGCTGGTGCCTTTCTGTCTGGGCATAGCTGTACAGCATTATATTAACCTGCCATTAGCGATTATT
>SL_3KL_010_SEDDRAFT_10004835_pt1 | contig 12144 bp, 9 predicted proteins | sample SodLakKL_010_SED_2_FD_10381 | JGI IMG/M metagenome (IMG submission 10381)
ATTTGGTGAAAGGACAGGCCAGGGCAATTCAGAAAGTATCTTCACACAATGGAACCCCGAAACTTCTCGTTGCAAGAAACAACGATTCCGTACTCCTGTTTCGGGTGAATGATTATGTTCAAGATTAATCCCAAAATTGTCATTGGGACAATGACAATTTTGCCCGAAGGGCTGACAAATCATTGTGAATCAAAGATTTGTCGGGGTTAATCCCGACATTGAAACCAGTAGGGGTTCATTCTTTAATAAATGCTCATAAACCTTTGTGTTTCAATGTCGGCCCGCAGGGCAAAAAAGGTCTAACGACTTTTTTGGATTAATTTTCATCTTTGTATGCATACCGGCATAGTGTCGTTGACATTACAATTATTAGTTTTCGTCTCTATTAATAATTAGATGTGAATTAAAAATGAACAAGGTAAAAATTTAGAAGAAAACGCTTCCATTTTGTATATTGTCGATGCGTTTGAAACTGTGAGAAATCATGTTCAGCGTTAACTTATTCTCATTTTTCTGTAACTGTTTAACAGCAATTGAGTTGCAATCCGAAAGATCTCTTGCCAACATTTTCATCATAAAAAATCAGGTAGAATTGTTGTCTGTTTTATCTGAGGATGCTGCTCATAATTTAATCCCCGACTATCTGACATAACAGATTCACTGTTGCTATGAATAACGAGCTCTATAAAAAAATACTCGTGGTTCTCATCTTCATCATGCTGCTGTTTGTTCCGTTTGGCATGAAAAAGTATGATGAGTTCGTAAATGCCGAATTTATCGGCAATATGGAAGAAGTGATGGAGCGCTACGGTTTTTTCCTTGAGGATATAACCGAGCAACTCGGAATCGATTTTGTGCATCAGAGAGTAACTGTTGATGAAAAGCTTCATCACATCCTGCCTCAGATTTCATCGATAGGTGCTTCCGTTTCTGTGGTTGATTTTAATAATAACGGGCTGCACGATTTCTATCTGACCAACAGCGAATTCGGTGCAAAAAATGCACTGTATATGAACTTAGGTAACGGTGAGTTTGTAGATGTGGCTGAAGAGATGGGGATTGCCGATCTGAATATTCCCGGCCTGGGTGCATCTATGGGCACAATTTGGGGAGATTATAATAACAGCGGATATGAAGACCTGTTTTTGTACAGATGGGGAAGGCCTGAATTATTCAGGAATGAAGAAGGACAGGGCTTTACCCGTGTAACCGAAGAGAGCGGGCTTCCGGAGTACATCAATGCCAACACGGCTGTCTGGCTCGATTATAACAACAACGGATACCTGGATCTTTTCATCGGCGGATATTACCACGAAGATGTAAATCTTTTCGACTTGGCAGATACCCGTATGATGCCCGACAATTATGAATATGCCACAAACGGCGGGCTGAACTACCTGTATGAAAATCAGGGCGATGGCACGTTTATCGATGTTTCGGAAAAAGTAGGGCTGCACGAATCACGCCGATGGACACTCGCTGCTGCTGCCGCCGATATCAATGATTCGGGATATCCCGACATTATTCTTGCCAATGATTACGGCGTGGATGAAATCTTCATCAACCAGAACGGAGAGCGTTTTTACAATACCGGGCAGGAAGCCGGACTCGGATTCATCCCCAAAAGCGGAATGAGTGTGGATGTTGCCGATATTATGAATCAGGGCCGCTTTTCAATCTACATCACAAACATATCTGAAGCGGGTGTGCTGATGCAGGGAAACAATTTATGGGTGCCCACAAGGCTTTCATCCGGCGAAATTCCCAGCTTCAGAAATCTGGCTGGAAATATGGGAGTGGAAATCGGCGAATGGGGCTATGGTGGTAAATTTATCGATTTGAACAGAAACGGAAATATGGATCTCTATGTAGCCAACGGATATGTTTCTGCCGAGCCGGATACCGACTACTGGTACGATTATTCACGGGTTGTTGGCGGCAACCGAAATATTATCATCGATGCAACCAACTGGCCAGATATGCAGAACCGAACGTTTTCGGGCTATCAGACGAACAAGATCTGGCTGAACGACGGTGCCGGGAGATTCCGTGAAGTTGCCCGAAGTGTGGGAGGAGCCCTCGAAAATGACAGCCGCTCAGTGGCATTTGCGGACCTTTTTGGAACCGGCTCGCTCGATCTGATTGTTGCCAATCAGCATCAGCCGGTTGTGATTTATCGAAATCACGTGAACCCGGAGCACAACTGGATAGGATTCGACCTGGAAGGAGTGAGAAGCAATCGGAGTGCCATCGGCGCAACTCTGCTTCTGCACTGGGATGATAAAATTTCCAAAAAGTATATCAGCGGAGGCGATGGCTTCAGCTCGCAAAGTATGAGGCCGGTTCATTTCGGAATCGGGCTTGTTGATCAGGTAGAAAAAGTTGAAATCAAATGGCCGTCCGGAATCACACAAACCATCGAAGGGCCTGAAATAAATCAATATCATCGAATAACAGAACCGGTGGATAAAACCGTGCACGTCAGCAGTACTGAATGATAGAAAAGTTACGAATCCCGCCCAGCTTTATTGGCCCGCTGCTCATATCGGCCGTTGTAATTGCAGCCCATCTCTCTTTCGGCGTTTTGGACGGCTGGGAAAAATTTCTTGCCGCTCTTGTAGCCGCTGTGGTTACCGAATCGATGCTGCACAAATTGGTAACCGGTAAATGGAGAAATCTTTCCAGTGCCTATATCTCCGGAAACAGTGCCGGAATTTTGGTTCGTTCGCCAATGATCTGGCCGTTTGCCCTCTGCGCTGCAATATCCATTGCATCCAAATATGTATTCCGTTTCCGGAATACTCATATCTGGAACCCAACCAATTTCGGGATTGTTGTGATGCTGCTAATCGCATCAGACAGCATGGCAGTGCTAAGCATTCAGTGGGGGAGCAACATGTGGGCAATGCTGTTGATTTGGATCATCGGGTTTCTGGTTATATCAAAAGTGAAACTGTTCCATATCTGTGCTGTTTACGTGCTCTCGTTTCTGGCGTTTGCCTGGGTGCGTACCTTCTTTACTGACAGCCTTTTTCTTGCCGAAATTGCGCCGCTGACCGGCCCGATGTACCAGTTGTTTGTGTTGTTTATGATCACCGATCCCAAAACCACCGTTTCTACAAAAAATGGCCGGATGATTGTTGCCTTTATGATTGCCCTGGTTGAGATGTTCTTCCGTCTGGGCGAAGCTGTATATGCTCCGTTTTATGCGCTGTTTATTGTCGGCCCTATTGCTCTAATCATCGATATTTTATGGCAGGAAAGAAAAGAGAAAATTGCAGCAAAAGATGAATTAGCTACACCGGTTAAGGTTTAACCTGAAATTATTCCCATCAGCTTTTTTAAACCATAGTGGTTGCGGAGGAATGCTGAAAAAATTTTGAAGGTCAGATATTGTTTGATGAGATTTTTTGAAAGAATCTTCATCTCTTCTATATATTAAAGTTTATATCTTTTCAATCTAATAAAAAATTAAACCGCCAAGTTTGGTTTTATGAAAATTCACCAGTCATTTTTTCAAATTACACTTTTACTACTCATTGTTTCACTCTTAATATCATGCAGCAGGCCGGAGGATACCGAACCTGATGAAGCAGCTAAATACGAAACAGCCGTTGCCGACTTCTACATGGGTTTAAGTGCCAGCCAAACCGATGAAGAGAGGTTTGCTTTCAACAAGATGAACGATGTAGCCCTTGCTTTTCCTGAAGAAGCGGCGGCATGGGCAAACCTTGGCGTACTTGCCATGAGGCAGGGAAATTTTGACCTGGCGGAAGACCGGCTGGGTACAGCCCTGGAGCTGTTTCCTGAAAACGCTGATCTGCTTTTTCTTAACAGCATTATGGAGAGCATCAGGGGTGATACTCAGAAGTCAATAGAATTTTTACGCAGGGGTACTGAGGCCGACCCTTCAAATCTAAAAATATTATACGCTCTGGTACAGGAACTTGAGAGGGAGGATGACCAGGCTCATGCAGATGAAATCGAAAACCTGCTCGAGCAAATGCATGATCTTGCACCGGAAAACCTGGTAATATTGTTTGAAAAAATCCGCTTCTTTGCAAAGAATGATGATTTTGACTCAGCACTGCAATTTATTAACAGGCTGGAGGAATTCTCTGATGACTGGGATCCCGAAAACCTTGAACAGCTCGAACTGATTACCGATCTGGCAGAAGACCAAAACAGAACCGAGTTGATGCTCGAACTCTCTTTTCTGCAAAATATGCTTCAAACCGATACTGTGTTCAGAAACGATCTCTTACAGGTTGAACTGCCGCCAACAGAAATCGGATTTTTAATTACAGAATTTATGCACCTGCCGCAACCGCAGGTTGAAGTTGCCGAACCTGACTTCGGCATGCAGCTCGAAAGACTTCCAATGGCAGATCTTGCAGTAACTTCAGCAAGCTGGCAAAAGGGAGTTTCACTGTTTGATGAGGCTCCTCCATTTCCCATTTCCGTAACCGATGGTGAAATTGTGATTAACGATCAGACAAGAATAGATTTCCCGGGGAGTACAGATGAACCTCTGCCGGTGCCTGCTGTTACGGAGATCGACTATAATTACAATTTTATTAATGACCTTGCCGCGGCCGGAAGTGATGGTTTCCGCTTATACCGGCTGAATGAAGATCAATCCTTTACGGATGTAACCGCTGATCTTGATCTTTCAAATGAAACCATTAACGGCGAATATTATGGTCTGTGGGCTTTTGATGTGGAAATGGACGGTGATCTGGATATCATGCTGGCCCCGGTCAGCGGATCGCCATTGGTGCTCAGGAATAATGGTGATCATAGCTTCACGGAAACACAGCCCTTTGAAGGGTTGAGTGAAATCAGGCAATTCATGTGGGCCGATTTAACCGGAGACGGAGTGCCGGAAGCTACATTTTTAACACTCGACGGCAACGTTGTTTCTCATTTGAATTTGAGAGGTGGTGTGTTTGATGACGGCCACATTCTTGCTGAAAACAGTGCAGCGGCAGCCGTGGCTGATCTGGATGCCGATGGCCGCTTTAATATCATAACGGTTTCCGAAAACGGTGCTGTTTATAAACACAGCATTTCTCAGAGAACTGCTGACTGGGAAACTGAACAGATTATAGACGGCTGGGGTGCTGATCTTACAGCCGGACACACCAATTTGTTTATTGCAGACCTGGACAACAACGGCGCCCTCGATCTCATTTTATCCACACCCGAAGAAACAACCATTTGGCTGGGCGGTGAAGACAGGAGCCTTATTAAGTATGAAAGTGAACTGCCCGGCGGCATCGTAAATATTTTTGATGTTGACGGAAACGAACGGCTTGATCTGCTCGGTATTTCTCAGGAGCTTGAGCCATTTCAGCTAAAGAATGAAGGCACCAAAAACTACTTTGCCCGTTTTATCCGTGCAAGGGCATCGGGGCTTGAAGGCGATCAGAGAATAAATTCCTTCGGTATTGGCGGCGAGATGGAAGTGCGTTCCGGGCTTCTCTATCAAAGACAGCTCATCTCTTCACCGCTTGTACATTTCGGGCTTGGAGAACATGAAGAAGCGGAAATGCTGCGAATCATTTGGCCGAACGGGTCGGTTCAAACCGAATTTGCAGAGCTTGGAATGGGCGCCACCATTTTTAATGAGCAGATACTGAAAGGATCCTGCCCCTGGCTGTTTACCAATGACGGGGAAGAGATGCATTTTATCACGGATATCATCTGGCGCTCACCGCTTGGCCTCAGGATCAATGCACAGGAAACCGCCGGTGTGATTCAGACCCTCGACCGCGTGAAAATTCCCGGCGACAAATTAAATCCGATTGACGGATTGTACGATGTGAGGGTTACTGCCGAGTTATGGGAAACTCATTTCTTTGATTACATCAGCCTGGTTGCTGTTGATCATCCCGAAGGATCGGATATTTTTGTGGATGAACGATTTGTATTCCCCGCACCCGATCTTTCTACACAGGTAATGTCTGAACCGAAACCGGTTCTGCGGGTGACGGACGATGAAGGAAACGATGTTACCGAAATTGTATCAAAGAAAGATGGAAACTATCTGCAGGCATTCAACAAAACTCAGTACCAGGGACTCGTGGAAGAGCACTCCATTGTGATTGAACTGGAACCGGCAGCCACAGATAACGATGCGTACTGGATGGTGCTTGCAGGCTGGCTGATGCCTACCGACAGTTCCATAAACCTCGCTCTAAGCCAGGGTACAATTGATCCGCCCAGTGGGCTTAAAGTTGAAGTGGCTGATGAGTCCGGCAATTGGCAAGTGCTGCATGAAGATTACGGGATGCCGGCAGGTAAACTGAAAACCATTCTGCTCGATCTTGAAGATGTTTTTCCGAATCCCGAAGACAGAAGAGTAAGGCTTACAACCACTTCACAGATTTATTGGGACAGCATTTTCTACGCAGAAAAAATGGATGAAAGCCTGATTACAGAAACCAAACTCGAACCCGAAACTATGGAGCTGCGTTATCGGGGTTACTCCGAGTGGTATACGCCGGATGAGGTGTCACCCAAACTGGCCAATTACGATGTTATTTCCGGCACCACTCAGCGCTGGTTTGATCTTGAGGGTTTTCACACACGGTTTGGTGATGTTTCTGAACTCCTCGAAGAGATTGATGACCGGTATGTGATTATGAATGCCGGTGATGAGATACTGCTGGAATTCAGAGCACTTGATGAGCCAAAGGAAGGCTACACGCGAAGTTATGTGCTGGTATCTGATGGGTGGGTGAAAGATGGTGATTACAACACCGAAGCCTCGGCAACGGTTGAGCCGCTTCCGTATCACGGTATGTCAGATTATGAATATCAATCATCAATCAGGCTGCAGGATGACCCGGTTTTCCAAAGATTCCGCGAAGACTGGATACATTATCATACCAGATATATCACTCCGCATTCGTTCAGGTCGGCTTTATTATTTGATGATTAAATTCAAAAATTTTGAGTATATAAGCTTTTAAAGAAATCTAAGACTGTTCCTAAATGGGCGTAATCCAACGCTTTGCGATTCGAAGTGGCAGAACAGGAAGGTTTCTCTGTTCCTGGAAGCATTCAAAGATTTTTTAGAGGTAGTTTATTTTAGTGTAGATTAATATGGTAAGTGAAAACCTTATTCAAATTCATTTTAATTATTGACATAGAATATGCCGTTTGGCATAACCGATTTTATAGCCCCGGATTTCAATCCGGGGATCAAGATGGACATTGATTGCGACAAGTGCCGTAGGTACGGACGATCTGGTATTGGATCATACCATCTGCACAATCCGCATAAAACCTCTACCACCACAAAGCCATCCTTTGAGATGGATCGTGCCAACGGCACTAAAATTGAGTTGCTCATTTTTACCCCGGATTGAAATCCGGGGCTATGATATTGGTCATCCGCAAGCGGATTTTTTCAAATCATTACAATAGTTTATTCAAATTAAATTAGACGGTTTTATCTAATAAAGCTTTTGGAAACAGATGCTGAAAGCAATAGATGCGAATCGGCTAAAAAAATCTGTTGAATGCTCATCGGGATTCGACAGACAGGTTTGATGCGGGATTTTCTCTGTTTTTCAAAAAAAGGAGATGCCGCCTGTTCCTTCGGGGGATCAGTGTCAGGCATGACGGTCTTGATGATGATTAACTTTATTGAGCACAGTTTTTAGACAGCAACAATCACACATCAAATATTCAATAATGCCCCAAATTAATACCCGGTTTTGGATTTTCTTATTTGCAGTTTTTGGCTGGTTTGTGGTTGTTCAGAGTGTAGCTATTGCACAACATANTGCCGATGAAAGNACAATCCGCATNGGTTTTTTGGTTTCTGAAGATCCCGAGAGTGATCCCCTTTCCCGGGAAGCGATGGATGCCGCTCAATTTGCCGTGGATGAAATAAATAATGAGGNTGGTATTGACGGGAAAAAAGTGAAACTCATCACCCGGATAAGCGACGGTGACTGGGGNGCAAGTTCACTCAAATCCGTGGAATTGATTTATGATGAAGAAGTTCACGCAATAGTTAGCTCACTGGATGGACGGGATGCACACCTTGTGCAAATGGCCATCGCTAAAGCTCATGTCATATACCTGGAAACCCGGGCAACTGATCCAACCCTGTCTGAAGCCAACCTGCCCTGGTTTTTCAGAGTCACTCCCAGTGACAGGCAGCAGGGGCAAAAACTGATCGGGGAAATTTTTGATGACCGGCAAATAAGTCGGATTGCCATCATCCATGCAGATGACTACGACGAGCGCATGGCAGCAAACATGTTCTCAAGGCTGCTGCGTGATGGCGGACACCCTGAGGCCAAAACGTTTTCTTATGATCACAGATCCCCGAACTTTGAAGAGATCACCGAAAATCTGAAATCATCAGATAAACAGGGAGTACTCTATTTTGGAAAATCAACACATTTAGAGGGATTCATGAAAACATTGAAAGATACAAAAATTGATTTACCTGTATTTACACCGCTGGCTATACTTCAAACCAATAATAATCCTGAAAATGTAACATTTGTCTGCCCTGAATTTGTTCTTCAAAAAGATGAAAGTTCATTCAAAGAATCATTTAAACAGCGGTTTGGCTACGATCCGGGTATTATTGGAGCCTATAGCTATGATGGTGTCCGGGTTATGCTTGAAGCTATTAAACAAGGTGGTACAGAAACAGAATCACTTCAAAAAGAATTGTCCGGAATAACATTTCCAGGAGGCATTACCGGCCAAATTGAATTTGATGAAAACGGAGATCTTATCGATAACACGACGATTTGCTATTAATTCAAAAAAATTTACAGACAAGAACATGAAGCACAAAATGATTAAAAAAGGCACTTTACCAATTATCGCATTTGTATTCTTTTTAACTGCCCTGCCGCTGCACTGCCAAAGCCTTTTGCTGACGTCTCATTATGATGTAGCAAGAGAGGCTCCGATTTTCGGTACAGTTTATGACTATCCGCTTACTGAACGGATATTTATAAACGGCTTTGCTGAATTGTGGTACAATCCGGAAAATTATACTTTTCCTGAAGACTGCTGGCCTCTGTTTTCGAAACATTGGGTTTCTTATGCACTGTCGGACCGCTTTTCATTGAGTGTTGAAATGGAGGTCAGCCGTAATCTGCCGGGAGCATGGTCACGTTCTCAAATTATAGGCTCGTATTCTTTTGAACCCGGCCAATGGTATGTGCAGCCAAAAATTGGCGCCAGTTTCAGAGTTTTCTAAAATATTGCAGGATTTCTGTTTAGGCAAACCTCACACTTTAATTAACTCTTCACAAGAATCGTAAAATTTTGTTTTCTATTTATAAGCTATTTATTAATTTAAAAATAGATTATAATGTCTGAATATCTTTAAAGACTGGATTGTCTTTAAATCATAAATCTTACTGTTACCAAAATATTAATCTATTGGATTGATTCAGCTAAGCACCCTACCATTTTTAAAAATCATGTCCCTCCGGAAAACTATATCCATTTCATATTACCATTTTATCGCTATTCTGTTAAGCGCATCTGTTTTGTTTCTGTTTTCAGGCTGTGCAGAACAAGAAAGAACCGAAGTTGATGAAGCTGCAGACGTGCCAATGCCTGAGGAAGGAATTCACAATTTTGTTGATGTTACAAATGCATCAGGCATCGATTTTGTGCATAACATGGGAGATGATCATCTGAGCAATGTCATAGAATCGGTGGGCAGCGGTTGTGCATTTCTCGACATCAACCAAAACGGATATCTTGATTTATATATCGCAAACGGGTCATTCCACGATGTAATCAGTTCGGGAGAGCGCCCGCAAACACTTACTGGAAATGTTTTGTATGAGAACCTTGGCAACGGCCGCTTCAGAAATATCACAAACAGGGCAGGAGTGGGAGATACCGGTTATTCGATGGGACTCGCAGTGGCCGATTTTAACAACAACGGTTACCCCGACATATACATAACAAACCACGGCCCGAATGTGCTCTATGAAAATAACGGGGACGGTACTTTTACCGATGTAACTGAACGTGCAGGTGTTGCCGGAGATAAGAGCAGCGCTGGCGCCGTATGGCTCGATTTCAATAACAATGGCCTGCTTGATCTGTATGTGGCCAATTATGTCGAATTTAATCCGGCGTTGAATTTGGTCTATGCTCCCGATGGGTATCCGGGGCCTTTAAACTTTCCGGGCCAGCCTGATGTGCTCTACAGAAATAACGGAGACGGCACATTTACGGATGTGACAGAGGAAATGGGAGTTTTTAACCGGGAAGGCAGAGCCATGGGTGTCGGTTCACTGGATTTAAATGGAAACGGCTATCCCGACATTTTTGTGGCAAACGATGCAATGGCGAACTATCTCTATATGAACGAAGGAGGCAGCGGTTTTCGGGATACTGCCATTCGCTCTGGAGTAGCATTTAACCGCGGCGGAGAAGCCACCGCAAGCATGGGAGTGAGCTTTGCTGATTATAATAACAATGGGCTGATTGACTTTTTTGTCTCCGATGATTCCTACAATTCACTATATCAAAACCAGGGAGGCGGTTTATTCAGGGATGTTTCTTTCCCCGCGGGCATTGCCGTTGCAAGCGGTCAGTATGTGGGTTGGTCAGCAGCCTTTATTGATTATAACAACAACATGCAGCAAGATATTTATGTGGTTAACGGTGAACTAAAGCATTTGCACGGGCAGGAAGACCAGATATTTGAAAATATTGGAAATGGTAATTTTCGCGATGTTTCCGGCGAACANGGCCCNTACTTCCNTGAAGCCATGGTTGGGAGAGGCGGCTGTTTTGCNGACTANGACAACGACGGNGACATTGATGTGTTTATCGTAAATCTGCATGAGGAAGCCGTGCTGCTTCGGAATGATATCGGCAACCTGAATAACTGGATCATGATTAACCTGGTGGGTACAGAAAGCAACCGGGACGGAATTGGCGCCACTGTACGGATAACAACCGGTGAGATTACACAGACAGCCCAGAAAACAGGAGGGGGGCAGTACTTGTCAAACAACGACCCGAGGCTGCATTTCGGCCTGTCAGATCATGAGGTTATCGACCGGATTGAAATTTCATGGCCTTCAGGTATTGAGCAAATCCTTGAGAATGTCGAGGTGAACCAAATTCTAACCATCGAAGAAGAGCGGTAACGATTATAAAGATGTACAAAAAAGGAATTATCATATTTGTCCTGGTTTTCAGCGCGGTTTACATCGGCACAGCATTGCTGAGTCGAAGCATGCCGGATGGGCACGTGATCATGACAAGCGTATCTGCCGATAACGAATTGAGTGAGATAGGCACCGGCATCGACAAACTGAATGTACAAAATGCTCAAATCGTAAGTTTTAACCCGGAAAAGCCGGGATCCTCACCGAACGTTCTGACGGAAAATTTCGCCTCAGCCATATCACCCGAACTCTCTCCGGATAACCGCCAACTGGTGTTTGCTGGAAAAAAAGAGTTAGATGATAACTGGCAAATCTGGATGCTTAATTTGAGTAATTTGAGAGCCACGCAAATAACCGACAACGGTCGTGACTGTTTTGACCCCGTTTTCCTGCCCGATGAACGAATTGTTTTTAGCTGCACATGGCAGGATGAGCAACTTGGAAACGGAAGCACACTTTACACAGCAACCCTGGATGGCAGTGATTTAAATCCCATCACATATCATCCCCATGCCGATCACTCAAATGCCATGCTTCACGATGGCAGAGTGCTGATGGTAAGCCAGCAGGTGTACCCGGAAAAAGGCAGTTCACAACTGCTGGCAATCCGTCCCGACGGTACTAAATCCGGCCTGTTTTACGAGATACCGGATAGGTTTACAATCATCAGTAAAGCCAGGGAAAATATTGACAGCCAGGTTTTCTTTGCTGCTTCAAATCAGCAAAATGGCAGCAGTGATGTTTTACAATTTTCTTACAACAATCCCTACAATTCGAAACGCTCGGTTTATTCGTCCGATGGTGGCCGGATACATTCACTTTATCCACTCAATGACGGTGAACTGCTGATTTCTTACCGAGAAGAAAATTCAGCAACCTATGATATTTATTCACTGGATCAACAGGGAAATTTACAATCCATTTATTCGCAGGATGGCTACAGCTTTTTTGATCCGGTGAG
>SL_3KL_010_SEDDRAFT_10004837_pt1 | contig 12139 bp, 15 predicted proteins | sample SodLakKL_010_SED_2_FD_10381 | JGI IMG/M metagenome (IMG submission 10381)
CCAGGACCTCCTCCACTTCTATCCCCGCCTGATCCGCCATATGCACGATTTGTGCAGACATGGCTTCATCCTGCAGGGGAGTAAAGTTGTGGAAAAGGGGGTCAATAATTATGGGAAATAAAAAGGTTCCCAGTAAGAGGAACAGGGAAAAACCCGCCCCGGCCAACACCCACCAGCGCTGCGGCCACTGCATAAAAAGAAAGTAGAGGCCGGTGAGCCCTATGGTGTTAATGGACAGGGAAATGAGCAGGGATTTTACATAGTCTCCAAACCAGNACCCCACCTCTGAGTAGAGAGCATAAACTGGTGTTCCACCATGAACCCCCGGTAAAAGTCCAGAGGCAGAGTAATTAAGTTTAACGTAAGAAGAAAAAGAGCTATATGGCCAGCAGCCTCTAACAAGGACGGACGGAAAGAAGGATTAAATTTGCTCAAAAAGAAAACGGAAGCTCCTGCCAGCAGGGCTATAAATAAAACCTGCCTTGCCAGGTAAATACTGAGGCTTACCCTCTCGTATTCAAATGCTCTCTGTAAAAATTCAGGGTTAAAATAGCGCAGAGTTTCGGTATCAGGCGTAACTCCAATGAGAAGCCCTGCCTGTACCGCTCCTAAAACCATAAGAGCTGCTGCCCCAAGAAATATCCAAATAGCCACAGCATTCAAAGGTATTTTCCCCCTCAAATAATCCCCGCCTTTACTATAATTTTAACCCTTTAAAGAAAAAATATCTATAATATATCAATATCTGCTCAAGCTTTATAATCAAAACACGTTAAAGTCAGAATAACTTTGCGAAGCCTTAAGAATTTTATATAATATAATTAAAACTAACGCTAATTTAAATATAATAGTAAATAGACACAAAAATAACTAAAAAATAAATAATTTCCGGAGGATCGCTATGAAAATTTTGGTAGATGCCGATGCCTGCCCGAAAAAGGTTTTGGAAGTCTGTATTAGGCTGGGGAAAAAATATTCTGTGCCGGTTTGGACTGTCGCCAGTTTTAACCATAACATTAATTCAGAAAATCATATTTTAGTGGGCAACGCCCCCCAGGAAACCGACGTTAAACTAATGAATTTATCCCAGCCGGGGGATATTGCTGTAACCCAGGACTGGGGCCTGGCTGCCATGCTTCTGGGGAAAAGCGTTCGGTGCCTCAGCCCCTCCGGCAGGGAATTCCTTGGGGAAAATATTGATTTTCTTTTGGAAGAACGAGAGTTGAAGGCCAAGCACCGCCGGGGTGGCGGCAGAACCAAGGGGCCTAAAAAAAGGGCAGATATAAATGACCAGATTTTTGAAGCCCGCCTGGAAAAACTTTTGTCAGTTTTTTTAAACCCCTGAACATCTGTATTTGCTGAATACCATTCCCACAGGTTCAAGGGCAAAACTAAAACAAGATCTCACACAAAAATACTGCTCCAATGCCTCCGAAAACCACAATAATCAGGTTTAATCGGAAAAAAGCCAGAATCACGGCAGCAAGCCCTCCCACCATAGCGGACAAGGGCTTCCCCGTAGAGGTAATAATTCCTGGAAATATGAGGGCCCCCAGAACGGCAAAGGGGATATTTCGAAGGAAAGACTTAAAAAAAGGAGGCGGCTTAACCTCCCCCAAAAGCACCAGGGGAATCATCCGGGGAAGGTAGGTTACTGCTGCCATCATTACCACTACAAATAAAAGAGTGGTGTTATCCATGGGATTCCACCTCCTGGGGGTATAGAACCGAACCGGCTGCCGACGCCAGAACAGTGGCAATAATAATATTCCACCCGGAGGACAGGATATTTAATACCGGCACAAAATGAAGCAGTGTATTTATTAAAATCGCCAGTAACGCCACCCGCAAAACCGGGGGACAATCTTTTACAGCCGGTACTAAAATCCCTATAAACATGGCATAAAGGGCAATTCCCATACTGTTTTGAATGATTTCGGGAAGGCCTGCCGCCAGGAACAACCCAATATATGTACCCAAAACCCAGGCGAAATACGCTGTGAAATGAAGTCCCAGCATAAAATGCCTTTTTAAATACTGCTCCTTGCGGGTTGAGGCCAGAGCAAAGGACTCGTCCGTAACCCCAAAAGACAGCAGGGTCAGCATTTTTTTAGAAGTTCCCGGCTCAATCCGTTGGGAAACGGAGGAGGACATTAAAAAATGCCGCAAATTAAGGATAAAGGTAGTCATCACCAGTTCCACCGGGGAAGCCCCCAGCATCAGCAAATTAACCGCAACGAACTGACTGGCCCCCGCAAAAACAATTACGGACATCAGGAGACTTATATAATTGGGAATTCCAGAAGATTTGGCAATCAGGCCAAAGGCTATGGCAATAGGAATGTATCCGACAGCAATAGGTATTGCTGCTTTAATTCCGCATTTCACTTCAGAAATTTTTACAGCCTTCTTAACCTCAGCTTCCATAGAGCCTGTCCCCTTTCGCCATAAACTACAAAATACGCTCTTATAATCTGATTCTATCGAAAAATAAGACAATAGAACCGTCCCCTTGTCTTCTTGTCTTACTTGTCTTATTATCTTACTTTCGAATTCGGACTACCTGGCCCCTGTTTGCCCTTTGAAGTTCTTCGGTGGAAATTTTTAGCAGCGCCCTCTGAGAACCACCCCCGCTGTATACAATCTCCTTTTCCAGGACCCTGGGATCAATTAGAAAGGCTGCTTCGTACCCAAAGGAAGGTACCCCACCACAGATGAATCCCGTTTTCTCCAGGATTTCCTCCGGGGAAGCAATTCTGGGAGGTTTAATATTTAAGGCTTTACCTACCCTTTTCGAACTAACCTTGTCCTCTCCCTTCACAATAGCTACAATCAGGCTGCCCTGCTGGTCCACCATACAGATGTTTTTTACAAAATCTTCTGGGGAGCTGTTGGAGGCTTTGGCCGCCTCCTCTACTGAATGACAGGACTCCTGGAATATCAAATGTTCTCCGTCAACATTATTATAGCTTATGTAATCTCTTAACTTCTTCTCAAATTGGTCCATTGTGCCCTCCTAAAAAAAGTTTTGCCCCGGCTATCAAATATAAACTTCTATTTTTTTTGTATATTTACCTCTTGAAGTTCAAACAATATAATCATAGAATTGGAAATAATTTAAAAGGGGGACGTATTTTTGCTAAACCAACAATCATTGCAGCAGGCCGTGCAGGCCACTCAACAGGCTCAGCAAAAGATTCAACAGGCAGAAACGAATTCTAATCCACAGCAATTACAACAGGCACAGCAGCAATTACAGCAAGCACAGCAGCAGCTGCAGCAGGTTCAACAGCAATTAGGGAATCAAGCTACTGCTCAAGAAAAACAGCAATTACAGCAGGCACAGCAGCAGCTTCAACAGGTTCAACAGCAGCTGCAGCAAACACAGCAATCTATGCAGCAGCATCAGAATAAATTTCAGTAACTTTCAATTACTTTAAAAGCAGAGTTCATGGCTTATTACCATGAACTCTGCTTTTTTGAGCTATTACTTTTATAACCGTTCCCATGACTAATACCCGGTACTTTACGTAAATTTTGTAAAAATGCAACAGGCATTCTTTCTACGTGAAGTTTTGATTTATGTTGTCAGAGAAGCTTTCCTCACAAACTTTCATAAATCCTAATATCCTTACCGTCAAAACTATGGCTGCGATAAAAAGGCCGACAATATAGAGAATAGCTAAAGGGGGAAAGATAATCAGCACAAATGCCAGCAGTAGCGCAATCTGCAGCATCAAATATTGACTCCATCTCTGTTCAGCTTCCGTGTAAATATCCATCAATTCGTGCGTTTCAGCCATGTCCTTAATTCCCATAAACAAATTATAGACAACCATTAAGCCCAACACAATGGAAGCGATTGCAATTATTATCCCAAAAGGGCCTAGATAGCCAAGTTGAATTCCATTTCCCTGTGCAGGGGTTTCGTAAAATGTGAACAAAGCCAGTATTATCATAGGAAAATTATAGTTTCTGGCACTGCTAAAGTATTCACTGTTGGAGGCAAGAATGCTAAAGGCACCGGCAAATAAAATAAAACCTATAAAATCCGGAAGTATATCAAAGCCTTGTATTCTAAAGTCTATCATGATAAATAGAAAACCCCAGTAAAATTTTCTGAAAGCACTTTGAATCATGGACTTCCTCCTATTTTCAACGAATATGATATGGGAAAATTTATCTAAAACCTGATGGGCCTTTTTTCGTTTTCATAACCAAAACTGCGGTAATATAGCCAGCAGCAAAACCCAAAATAATGGTAAATAAGATCAGCAGAACCTGGGACATGCTGATCTGCCAAAAAAACAGGCGCAGTGTAATGACATATGTGTTTTGTGCCAAGACGATTAAGAATAACAGGATCGCCGTCAAAATAATAATAAGTTTAGGTTTCATTTATATCCTCCTCTGGTTTTCTAATTTTCCTTGCCATTTTCAAAGAGAGTTATGACAAATCACCGATTCTAGTATCATTATAGAGGAATTTTAACAATATAGAAAGAATTATTTTATAGCTTATTTACTAGGAGGTTTCTTTAATGGGTTACTACTTTGCTATCGTTATTTTTATTTTTCTGGGATTATATATATGGTGGAAAAAAGAACCTTCCCCGGGTGGAAAGAAGGATTCTAAGAATGCAAATAAACTTCGGCAGCAGTATAAACATCGGGCAAGATTATCTTCTACTGAAGCAGATGAAATAATTGATGCTCACATTAAAAAGTTAAAAGAAAGAAATCCCGGACATTCTGAAGTATGGTATCTTGAAAAAATGCTGTATGACTTAGAAAGAGACATCCGATAGAACAGACATTCTGTGTTTAGATTCTATTTCGAAGCCAGAAGCCGAATATGAGCCAAAATATGAAAACCACGGTGACAACAATCAACATGGTTTCAGCCCCCAGCCTGGAAATCAGGGGCATAGAAGCGGCGGTAAAAAGGCCTCCCCCCACGACGGGCTCAAACAGCAGCTGTTTGTAGCCAAAGGCCCCCAGGGCCTGGCTCCGGTTATCAGGATCAGCCAGGCGAATCAGCAGCAAACCCGTGGCCGTCATCCCCATGGATTGACCCAGGTCACCGATCCCTCTCTCAAACCAGTGGTGTTTTATGAACCTGGGAGCCAAAACCATGAACGCCACCAGGTTCCAGGTAATCCCCACCAGCGCAAGCAAAACTAAAGCCTCCCAGTAATCTGCCAGAACCCCTAAGCTCAGGCTGCCCAGGGAAGCAACAATCAGAAAATCCAGGGAAACACCCTGCAGGCGGTTAATATGCTGCCGGTCAATTTCCAGAGTATCTTTAAAAAGGCGATGGTGAATAATTTGGACCAGTATGCCCCCAATCATGGCCAGGGGGAAAAGAGGGACAAATTCCATAATCCCCTCCCATCCAAAGGGAGAGAATAAGAGGTCCTCCAGGAAAATCAATAACTGAAGAATCAAGTACCCGATCCCAATGGCCGCCCCTATCAGGGCCAGGTGCAGAGAAAGGGGTTCTATAGACTCAGACAAACGAACTTTGTCCTTGACCAACGATTCCCTGTCTTCAAATTCCGTACAGGTGTCATCCTCCTGAAGTTTTTCTACAGCCTTATCGGTCTTAATGATATTCTTGCGAGAGGCCCAGTTTACCAGAATGATTCCGGCCATAACCCCTACCAATATCCCTATGGTAGCCAGGCCCAGCGCTAAATCCTGCCCCTCGGGCCAACCCAGGGCATCAAAGGTGGGGCCCAATCCGGCGGCAGTTCCATGCCCCCCCTCAAAGCCGATTTCAATTAAAGCTCCCGCAAATACCGGTAACCCCAACAGGGGGCTCAGAACAAGGATACCGGCCAAAATACCAAAAAAATACTGTCCCCAGGCCAGGGTCTGGCCGAAACATACCTGGGGCCCGGCCAGCTTCCAGATTTCTTTTAAGGGAGGAATCTCCTTCCCAATAAAAAGGGCTGCAAAAATAATGTTAATCAAGTAAGCAGATAACCCGGAAAGCAGGTCCCACATGGATGTCAGGTCCCGGAGCAGAGGTAAAGCTAAAACTTGAGGGCCTATCAAAAGAAGAAATAATCCTCCAATGACCGAACTGGGTAAAAAGAGCCGCTGCAGAAACTTAATTTTTAACCTCAAAAACTTTCCAATAATTAAACTGAACGATATAACCAAAAGGGTTATGGCAAAAAGCTGTATATCCATCGTTTTCTCCTCCCCATAATCAATAATGAAAAACCGGACATAAATCTTTGCCGAATCAATTAAAATCATAACATATAATTTAAAAGCAAAGGGTTTTTATTTATTTTTCTTTTTTAATAACTAAAACCCTTTAAAAGTGGGTACAATGGTATCAAGAATAAGATGGAAAAATATTATTTTCTTTCTAAAGGAAAAGTACCTGCCTATGTAGAAAATAGATAAAGTAATCCCGTAAAAACTTTGACAAAAATTTAATATAAATAGTATCCTAACATTATAAAGGAGGGCTTGAAATGTGTGAGTATTATTTTGATGAGGACCGCGCTTTAGCTTTCAAGATCAACTCCATCAACTCTTCGTTCGTATATGAAGAAGATGAAACCAAACCAAAGACAATTTTGGTACACACCAATGTAAAGGTAACTAATTTTAAAAAAGAAAAAATTAGAAGAATCTTATCAGAAACATATCCTGCTGACATGTATGACTTTGAATCCGCTGAAAAAGAATTTTCAAATAAAATGCTGTCAAAACTGATTCACGGCGCAAAAAAAATTTCCGAACAAGAATATGAAACCATAAAGGCAAAAGTTGAGGCATAATAATGTAATACATAAAAAACTTAATTAGATTACAGCTGTAAATAAGCACATGCAAAGTGTGCTTTTTCTTTACCAAAATGCACCGTAAGCCCCTGCCTTTAGCCATGGGGAGGGCTCAACCATGAAAATTAGGGAGTGAAACCTTTGGGAAATTTATCTAAAGAAGAGATAAAAGCTTATCGTACCGCTATAGAGGACCGGGCAGCCTGGTTTTATCTTCTACTAAAAGCGGCGGAAGAACAAGGGGCTGATCCGGAAAGATTAGCCGAAAGTGCGATCACCCGTTACGGAGTACAAAAAGGCAAAGCATTGGGAGAAATCAAAGACGCCGCGGAATTCGCCCAAGCCCTTGCAAAAGGGTACGGCTGTGGGGCATTTCAAATGAAAGTAGTGGAAAAATCTCCTGAGAAGAGTGTACTGCAATTTTCATACTGTCCCCTGGTAGAAGCCTGGAGGAAGATGGACCTTCCTCCAGAAGAGATTTCCCGCCTCTGCCGTTTAGCCCGCTTTGGGGATCTGGGAATGATCAGCAACTTTCCCGAACTTTCTCTGGAATTCGGCAGGCTTTTGGCTGAAGGAGAAGAATGCTGTGAACTGGTGATTACCAGGAATGACTGACACTTAAAGCTGAATCCGGGTGCCTCCCAGAAGGTCCGCGGTGGAGGGGTCACAGGTGGTAATCAATACCTGCCGGTTTTGAGCAAAATCCCTGAGCACCAAGGCTGCCTGTTCTCTCCGTTCAGGGTCTAAATCCACCAGGGGGTCGTCCATGATAATAAACCCTCCGGAACCGCCCAGCAGATGTTCTGCCATGGCTAATCTCAAAGCCAGGGCTAATCCCCGGGTGGTACCTGCGGACAGGAGTTGTGTGGGCAGCTCTTTCCCATCGGTGCCGGAAATCTTATGGGGTATGACCCCATCCAGGGCTGCTCCATCATAACGGTAGTTGGTAAGCGGAGACAAATAGCGGATCAGAGAGGATATCAGGGGATCGAAGGTCTGTTGGTTGGTCTCCTCCACCATCTGATTGTACTCCTTTTCTACCAAACAGATTGCCCGGGCTGCTGCCTTGAGCTTAGAAAGATGTTCCTGGCTGAGTTTCAATTTCTCCCGCAGCTCCTCTGCTGATTCCTCGGGCAGCTCTCCCTGAGCCGTGTTCAAAGCTACCCGAAGATCAGCAATTTCCTGGTTGATCTGCTGGCTTCTTCCCCTAAGGGATTGTAAAGATTTGATGAACTTTTCTGCAGTATCAAAACTTTCCGGAAGAGCCGCCAGTTCAGAGATTTCCTTTTCAATCCCCTTCACCTGGCTTCTCAATTCCGCCAGCACATCCAGGACATGATCCAGGTCCTGGTGTTTTTCCTCCCACTCTTTCACCTGGCGGCACAGGCTTTCCGCTTGATTTTTTATCGTATGTAGTTCCAGTTCCGTCTTTTTGATTTCCTCTTCAATGATTTTCGGATCCCGGACATTTTTGTCCTCCGCACACTTTGTTACCTGTTCCTCCAGTTCTTTGTAGGAAAGCTCTTTTAGAGAGGCCTCCACCCGGATGCGAAGCTGGTTGATGCTGTTCTCAAGGCTGCCCCTCTTCTCAACCGTTTCCCGGGCCTCTTTAAGATCCTTTAGGGAAAATTCCCTGAGCTTTTCTTCGATAAATTCCTGGGCGGTTTTCACTTCTTCAATGATTTTTTCCACGTCCTGCTGACCGGACTGGACTTCCAGGGACCACTGATCGGTTTCCAAAAGAACCCTGCCCCTGGCCTCAAAATCAGCCTCAGGATCAACCCTTAGAATTCTCCCCTCATCTATACCTGAAGTAATCTTAATTTCCATTAGACCTTGGGAACGGAAATTTCCTTTCAGCCTCATGGCCTCCAGGGTGGCCTTCAGCCTGGATAATTTCATGTCGGCTTCCTCCATTACTCGTGCCTCTTTTACAGTAATAGGGGAGAGCATCTGCAGTTCTTTCCCTTCCTTTTCCAGCTGTTCTATCAAAGGCTTAATCCGGTGGTAAAGCTCCCGCTTTTCCCGGGAGGAGATTATCTCTCGGGACTCCTTCAGTTCTCTCTGAAGTTCTTTCCCCCGGGCTTCCTTTTCTTCCTGCTTTTCCATAAGGTTTTTCAGCTGCTCCTGATACTGAGGCCAACGCCTGCTGACCTCTTTTAAGGCCTTACCTTTTTCAATAACCAGTTCCCGTTTAGGCTCCAGGGCAGAACGTTTGCTGATATCCCCTTCAATTTTTTCCATGGATTCTTTTTGAGGGTCCACTTCTTCTCGCTTTTCACGGGTAATCTGCTGAAGCTTTTGGGTCAGATCCTCCACCCTTTGTTCCACCTCTTGGGCTGCCTTGATCTGCTTTTTCAGCCCCTCAACTTGATAGTAAGCGATTATCAAAAGGCCCAGCCCCTTTTTGTAAGGGTTATCAATACCCCGGCCCCCCTTGGGGCCGTCCCGCTCCATATCCCAGAGATCCAGCAGGGATTTTTTCTCCTTCTGAATCCTGGCTCCCAGGTCTTCCACGGAAACCCCGCCGGAGCGCAGAACTACCGCCCGGAGAATGCCGCTTAAGGTATGGGCAGCTTCCCGGTTTCCCTGGAGCATTTCTAAGGTCCTGACCATTTCCTCCTGTCGGGCCAGCAGCACCCCTTCGTAGGTGCCTTTTCCATACTTCAGCAGAGGAAGAAGCATCTCGGCAACCTTTTCTCCGCTGTTTACCTGGTTCCCATCGGGCAGCACCAACCGGTCCAGGCGAGTTTCGCCCCAGGACCGGGTAAGTATGTAATCCTTTCCCTGTCCACAAGTTAAGTGTAATGTTACCTGTATGGTATCTCCGTGGGGGTAGGGCAAGAAATTTATCAGGTAATCCTTCCATTCGGCAGAGTTTTTTCGAAGGCCTGAAACGAGAAACAAGGCTGAAAACACGGAGTTTACCAGGGTGCTTTTCCCTGCCTCGTTGGGCCCTAAGACGATATTCAAACCGGGTGAAAAATCAATTTTCCTGTCTGAAACTCCGCCAAAGGGAGACATCTCCACTCTCTTGATAATCATTTTTTCACCTTCTTTATCAGCTGATAGGCCAGCTGCAGGGCTTGATCTTCTTCTTTTTCCGCCAGTCGGTTCAGAAGTCTATGGGGAAAGGAACCGTCAGGGAACTCTGCGGAAATGGTCTGAGGTGTAATCTCTACATTCAACCTTGAATCCTCCACCTCCAGGTAGGCCAGGATTTCTCCCAACTTATCATAAATCTGGGCACGGCAGAGATAATCCTCCTGGCTGAGGGTGCCGGATAGGGAAAGCTTGAGCAGGGTGTTTTCCCCCTGAGGCTCCAGCGTCCGGCCCAGTTCCTCCAGTTCCCCTACACCGGAGATTTCCTTCTGCATTTCTATGAATCGGTAGCCTCCCGTGGATATGGAAAGGCTTTCCGGGTTCCCCAGGTCATCCAGCACCGTGATCCGGGCATAACCCCCGTGGCTGCAGTCAAAACCATCGGGTTCCGGAGTACCACAGTAGGCAAAGGGACAACCCCCTACCCGATCCAGGTCGGGATATCGGACATGGGTATGTCCCAGGCACCAGTGGTGCAGCCCCAGTTCCCGCAGCTCCTCCCCCTCCATAGGGAAATACTGTGCATCAAAGTCCGGTGAAATTCCCCGGACAGAACCATGGGCTACTCCCAGGTGCCATTGTCCCGGGGGCCTGTCCTCCAGTTCTGGAATCCAACCCAACCGGTTCTCCTCAGAATGCTTCCGGTGACAGGGAGCGGGGTACAGCACTGCATCCAGGTTAAAATCCTCTAAAGTATAAGGCACCGTATCCGCCAGAAGCAGCAGGTTGTCGAAGGCATTTTCCCTAAAGCTTCCCCAAAGGGGTCCGTAATCCTCTAGAAAATCATGGTTTCCAGGCAGCACCGCCACACAGTTACCATTGAAATTGGATAGGATTTTAACGGTTTTGAGTACCGTCTCCTGAGAAACGTTGGTCCGGTGGAATAAGTCCCCGGCCACCACGAAAAGCTGACAGTCCTCCTGGTTGGCTTTCTCCACCAGGTTTTTCAAAGTTTCAAATCGAGCCTCCACCAGGCTTTCCCTTAACGTTTCCGGGTATCCCCGGCTGCGGTAGGTCATGCCTAAGTGAAGGTCTCCGGTATGTAAAATTTTCAAAGGCAAAACAGTCTCCTCCTCCATGGGAACGCTGGGCATTTTTTCTTTTATCAAAATTTTGCCTGCCCAACTTACTTTCAATAAATGCAATTCTCTCCCTTTTATTGCATTCCTTCCATAACGTATAGCCTTTTGACTGATATTCACCGGGATGACATATTTTAAAAAACACTTGGCAAGCTTAATCTGTCAGATGGTACTGAATCGGATCTTCAACGCCGGCCTCCGCGAACCCCCTGAGCCTCAACCTGCAGCTGTCACAGCGGCCGCAGGCCTTTTCCTCCCCCTTATAACAGCTGTTGGTCAGGTGCAGAGGAGCGCCNTTCTCCACTGCCAGTCTCACAATATCCCCNTTGGTCAGGTGGATCAATGGNGTAAATATTTNAATAGGGCNNCCCTCTACTCCAGACTTGGTACCCACCTGAATTACCTTTTGAAAAGCCTGGATAAATTCCGGCCGGCAGTCCGGATAACCGCTGTAGTCAATGGCATTGACCCCGATGAAGATGGAATCAGCACACACCACTTCCCCATAACCCAGAGCGTAACTTAAAAAAAGGATATTCCGGGCCGGCACATAGGTAACAGGAATTCCTTCGGTTTCCTGAAAATCCGGTACATCTATACTGGTGTCCGTCAGGGCACTGCCCCCCACATAATCCAGTTTTATGACCCGGTGCTCTGCAGAATTGTAAAATTGGGCAATTTCAGCAGCAGACTGCAGCTCCCTACGGTGTTTCTGGCCGTAATCGAAGGAAAGGGCATAAAGGGTATAACCCTGCCCATGAGCTAAACTCATACAGGCAGTACTGTCCAACCCGCCGGAAAGCAGGACCACCGCTTTCTTCTTAGTCATCTATAAATACTCCTTTTACTTTAATATTATATTTGTGACATTAAACTCAAAGGCACCCGTAAATAGATGTTCATTTCCTTAAGGATTATTATACCATGGAGGGAAAAAGGGCACAAAATTTCTTTCCCACGCAAGGGAAAAAGCAAGAATGGAGTGAAACGGGGAAGAATGGGCAAAATAGGGTAAAATATCGGAATTTACAATTGAGCTTTTTACGGAAAGCGCAAAAGACGGCTCAGAGGAAAATCTGGTAAGTATCCCCTTGAGCCTAAAAGAGTAACTTGAGCTTAACAGTTATCTTCTAATATTTTCTCTTCTACTTT
>SL_3KL_010_SEDDRAFT_10004838_pt1 | contig 12138 bp, 11 predicted proteins | sample SodLakKL_010_SED_2_FD_10381 | JGI IMG/M metagenome (IMG submission 10381)
GCTTTGGGAGCAGGGGGTCGCAGGTTCGAATCCTGCCGCCCCGACTTAATTTTCAAGGAGTTATGGCAATATGCTGTAACTCCTTTTTTTATGCGTATATGTTTTTTGCATAAATCCGGTGGAGTAATATGTTGAAGTCCGGCGCAGAGGAATATAAAATTCCCGGAAATCCAATTCGAAACTTGAGTAACACATTCAGCCCCGCCCGGCAACCCCACATAAAATCCGTAGATTTGTACCCAAAATATCAGGATTTATGACCAACCGAGAAATAGCGACCCATTTTCGCACCCTTGCCAATTTGCTGGAGTTATTGGAGGAAAACCCCTTTAAGATCAGGAGCTACCGAAATGCCTACAACACCTTGAGAAGACACGATCGGGAACTCTCCTCCATGGAGCCGAAAGAAATAGAAAAAATCCAGGGCGTGGGCAAGGCGATCAGTTCCAAAATCGGGGAATTGCTGGAGACAGGCTCCCTCAACGCTCTTGAAAAGGCCCGGAAAGAAATTCCGCCCGGGGTTGAAGAACTTCTCAATATCAAGGGACTGGGTCCCGGAAAAATCAGAAAGCTCTGGCGGGGGCTCGAAGTGCAATCCCCCGGTGAATTGCTCTATGCGTGCAAGGAAAACAGGTTGCTCAAACTGAAGGGCTTTGGTCAAAAATCCCAGAGAGATATTATTTCGAAGGTGGAATTTTATCTTAGCCAACAGGGTAAATTTCTCTACGCCGAACTCATTCACCTGGCCGAAGAGGTGCTCTCAGCATTTGAAAGTAAAATGGCCGGTGAGAAGGTCGCCCTTACCGGAAAATTGCGCCGGAAGATGCCGGTTCTGGAAGAAATATCTCTGCTCGCAACCGGAACTCTGGATAACTGGAAAAAGATTAGCTTGCCAAATGCCGTAATAGAGGAAATGGGCGATGATTTTATCCGGTGGACACTGGAGGAAAAATACCCGGTTAGCCTCCACCTCTGCCCTGCCGGTGAGTTTGGAAACAAGCAGTTGGAGCTCACGGGACCAAAAGCTTTTATTGATTCTCCACCCTTGAAAGACAATCTGCAGGACCAGTCCTTCAGCAGTGAAAAGGATCTGTTTAAAACCCTCGATTTCACTTACATCAAACCGGAATTCCGGGACTGGGAGTCTCCCGAAAAGGCAATGGAATTGCCGGAGGGCGAGATTCTTCGAGAGGAAGATATTCTCGGTGTGGTACACGCACACAGTCACTACAGCGACGGACTAAATTCACTGGCAGAAATGGCGGATGCCGCCCTCGAAAAGGGATTTAAGTACCTCGCCATTACCGACCACTCTGCCTACGCTGCTTACGCGGGCGGCTTAAGGGAAAAGGACGTACTGGAACAGTGGGCCGAGATCGACCGTCTCAATGAAAAACGGGATTCCTTCAGGGTGATAAAGGGCATCGAAGCCGATATACTTCCCAATGGGGATATGGATTACATTCCTGAGCTGTTGTCCGGCTTTGAACTCGTTATCGCATCGGTGCATTCTGTTTTGAAAATGGACCGGGTGAGAGCGACCGACAGACTAATAAAAGCGATTGAAAACCCGGCTGTTCACATGCTCGGACATCCCACCGGCAGGCTTTTGCTATCGCGTCCCGGATATCCATTGGACATGCCTAAAATACTGGATGCCTGTGCCCAAAACGGGGTGGCCATTGAGATCAATTCCAATCCACACAGATTGGACCTGGACTGGGAGTGGATTCGCCCGGCTTCCGAGCGCGGCATCAAATTCAGCATCAATCCCGACGCACATTCCACAGCGGGAATAGATGACATAAAATACGGTATTCCGGTGGCCCAAAAAGGGGGCATGTTGAAATCGGAATGTCTGAACACTCTTGAGGCCGGGGATTTTCTCAGTATGTTGAGGAAATAGTCGATTATTATTCACTCAAAAGTCACGGGGATTAAAATATGGGTGCGGCCGATCCCGTTAAAAAGCCGAATTTTTTTTCAAACTTTCAAACCATTTTGCGATCCATTGATTTACCTTTGTGGACCATTTAAAACCTAACACAATGAAATATTTAAACCTATCGATTTTGTTCTTTGCTGTGTTGTTGTTCACAGCCTGCCAGGAAGAAGAAAGCGCAACTGCTGCTGAGGCTTCACCTGAAGTTGTGGATCGGCCCGAGCAATTGGACCAGGCCGCTGAGCGCGGACGCGAATCTGAGCGATTGGCCAGTACACCGGAAGCTCCGGAAAGGCCCTCTACCACCATCCAATTTGATGAGGAGACACACGACTTTGGCACCATCAACGACGGTGACAAGGTGACACACCGCTTCACTTTTACCAATACCGGCGACCAGCCCCTTATTCTTTCCAATGTTAGAGGAAGTTGTGGCTGTACAGTTCCTGAATGGGACCGCGATCCGATCCCTCCCGGAGAAACCGGTTCACTCAAAGTGGAGTACGACAGCCGCAACAAGGGAAGTGTGGATGGAAAAGTGGATACGAAGTTCGTAACCGTTACTGCCAATACAACCCCGAGTACGCACAGGTTGACCATTCGCGCCAACGTAGTGAAGCAAGACGAGGCGAGCTAATCTCTGCATTATCTTGCAGATCGAAAAAGTATAATTTTAGAAAAACCTGCGGTCGTTTCGGCTGCAGGTTTTTTTATTCTGCACGGTCGCTCAAATCCAGACCGGCGATTATTGTTCCGCACACAACCAGCGTGAAAACTTATCAAAGGCGCGAGCGCGGTGGCTGATTTTATTTTTCACTGAAATGGAAAGCTGGGCAAAAGTCTGGTCGTAGCCCCGGGGAATAAAAACCGGGTCGTAGCCAAATCCCTCTCTACCTTTTGGTTCCTCCCCAATAGTCCCCTCTATAATTCCCTCAAAAGTAAACACCTCCTCTCCCCTTACATAGGCGATTACGGTTCTAAACCTGGCACTTCGGTCGGTCTCTCCCTTCAGATTCTCCAGCAACTTTTTGATGTTGGCTTCAGAATTACCGGCGTTTCCGGCATAACGGGCCGACAACACGCCGGGAGCTCCATCCAGTGCGGCGACTTCCAGCCCGGTGTCTTCCGCAAAACAAGCTTCAAATTCGGTGAGCTGCAGAGCCTGTTTGGCTTTTGAAATGGCATTTCCCTCAAGGGTATCCTCTTCCTCTTTCAGCTCACCATCAAAACCGATGTCCGACAAATCCCTCAATAGAAAATCACCGCCCAGGATAGCCCTAGCCTCTTTCGTCTTGTTGGAATTTCCAGTGGCAAAAAGGATGGGTCGAAGTTTAGAATTTGCCATTTTTCAGTAAAAATTTGATGATAAAAAAAGCGGTATTCAGGATTTCAGTTTTTTCAACTCGCCCCACAGATGCATTTTTTTCTCCCTGCTTTTTCCTACAGTTTCCAACTCATCGGTCAGGATGGCGGGGGTATCAAAAATCTGCTGTAGTGAGTATTTTGGCATTTTGAGGTTGAGGGCGGAATTGCTAAAATCAACCCCGGTAAAGACAATCAATTCGTAGGAGCCGGCGGCCGCATCGGACAGCTCAAAAAATCGCCCTTTGGGAATCTCCAGAAAAGCGCAATCACCATCGCTGTAGTCAAGTGCAGAGGCCACTTTTACGGCAAATTTCTTTTGGTCCTCAGTCAGTCCCGCACCGGCAAATAACACTTTGGCGCCCTCTGAAACAGGCACAATCACCTTATCCTCCTCAAATTCACCGGGAATCTTCACGAGTTGGTATTTACCGAAGGGGGAAAAAGAGTCCATAGGCCTGAAAACAAGGTAGGTTAGCGAAAATTTTTCAGAACGACTTTAATCTCGCGGCGCAAAATTACGGCAAAATTCGTATATTAGCGAAAAATATCGCCTATGAATAAGATAAAGATAAATCCCACTACCGCTTCAAGACTCAATGAAGTAGATTTTGACAACATTCCATTTGGTAAGGTTTTTTCAGACCACATGTTTACCGCCAACTACGAGAATGGACAGTGGAAAGATTTCACCATAGAACCAACGAGAAACATAAACGTACACCCCGCCATGATGGCCCTCCACTACGGGCAATCCATTTTTGAAGGAATGAAGGCGACGGTGGACCAGGACGGCACCCCGCTCTTATTCAGACCTGAAAAGCACATAGAGCGACTCAATGCCTCGGCCGCGAGAATGTGCATGCCCGATTTTCCACGTGATGTCTTCCTGGATGCCATTCACACCCTGGTGGATACCGACAGAGACTGGATACCGCCTCAGGAAGGATCAGCTATGTACATCAGGCCATTTATGTTTGCCACGGATGAGTATATTGGAGTTACCGCTTCAAAGAATTACAAATTCATGATTCTAACCCTTCCGGTAGGACCCTACTACAGCAAGCCGGTATCGCTCAAGGTAGAGCGGAAGTACGTGCGAGCCGTCAGAGGGGGCGTGGGAGAAGCAAAGACCTGCGGAAATTACGCAGCATCTCTGTTGCCTGCCAAACTCGCCGTCAAGGAGGGGTTTGATCAGGTGATGTGGATGGACGCCCACGAATTCAAGTACATTCAGGAGGTGGGGACCATGAATCTCTTCTTCGTATTCAAGGATCGCATAGTGACCCCGTCCACGGACGGCGCCATTCTAAAGGGCATCACCCGCAGGTCAATTATCGATTACCTCAAGGGTGAGGGGCACGATGTACAGGAGTATCCTCTGACCATCGACGAAGTCAAGGAGGCCTATAACAAGGGCGAATTGATAGAGGCTTTTGGCTCGGGTACTGCGGCAGTCATCGCCAATATATCCCGAATCAAAGACACCGATATTGACATGAAATTTGACGAGTCTCACTGGAAGCTCTCACAATCTGTAAAGGCTTTCATAAACGGTGTGCGAATCGGTAAGAAAGCCGACAAATACGGCTGGATTGTTCCCGTAGAACAACACGCGGAGAAATCGTGAATTGGTGGTGAGGATAATAGGTCAGTGACAGTAGTGCTATTTTTAGAAGGAGACTTCATAAAAATACAGGGAGCACCCTTTCTGTGTTGCATGATCCTAATGTGATAAGTTGAGGTGGTGTTATGACAACCCAAGAGGCCATAACACGAACCCGGTTTTACAACCAGGAGCCCCTGGTACAATAAGAAAGGAGCAAGCCGGTGTTCTCAAAGAGATCCAGTAGCATGTTTCACATATGCACAGTCATCAGAATCTGAATCTGAAAAACAGCGTGTTTAGCAGGGTGATATCATCCGAACGCGATGCGACATCATAGCTCAAACTCATTCCTGTCTCCCAATTAGAAAAAACGGAGCGTCCACCGGCATTTCTCATTATCCCTGCCTGCATTTGACCCAGGTAGGATCTTTTTCCATCACAAAAAGGGACAAAAACTTCCGGGCCAATGGCTGCAAAGTAAAACCACTCGCCTTGGGGTCCATTCATGGGGATAGTAGCACGTCCAAGCATAGCAACTGATAGACTGCCACCATTCTTATCACCTTCATCATCGGCTTCAGGAAGACCAAACAGCCTCAGTGACCAGTTAATCGACCATAAGGATCTCAATTCTGGGTTTCTGGTAATCCAAATGTTATGACTAAATCCAACCCCACCGGAAATTTTGTAAGAACCATCGGGGACTTTATAACCCGCTAGGTTGAACTCACCCGATATCATGTCTCTATCAATGATAGTCGCTCCCTCATCGCTCTGCGCATAACCGGTATAACACAGACCCATAAAAACAATTAACCAAACTGCAGTTTTGATTTTTTCCATGGTTAAAGTTTCATGATGATTGATTGTTGTTAACAGGCCATCTACTTGACCGGATTATTCAGTACAATCCCTCTGACTTTTCAAACCTTTAGCAAATTAAAAAACACATTGGGATAAAGATACAACAGATTAGTTTAAACCTCCAAATTATGGGGTTTTATTTTTTGTTAGTAGAGGTCGTGCCACCCAACTCCCAACCTTTTATTTGTGCAGCATCCAGGTAATTCCACCTACCGGAACCGGGTCCGGAAATCAAAAGGCCGGGTGGTTGGGTTTGTTGTCCAATATGGTCTCAATGCGCTCCAGTACTTCTTCGGTGAGGTCGGGCAGCAGGTTGAGGGCCTGGAGATTTTCCAGCAACTGTTCTTCCTTACTAGCTCCGAGGATTACAGTGGAAACGCGCTCATTTTTTGCACACCAGGCAATGGCGAGTTGGGCGAGGGTAGTGTTCATGTCCTCTGCCACCTTGTTGAGTTCGCGCACTTTGGCTAGATTGTCTTCGGTGAGTGCCCTTTCTTTCAGCCAATCCAACTCTTCCCTTCCGAGGCGAGTGTCTTCGGGAAATTTATCCAGGTATTTATTGGTCAAAAGCCCGGATGCCAATGGCGACCAGATGGTGGTTCCCAGACCGACCGTTTTGTAAATTTGATTGAACTCCACCTCTACCTTCCGGCGGTAGAACATATTGTACTGCGGCTGCTCCACCACGGGGCCGATAATTCTGTTTTCCCGCGCCACCATATGCGCCTCCATAATCTCCTGAGCCGACCATTCTGAGGTTCCCCAATACAGTATTTTTCCCTGCTCAATAAGGGTGTTCATGGTCCGCACCGTCTCCTCAATCGGGGTGCTTTTGTCGGGTCGATGACAAAAGAACAGGTCCAGGTAATCGGCTTTAAACCGCTTTAGGGCACTGTGGCACGCTTCAGTGATGTGCTTGCGGCTCAATCCACTTTGGTTGGGCTTTTTGCCCCCGTCTCCAAAGAAAACCTTGCTGGAAATGATGTAGCTGCTGCGATCCCATTTTTTCGATGCGAGGATATCTCCCATTACTTCCTCTGCCTTGCCATTGGCGTATATCTCAGCATTGTCAAAGAAATTAACCCCATGGTCGTAGGCGATCCCCATCAGCTTATCAGCGGTGCTGTTGCTGATTTGATTGCCAAATGTAATCCATGAACCAAAGGACAATTTACTGATCTGAAGGCCGGTTTTTCCGAGATTGTTGTACTGCATGATATTGAAGAAGTTTTGATTACAAAGAAGTAAGGATTGTGAGTGTACAATGTTCAAAAAATGGGGTGGAGTCCGTGATTCAGACAAATTCCCGAAAAACAAACTATGCCCACTCCCCTATTCTATTCAGGGATCATCATGAGCTGAGTGCGGTCTCTGCTTCGGACTTCCCTTAGAAAGCTCAAATAATCATTCCACTGGTCGGGCCGGAAATGCCCCCTTCTTCCATAAAATTTTCGAACAACCTCCAGCTCCCTGTTTTCACCTACATAGTTGTACCGGATGCTGTAATGGCCAAAAGGAGTTTCACTTTCAAAGTTATCGGGTAGCTGGCTGAATTGAAAGCCTTCGGGCAGGGTCCACACTATGGTGTCATTGTATGAACGGTAAAAACTGGTATGAAAATCATAATTTCTTTCGCCGCCGGAACCGGGGACTGCCACTGTATTCTGCAGCAACACAGGTTGAAAGATAAATCTTTGGCCAGCGCGTCTGAAATAATTATTTATCCCGAACATCATGCGTTTTTCAATGCTTCCGGGAGGTGTTTTATCTTCAGAGTAATCAAATGTGTAAAGCTGGAAATTATTCAATCTGATTTGATTGTTTATAATGTCTCTTTGCCGGGATTCGCTTAATAAAGATACACCTAACCTGTTCCCCAGAGCCAGACCGGAAAACTTCCTGTTGAGATTGCCGGAGACATGGAAATCGCTATCGGTATTCAGCAGTATGCGTTGATTTACGGAGTTTTCCAGTGGGTTTACAGAAGGAGTTCGCGCGAGTGTGCCGCCGTTTTCCGTAACAAGTAGCACCCACCTGTCCGAATTGCTCTGCCCGATATACCCCATCGGTAAAATATTACTGGTGGTTTCGAGCCAGAGAGTATCATTTTGCAGGGGTACACAAATAATGGCGTGATTGAAATACTGATAGGGGAATTCAGGGTCCACCTCCTGAAACCTTTGTCCGCTGTAAATCAATGTGTAGTAGGATTTTATCCCGACCACATCGAGTAAAGCCAGGGTGAAGTTGGCCAGTGCTTTACAATCACCGTATGAATTTCTTTCCACGCTACTCACATCGTCTGGTTCAAATCCCCCGACACCCAGTTGGATGCTTACATACCGGGTGCGGGATTGCATGTATTCATATATTTTTCTGATTAGTTCAAGCGTATCGGTAGTACTTTCTTTTATCCTCTTTATATCAGCGATGGTTTCATCACTCAGCTCTTGTTTGTCACGGTTTAGGTCATTGATCCATTTTCCAAAATCATCCCAACTTTTCATGCTGCCTGAATAGCCCCCATAAGTAAAATCATTGGGTGCCGTTTGCACAAAAGGGAAAATATAAGCGGCCGGTGGCATATTTGCTTCATGGACAAAAGCCCGCAAATCATTTAACTCCCACCGGTACTGTTTGTCTCTTCTGCCCGAAGGAGTGATCTCCGGATCGAGAGATAGGTGATTATCGGATTTATACCTGAAGCTGAATTCCTGAGGAACAATATAGGCCAGAATTGCTCTTTCCAGCGAGGTTTTCGTTCGTGAGACAGGCATCCAGGTGCGATTGGGAAACAGCACAGATTCATTAATAGTGTATTCATACACTACTGTAAAGGGGTACCGGTTCATGTACAAATCGGTTTTCTTTACACGGGCATCTGCATAAACTGAAACCCCGCCGGCAATATGGGTATCTTCAAATTCATCACTATTCAGGTCCCGGATTTTATTACCCTGTGCATCGTAAAGACTTCCCTGGATATTTCTAATCCTTCTGAACGAATCATGGTGCAGGAAAATATCAGCTTTTGCCAGGCCTTCCTCTTCCAAAATCGTTATCACAAGTTTTCGTGTCATCCTCGCCCTCTCCCGACCCCGGACTTCCCAAATTGTGGAATCAAGCCTGATTACAGCATTTGCATTTTCAAGAAGTGATGGATCGATTTTTTCCACTGCATATTGAGCCGAAACAGACGAGGAGAAGGTTATCAGAAAGAATGCCAAAGCACAACAAATTTTCCAGTTCATCCTATGATTATTTTACTCCACGCTCAGAATGATGTTTTCCAGGTTTTTCTCAATCATTTGGCTGTAAAAGCTTCTGAATTCTGGATATTTTTCCGGCTGAATTTTGCGATTCAGGTGGTTGTTCATCCAGGTAATTTTCACGCCTTTATCGGTTTCATTTGCCAGTAAAATAAAGGATGAATTTTCCCATGTGCTGTTTTGGTTTTCGGGCAGATATTCTATCGACATATTTTCGGGGATTTCAAAATGTATCCGTGTGATATTATTCAATGTATTGTCAAAAAACACCGGATAGAGCCTTTCTTCTGCCTGAAACTCATTTTCTTCGCGGGTTTCCAAAAACAGCGCTGGTAGGATCATCTCATCCCCTATTCTCAATGCATATGATGGGATGTGAATATCTGCGCTAATGACCACCGGTTTATCGTCTTTGTAATCGTAAATTATTTTCCTATTGGATAATTGGGCATCAGTACCTCTGATAAGTGAGTTCCAGAAGGTATTTTCATCCTGGAGTGCGAATTGCTGTATTAAATTGTACTTCCCAAAATCATTGACTCTGATTTCAATGCTTCCTGTTATATCTCCATCTTCGTTTATTTCCAGTTGGTAAACCTGCTGCCGGTTGATTTGAGTTTTCATTTCCAGATTCACCCAGCTATTTAAGTCGGGATCCAGGGCACGCCCCTTTCTGTTGATTGCTCTTTGGGGTAAATAGCCGGGAATGGGTTTGGGTACTGTTGCATCAAGGAGAATAAAGTTGTCATTGGGAAGTCTGGCGAGTGCAACCAGGTAATTCCACTGAATGAGCGTAGGTCTTTCACTGTGAAGAAAGCCGTTGTCCACGGTACTCACTGCAACCGGATAAGCATCAATGCCCATACTTCTCAGCTTGGCGACCAACATGAGATTGATTTCTGCAGAGTTGCCAATACCGTTTTCTAATACTTCCATCGGAGAGTCGTCAGCCATGAAAGATGCATCGTTGTTCCAACGGATATTATCCTTGATGGTTTCCAGTGCATACCAGATGATTTCTTCCTCATCTTTGAGGTTTTTTTCCGGCAAAAGCTCATTAATTGCGTGGTAACTATCCTTCAGATACCGGCCAAAATACGGATGGTCCTCCAGGAATTCTACAATGTTCTCCCAGGTGGTGGTAAAATGAATGGGGTCCAACTCAGGCTAATCCTCAAATGCCAATTCAAAAAACATGGTGGACAAATAGTTCTGAATATTGTCGGTATGAGATTCCTGCTTCAGGCCGGGTACATCAAAAGCTACCCAGCGGTACTGGGTGCTTCTGGCAGATACATTCATCATTTGTCCATCAACCTGTCCATAAGGAGTGCGATCTCTCCTTCTGACCTGCCAGGAATCACTGGTTGACTCTTGTTCAAAATAATATCTAAATCAATAAATCCCCTCAAGCTGGCATAATACACAAAAAAGGAGGGCAGATTAATTTGGTACTCACTGTGAATAACCGGGATTTCATGTTGAAATTGCCAGGACCGGAGTTGAAAAAGGAAGTCAGAAACAAGTTCATAGCGCACCTCTATTACACTTCCCACCCTCACTTCAGGAAAAGCAAAAGTCAGTTCGTGCCAGTTATTGCCCCTGTCATTGGTAAAACCCTCCCTTTGTCTTATTCTCGTTCTGTTGACCTCATCTCCGTCGAGATTAAAAACATTGGCTCGAAACCGGCGAATATTTTCAAACACTCCGCGAGAATTGTAATAGGGTATGGAAAAGTTGCCATAATCCAGTCCGGCTTCATTCAAAATAATAATTCGATACTGACGCCTGATCACAAACTGAAACCCTCTGTTGTTGTCATAATCGAATCTGCATTCACCAATATTTCCGATAATCACAGCCGGCTCACCGGGATATTTGTCACGGAAATACTCAAGGTCCATATCCGAGGAACTTATTTCCCCAAATTCAAAAGGGGGTTCGGCATTCAATGGACTGGTCAGCAGGAACGTTGAGGCAATCAGCAGCAAAAGTAAAGTCTTCATTGGCTTTTGGTTTGGTTATCACAATAAATTTTTCATCCTGCGTACTTCTTAAAGCACTAAAGACCAAAGGTTTAAATAGTGCATTCTATAAACACAGCATAAGCAATTGTAAGCGGGAGAATTAGAGAACTACTAAAAAACCACTGGCACAAATTCTTCCACTATTGTAAAGATATAAACTCTCAGGCGAAAATTGGTCAAATTTCTAAAAGTATTTGTTAAATCCTATGGGCCTTTAACGCTTTCCAGGAATGATCGTCTTTGAGGGGTATGAGACCAGCGAGAGGTTGGGGAGGGCCTGAATTCCAAATCGAATTCGCTGACATCCCAATTTCCAGGTTTGTTGATAATGAATCGCGAAATGCTTTAATAGATCGCTTTGTTTTAGATGATGTGGAAGTGGTATTGCGTTTGCCAGGTTAAATCTTGATTTAAACTATCGACCGTTTGGAGTGATTCCGAATAATGGACGTCAAATTTTTGGGTTGGGGAGCGAATTTATTTTTCAATTTATATATTTCGAGGGCGTTTGATTTGGCCAAGGGGACGCATGTAGGGACGCAAGATTTTGCGTCCCTACATGCGTCCTGCCCCCTCAATAATAAAACCCAATCATATATATTTTATCCGTCCCAAACAGGCTGCTGTAGTCCACATGGATGACCAGGCTGTTTGTCTCACTTCTCCATTCAAAATTTTTTTCCATGGATGCCATAAAACTGCCGACCTTTTTTACAGCGGATAATTTGGTAACCTCGCCGGCTTCATCTTTTGTAACGACAAAATTCCGAACGGACAGACGGTCCTCCCTGGCCTGGAAATTCCATTGCAAAAGCCCGTCATCTAAGATTTTCTCCTCGCAGGAGTACCGGCCTATTAAATTGGGCAAATCGATGTTGTATTCGTCCAGGTCTTCAAAATAGCGGATCAGTTCCTCCGCGCTCAGCTCTACCGTGTCGGCAGTTTCGCTCTCTCCTGTGGCAATTACTTTCATGGCCACTACATCCCCGGCTTTAATCCGGGCTGTCTCATCCTCCACCCAGGCCGCCAAATCAAAATGCTCCTCGCAGGGTTCAAAGTCCTCTC
>SL_3KL_010_SEDDRAFT_10004839_pt1 | contig 12137 bp, 8 predicted proteins | sample SodLakKL_010_SED_2_FD_10381 | JGI IMG/M metagenome (IMG submission 10381)
CCCTGGCTGACGTTCTTCCGGGTCATCTGGACGAGCCCGAGCTTGGACACCTCCGAGACCCGCGTCTTGGTGCGGTCACGCAGCAGCTCCCGCTTGAGGCGTCGCACGACCTGGTCCTGGTTCGCCTTGAGCAGCATGTCGATGAAGTCGATGATGATGATGCCGCCCATGTCCCGCAGACGGAGCTGTCGCACGATCTCATCGGCGGCCTCGAGGTTGGTCCGCAGGACGATCTCCTCGAGGTTGGTGTCCTTGCCCCCGGTGAACCGACCGGTGTTGACGTCGATGACCTTCATGGCCTCGGTGGACTCGATGATGAGGTACCCGCCCGAGGGCAGCCAGACCTTGCGCCCCATGGCCTTGCGCAGCTGCTCACCGACGTCGTAGGCCTCGAACAGCGGCGGAAGCTGCTCGCGCCGCGCCGCGGCGGCGCTGAGGTCCACGCTGCCGACGAGGGGGTCCACCTCGGCAGGGGTGGCGGCTGCGGCGTCGTCCTGTGATCCCTCGGCATCGCCCGCAGTCTCGGCGGACGCAGGCTCGGCGGACGTGGCCTCGGCGGACGCAGGCTCGGCGGGCGCAGGCTCGGCGGACGTGGCCTCGGCCGGGGCGGCGTCCTGGTCGGCGCCGGTCGCCTCCTCGCCGCCGGTCTGCGCCACCGGGGCATCTGCGCCGTCGCCGTCGGCGTCGGCGTCGGCAGCCTCGGCAGCATCGGCGGGCGCGAGGTCAGGTGAGCTGCCGTCCGGCTCCGGCTCGGGGAGGTCCAGGGCCGGGGCACCGGCCGCGCGGGCTCGGGCGTCCGCGGTCGGTGCGCCGTACAGCTCCACCTTGTCCAGCAGCTCGGGCGCCACCTCGTCGAGGTAGCCGCGGACCTGCCGGTACAGGTCCTCGTCGTCGACGATCGCCCGCTCGAACTCCGGCCCGAAGTTGTCCCGGATCACCTTCACGACCAGCGGCGGCTCCTCGTACACCGCGCTCAGCGCCTTGGCGGCGGCCGCGGCCTGCTCCACCCGTGCCCATCTGGCGAGCAGTCGCTCGATGTCCGCGGTGATCTGCTCCTCGCTGACCCCCTCTGCGGCGGTCCGGACGATGATGCCGTGCTCGGCCGGCTTGATGCGCTTCACGATCCGGCGCAGGCGGTCGCGTTCCTTGTCGGTCAGCTTGCGCGAGATCCCGAACAGGTCCGAGTTGGGGGCGAGCACCATGTAGCGACCGGCGAGCGACAGATGCATCGTCAGCCTGGGTCCCTTGGATCCCATGGGGTCCTTGGTGACCTGGACCAGCACCTTCTGGCCCGGCTTGAGGGCGTTCTCGATCCGCTGCGCGTCACCCTCCTCGAGGTCGAGTTCGTCGTAGAGGACCTCGCCGGCGTACAGCACGCCGTTGCGGCCCTTGCCGATGTCGAGGAACGCCGCCTCCATCCCGGGCAGCACGTTCTGCACCCGCGCCATGTAGATGTTGCCGACGAAGGTCACGTCCTCGGCCCGGGTCACGTAGTGCTCGACCACGGTGCGGTCCTCGAGCACCGCGATCTGGGTGCGGTCCTCCCGGGAGGTCACGAGCATCGTGCGGGGCGGGCCCTCGAGGATCGCGCGCCGGACCTCCTCGGCCACGCCACCGCTGCGCTGGTTCGCGCGCCGCCCCCCGTTGCCGCCACCCGAGGACCGGCGGCCACCACGCTTGGCGGCCATGCGGGTCCCGCCCTTGGCGATGGCGTCCTCGACGGCCCGGTCCTGCTCCGCCGCGGGACCGCCGTCGCCACCGCTGTCACCACCCTCTCCACCGTCGCCACCGGAGCCACCGTCCCCACCGCCGGAGCCGTTCCGGCTGCGGCCGCGGCGGCTGGCACCCCCACCGGAGCGGCTCCGCGACCCGGACCTCGACGAACTGCGCTGCGAGCCCCCGCGCTCACCCCGCGCCTGGCGACCGCCACCTGCACTCGCGTCATCGCCCTCGTCACCGGTGTCGGCATCGGCGGCCTGGCCACCAGCCTCGGCGGGCGCCGCGGCGTCGGCCACCTCAGCGGCCCGGGCCCCCTTCGTCCCACCGCTACGGGCCTCGCCCGCGCCCGACGCGTCGTCGGACGTCGCGGCAGCCGAGGCGTCGCTGTCCGACGCGGTGGTGTCGGAGGAGTCGGTCGTGGCCGCGTCCTGGGCAGCGGTCCGTCCCTGTCCGCCGCCACGGCGCCCCCGGCCACGTCGACCCCGGCGACGTCGGCGTCGAGCGCCCGAACCCCCGTCGCCACCGTCACCGTCGCCACCGTCGGCGTCGCCACCGTCGGTGGACGCACTGCGGCCGCCACCGTCATCGTTGGTCGGCGCGGGGTCGGCCTCGTCGGCCGTGGCCGTGCGGGCAGCACGGCTGGAGCTGGCGCTGGTGTCGGGGGCCTCCTCGGGGTCGCTGTCGTGCTGGGGTGTGGCGTCGTGGTCGGTCACGGGAGGGCTCGCTTGGGGTGTCAGGCGGCCTCTGCGTCGACGTCGGGGACCAGGGGTTCGACCTCGCCGCCGAGGGCATCACGCACGCCCTCGGGCTCATGCGCACCCTGCACGCAGCGGAGCACCGCGTGGGGTTCGGCCACGTCGCCTCGACTCAGCGCGGCGTGGAGGTCGGTCGGTCTCACGGTGGGCCCGTCGTTGCGGAGCACCGCACGGAGGACGGTGTGCGCGTCCCGGGCGTGCGATCCCGGGCGCGTGGTCGCGGCCAGCGCGAGCACCGCCGGACGCACGTCGATCGTCCGGTCACCGTCGGGACGGTGCCGGATCACCTCGGCGTGGTCGGCGGCGAGCAACTCGTCGCTGCGCGTGGACAGGAGCGCACCCAGCTCGGTCTGATCGACCGGGGGCCAGGCCAGCTCCCAGAGGGTGGCCCGCAGCATCTTCGCCAGTTTCGGCGCGCCGTCGGGCACCTCGAGGTAGGTCGTGATGTCCATCCCCGCCGGTAGCGCGGCGGAGAGTGCAGCCAGGTCCGATGCTGGTTCGATCGGGGCTGCGAAGGTCAGCTCGGCGTACTCGCCGGTGGAGCTCACGCCCACCGGCAACGCGTCGGGGAAGGACACCTTCGGGTGCGGGGTGAACCCTTCCGAGTACGCGATCGGCAGGTCGGCACGGCGCAGCGCCCGCTCCCAGACCGAGGTCAGGTCACGCGCCGAGATGAAGCGCGTGCGAGCGACCTTGGTCCAGCGGATGCGGTACCGCTGCGTCAACGTGTCCTCCTGCTGGGTCGGCGTGATCGCCGGGCGTGGCGTCAGGGCCCGCTGGCGTACCGCTCGGGGGTGATGGGCAACTCGTCGCTGCCCCCCAACCTCGACGGCACGACGGGCAGGCTGAAGCCTCCGGTGTAGCCGGTGTCGTGCTCGATGCTCAAACCGGGGCAGACACCGCAGTCGTAGCACGCCGACCAGCGGCAGTCGTCGAGCTGCTGGTCGGCCTGGGCGTCCTGCCAGTCCTCCCACAACCAGCCGGCGTCGAGCCCTGAGTCGAGGTGGTCCCAGGGCAGCGCCTCGTGCTGGTCCCGTTCCCGATAGGAGAACCAGTCCAGGTCGACACCGGTCTCGGCCATCGCCTGACGCCACAGCTCGAGGGTCGGCATCTCGTGCCAGCCGTCGAACCGCGCCCCGAGCTGCCAGGCGCGCTCGATCGCCGGGGCCACCCGACGGTCGCCACGGGCCAGCAGGCCCTCGATCACGCCCTCCTCGGGGTCGTTGGTGCGGACCTTGATCCCGCGGTGGTCCTTGATCGCGTGACGGATCAGTGACAGCTTGCGGCGGATCTCGTCGGGGGGGTCCTGCGCCGCCCACTGGAAGGGGGTGTGGGGCTTGGGCACGAAGCCGCCCACCGACAGGGTCACCTTGTTCGCGTGACCGTGCCGTCGGGCGATCTCGTAGGTCCTGATGCCGAGCTCGGCGATCGCGAGCACGTCCTCGTCGGTCTCGGTGGGCAGTCCAACCATGAAGTAGAGCTTGATGTGCCGCCAACCCTCAGCGAACGCCACCTCGGCGGTCCGGAGCAGATCGGCCTCGGAGACCATCTTGTTGATCACCGCACGCAGGCGCTCGCTGCCCGCCTCGGGCGCGAAGGTCAGGCCCGTGCGCCGGCCGTTGCGGGCCAACTCGTTGGACAGGGTGACGTTGAAGGCGTCGACCCGGGTGGAGGGCAGCGACAGCGAGGTGGTGGTCCCCTCGTAGGCGTCGGCGAGGTCACGGGCGATCGGCCCGATGGCGGAGTGGTCCGCCGAGGACAGCGACAGCAACCCGACCTCGTTGAAGCCGGTGTCGGCGACACCCTCCTCGACCAGGCGCTGCACCGTCTCCGGGCGCCGTTCCCGCACGGGGCGGGTGATCATGCCGGCCTGGCAGAACCGGCAGCCGCGGGTGCAACCCCGGAAGATCTCCACGCTGAAGCGCTCGTGGACCGTCTCGGTCATGGGCACGATCTGCTTGCGCGGGTACTGCCACTCCTCGAGGTCCTGGATGGTGCGCTTCGGCACCAGCGCCGGGACACCGGGCTCGGTCGGGACCGTGCGCTGGAGGCGGCCGTCGTCGCGGTAGCGCGGGGCGTAGAAGGCGGGGACGTACACCCCCTCCACGGCTGCGAGCCGGCGCAGCAGCTCGTGCCGTGCCTCGGCGTCGTCGCACCCCTCCAGCGGGCCAGCGGGCTCGCGCTCCCGCTTGAAGGCACGGACCACCTCGTCGATCTCGAGGGTGACCTGCTCACCGTCGCCCATGACCGCGGCGTCGATGAAGGGGGCCAGTGGTTCGGGGTTGAAGGCCGCGTGGCCGCCCACCAGCACGATCGGATCCTCGGTGCTGCGCCCGACGCTGCGATGCGGGACCCCGCCGAGGTCCAGCAGGTTGAGCAGGTTGGTGTGTCCGAGCTCGTGGGGCAGGGTCACCCCGAACACGTCGAAGGCCCACAGTGGGCGGTGGGTCTCCAGCGAGAAGGTGGGGATGGCGTGCTCGCGCTGGAGCTCCTCGAGGTCGACCCAGGGGGCGTAGGCCCGCTCAGCCAGCGCGGTGGGTCGCTCGTTCAGCAGCTCGTAGAGGATCTGGATGCCCTGGTTGGGCTGACCGACCTCGTAGGTGTCGGGGTAGCACAGCAGCCAGCGGGTCTCGGCGGCCTCCCAGGCCGTCACGTGCTGGTTGTGCTCGCCACCGACGTACTGCACGGGTTTGCGGACCTTCGGCAGCAGCGGCTCCAGGACCGACCAGCACGACGGTGCCGGCAGGGCCTCGCGTCCTGGGCGCCGGTAGGGGGCGCGCGCACCCCGGGCAGGGATGGTCGACGCAAGGCTCACGGGTGCGGTCCCGAGCAACGGTTCCTCCTGTGGTCACCACCCGGAGTGCGAGGTGGCGGGCGTGTGGCGGACCGGGGTGACCGCACGAGCGCGACGCGGCGGACACCTCACGCCGGGCGTCGGGATGGTAGCAGTCGCCATACGGCCGGATCCGGGAGGTCATCGGGGGTGCGGGGCGCCCCCGAGCGCTCGTGCTGACGTGGGCACCCCGCGCCGTCGGGTCGACGACCACAGCCTGCTCATGACAGCAGCAGCACTCCGAGCAGGGCCGTGTACAGGTGGGCCCAGAACGGCGGATTGAAGGGTCCTCCCCGCCGGGTCGCCAGGAAGCCGCCGACGAAGCCCAGCCCACCCACGATCCCGACCCAGCCCGCCCAGCGTGGCAGTGCGCCGTCCACGAGCACGGCGGTCCCGAGGATCGCGAAGGCGACGTAGGCCGAGACCATGTGCACCGAGTACAGGGACCCGGCCCAGCTGTCGAGCGCGACGAAGCCCTCCGGCAGTTCGCCACGCTCCACGGCCTGCTCGGCGGCCCATGGCACCACCGTCAGCCGGAACGCCAGCGACGCGACCCAGCACACCGCCCCGAGTCCGTAGACGACGCCGGCCATCAGGCTCAGGACGGCCGCGACGCCGTCACCGACCACCGCCGCCAGGGCGAGCACCCCCGCGGAGGTGAGGAACATCGCCGGAATCATCCACAGGTGGATCCACGCGCGACGGCGCCGGTCGACGTGGATGACCCGTAGCGCTTCGAGCAGCGGCTGCTCGTACACGAGCTTCCAGCCGCCGGCGCCGATCAGGAAGACAACCAGCCCGGCGACGAGGACGATGCCCACCAGTGCGTCTTCCTGCATCTGAGCCTCCTGGCTCCGGGCCGGCCTCCCGGCTCCACCGATCGACGTCGGATCAGGTCGAGCCGGATTCCACCAGGCGTCTGGCGTTCGCGACGGTCTGGTCGTTGGAGCGCTGGAGCCGGCGCCTCATCACGAGCGGCCACATCACGCGCAGCAGTGCGGCCAGCATGCCGCGGGGGCGTACCTCGAGCGTGTGGGTGAGGCGGCTACCGCCGTCGATGGGCTCGATCTCGATGGTCAGCTCGAGCTCGACCGTTCCGTCGTCGCCGAGGTGCACCTGGCGGCGATGGGGATCGAAGACCGTCACGAGCCACTCACTCTCGCTCTTGAACGGGGCGACCCCGCCGTACTCGCGGTACGTGGCGCCGTGTCGCAGCCCATCGCTGGGAACGTCGAGCATGCGATCGGTCGCCACGACCCACTCCGGATAGCGGCGAGGATCGGACTCCAGGTCCCACACCCGCTCCTCGGGGGCGGCGATCTCGATGGAGCTGGAAACGGTCGGCATCGGGAACCTCCAGGTCGTCGCAGCTGACGGAACACACAGCCAGCCCCGGTCGGGCGCCCGGCCGCACGGCTCCGGGCTCGGGCCGCGGCGATCTGGCGCCGTCGGGACGCGTCACCATGCCCGACGACAGGGCTGGCCAACACCGGGAGAGCCCCAAAGGGCTCTGGGGGTTCTCCACACCTGGCCGGGGGGCAGGCAGCACCCGCCAGCGCGAACAGTCACGACATCTGGGCGGCTCTGTCCGTCGAGAGCGACGTCGTCCCGACGCGATCACACGGGCTCGGGCGGCTCAGAAGCGCCGCATGTGGATGTTCAGCAGCAGGCCGATCATCGCGAACCACACGATCAGCGAGGTACCCCCGTAGCTGATGAAGGGCAGGGGTAGTCCGGTCACCGGCATGATGCCGATGGTCATGCCGACGTTGACGAACACCTGCAGGGTGAGGATGGCGACGATCCCACCGGCGACCAGCATGCCGAAGCTGTCCTTGGCCAGGATGGCGATCCTCAACCCCCGCCACACCAGCACGAGCAGCAGCCCCAGCACGACGCTGGAGCCGAGGAAGCCGAACTCCTCGGCGATGACGGTGAAGATGAAGTCGGTGTGGTTCTCGGGCACGTAGGACAGCGAGGTCTGCGTCCCCTCGAACAACCCCTTGCCGGCGAACTGACCGGAGCCGACGGCGATCAGCGACTGTCGGGTCTGGAAGGCGGCGGTCTGGGCGGCCGAGGCGTCCCCGGCGTTCAGGAAGGCCGTCAGCCGCGAGACCTGGTACGCCTGGATCACCTCCGTCTGCAGCGCGGCGATGACGGCCACCGCCCCGGCGATCGCCAGCCCGGCGAGGTAGCGCGCCTGCACCCCGCCGAGCAGGAACAGCACCGCGGTGGTCCAGACGAACACGATCGAGGTGCCGAAGTCCGGCTGGAGGAACACCAGGGCCGTCGGGATCAGGGTGACGATCAGCGCGCCGAGCACCACGCCGGGCCCGGGCCGCCGGTCGGCCTCGTGCAGGATCGCCGCCACGGTGATCAGCACCGCGAGCTTGGCGAGCTCGGAGGGCTGGAGCTGGAACCCGCCGAGCACGATCCAGCGCTGTGCGCCACCGAAGGCGGTCCCGGCCGGGGAGAGCACGACCCCGAGCAGGAGCACGGAGACGAGGTACACCGCTGGGGCGTAGATGCGGACGTGGCGGTAGTCGACCACGGCCACGACCACCATGACCACGACGCCGATCCCCAGCGCCAGCAGCTGCCGTGACACGTACAGGCTGGGGGGCAGGCTCTGGGAGGTCAACGCGACGAGCTTGGCGCTGTAGATCGCGACGAGGCCGATGACCGTGAGCGCGAGCGCCGTGAGCACCAGCACGGGATCGAGGTGCCGGACGGGCTCGTACGCCTCCATCCAGCGTGACTGCACATGCTCACGGGCACGCCGCTGGTCCGGGTCCTGTCGGTAGCCGACGTCCATCGCTCACCTCCTCCTGTCTGCTGGGTACCGCCTGGGGCTGCTGGCCGGATGGCGGGCGGAACCCGCTCGCCGGTCGGGTCAGTCGAGGATCTCCTCCCCCGCCTCGAACTCCGCGTCCTCCGCCAGGACGATGCCGAAGTAGTGGGCCATGATGTTGCGGACGATCGGCGCCGCGGTCTGGGACCCACCGCCGCCCTGCTCGACGTTGACCACGACCACGATCTCCGGGTCGTCGATGGGGGCGTAACCGGCGAACCAGGCGTAGGGCACCTTGGGTCGCAGCTCGGCGGTACCGGTCTTGCCGGCCACGGGGATCTCGTCGAGCGGGAAGCCCCGGAAGGCGGAGCTCCCGGTCCCGCGGTCGGTCATCACCACCCGCTCCAGGCCCTCCTGCATCACCTGCAGGGTCTGGTCGCTGACCCCGAGCTCACCGACCACCTCCGGTTCGATCTCGCGCAGCACGGTCCCGTCGGGCGCGACGATCCGGGCGCCGAGGTGGGGACGGAGCAGCACCCCGTCGTTGGCGATGGCCTGGTAGGAGGCGGCGACCTGGAGCGGGGTGGACAGCACGTCGCCCTGGCCGATGGAGCTGTTCACCGCGTCACCGCCGCGCCACGCGGCGCCGAACTGGCACAGGTCGCTGTAGAGCTCGCTGGCGTAGGACCCCGGGGAGGCCAGGTCCGCCTGCCGGCAGTAGTTGTCGCGGTTGGCGACCCAGTAGTCGAAGCGCCACTGGCGACCCGGGACACGCCCCGACGCCTCGCCGGGGAGATCGATGCCGGTGGTGACCCCGAAGCCGAACCGCTCGGCGACCCGGATCAGCACCTCGTCGGGCTCGTCGGCGTTCTCCTCGCGCAACCACTGGTCGAACGCGAGCTCGTAGAAGTAGGTGTCACAGGAGCGGGTGAGCGCGTCGGAGAGGTCCATCATCCCCTCGTTCACGCCGCGGTTCCAGTTCCGGAAGGTGTTGCCACCCAGCTCGAAGGCCGGGGCGCACTCCACGGTGCTGCGGGGGGTGACCACGCCCGCCTCGACCCAGGCCGCCCCCGAAGCGGTCTTGAACACCGACCCCGGCGGGTACAACCCGCTGATCGCCCGGTTCACCAGAGGACGCTCGTTCTCCGGGTCCGCCAGCAGGTCGAAGTACTCCTGTGTGACCCCACCGACGAACTCCCGGGGGTCGTAGGTCGGGTAGGAGGTCATGGCGAGGATGGCGCCGGTCCGGGCGTCCAGCACGATCGCGGAGCCGGCGGTGGAGGGCAGCAGCTGGCCGTCGTCACGGCGGATCTCACGGCTGGCGAGGATGCCGTCCTCCAACAGCTGCTCCGTCGCCAGCTGCAGGTCGAGGTCGAGGCTGGTGACCAGGTCGGCGCCCTGGACCGGCTCCCGGTCGCTCTGGACGTCGAGCACGTCACCGCGGGCGTTGACCACGAGCCGCCGCTGCCCCGTGACCCCTCGGAGGTCGGCCTCGTAGCTCTGCTCCAAGCCGGACCGCCCGACCAGGTCCCCGGCCCGGTAATCGGCGAACTCCGGACGCAGCAGTTCCTGTTGGGAGATCTCCCCGATGTAGCCGATCAGGTGCGCCGCCAGGGTGCCGTGGGGGTACTCACGCACCGGCAGCGTCTCCGACACGACCGCCGGGAACAACTCGCGCCGTTCCTGCACCGCGAAGGCGACCTCAGGGGTGACGTCGACGGCGATCGGGACCGGCCGGAAGGGGCTGCGGCGCTGACTGGCCAGCCGCTCGAGGACCTCGTCGACCTCGAGCTCCAGCAGGACGGCGAGCCGCTCGATGACACGCTCGGCCTCCTCGTCCACCGGGGCGCCGGCGGCGTCCAGCAGGGCCTGACGGTCCGCGGAGATCGCCAGCGCGGGGCGGTTGCGGACCAGCGCCTCGCCGTCGGAGGTGAGGATCTCCCCTCTCGGCGCCTCGGTGATCACGGTGCGCAGCCGGTTGCTGTCGGCCAACTCCACGTACCGGTCGCCCGCCATCACCTGCAGGAACCACAGGCGGGCGAACAAGGCGACGAACAGGGTGATGACCATCACGGCGAGGAAGGTCAGCCGTAGCACGGAGGAGGAGGACTCCGAAGGGGGGATCGCCATGGTGTGGTGGGGCCCTTGGGATCGAGCCGGCTGAGCCAGGAGGGAAGGTGGGGCGCCGACGCGCCGACCGGGTGCCAGACGGGCGTCCGCTCCGGGACCGGCGCCGCCCATCCGGGCAGTCACGTCCCCCGGAACGTGCGCCACGACGGTACCAGTCAGCTGCGGTTCGCCGACCGGATCACTCGGTCCCCGCACCCCGCAGCGGGAACGCCTCGCTGATGCGGCGCACCAGGGCACCGGCCGCGGGCGCGAGCAAGGTGTTGTACAGGCCGACCGCGATCGCACCCTGCAGGACCAGCGACGCCCCGACACGCTCGTCGGCCAGTAACGAGGCCAGGACCCCGTAAGCGGCCGTGCCCAGGACCGAGCCAGCCGCCGCCAGCACGAGGGGCGCGGTCAGCGAGGTCGGCGCGAAGTACGGACGGGACCATCCGACCAGCGCTCCGGCGACGCCGTAGACGAAGACCCCGAGCCCGACGGGCGAGGAGGCCACCAGCAGGTCGGTCATCAGCCCCGCCACGGCGCCGACCCGTACCCCCGCCAGTTCACCGTCGCGGGTCGCGATCACCACGGTGAGCAGCAACAGCAGGTCGGGCCGGAAGCCGAACAGGGTCAGCGCCGGGAACAGCGCGGTCTGGAGAACGACCGCAGCCACCAGCAGCAGGCCGACCACGATCCCGCGGACGATCACGGCCCCGTGACCACAACACCGCGCAGGGGGGCCGACGCCTGCGCGTCGTCGTCCTCGTCGCTCCCGGACCCGGATCCGTCGTCCTGCTCGTCCCCGGCCTCATCGGCCTCCTCCTCACCCTCCTCGTCCCCGTCGGTGGGTCCCGGGTCGAGCAGGGGGGGAACTGGCGGCCGGCGGAACTCGAACCCCTCGGTGCCTTCGAACGGTGGGATGTCGTCGACACCGGTGGTGAACACCACCACCACGTGGTGGAGCCGGGTGAAGTCCACGTAGGGGTTGACCTGCACCTCACGGGCCAGCGGGGAGGTCCCCTCGGTCACCTGCGAGACGGTGCCGATCGGGATACCGGCCGGGAACACCCCGCCCTGGTAGCTCGCGGTCACGATCGCGTCGCCGACGTCCACGACGGCCGCGGGGTCGAGGAGCCGGAGCGCCATGGGGTCGCCACCGCGCCCGTCGATCATCCCCACCTCACCGGTGAGCGCGGTGCGCGCCGCGGCGGAGAAGCTCGGATCGATCGCCAGCAGGACCCGGGAGGCGTTGGGGGTGACCTGGATGATCCGTCCCACCAACCCGTCGCCGTCGATGACCGGCATGCCACGTTCGACGCCATCAGCGGCCCCGACGTCGATCGTGATCGTCCACTCGAAGTTCGACGGTGCCAGCGCCACGACCCGGGCGGTGACGGTGGGCAGCTCGGTCCGATCGGCGATCGCCAGCAGGTCCCGCAGCTCGGCGTTCTCCCGCTCGAGGTCGTCGAGCACCCGCCGTCGCTCCTCGAGCACCTCGACGCGCGCGCGGAGCTCCCGGTTCTCGGAGCGCACCGCGAACAGATCACCGACCGCCCCGGCCGCGTCACCGAAGGGCCTGATCAGGACCCCGACCCCGTCCTGGATCGGGCGCAGCACCGAGGTCGCCACCCCTCGGAGGCGATCGAGACCGCTGTCGTCCCCGCTACGGAAGTCGACCGTGACCAGCGCGATCGCGACCGCGACGAGGAGCGCGAGCAGCAGGCGCACCCGACGTCGCTGGAACACCGCTCCTCCACCTCGGCCCGCAGCTCACCGGCCGTCAGTCCGCCCGAGGTGGGCGGCGCTCGCGGTCAGTGGCGTGAGGACGACACCAGGACCTTCTTCAGGGCCTCGAACTCCTCGAGGCACTTCCCCGACCCGATGGCGACGGAGGACAGGGGGTTCTCCGTGGTGTGGATCGGCATCC
>SL_3KL_010_SEDDRAFT_10004840_pt1 | contig 12134 bp, 10 predicted proteins | sample SodLakKL_010_SED_2_FD_10381 | JGI IMG/M metagenome (IMG submission 10381)
CCAGCCGTAGATCGACTGGTCGTCGTCACCGACGACGAACATGCGGCCCTGATCGCCCGAGAGCAGTCGCACCAGCGCGTACTGCAGGCGATTGGTGTCCTGGAACTCGTCGATCAGGGTGTGGCCGAAGCGTTCCTGGTACTGGCGTCGACGGGCCGGGTTGTCGCGCAGCAGTTCGACGGTTCTGAGCAGCAACTCGGCGAAATCGACCAGCCCGGAGCGTTCACAGTAGTCCTGATAATAACGATAGATGGCCACCTGCTGTGCGGCATGCGGGTTGTCGAGATGCTCGATGTTCTCCGGCCGCCGGCCCTCGTCCTTGTGGTGATTGATCAGGCCCTGCATGGCGCGGGCCGGAAACTGACCCTCGTCGAGTTCCATGTCACGAATGACGCGTCGGATCAGACGGTACTGGTCGTCGGAATCGAGTATCTGGAAGGTGTCCGGCAGGCCGACCTCGTCGGCATGCATACGTAGCATGCGGTGGCAGATGCCGTGAAAGGTGCCGATCCACAAGCCCTCGGGCCGAATGCCAAGTAGTTCGCCCACGCGGGCACGCATTTCGCCGGCGGCCTTGTTGGTGAAGGTTACCGCCAAAAGCCCCATCGGGCTGACGTGGTGTACCTGGATCAGCCAGGCGATGCGATGGACCAGCACCCGGGTCTTGCCCGAGCCGGCGCCGGCCAGTACCAGCAGGTGTCCTTCGCCGGCGCTGACTGCCTCGCGCTGGGCATCGTTGAGTTCATCGAGCAGGTGGCTGACATCCATGACCGGCTCTATTGATGCCTGATCGCCCGGTAACCGATATCCGTGCGGTAGAACGCATCTTCGAAGCCGATGTGAGCCAGCCACTGGTAGGCGCGTGCCTGGGCAGCGGTCACGGTGTCGCCTAGAGCGGTCACGCACAGGACGCGGCCGCCGCTGGTCACCACCTGGCCGTCGTTTGCCAATGTGGTGCCGGCGTGAAAAACCTTGACATCCTCGGGCAGGTCGGCATCCAGGCCGTGAATCGGACGCCCCTTCTCGTAGCCTTCCGGATAGCCGCCGGCGGCCATGACTACGCCCAGCGCGTAGCGTTCGTCCCAGTCCAGTTCGACTTCATCGAGTGTCCCGTTCAGGGCGTGACTGACAACTTCAACCAGATCGGATTTCAGCCGCATCAGCACCGGCTGCGCTTCCGGGTCGCCGAATCGCACGTTGAACTCAAGCACTTTCGGCCCGTCGGTCGTCAGCATGACCCCGGCGTATAGAAAACCGTTGAACGGGCAGTCATCGGCAACCAGGCCGGCGAGTGTGGGGCGGATAACCCGTTCCATGATGCGCTGGTGCACTGCGTCGTCGACCACGGGGGCCGGCGAATAGGCACCCATGCCGCCTGTGTTGGGGCCTTGGTCGCCGTTGTCGCGGCGCTTGTGATCCTGGCTGGAGGCCAGCGGCAGCACCGTCTCGCCGTCGGCGATGACGATGAAGCTGGCTTCCTCGCCGACCAGGAATTCCTCGATCACCACACGGCTGCCGGCCTGGCCGAAGGCATTGCCCGACAGCATGTCGTTGAGGGTGGTGTCGACCGTTTCCATGTCCTCGGCGATGATTACTCCCTTGCCAGCGGCCAGACCGTCGGCCTTGAGCACCACCGGCAAGCCGAGACGTTCGACGAACGCCTTCCCTTCCTCGACATCCTCGACCACCTTGTATCCAGCCGTGGGGATGTCGTGTCGGGCCATGAATTCCTTGGCGAAGGCCTTGGACGATTCCAGTCGGGCGGCGTCGGCGCGCGGACCGAAGCAGGGCAGCCCGGCATCGGCAAAGCGGTTGACGATGCCGGCAGCCAGCGGCGCTTCCGGGCCGACGATGGTCAGGTCGATGCTTTCAGCTTTCGCCAGTTCAAGCAGCCCGCCGATGTCTTCGGCGCGGACATCGACATTTTTGATCCCGTCCTCACGCGCCGTGCCGGCATTGCCGGGGGCGACCAGCACCTGCTTGACGCCCTTTGATCGGGCAGCTTTCCAGGCCAGCGCATGCTCGCGGCCACCGCCGCCGACGATGAGGATTTTCATGATTTTTTAATCGAGGTTGGAACTGGATGCATTGTAACGCGGGCACTGGCTACTTGGAGCCTGAGCTCAGGCGAGCAAAACGAAAAACGTAAAACGTGAAAAGGGCGAGACCGTCGAGGAGAATCGGCCGCAGTGGACAACGGCCAGGGCTCCTGACATTGGCCGGGGCCGGTGATCGAAGATCCTGCGCCGGCCCCCGTTTTACGATTTCCGTTTCCCGTTTTTAGTGCCGAAAATGCCGCCGCCCGGTCAACACCATCGCGATGTCATGGGCATTGCACGCGTCGATCACTTCCTGATCGCGCATCGAGCCGCCGGGCTGGATGACGGCGCGGATGCCGCGTTCGGCTGCGGTTTCGATGCTGTCGGCGAACGGGAAGAACGCATCGGAGGCCATCACTGCGCCTTCCAGCGACAGTCCGGCGTCCTCGGCCTTGAGTGCGGCGAAGCGGGCCGAGTCGATGCGACTCATCTGGCCGGCGCCCACACCGATGGTGGCGCGGCCTTTCGCATAGACGATGGCATTGGAGCGTACCAGGCCGACCGCGGCCCAGGCGAAACGCAGGTCGGCCATCTCCTGGTCGCTGGGTGCGCGTTCGGTGACCACCTTGAGTGCGGTTTCGTCCAACTGAAGGTCGTCGGCCTGCTGGACCAGCCAGCCGCCGTCGATGGCGCGCAGTTCCATCGCGGCCGGAGAGCTGTCGGCCGGGGTCAGGATGCGCACGTTGGGTTTGGCGGCAAAGACCTCGCGGGCCTCAGCGGTCAGGGCCGGTGCGATCAGCACCTCCATGAAGCGCTCCAGCATGGCCCGGGCCAGTTGGCCGTCGACTTCGCGGTTGACTGCGATGATGCCGCCGAAGGCCGAGGTCGGATCGCAGGCCAATGCACGGGCAAAGGCCTCGCCGACCGAATCGCCCTGGGCCGCGCCGCAGGGGTTGGTGTGCTTGATGATCACACAGGCCGGTGTGTGGTCACCGAATGCATGCACGCCGCGCCAGGCGGCATCGGCATCAAGCAGGTTGTTGTATGACAGCGGCTTTCCCTGCAGCGGCTGACAGCCGGCCAGACCGGATGCTGCAACACCGCGTTCACGATAAAGGCCGGCGGCCTGGTGCGGATTCTCGCCGTAGCGCAATGTGCGCTCGCGATCCAGCGCCAGGTTGAACACCGGTGGCGGGGCGTCCTGGTCGGACTGTTGTGCCAGCCACTGGTTGATCTGGCCGTCGTAGGCGGCGGTGTGGGCAAAGGCCTTGATTGCCAGTTCGCGCCTGAATTCCGTATCAGGGCCTTCCGGCAGTCGATCGATCAACCCGTCGTAGTCGGCTGGGTCGCAAACGACGGTCACGTATTCGTGATTCTTGGCTGCGGCGCGAAGCATGGCCGGTCCGCCGATATCGATCTGCTCGACAGCTTCGGCCAGGCTGCAGTCCGGTCGGGCGACGGTCGCGGCGAAGGGATAGAGGTTGACCACCACCAGGTCAATGCGTTCGATGCCGTGCTCGGCCATGACCTGATCGTCTTCGCCACGGCGGCCGAGGATGCCGCCATGAATCTTTGGCTGCAGCGTCTTGACCCGGCCGCCCATGATTTCCGGAAAGCCGGTCAACGAGGAGACTTCGGTGACGTCCAGTCCGGCCTCGCCCAGCACGCGGGCGCTGCCGCCGGTCGACAACAGGCCGAAGCTGGCATCGGAAAGCGCCCGGCCGAGTTCGGCCAGACCGGTCTTGTCGGATACGCTGAGCAGTGCCCAGCGGCGGTCGGGATTGTCCATGGTTACTGTTCCAGCTGGTAGCGCTTGATGCGGCTGCGCAGGGTGGTGCGGGTGATTCCCAGAATGGCGGCAGCGCGAGACTGATTGCCCCCGGCATGCTTGAGTACGGTGGCGATCAGTGGTTTCTCGACCGCCTGCATGATCACGGCGTGCAGGTTGTCCGGATCGATGTCACCCATGTCGTCGAGATACTGCCGGACGACGTTCCGGATGAACTCATCGAGACAAGGTTCCTGTTGGCCAGGGCTTGAGGACAAGGTGGTTCCTTCGAACAGACTGCAAGATGAACGATGAATGTGGCGCTGCGCAATGGCCCATCCATGCCGCCCACGACCGTCGTTGGTCGCCCTGCCTGGATGGGTCCGGGACAGCATAAGATAGCACAGCCAGGCGCTTCTTTTCGCCGGTGGCGCGGCCCGATTTCAGTAAAAGCGCATCCGGAAACCGGAGGGTTCGGTCGCGCCGACGACGAACTCCATGACCAGGGGCACGATCGTGTCCGGCGTCATGCCGTCGTCGATGCGGCGTTCGTCGTGCAGGTACTGACTCGGTTCAAGGCGCCGCACGCCAAGTACCTGTTGACTGGCATCGTAGAAGCGCACTTCCAGGACAGGCCAGTCGATCGTGAACTGACCGGTGTTGCGCAAGTTGGCGCTCACCACCATGGCGTCGTCCAGGCTGGGATGGCGGTGCATGTCGCGCGACATGACCTGGATGACCTCGTTCGGGTTGATACGTTCGTCGATGCCGCCGCTGCTGGCCAGGTGCGCCAGTGGCGAGCCGGGGGTCTGCCACAAGACCCAGGTCTGGGCCAGTAGCAGGATCAGCAATACCGTGCTGACTGTTGGCCACAGCAGCCCCGGCGCCCGCCAGGAGTCTTCTTCGGGCAAGACGATTGCGGGCTCGTCGAATTCGGCCGTATCGGGTAATACCTCTTCCTCGACGTGGACCGGCAGTTCGGCCTGGATCAGTTCGGCGTGCTCGAGCAGCGGCGGCATGCCGCCGCCACGAATCGGCTCGGAGTTCTCTCCCGGAAATTCATCGAACAGGTGAGACAGCGTATTGAATGTCTTGCCGCAATTGCCGCAACGGACCACGCCGGAGGCTTCGGCCAACAGCCCCGCGGTCAGTTCATAACCGGCCTGGCAGCCGGGGCAGCGCGTATGCATCAGCCTGGTTCCCGTCAGCTCTCCGAACCCCGGCCCATCAGTTCGCGGAAGCGTTCCACATCGGCCTGGTAGCGGGCGCGAACGCTTTCTTCGCGCTCGTCGAGTGCAGACTGGTCGGCGCGCAGGCGCCTGAGTTCGGCACGTACTTCCTCGATCGAATCCTGCAGACTGGCCGGCACCTGGCGACCTTCGTCACTGTGTTCGGCAGCCTGGGCCATGAGCCGCTCGAAGCGATGTTCGACCTGGTCGAGTGCAACGCGGATGGAGGCGCGCTGACTGTTCAGCGCGACGAGTTCCATTTCCATGGACGAGAGGATGGAGTCTTCACTGTTGTGCGTAACCAGCAACATGCGATCGCGGGCTTCCTGGCTGCGTTGCAGTTCGGCAAGTTCGCGTTCGCGCTCACGTTGTACACGCCTTTCGGACAGTTCGTCCGGTGTGGGTGCGGGCTCGACGCGTTCGCGGACGATGCCGTCGCGGCCCAGTACCTCGTAACCGCGCTTGGTATGTTCGGGCGGCACGGAGTGCCCATAGTGAACCTCGCCGTCTTCGTCCACCCAGCGGTAGACGGTCTGGGCGTGGACGCACAGCGTGCCTGTGAGGAGGATGGCGGCCAGCAGGATGCGGAAAGTGTTCGACATGATTCGGTCAGGCCCCGTAACGCTGTTGATAATCGGCCATTGCAGTCCGGTGTTCGGCCAGGTCATCACGCTTGTCCAGCCAGGCGATCAGGTCGTCCAGCGAGGCGATGGTAATGACTTCCAGCCCGGATTCGCGCACTGCCGACACGGCCGAGCGATCGTCCTCGCCGCGCTCCTGGCGGTCCAGAGCAATGCCCACTCCCGAAGCTTGGGCATCGGCGCGTCCGATCAGTTCCAACGATTCGCGGATCGACGTGCCGGCGGAGATGACGTCGTCGACGATCAGCACTCGTCCGGCCAGTTCCGCGCCGACGATGCTGCCGCCCTCGCCATGGGTCTTGGCTTCCTTGCGATTGAAGGCGAAGGGCACGCTCCGACCGTGGTCCCGGTAAAGGCTCACGGCAATCGACGCGGCTAGCGGGATGCCCTTGTAAGCCGGTCCGAACAGCATGTCGAAATCATGTCCGGAAGCAACGATGGCCTCGGCGTAGCAGCGTGCCAGCCCATCCAGTCCGGCGCCGTCGTTGAAGGCCCCGGCATTGAAGAAGTACGGGCTTTGGCGACCTGATTTGAGAGTGAAGCTGCCAAAGCGCAGCGCCCGGTGCTCGAGAGCGAGGTCGATGAATCGTTGCGTCCAGGGTGTCATGGTCCTCATTCTAGCGGTTTTTGCTGACGATCAAGAGCAACCTGCAGCGATGGCATACACTGGCGTGAACGAGAGTACCGTGGAGTGTTTGCGCGATGGCCGGTAGCCAGGAAACCCGGGAGGCGGTATTTCAGGCGCGTGGCCTGACCAAGGTCTACCACATGGGCGAGGTCGAAATTCATGCCCTGCGCGGTGTCGACCTGTCGTTGTATGCCGGTGAGCTGGTCGTGATGCTCGGTGCCTCGGGTTCCGGCAAGTCCACCCTGCTCAACATCATGGGCGGGCTGGACGCGGCGACCGAAGGAGAGCTGGTCTATCGTGGCCAGGATCTCAGCCGCGCCTCCGATCGCGAGTTGACGCGTTTTCGGCGCGACCATGTCGGCTTCGTATTCCAGTTCTACAACATGATTCCCTCGCTGACCGCGCGCGAGAACGTGGCCATCGTCACCGAGATTGCGCGCGAACCGATGCGCCCGGAGGAGGCGCTGGAATTGGTCGGGCTGGCCGACCGCATGGACCATTTTCCCTCCCAGCTCTCCGGCGGCGAACAGCAGCGCGTGGCGATCGCGCGGGCCGTGGCCAAGCGCCCGGCGGTGCTGATGTGCGACGAGCCCACCGGCGCGCTGGATTCGAAGACCGGCGTGCGGGTGCTGCAGGTCATCGAGCACATCAACGAGGAACTGGGCACGACCACCGCGGTGATTACGCACAACGAGGTCATCGGCCAGATGGCCGACCGCGTCATCCGCCTCAAAGACGGCCGGGTCGATGAGGAGCACCGCAACGACCAGCGCGCCGATCCGGCCGATCTGAACTGGTAGAGCGGCCCATGATTCCCACCCTGCACCGCAAGCTGATCCGCGACCTGGCCGGCATGAAGGGGCAGATCGCGGCCATTGCGGTGGTCATGGCCGCCGGTGTCATGACTCTGATCCTGTCGGTGACCTCGCTCGACAGCATTCGCCTGTCGAAGGCCCAGTTCTACACCGACTACCAGTTCGCCGACCTGTTCGCCACACTCACGCGCGCGCCCGATACCCTGGCCGGCCGGCTCGGCGAGATCGAGGGCATCAACCTGGTCGAGACCCGGGTGGTCGCACCGGTGCGCCTGGAAGTGCCGGATTACGCCGACCCGGTGCGTGGCCACATCCTCTCCATTCCCGATGGCCGCCAGCCGCTGCTCAACCGACTCTACCTGGCCTCAGGCGGCCTGCCCGAGTCCGGGCGTTCCGATCAGGTGGTGGTCAGCCAGCCGTTCGCCGAGGCCCATGACCTGGATATCGGCGACGAGTTGCGCGTGATCATTCGCGGCCGTTACGAACGGCTGAAGGTCAGCGGCGTGGCGCTCTCGCCCGAGTTCGTCTACCAGGTCGCGCCCACCGACCTGCTGCCCGACTACGAACGCTACGCGGTGATGTGGATGAATCGTCGCGCGCTGGGCAATGCCTTCGGCATGGACGGCGCCTTCAACAGTGTGATTGCAAGTGTCCAGGCCGGCGCCGACCAGCGCGACGTGATCGATCGGATCGACCGTCTGCTCGCCCCCTACGGCGGCATCGGCGCGCATGACCGCGATGATTTGATGTCGCATCGCATGCTGACCGAGGAGATCGCTCAGCTCGAAGTCATGAGCATCGTCCTGCCGGGTATTTTCATGGGCGTGTCGGCCTTCCTGCTCAACGTGCTGATGGGGCGTATCGTCACCACCCAGCGCCAGCAGATCGCGGTGATCAAGGCTTTCGGCTATTCCGATGGCGACCTGGCCGTACACTACGCCCTGCTAACCGGCATGATCGTGTGCGTCGGCGTGGCGCTGGGCGTGGTGCTGGGGAGCTGGGCCGGGGATGCCCTGGCCGCACTGTATGCCGAGTACTTCCGTTTTCCAGAGACCATCACCCGCATGCAGGTGCGCGTGATTGCCCTGGCCATACTGGTCTCCGCCGCGGCCGCCGGCCTGGGGACGTTCCGGGCCGTGTATTCGGCCGTGCGCCTGCCGCCGGCCGAGGCCATGCGACCGCCCGCCCCGGCCGAGTTTCGCCAGAGCTGGTTCGATCGCTCGGCGGCCGGGCGCTGGCTGGCCCAGACCACGCGCATGATCCTGCGCAATCTCTCGCGCCATCCGCTCAAGGCCTCGCTGACCGTCGCCGGGGTGGCCCTGTCGGGTGCCTTGCTGCTGCTGGGCCATTACCAGTTTGGTGCCGTGCGCCACCTCGTTGAACTGCAGTACCGCGACGTGATGAAAATGGATGTGCACGTCACCTTCGTCGAGCCGACCTCGGTCCGGGTGTTGTCCGAGATTCGCGCTCTGCCCGGCGTGCACATGGTCGAGGGCTACCGCAATGTGCCGGTTCGCGTAGCCAACGGACACTTGTCTGAACGCACCGCCATCGCCGGCCTGCCGGCCCAGCCGCAACTGCGCGGCCTGATCGACACGGATCTGAATCCCGTCAGCTTGCCGCCGGACGGTCTGTTCCTGACCCGCTACCTGGCCGATGAACTCGGGCTGGCACTGGGAGATGCGGTCGAGCTCGAGGTGCTCGAGGGGCATCGGCGCGTGCTTGACGTGCCGCTCGCCGGCGTGATCGACGAGCCGCTGGGGCTGAGTGGCTACATGCAGGTGAGTGCGCTCAATGCACTGATGCGCGAGGGGCCGTCGGTGAGCGGGGCCTGGCTGCTGGTCGACAGTGCCCATCGCGACGAGTTGTTCGACCGGCTGTGGGAGGCCTCGCGCGTTGCCGGCATCAGTCTGATCAGCGAGGCCGAGGATGGCCTGCGCGAGTACATGGACGATACCGTGCTGGTGATGATGGCCATATTGCTCACGCTGGCCGGATCGATCACCTTCGCGCTGGTCTACAACAACGCCCGCATTGCCTTTGCCGAGCGCGCGCGTGAGCTGGCCACGCTGCGCGTGCTCGGCTTCAGTCGCGGCCAGGTCGGCTGGGTGCTGGTCGGCGAGATTGCCCTGTTGACCGTGTTGGCCATTCCGGTCGGCTGGCTGCTGGGCACGGGCTTCGCCTGGCTGCTCAGCCTGGCCTTTCAGATGGACATGATGCGTGTCCCCTTTCATATCACCCACCAGAGCTATGCCTTTGCTGCTGCCGGCGTGATCGTCGCCTCGTCGTTGTCGGTCATACTGATCGTTCGTCGGCTGGCGACGCTGGACATGGTGTCTGCGTTGAAGAGTATCGAATGACGGGTGACGGGTGACGGGTGACGGGTGAAAGGTGGACGGTGACGGAAGACGGACGAGGAAAATCATGAGACAGAAACGACGCTGGATATTGCCGGTTGTTGCCGTTGCCGCCCTGGTGCTGCTGGTGCTGGCACTCAGGCCGTCGCCGACGGCGGTTAACAGTGCCGTCGTCGTTGCCGATCGCTTCGTCGAGTCGGTTGACGAGGAAGGTCGTACCCGCTTGCGCGACATCTACACGATTTCGGCGCCGATTGCCGGTTATCTGCAGCGCGTGCAGCCCGAGCCGGGCGACGAGGTCGAGCTGGGGCAGGTGATGTTTCGCATGGAGCCACTTCCGGCACCGGCGCTGGATGCGCGCAGCCTGGAACAGGCGCGCGAGAACCTGGCCGCAGCCCGGGCGCGCCGCCAGAGTGCAAAGGCCAATCTGGAAACGGCCGAGGCCGATGCCGAATTCGCTGCCGGCGAGTACGAGCGTTACCGTGAACTGCATGAGCGCGGTCTGGTGTCCACCGCGGAAATGGAGCGGGCGCGATCGACCCGCGATCGCCAGCGCTCGGCAGCCCGAGCGGCCGAGCATGCCGTCGAAGTCGCCGGTTTCGAGGTCGAGAGTGCGCGTGCCGTGGTCGACATCGCCAGTGGACAGCGCCCGGCCGAGGATCATCCGGAACTGGAGGTTCGATCGCCGGTCGATGGCGTAGTGCTCAGTCGTCATCGCTGCTGTGAAGGCGCGATTGCCGCCGGTGAGCCGGTGCTGGACGTCGGCAGTCTGGCCGACCTCGAGGTGCAGGTTGATCTGCTGTCGATGGCGGCGGTGCGGGTGCGTCCCGGCATGCGCGTCTCAATGACCGGCTGGGGTGGCGAGGATCCCCTGGAAGGCACGGTGCGCCGGGTCGAACCGGCCGGGTTCACGCGCGTGTCGGCGCTAGGCGTGGATGAGCAGCGCGTGCCGGTAATCATCGACTTCGATCAACCCGAGCTGGCCTGGAGCCGGCTTGGCGTGGGCTACCGGGTCGAAGCCGAGTTCATCTTGTGGGAGGGCGAGGACGTGGTGCAGGTCCCGACCAGTGCGCTGTTCCGGCGCGACGGGCAGTGGCACGTGTTCGTGATCGACAACGGCCGTGCACATTTGCGCCGGATCGAGCCGGGTCGGCGCAGTGGATTGACGGTACAGGTCGTCGATGGGCTGGAGCCGGGCGAGGAAGTCATCACCCATCCCGGAAACCAGATCGGCGATGGCGCCCGGGTCAGTTCGACACGGCGTTGACCTCTGTCGTCCCCGGCACGATCGGACTGCCGCGTGCCCGGCCAGTCCTTGCCGCGCTCGCGGTAACATAAGCGGCTGTTTTCGACCGGACTGTCTGCTCAGCCATGCGAGTGATCAGCTTAAACGCCAACGGTATTCGCGCCGCCGCGCGCAAGGGTTTTTTCGACTGGCTCAAGGGTCAGAAGGCCGATTTCGTCTGCATCCAGGAGACCAAGGCCCAGCACTGGCAACTCGCCGACCGCCACTTCTTCCCCGTCGGCTACCACTGCTACTACCACGATGCCGAAAAAAAGGGCTATTCCGGCGTGGCGCTGTATACACGCCACCAGCCCGACCAGGTGACCTACGGACTGGGCTGGGATGAATTCGATTCGGAGGGCCGCTGGCTGCGGGCTGATTTCGGCGAATTGTCGGTTATTTCCCTGTACCTTCCATCGGGCACCTCGAAGGACGAGCGCCAGCAGTTCAAGTACCGCTGCATGGACCACCTCAAACCGCAACTCGAATCGCTGGCGCGCGACGGACGCGACTACATCATCTGCGGCGACTGGAACATCGCACACAAGGAAATCGACCTGAAGAACTGGAAGGCCAACCAGAAAAACTCCGGCTTTCTGCCCGAGGAGCGCGCCTGGATGGACGAGGTGTTCGGTCCGGTCGGCCTGCACGACGGGTTCCGGCTTGTCGACCCGGGACCGGACCGCTACACCTGGTGGTCCAACCGCGGACGGGCCTGGGACAACAACGTGGGATGGCGTATCGACTACCAGGTGATCAGTGACGGGTTGGCCGACCGTGTGCGCGGCGCCGACATCTACACCGACGAGCGCTTCTCCGACCACGCACCGCTGATTCTCGACTATGCAGACTGATCGTTCCGCGACCGCAGCGGCCGACGAATCGGCAAGTGAGCCGTTCTGGAAGCTGTTTGCCGATCGACGACTGATCTACATCTTCATCCTCGGTTTCGCCAGCGGCTTTCCCTGGGCGGTCATCGGCAACGCCTTCTCGGTGTGGCTGAGCGATGCCGGACTGACCCGCACCAGCATCGGTGTGCTCGGCTCGGTGACCATGATTTTCGCGCTGAACTTCACCTGGGCGCCGCTGCTCGACCGGGTGAAACTGCCCTGGCTGTGCACCCGTTTCGGTCAGCGCCGCGGCTGGATCCTGCTGGCCCAGGCCGGCGTGTTCATGGGCACGCTGGCGATGGCGGCGACCGACCCCACCGTTGGCGTGACCGCGGTGGCCCTGGTGGCCGCTTTCGTGGTGTTCGGTGCGGCCACCCAGGATGTGGGCATCGACGCCTACCGCATCGAGACCATTCCCGCTTCCGAGCCGCGCGGCATGGCGGCGGCCGCTGCGGTGACCGCCGCCGGCTGGTGGACCGGGG
>SL_3KL_010_SEDDRAFT_10004841_pt1 | contig 12133 bp, 13 predicted proteins | sample SodLakKL_010_SED_2_FD_10381 | JGI IMG/M metagenome (IMG submission 10381)
CAGTTAAAAAGTACATAAAAAAAAACGGCCATCTTTTCAGAGAGCCGTTTCGTAGTAGCGGGGGTAGGACTTGAACCTACAACCTTCGGGTTATGAGCCCGACGAGCTACCAATTGCTCCACCCCGCGATGTTTGTAGACTCATAATATAATACATAGCTCACCAAAAGTCAAATAATTTCATAAATAGCCTTACAAATCTCAGCAGATGTCCCTCAATAGAGAAAATACCCGACGATGAAGAATTGTCCCGGTTGGGATATCGTTATCTTGTAGTCGAGAACTATCTTATATTTTATACAGTAGTAACCAGGACCATCGTCGTGCATCGGATCATTCACGGGGCCAGAGACTATAAATGTTTTATATTGATTCCCGAAGCGCATGCCGTATAACGGTGTTTACACTACATGAGTAATCCCATCTCTGAGTATGAGTTTTCTAAAGATATTAAAAACAATTGAAAACATATCTGTGGGACATCTTTATCTGTGGGAGTATTCTATCCCTAGCTTCTAAAATAACTACTCGTCTTTTATCCCCGGCCACTCCTCTATCGGATCGGTCGATTTGACAATGTGCACGCCGGCATCATCAAATGCTTCTGAAAAACGTTTGAATGCTTCGTCTGCCTGTTCGGTATAATCAATGACTCCGGGGATGACCACCGGCGAGGTACAATCCTCGAGCAGGTATACCTTTCGTGCGAGCGACTCGTCTTCGGTCCCGATGAAAGACATGAGATCATCTATTGTCCAGGCAACGCAATGACTCTTTGCTTCACCGGCGATAATAATCACATCGAAAGTTTTTAGTTTCTCTATGAACAAGGTACTTTTTTCCGCGATCTGATTACCCCGGGCATCGGTCAGAACCTCCGGACCTATCGCGGAATAATGTTCCGTTAAAGGATTGTTTCCTTTCATCATAATATCCGGCTGACTATGACGGGCGACGGAATGAAAAAACATCGCCTCCTCAAATGAAGATACAAGCGCGTGTCCTACGCCGCCAAGCATAGCATGATACGGCCAGATGGTCAGATCATACTTTTCGCGTTGAGCGAGCTCTTCCGCATAGTGTAGCAGATGCCGCTGTCCGTAGTCGGGATCTATATCGAGGTTTGCTGCAACATCCGGATTGAATTTCCATTTTCCATCACGGATGTCTTTTTCGGTAACCAGGGTAAATGGCTCCGGGTGTTTGCCGTCATCGTTCACTAAAAAAATCGAATGAAATATCTGAATTGCCTGATGTGTGTCCATTGTGGGAGAAATCTGGCTAATCCTGTGAAGATTCCGATAGATAAAATCACACAACCGTTTACAATCATCGACCGCACCCGAGCCGGATCTGCCTGCCACAAATAATTCATAACCGGGTGTACAGAATGTATTTTGAACATCGATCGCGATTAAACATATTTTATATGTGTCCTTCGAGGCAGGAGTAATTGTGTGCTCGCGTGCGAACGCGCGTGCGTCTTTTGCCCGTTCCTCATAAGATACTTTCCAAACGTCTCCGACCATCGAGGGATCATAGTGTCCCGGTAATGGAAGTTGTTTGATACTCATAGTGAATTCGACCTCCGATACTAATTCGAGTGTACTTTTCATAATAAATTAACATTATGCATTTCCATTGTCAACATTAAAAATTTTGAAGTATGATTATAAAATATGTATATTTTATTTCGCGAAGACTGATAATATAAAAGGAGACACATGGATATTTTAGAAATCGTACAAACCACAGTTGCCTATCTTCTTATCACAATAGCAGGTATATTCGTCATTGTGAACCCCCTCACCACTGCATTTGCGTTTATGTCGCTGACGACCAGAATGAAGGAAGAGCGGAGAAAGATGATAGCATTGAAAGCGACAAAAATATCTACCGGATTATTCTTTATCTTTGCACTTCTTGGCGGTATCATTTTTCAATTATTCGGAATCACGCTTGCCGCATTCCGAATCGCCGGCGGTATCATCCTGTTCGGTATAGCAATGGGAATGATCCGCAAACAGGAGAGCGACGATGCCGGGCAAAAGAAACCCGAGGGGGAGATAACGGACGACATATCCGTCATTCCGCTTGCGATCCCCTTCATAAGCGGTCCCGGTTCGATTGCGACGGTCATGATCCTGACAAGTGAAGCGCCAACTATATACCATACGATACTCGTTTTTGTTGCAGTGCTCTTCACCACGGTGAGTTGTTATTATTCTATGATATATTCCAAAGTCATTGTGCGATATCTCGGGGATACCGGTAAACAGATCATTACAAAAGTATTCGGTCTGATTCTCGCGGTGATCTCGGTTCAATTTGTCATTAACGGCATAGCAAATGCCGTCGTCGATTTTGGGATAATCGACATCCCGGGAATCGAACCGGGCGGCGGTTTTGAACCGGTTGATTAATAAAGGGTATATTATTAAGTGTTCTTACGCACATGCATTTATTAACCCACGAATCAACGCGAATGAACACAAATATAAAACGTATAACTATAAAAATGGCCGAAATATTGGTGCCCGGAACTATTTAAGCATTTAATAGATTAGCGTTTATTCGCGCCGATTAGCGGTTTGCGTAACATCATTTATTAATCTCTATATTTGACAATCCCTGAATCATTTGATATATTTTCGAAATATTTTACTATATTAATTAACATACTATCCATGCCCGACATAAATATTATTCGCATAAAGAATGCGGTTTTTTACGCTTATCATGGGGCATATAAAGACGAGCAGAATTTAGGGGGTAAATTCGAGGTAGATATTGATATGCATTGCGATTTTGCCGAAGCCGCACATAACGATAATCTGGAAATTACCGTCGATTATGAAAAGGTGTATGCTGTTATAAAAGAGCTTGTCGAAGGGAAAAAATATTTTTTGATAGAAGCGCTCGGGTACAAAATAGCGGATGGTATACTTGATAACTTCGGTATGGTTGGTCGGGTGGATGTTCGTGTGCGCAAAAATAACCCACCTGTGCGAGGCGTCATAGATGCAGTCGAGGTTGAGGTGCAGCGTGAACGTACGTAGAGCTCCACAAAGACTAAAACACATTGTCTATATCGCTCTTGGATCCAATCTCGGCGATCGGCAAATGTTTATTGCATACGCCATCAGAAGATTAAACCGGTTGGAGAAAACCCGGTTCGGCGATGTTTCGGGATTGTATGTTTCCGAACCTGTCGGCATCGCAGACCGGATACCGTTCTTAAATATGGTGGTACAAATCAAAACAAATTTGGATGTTGTATCTCTACTGGAATATCTTCAATCCATTGAAAAAGATGCCGGCCGTACGAATAAGCAGCGGTACACGTCACGTGTGCTGGATATGGATATTTTATTCTTTGATGACAAAATTATAGAGCATGAGAACCTTATTATACCGCACCCGGAAATTCATAAAAGGAAGTTTGTCCTCAAACCCCTGGCAGATATTGCCGGCGGGTATGTCCACCCGGTAAAAAAGAAAACCATTCGGGAACTACTGGATGCATGCCGGGATGATCATTGGGTGTCCCGTGTCGGTGAACGGGTATCTATTCGAATTCAGTGAAATGAAGGAAAAACCATTGGCGAAAGATCAGCAAAAAAGTACAGAGACCCCGCAGAAGGAGCAATTCGGGGGAGATATACGGTATATAGCTATTGAAGGAGTGATCGGCGTCGGCAAAACAAGTCTTGCTTCGATGCTCGGTGAATATTTCAGCGCCCGCGTCGTGCTCGAACGGTTTGAGGAAAACCCCTTTCTTGAACGCTTCTATGAAGACCCCGAGCACTATGCTTTTCAAACGCAAATGTCTTTTTTACTGAGCAGATATAAGCAACAGCAGGAACTTTTTCAGGCCGATCTCTTTCATAATATCCTGATTACAGATTATATTTTTGAAAAAGATAAAATCTTTGCCTACCTTAATTTACAGGATGATGAACTGAAACTATACGAAACGGTTGTCGGCGCGATCGAAAAAAATATACTGACACCCGATCTGATTATCTACTTACAATCGAGTACGGAGCGGCTTATGGAGAATATAAAAAAACGGGCCAGACCGTACGAAAAACACATTACTGCGGAGTATCTGAAGGATTTGAACGAAGCGTATAATTATTTTTTCTTCCGGTACCGTCAGGCGCCGCTCCTGATAGTGAATGCAACTGAGATCGATTTTGTCAACCGGGCAGAAGATTTCAATGAGCTTTTAAAAGAAATTACCCGGCAAAACAGGTCGCCGGTCGAATATTATAATCCGTTGAAAAAGAAGGGAACGCAGAAGGAGGATATGTAACATGCCGTTATTAAGGTACATTATCATTTTGGTACTGTTTTATGTGCTTTATCGTCTTATCAAAGCATCCCTGCTGGTGTTTTTCGGCAATTTCCGGGCACAACAAAAGCAAAAATTTAACGATCCGAATAACGTCAGCGGCGGGAAAAAAGCCAATCTTGACGATATACAAGAAGCAAAATATGAAGAAATTAAGGACGATTCAAAAAGTCGTAATAACTGAAATGATGGTGAAATTCTCCCTTTATCGAAACCGATTGCCCCAATGCGCAGATATATGCGAAAAATTGTGACCTTGCTTTTCACTTCCTGTTTGTTTAATTTTTCACTTCAAAAACAGTTTTACCGGTTGAACCCTTTTGCGGAAACGATACATTCCATATGACCAGGCAATTATTAAAAGAAGTCAGTAAATATAAAGTGCTCGAGACCCGGATATGCGATCTCGATCTGAGATTCTCCGGGCTTATTTTGAAGCAGATGAGGAAGGTGGCTTCCGAGTTGCGGCACAAAAATATTAAATTCCGTCCCGAGTACTACTACGGGACAGGATGGGGATGTGTGGACGGGAGCATATCGATCGAAATTCCGTTCTGGTTTGGGAATCAAACCCTGCGTGAAATTGAAGAGGAACTCAACTTTGGCGGCGTAGAAAATGACAGTGAAATATTAATGGCGCTCCGCCACGAGATCGGTCATGCAATATTGTACGCACACCGTATTTATCGCGACCGGGAATGGAGCCGTTTATTCGGCAATATGAAAAAAGTATACCGCGATTATTATGTGTATAATCCGTGGAGCAAACGACACGTCAGGCATCTTCCCGATCACTATGCGCAAAAACATCCGGATGAAGACTGGGCGGAAACCTTTGCGGTGTGGCTGAAGCCGCGCTCCAACTGGAGACATACATATGCGAAAACGCCCGCAATCCGAAAATTGGAATATGTCGATGCTATTATGCGGGAAATCGGTCATCGGGAACCGCAGAATTCAAAAACAGACAGGGATGAACCGATCGAAAAAGTGCGCATGACGGTAGCGGAGTTCTACAAGCTTAATTTAACATCCCGTGTACATAATGACGATCTATACGGCTATGTCGATGATATCAAAGCAATCTTTTCTTATAACGGGGGACGTGTAAATTCATACCGCGATGCGTGGAAATTTGTCCATAAATGTGCTCCTTTGATCGAGGAAAAAGTATGCCGGTGGATCTATTATGCCGACAGGGATAAATTACGCAAACATCTTTCACAAATTGAAAGTGTTTGCAGAACATATAATTTAAAAATACGCCAGGGAGAAGAGGTTGAAAAAATATCGGAGCTGACGGTGCTGCTGACATATAATATAGTGTATGATATCTATTCATAGTATTGCATGACCGCTCATCGGGTGGTTTACCGAAAATTATAATAATTGATTTCATAGAACAAAAATCGAGAGAACCATGGGTAAAATATATATAGAAGATCTGAATACGTACGTCGGTCAGGAAGTGACCATTCACGGCTGGGTTTACAATAAACGTTCGAGCGGGAAAATAAAATTTATCGTCGTTCGCGACGGCACGGGACTTTTACAATGTGTCATGGTGAAATCGGCTTTGCCGGAGGATGTGTTTGAACGATTCGGGAAACTTACTCAGGAAAGTTCGCTCAAAGTGACCGGCACCGTGAAAGAAGAACCGCGAGCTCCGGGAGGGTTCGAGATGGAAGTTAAAGATGTGGAGATAGTACACATCGCGGTCGATTATCCGATAACCCCGAAAGAACACGGCGTCGAATTTCTGATGGACCGGCGACACCTCTGGCTCCGGTCGACCCGCCAGCACGCGATAATGCGGGTCCGGCATCATATCATCAAGGCGATCCGGGAGTACTTCGATTCGAATGGTTTCGTGCTTATCGATTCTCCGATCCTGACGCCGAATGCCGTTGAAGGTACGACAACGTTATTCGAAACCGAGTACTTCGATCTCGGGAAAGCTTTCCTCACCCAGAGCGGACAGCTTTATGGCGAAGCGGCAGCGATGGCTCACGGGAAAATTTATTGTTTCGGACCCACGTTCAGGGCCGAAAAATCAAAAACCCGTCGTCACCTTACCGAGTTCTGGATGGTCGAACCGGAAGTCGCGTTTAACGATCTGGACGATAATATGGATCTTGCCGAAGATTTTCTTGAATACATCGTGTCGTCCACACTGAAAAATAAATCCAAAGAGCTTGAAACTTTGGAGCGCAACACTACGTATCTTGAAAAGGTACGCAAACCGCTCCCCCGCATATCGTATGATGAAGCCGTCGATATCCTGAAAAAGAAGGGGATCGATTTTCAATGGGGCGGAGATCTCGGCGGTACCGATGAAACCGTGATTTCCGAGCAATTCGATAAACCGGTCATGGTACACCGTTATCCGGCACAGGTAAAAGCTTTCTATATGAAGAGGGATCCGGAAAACGAAAAACTCGCTCTCGCGCTCGATGTGCTGGCGCCCGAAGGATACGGCGAGATCATAGGCGGCAGTCAGCGCGAAGATGATTACGATACACTTGTCGAGCGTATCAAGGAACATAACCTGCCGATGGAGCCGTTTGAATGGTATCTTGACTTGCGCAGATACGGAAGTGTCCCCCATGCCGGATTCGGTCTCGGTATCGAACGCACTGTTTCGTGGATATGCGGACTCGATCACGTGCGCGAGACAGTACCGTTTGCGAGGATGATCTATCGAAATACGCCGTGAGTCGGAGGCATGGTTGCGGGGTTGCATGGATGCTTGATATGTTTGGGTGATTGGATGTTTGGGTGATTGGATGATTGGATGGTTTAAGTCGGGGGCAGAGGTCAGGGGTCGGAGGTCAGACATCAGAGGTCAGAGATCAGCCTCTCACAGACTGACTTCCGATATCTGACCTCTGACCTCTGACTTCTGATCTCTTAAATAGGATCGTGGTTTAGACACGAGACCCCCCCGATCTTCGGGCAACACTCGATCTCAATCACCCAATCAAACAATCATCCAATCATTCAATCACCAATTAGCTCGACAGACAATAAACAATACTCAATAATCAATAATAAATAAAATGATTGAAGTAAAAAACCTATACAAAACTTTTTCTACGATCAATGCGGTGAACGGTGTGTCGTTCAAAGTGGAACCGGGCAAAGTGTTCGGACTCCTCGGGCCGAACGGTGCCGGTAAGACAACGACAATCAGAATGATCCTGAATATCATCAAACCCGATACCGGGGAGATCTATTTTGACGGGAACCCCTTTGACCGTATGATACAGAACAATATCGGATATTTGCCGGAAGAGAGGGGGCTGTATCGGAAAAATAAACTCATCCATACCATTCTATACTTCGCGGGATTAAAAGGGATCTCATCACGCGAAGCCAGAAAAAGAGCGCTCGTCTGGCTGGAGCGTTTCAATCTGACGGACTACACGAACAATAAAGTTGAAGAACTCTCAAAAGGAAACCAGCAGAAAGTCCAGTTTATTATTTCTGTGCTGCATAATCCGAAATACATAATTCTCGATGAACCTTTCAGCGGACTCGATCCGGTCAATCAAATACTGCTGAAAGATATTATCGGTGAGCTGCGAAAAGAAGGTAAAATTTTAATTTTTTCCACCCATCAAATGGAACAGGCGGAAAAGATGTGCGACGACGTATGCATTATCAATAGAGGGCGGGTTGTCTTATACGGTAAACTGAGCGAGGAAAAAAAGAAGTTCGGCATCAATACCGTATTGATTGAGTATGAGGGCGATGGTTCTATACTTGAACGGATGGGTGGCGTTAAACGATCTGCCGTGTATAGTAATTATGCCGAGCTTGAGATAGACAGTGACGTAAAACCGCGTGCAATAATACACGAAGCAAGTAAATATCTCGATATCAGGAAATTTGAGGTAATGGAACCGACCCTGAATGCGATCTTTCTGAATCTCGTGGGAGCGTCGGTTGAAGAGATCGAAAGGAAAGACCGGGAAACACAGGTTCAGGAGGTGACGGGATGAATAAAACCTTTGTTGTTGCGAAGTGGGAATACCTTGAGAGAGTGAAGAGTAAAATGTTTATTGCTTCGCTTTTTATTTTTCCGGTTGTTATGATCGCGTTTCTGGTATTACCGACCCTTCTCGCGACCCGCGCCGAAGATACACAAAAAATAATAGGTCTGGTTGATCCGCAGGATCTAATTACTCCGGTTCTCATGAAAAAAATAGAGGAACGGTTTTCGCTCAAGGATGACCGCCCGATGTATATTATCAGAAAAATCGAAGAACCGACGGCAGACACCGAAACGTTACGTATGATCGCTAACTCGCTTGTCTTTGCCGAAGACATAGAAGGATATATCTATATTCCGCCGGATATTTTTGAAACGAATCAACCTGAGTATTATTCAACCAATGTCGGCAATATACAGGATCAGGGGCGTTTTACCTCTATTATACGGGATATCCTTACCGAATTCAGATTGGAAGAGCGGGGCGTCGATCCGAATATCGTCAATGAAGTGGTAAAACCGGTGAATTTGCGCACAGTGCGTATTTCTCCCACCGGCGATGAACGTGAATCGGACTTTCTTACAATATTTTTGAGCACGTATATTTTTCTGATGGTCATGATGATGTTAATTGCCACGTCGGGTCAAATTCTCATAAGAAGTGTGGTGGAGGAAAAAACCAACCGTATCATCGAAGTGCTTGCGTCATCGTGTTCGCCGACCGATTTAATGGCAGGGAAAATAATCGGGTTGAGTGCGCTCGGTTTAACACAAATTGGTTTATACGCACTCATGGGTCTGGCGGCTGTTTCCTATTTCGGTTTTGAAGGTATCTTGTTCGAGAACGTCTGGCTGCTCCTTCCGTATTTTGTACTTGGTTATTTATTTTATGCTGCAATATTTGTCGTCATAGGTTCACCGCTGTCGTCTGAACAGGAAGCTCAGCAGATCGCGGGCTGGGTTGTACTTATTTTATTGCTGCCGATGATCTTTGCCGTTGTCGCGATTGAAAATCCGGGTATGCCGATTGTGAGGATATTGAGTTTTATTCCATTTTTCACGCCGTCTTTTATGGCACTGCGTATCCCGATAGCGATGCCGTCGACGTTTGATATAGTTGTCACTATGGGTATATTGATCCTATCGACAATTTTTATGATGTGGATAGCGGGAAAGATATTTCGGGTCGCAATCCTTTCGTACGGGAAACGTCCTTCGTTCGGTGAAATATGGCAGTGGATTAAGGCCGGTTGATTTTTTCTTCCCGCCGGGGTTATTTTATATTGGATTTATCGTTGCAAATGTGCTTCGCTTTCGCTATATTTAAAGCAACTTTTTATTATTACCTTAAACCGCAGTATATTTGACTAATGACATTCGAAGAAGCTTTCGTTTATATCCTCGCTGCCGGAGCAATAGTATCTGCCTTACTGGTCATAACGAGAAGAAATCCGATTAACAGCGTCATTTACCTGGTATTAAACTTTTTCTTTCTTGCCGCGCTTTACCTCACATTAAAAGCACAATTTATCGCGATCATACAGATCCTTGTGTATGCCGGGGCTATTATGGTTCTTTTCATGTTTGTGATCATGCTGTTGAATCTCGGAGATGAGAAGCAACTCAGAGATCGTGTAACCTGGAAACAGATGGTTGCTATCGGTCTATCGCTGGCATTTGTTATGCAGGTGATTTATATCGTCGGATTCGGTGAAACCGATGGCATGGATGCGATATCAGCGAAAGCTGCCGAGATCGGAACCGTTGAGTATATCGGCAAGGAACTGTTCAGTCACTATGTACTACCAATCGAAGCAATTTCAGTGCTGATTGTGTTGGCGGTTGTCGGTGCAATCGTTCTTGCAAAGCGCAAACTGGATTAAAATAATATGGTGTCCCTTAATTTCTATCTTTCGCTCAGTGCAATGTTGTTCACTATCGGCGTTGTCGGTGTACTTACCCGCCGAAATGCGATCATCGTGTTTATGTCAATTGAATTGATGCTCAATTCCGTGAACCTTACGCTTGTTGCATTTTCTTCGTTCCTGGGGGACGCAACCGGACAAATGCTCGTCTTTTTCGTTATTACCATTGCCGCAGCGGAAGCCGCTATCGGCCTTGCAATTATTATCGCGTTGTTCCGTAACAAACAAACTGTTAATATCGACGAAATTAATCTATTAAAGTGGTAATTTAATATCGTTATGTACAATCTTATTGGACTTGTAGTTCTCCTGCCGCTCATCGGCGCAGCTGTCAACGGGTTGGTCGGCTGGAGAATTAAAAATGAAAAAGTAATCGGTATCGTCGGCAGCGCGACGGTAGGATTTTCTTTTGTTCTTTCCGTGCTGATTTTCATCGAGATGCTCGGCCGTGATGTATTGAACAGGGCGGAGGTCATCGACTATTTCCGATGGATCGGCGCCGGCGGACTTGAGACGTCATTTGCTTATCAGGTCGACCAGCTATCGATACTTATGACACTGGTTGTCACGGGTGTCGGTTTCCTCATCCACGTTTACTCGATCGGCTATATGCATGGCGATCCGGGTTTCTGGAGATATTTTTCATACCTCAATCTTTTCATTTTTGCGATGCTCAACCTGGTCCTTGCCGATAATTTTCTTCTGCTATTTCTCGGCTGGGAGGGAGTCGGTCTATGCTCATACCTTTTAATCGGTTTCTGGTATGAGAAAAAGTTTACCGGTGACGCGGCAAAGAAGGCATTTGTGGTCAACAGGATAGGTGACTTCGGATTTCTCATAGGGTTATTTTTAATATTTGTTACCTTCGGAACACTGAAGTTCGAACCCTTATTTTTACAGGCATCGGTCATGAGCGTGGGCGAACCGGTGCTTTTCTGGATAACATTGATGCTTTTTATCGGTGCTGTCGGGAAATCGGCGCAGATACCGTTGTTTGTCTGGCTTCCCGATGCGATGGCAGGTCCGACACCGGTCAGCGCACTCATTCATGCCGCGACGATGGTCACCGCGGGTGTGTATATGGTCGCACGCTCGGCAACCCTCTATGCACTTGCTCCTCTGACGCTCGAGATAGTAGCGGTAATCGGACTGCTTACCGCGGTCCTGGCGGCAACAATCGCGCTTACCCAAAACGATATCAAGAAAGTACTGGCATATTCTACCGTCAGTCAGCTCGGGTATATGTTCCTTGCGCTTGGCGTCGGTGCATTCTGGGTCGGAATCTTCCACGTGTATACTCACGCCTTCTTTAAAGCACTGCTGTTCCTCGGCTCGGGTGCCGTTATTCATGCTATGCATCACGAACAGGATATTCAGAAGATGGGTGGTTTGCGGAAGTATATGCCGAAAACCTATATCACCTTTCTCATCGGTGCGATTGCTATCTCGGGTATTCCTCCGCTGGCTGGATTTTTCAGCAAGGATGAAATTCTCGCCTATGTCTGGCATGACGGTTCGGTCCTCCTCTGGGTCTTCGCTGCTATCACTGCCGGACTTACCGCTTTTTATATGTTTCGTCTCGTCACCTTGACGTTCTGGGGGGATCCGCGTTTTAAAGAACACGGCGAGCACGCCAAACATCCGCACGAAGCGCCTGCAACGATGACCGTGCCGTTAATTATACTTGCTGTACTTTCTATCATAGGCGGCTGGGTCGGTATCCCGAAAGCCCTCGGCGGCGGCCTTGCAATCAAACAGTTCCTTGCACCTGTCTTCGAACGCGCCGATAGAATTATGGCTTTACCCGAACACGGCGTGCACGCGGTAGATTATGTACTGATTTTACTCTCGGTAGCAA
>SL_3KL_010_SEDDRAFT_10004842_pt1 | contig 12132 bp, 16 predicted proteins | sample SodLakKL_010_SED_2_FD_10381 | JGI IMG/M metagenome (IMG submission 10381)
GAGCCACAAAGCCCGCGCGAGTGGGAACAGTGGCTCGCGGTCACTCGCAAGGCGATAGCCAGGCATCACATCGTCACGCAAGGGACCAGCACGCCGGGCAGGATCCGTCTCACCCATGTCCACTGCCACCGTCGGCAGATTGCCGATAGCGGCACCAGTCCATCATCTCTGCCTGTCCGCGGGCCTTCGGAGCTTGCTTGAGCCGTGTGCTCGGATAACGGGCACGCACGGTTCTGAGGGGGCCGGGGCGCAGCAATGCGTCCCGGCTACCCGANGATGCTTCAGAGCGCTCAGCCGAGCTCGAAGNGGCCGGGCGAAATGGTCACAAGAAACCTGGCACAGGGTGATGTCNAGCGAGACTGAGAGTCACCACCGAAACACATAACTGCAGGTCAGACGGGTTTTCCGGGATCGGGAGGGACCCGAGCACACCGCCTGAAGCAGCCTCGAACGCGGGTAGGCCCGCAAGGGTCTCGAGGGTTGGAATCCCTCTCCCTCCGCCACCGCAGGCGCCGCAGCGTGGGCTTCCCACGGGAAGCTCCCGCTGCGTTCCGCTCGGCTCCTGCCGATGCCTGGTGGCGCCGGGGTCTACGAGCTCGAAGCGTGGAGCGCGAACAGGCGCAGGGGCGTTGCGCCCTCGTTGCGTATGTTGTGGCTGGTGCCGCGCGGGATGAAGACGACGCTGCCGGGCCGGACCGGCAAGCTGGCACCGTCGAGCTCCACGGTGCCGCGGCCGGTCACCACGACGAGCGTCTCGTCGGCGGTGGTGTGCAGCTCCCGGCCGAGCTCGTCGCCGGCCAGGACCGCGATGGCGTCGACGTGCTCGTCGGGTCGTTCGAGCAGCACCCGACGCTGCGCGACGCTCGCCGGGTGGTCGATCCCGATGTCCTCCTGCGTTGCGATGTCCACGTGTCCGTCCTCCGTGTCCCAACGTGAAGCGGCGGACCCTCTCGGGTCCGCCGCGCTTGCTCGTCCGCTCGCCGCTCCGGCCGGGGTGAGCGCTCCCTCCATCGTGGTCCCGTCCGTCCGGTACGACGCATCAAGTCGATCGAACCCGACCGCCGGCCGCCCGGCGAGGGCCGAAGGTCCCGGTCCGCCCCTCAGGAGGGGCCGCTGCCGAAGCTGGTACTCCCCACGACCTCGTCGGCAGCCGCGGCGATGGTCGTCTCCGTCAGCTCCAGGGTCAGCTGCCCGGGGTCGCTGGAGTGACGGGCGAGGGCGCTTTCGACGGTGCGCACGAGGTCGTCGTGCTGCAGGTTGACGTACCGAGAGGTTGACGGCCACGCCGATGCGGTGACCGGCGTCGTTCCACCGTCGGCAGTCGCGGAGGGCCAGGTCGAGCACCGTGCGGGTGAGCGGGCGGATCAGGTCGCTGTGTTCCGCCAGCGGGCTGAAGTCACCCTGGAGGAGCAACCCGCGCGTGGGGTGCACCCAACGGAGGAGCGCCTCCATGCCCGTCACCACGCCCGTGCCAGGTCGTGCTTGAGCTGGTAGTGGACGACGGGCTCGGACCGCTCGGTCGCGCGCCGGAGCTCGCTGCTCAGCGTGAGGCGGTCGCGGCTGTGCCCGTCGAGTTCGGCGCGGGCGTGTCCTCGGCGGCGGGGAGCGCGGCGGTCGAGCAGCTGGCCGCCGACGTTGCGAGCAGGGCTGCCCGTGACGAGCCGCTGGCCGAGGCCGGCGCGGGAGCGCTGCAAGTCGTCGCCTTCCGGGGCGTCGTGCCGGTGGACGGCGTCCCCCACCCACGACATCGGCCGCGTGCAGCGACCGTCGAAGAGCCGGGCGAACAGCGCTCGCCACCCTCGCCGTGCGCTTCCGCCGTCAAGGTGATGGCGCCCGGTCCGTACCTGCGGCGTTGCTGGCGTCGACGTGTCCGCTTGCCAGGAGGCGACGGACAGCGGCTCGCGACAGCAGGAGGGTGACGACGAGCAGGGTGACCGACAGGAAGCCGCCGAGGCTGACCGCGTCTCCGAAGACGAGGTTCACGAGTTCGAGGACGACGATCTTGCTCCCCGCAGCTGATCGCCCACAGCAGCAGCGCCGCAGTGAGCTTCGCGCGGACGGTCATCGCGCCGCGGAACCGAGTCACGGCCCTGCCCTTGACGACGAGGATCAGTTCGAGGGAGAGCTTCAGCAGGACCGCGGTCAGACAGCGAGAGTGTGAAGCCCTCGCTGATCACGGCCGGCAGGTACTCGATCGCCAGGTTGAGCACCGCGACGTAGACGAAGACGTCGACGACACCCTCAGGCTGCACCTGGATGGACCGCAGCGCGGAACCCGAGCCCTGACCGGATGCTGACGGCTGCTCACGCCGGTTCGTACGCACGACGAAGTATGCCCGAACGGCCCTCACCCGGATGGGATCATGCCGGGGCCGCAGCTCCTGCGGGACGACCAGGGACCCAGCAGGGGCGGGCGCCCGCGCCCGCTCGCGGCGCGCGCCAATTCCCGTTGGGACCCGGCGCGGTTCACGACCCACAGGGCGACAGGACTGCGGGCCCGGTGACCAGCGCGGGCGCGTTGCTCCGACCGGGCCATCCCGGCTCGAGCGTTCCACCAGCGTGCCGATCGCGGACATGCCCTTGCCCAGGATCAGGTCACCTTCCCAGTGGCCAGGCCCGCGCGATCCCCGGCCTCGGGAGGACGCTCACCGATGTGGATCATCCCGACCAGGTTCCCCGAGCCGGAGGCGCGTTGACGGTTGCCGCTGCCGGGCCGGCGGATCCGCCGTTCCGTGCGCAAGTTTTCGGTCAGCTCACGTCTCGAGGCACCGCGGGACTGCACATACAAGGTGCGGTAGATCGTCTCGTGCGACACCTGCAGCTCCGCCCGGTTGGGGTAGGTGCGCTTCAGCCAGCCGGCGATCTGCTCAGGGGACCCGCGGCGAAGCGTGCGTCCTGCGGCACGGCGTCGGGCGTGGCCTTCACAGGGGCCTCTACCCGAGGTGGTCCCCCGCCCGGTCGGCGATGAGTGAACCAAGAGCCCAGCCTACGAGCCCGACGGGAGGCAGGAAGGCGGCGAGCAGTCCGAAGATCCAGCCGGGTGCGCCCCTGCGGTTCATGTCCCGGGTTGTCCTTGCAGCGAGCATCGAGAGGACCACGATCGCGATGATCGCCACGATGAGCTGGTCGACCATGAGATGGTGATGCTCGCCGATCCCGACGTCCATGCTGGTTCCCCTGTGGAACAGCAACGCTCCAGCGCGGCCGAACTGCAGCGTAGAAGCTTGGAGGGTGCCTCGCACACGGCTCTCTCCTTCGGGTGGGCGGGGCCTCGAGGGCCAGACCGGTGTCGCAGCGGCAGACTCCTCACAGCGACCGAGCAGGCTCTCGCTCCCGTCCCAGGATGTGGCGAAACGCCCGGATCCGCCAGGTCGCTGCGGTGGTGGGGGCGCTCGGAAGCCACTCGCAGCACGAGCACCCGTGCAGACATCGGCCGAACCGTGCGACACCGGCGGCGAACCACGCGGACCCTCACGATCTCTTGGTCGTTCCCTGATGCCCGGCGCTCCTTGCCCAGCGCCACCATCTGCCAGTAGCCAGGAGGTCGGACGTGGCAGATGTGCAGGAACGATGGGTCCACGTCACCGCCTTCAGCAACCGGGTCGAAGCAGAGACAGCCCGAAGCGCTCTGACCGCTCGGGGCATCGCATCCCGGCTGGTAGGTGATGACGCCGGTGGCGCAGGCTTCCCCCTGTCCCTCGAGCACCAGTGCATGGAGGCCCACGTCGCTGCCGATGATCTCGGGACGGCTCGGCATCTGCTGGACCTGGACAACGGACCCTCGCACGCGCACTCCGTCAACTGGCTGGTGATCGGGCTCGTCGGTGCGGTGTTCGTAGCGATCGGGATCGCCGTCGCTCTGAGCGCGGCGGGCTGAGCCCAACTGAGGCGAAGCGGTTGTCGCGCGAGGTGCCCGATGACCGCTTGCGGTTGCTCCGAGCATCCAGGCGTAGCTCGCACAGGCCCACGCAGCCCGAGCCCTTGCGATGAGGACGACGGCCTGTGGCCATCGGGCTGCAACGCCCGCAGTCGCCAGGTCCGTACGAGACGCCCTCCCAACGCGATCACATGGGGGACGATCCACCAGCGCGGGGTGGGCTGCCCCGTCAGCCCCCCTCGGTGGGGATGCGTTCGGGGCGGTCCTGGAGCCACGACCTGGTGGCGGCACGGCCGCGGTCGACGAGGTCGTCGCGGACCTCCTGTGACAGCGAGAAGTCCAGCGTGGACACGTCACTGGTGTCGACGAACACGGTGCGCTCGACGACGGCGGGGTCGTCGAGGTGACGGACATCCCAGGAGGCCACGGCGGTGCCGAGCAGCGCCTGGAGGTAGCTGAGGGGCCCGGTGACCCGGTGCCGGACGACGAAGCCGTCGTCGTCGGGAACCGCGCTGAGCTTGAGCCCGACGGTCGGCCAGCGTGGAGGCCGCGCATCGTGGCGGTCGAAGACGTCGATGGGGAACCGCGCGAGGAGGCCACCGTCCACCAGCACGGCCTCATCGCCGCCCGCGGTGCGCAGCCGGACCGGCTCGAAGGCCAGCGGCAGGGCCGCGGAGGCGGCGACCGCCTCAGCGATCGGGAGCTCGTCGGGATCGAGCCCGTAGTCGGCGGCATCCCAGGGCAGACGGACCGGGCGACCGCGGGTGATGTCCGTCGCGGTGACCACCAGCCGGTAGTTGCGGCCGGGGAGCAGGCCAGCATCGGGATCGTCGATCCGTAGATCACCGAAGGTGCGCACGCCGTACCCCGCCAGCTGGCGGGTCAGCCAGCGACGCAGGGCCGTGTGGTCGTAGACGCCCCGTTCGAACAGCACCGCCGCCTTGCGACCCCACCGTCCCAGCCGCGACCAGCGGCTCGCGGGCGCGATCGTCGCGAGGTCGAGGCGACGGGCGGTGGCCTCGAGCTCGTCCAGCGGCATCCCCGCGGCCAGCAGGGCGCCGACCAGCGCGCCCACCGAGGTGCCGGCGACGCGCTGGAACCTGTAGCCGGCATCGTGGAGCTCCGCGGCGGCGCCAGCGAGCGCCACACCCTTCGCTCCGCCGCCCTCGAGCACCAGGTCCGCGCGCACCAGCCATGACCTCCTGTCCAGCCCCGGTCGGTCGCGCGGTCGTCCCGCAGCCGACGTTCCGGAGGGCCCGACGCTACTCGAGGCGACCGGTCGGTCACGGGTCCGCGGGCACGGGCCAGCGAGCCCGCTCCCGGGTCGGACCGGGAGCGAGATCGTCCGGCGGGGCCAGCACCGCCGAAGCATCGGCTGCGACCCGTGACGCACCGAGGGTGGGAAGGACCAGGCCCGGGACGGCGACGCTGACCGTCACCGTGGCACGCTCGCTGCCCGCCCGGCAGTCACAGACCTCCAGCCAGCCACGTCCCCGCTGGACGACCCGGTCGGCCTCCCGCACCGGTGTCCCACCGCGGGCGGTGGGTGCATCGGCGCTCACCGCCGCGAGCGCGGCAGCATCGGCGAGCGCCTGCGCCCGCGATGCAGCGACGAGGTACGCGCCGATGTCCAGGGTGACGATCGCGACCAAGCCGGCGATCCACAGCAGCATCGGGAAGGCCAGGCTGGCCGACCCCTGCTGCCCTCCTCGCTCGGGGTCGCGATCACGACGGTGCCTGCGACGTCGTCTCCTACGACGGTGGCTCATGGGACGTTGGCTCCTGCGACGGTGGCTCATGGGACGGCGTCGCGGCGGGTGGTCCCGACGGCGGGTTCCACCCGCACGACGGACCTCGCCCTGAGCGTGTGGGAGACCGGGCCGAGCGTGCGGTCGATCGTGACCTCGACCCGCGCGATGTCGCCGTCACGTCGCACGATGGGATCGACCTGCACCGTCATCGCGTCGAGCTCGGGGGCAGCCGACCGGGCTGCCTGCACGACCGGGGCGGTCCCCGAGGTGGTGGCGGCGGTCCGCGCACCGGCGCGAGCGGCCTCGTGGACGAGCAGGACATCACTGACGATGGCCGCGACCTGCAGCAGCCCGATCGCCAGCATGGCGATCACCGGCAGGATGAGCACAGCCTCCAGGCTGAGCGACCCGCGCCGATCGTTCCAGCCTCGGTGGCGGGCCGCAGGACCGTGACCTCGGTGCGGGTCAGGCTCGCCCGGGTCAGGCGCGCCCGGGTCAGGCTCCTGGTGGTGGCCGGGAGGCCCGGCGGATCGCCGGGCCTCCCTCGCTCGGCGGTTCATGCGCCGACGAGCGCCCGGGCTTGCCGCAGGAGCGCGTTGAACAGCGTCACCAGCGCTCCCCCTGACGCCCACTGGATGATCACGCCAGCCACGGTCGCGGCCACGACGGCGAGCAGCCCGTACTCGGTGACGAGCGAGCCCTCCTCGTCGTCACGACGTCGCGCGAGCTCAGTCGGCAGGTCCACGACCTCGGCGAGTCGGCCCGTCGAGGCCGTCGACGGGTGGTTCGGATGTTGCTCCTGAAGGTCCATCCTTGCTCCTTGGTTCGTCAGGCACCCGCGGCCGCGAGGCCGGCCCGCACGATCGGCGCACCGACGAGCAGGACGGTCCCGGGCAACAGGCACAGTGCGGTGGGGAAGGTGAGCTGCGCGGGGAGCCGCTCAGCAGCGGCCAGGACCCGTGCGAGCTCGTCGGCACGCAGATCGGCTGCGAGTCGACGGAGGGTCGGCGCGACGGGTGCGCCGACGTCGTGCGCGGCGGTGAGCACCGCCGCAAGTCGTCCGAGAGCCGAGGTGTCCGACGCGTCGGCAGGGCACGCGTCGACGGACCCGACCTCCAGGTCGAAGGCCAGGCGATGCAGGTCGGTGGCGACCTCGGGGAGCTGCTCCGCGGCCAGGCGGAGCGCCTGCGCGGAGGAGACCCCTCCTCCGTGCGCGGTGGCGATCAACTCGACCGCCTCCTCGATCCGCGGTGGGTCTGCGGCGGTCGCTGTCCCCCGCGCCATGAGCCACCCGATCATCGCGGCTGGGACGGCCGCAGCCGGTCCAACGAGCCACCAGCCGAGGGCTCCGACGGCGAAGACCAGCAGCGATCTCGAGGTGCGCCGACCGGACCCTGACGGGGGACGACCCACGCGGCGGAGCAAGCCGACGACGATCCCCGCACCCAGTGTCAGCAGGCCGAGACCGGCGGCCAGGACGAGCAACCCGACACCGGATCGGTAGAACCCGAGCAGGTCCGCACCGAGCAGGCGCCCGAGCCCCGGGACCAGCACGAGCGGTGCGATCAGCAGCCCACCCGCCACGACGCGCGTCTGTGAGCTGGCGACGGCGATGGCCCGTTGACAGCGCCGCTCGTCGTCCTCCGCGGCCAGCCCGGCGTCGAGCGCGGGCGCGACGGGAGCACCGACCTGGCGCGAGACGGTCACGAGGCGCCGCAGACGCGGGGACAGGTCCTCGAGGTCGTCGGTGTCCAGCCCGGCGGCGACCCGGAGCCGGAGCAGCGATCCGCCGACGCTCGACGCGGTCACCGCGCGGGGCATCGCCACACCTCCCGTGTGGTCGCGCCGGTGTCACCGAGGACCACCTCGACGACCTCGCTGACGTACCGGCGGCCGGACCGATCCCGATCGAGGCCCACGACCAGGTCGAGCCCGGTGGCCACCTGCGCCCGAGCGGCGGGCAAGGGGACCCCGGCGAGCAGCGCCATCCCCTCGAGTCGGACGATGGCCTCGGCGGCACCGTTGGCGTGCACCGTCGTCATGGACCCGTCGTGGCCGGTGTTCATGGCCTGCAGCAGGTCCGCCACCTCGACGCCTCGGACCTCCCCGACCACCAGCCGATCCGGGCGCATCCGCAGCGCGTTGCGCAGCAGCGTGGCCACGTCCACGGCGCCGACGCCGTCGGGGTTCGCCGCTCGGGTCCGCAGGTGCACCGTGTGGGCCGATGGCCGGCGCAGCTCCGGAGCGTCCTCGATCACGACGACGCGGTCGGCGCCCACCTCCCCGAGCAGGCGGGCGAGCAGGGTGGTCTTGCCCACGCCGGCCCGGCCACTGACGGCGAGGTTGCGTCGGGCACGGACCACCTCGACCAGCAGCTCTCGGAGCTCGACGGGAACCGCGTCCGTCGCCGCGAGGTCGTCCCAGGACGGAACGATCGCGGGGACCCGGCGCAGCGTCACCGTGGGACGCTCGACCAGCGGCGGGAGGATCGCGTGCAGCCGCACCCCATCCGGCAGCACCGCGTCGGCGAAGGGGTGGGCGCGATCGAGGCGCGTCCCCAAGGGGCCCAGGGCACGAGCCAGCACCTGCCGGACGTGGTCGTCGTCCTCGAAACGGGTGTCGACCTCGTGGAGCACGCCTTCGCGCTCGACGTGGACCTCGTCCGCGCCGTTGACCATCACCTCGGTGACGGCGGGGTCGCGCAGGAGCTCCTCGAGCGGCCCCAGTCCGCCGAGGTCGTCCACGAGGTCGCGGACCAGCCGGGCCCACACCGCCGGTGCGGCCACGACCCCCTCGGCGGCGAGGGCCCGTGCGACGGCGCGGCGCAGCACCGCACGATCCGCTCGGCCCCCGGCTACCTCGGCGTCATCGCGGAGTCGTCTGGCAACGGCCGCGCGGAGCTGGTGGGTGTCATGCTCGACGTTCGGTGGCGAGGGAGCGTGCGCCACGGGGTCTCCGTCCCCGCCCCGGGGTCGGTGATGGTCGGTGGGTCAGGCAGCGTTCAGGCAGCGTTCAGTGGGTGTGCGGTGCCGACGTCGTGGTCCGCGGTTGAGCATCGGTGGCGTCCGGCGCGCGGTGCAGCTCGGGCAGCAACGGCAGCAGGCGCCGCAGCCAGGCACCCGGGAGTGCTGCGGGGACGCGCCGCTGCAACCCAGCCCGTGCCACCCGCATCGACCACGGCAGCAGGATCGTGGGGCGCCCGCCCGTCGCCGCACGGAGGTCCCCGAGCGGCAGAGGACCCGTCCCCACCACCACGATCGCCGCCGCGGTCGTCGTCGGGAGGTGCTCGAGCGCCGCCGCATCCCTCCGGCACACGACCACGTCGGTGTCGACATCCACGCCGTGGTCGAGGACAGCGAACCCGATCACCGGGTCGCACGGCTCGGCGACGGGCGCCGGATCCGCGACCCGCACGGCCCGGCAGGTGGCGACCCCGGGGAGCGCGGGGAGCCGCGACCACAGGTCCGCGGCGGCCGTCGCCTCCGAGGTCACCACCGGCAGGTCGTCCGCCGGAACGTCGCCCCGGACCGCAGCCAGGGTGCGGCAGCCCTGCCACCCACCGAGCCCCGCGAGCCCCAGCACGACGGTGGTGGTGCCAACCCCTCCGGCCACGCCACCCACCCGCAGGGTCTGCCGATCGCTGCGGACCGACACCGGCACCGCCACCACCTCCTCGACCACCCGCTCGAGCTCGTCGCGCTGCTGCGGCCAGGTGAGCCCGGCGACGGGCCGGAGTCGGCGGCTGGCCGCGACGACCGAACCGGGCGCGCTGTCCTGGTCCAGCACGAGGATCCGGGGGACCCCATCGTCCGGCGGTTCGGCCCGCGGCCCCACCAGATGCACCGTCGGTGGCACCAGCCGGCTGGTGAGCTGATCGACCACCTGCCAACCGAGCACCCCCTCGACCCAGCGGCGCAGGCTCTCCTCGTGTGGTGCGCCCACCTCGATCGCCACGGGCCGCCCCGCGGTCTGCGCGGCGACGGAGCCGTGCGTGGGCGACATGGACGGCCTCGAGGTGGTCGGTGATGGACGGACCAGGACCGTACGACGACCGACCGTCCACGCGGAGAGGGATCTTCGAACCTGTGGATGACGCCGCGCCGTACCCTGGAGGTGCCGCGCGACGACGGCCACGGCACCGCCGTACGGCGAAGGACCCGTCGATGCTCAAGCGGCAGCTCCAGTGCCCCAGCTGCGGCGTCAGCTGGGACGCGTCGACCGCGCGCTTCTGCGGCTCCTGTGGCGCCTGGCTGCACGCGACACCGGAGGGCCAGGAGGCCCCGACCGGCGATCGGCGCAGCGCCGACGGCGTGGACCGGCGGATCCTGCTGCTCGCCGCCGTCACCGGCGCGGTCCTCATCACCGGCCTCGCGCTGCTCGGCGGCGGGAGCCTCGAGTCCCCCCAGCCGGCCGACGACGAGGTCACGCTCCCCGACGACCTCGGCCCTCCCACGGAGCTGACACCGGAGCAGCGTGAGGCGCTCGAGGGCTTCGCTCCCGACCGTCCACGGTGCGAACCCGTCGGCTGCGAGACGTTCCGGCTGACCCTCGACACCGCGATCACCCGCATCGCGGTCGGGCACGGCTGGCTCGCCGTGCTCGATGGCGCCGTGCTCCGGGTCCGTCCGCTCGGCGGGGACGACGCTCCCCGGGTGGAAGAGATGGCGACGAACGAGGTCATCGGCGGTGCCGGCGCCAGCCGCCAGGCCCCTCCACCCCCCGAGAGGGAGGACCTGCTCGAGCCAGGACCCGAACGCGACCACGACCTCACCGACCGCTTCGCGCGCCTCGACGACCGCCAACCCGACGGGGCCACGCCGCCCGGTGACGCCACCGACCACCTCTTCGACACCGACCACCTCGACATCCTCGCGACCCCGCCCGAACAGCTGACCCTCCTGGACGATGGCGGGGTCGTGCTGCGCTGGCTCGACCGCCTCGCGCTGCTCGAGCACGACGGGAGCCTGCGGTGGGAGCTCGCCGCGGACTCCCGGACCTTCCGCTCCGTCGAGGTGGTCGGCGACCGCCTGCTGGTCCTCCGCGACGACCTCACCTGGCCCGAGGGCACGACGGGGCCACGGGCCTCGAGCGACCCGATCGTGGCCTCGGTCCACGACCTCGCCGACGGCGAGGAACGTTGGCGCCGCTACACCCTCGCGCCGCGCGACCTCGTCGCGGACGGTCTGCTGATCACGACGGTCGAGGACGCCATCGAGCTGATCGACCTCGACGACGGCGTGACGAGGTGGCGCCGTGCCAGTGGCGACAGCGAGCGCATCCAATCGTCGACCGGACCATGGATCGTCCTCACCCGCTCCGACCGTGCCATCTTCCTGGATCCGGAGACCGGACGCGAGGTCGCCTCCCGCGACTCNGCGGCGCTNCTGACCCCCATCCACCCGATCGGAGGGTCGTGGGTCGCGGCCTGGATCGAAGGGAGGCTCGGCCAGGTCGGCGGGAGCAGCGTGGCGATCGTCGCGCTCGACGACGGGGCCGAGGAGCGCTGGCGGGTCCCACTCGTGGGGCTCGGGGACGCTGCGTGCTGCCCTGCCGCGATCCCCTGGGTCGATGACACGGCCGCGATCTACGACCCGGCCTCGCCCGTCCAGCGCTGGCGCACGGTCGACGCGGGGGACGGCACCTCGGTGCGACTCCCCGAGGACGCCCAGCCGCGACTGCCGCTCTCGCTCGACGAGGCAGACCACGTCTTCGTCTCCTCCGCTGCCGGCGACCGGATCGTCCAGCGAGGCGAGGACCGGATCGCGATCGTGTCCGCCCTCGGCAGCGTGAGCATCCTGGGCTCCAGCGACCTCGAGGTGGTCTCGCTGGATCCGCTCGTCGTGATCCAGGGCACCGAGGTGCTCGCGGCCCAGCCCGTCGCCCACCGGTGACCTCCAGCCGGACGACCACCTGCACGCGCCCAGCACGCGCCGCCGCGACCCGCCACGGGAAGGGCGACACCCCGGAGCCCGTACCCTGCAGCACGGTGAGGGGAGGTGGCCGTGCCAGGTCGCGTGCGATGCAACCAGTGCGGGCAGATCTGGCCCGGGCTCGCCCGCTTCTGCGGGCGGTGCGGGCAGGTGCTGCGCACCGTGCGCGAGTACGACGCGCTGGATCCGGACGCGGAGGACTACACCCGTTCGCGCCGGAGGCTCACACGGCTGCTCGTGCTCGCGCTCCTCGCCCTGATCATCATCGCCGTGGTCACCGCGATCGGGGGCGAGCCGGAGGCACCTGTGGAGGATCCGCTCATCGAGCCGCAGCTCCAGGCATCCCTGCCCGTGCGGGCGTAGCACCGCAACCACACCGACCACACACCGTGCTCGTCCCGACAGCTGGCGCGGCCACGCAGCCGCGACCGTGCCCGGATGGTCACCGCCGCGGGGGGAGCGCCTCCACCGCGCGGATACGCTGCACGATCGACGGGGAGCAGGAGAACCAGGGTGTGAGCGACGACAGCCAGGACACCACGGGCGACGCCGAGAACCAGGACACCGGCGACGC
>SL_3KL_010_SEDDRAFT_10004843_pt1 | contig 12131 bp, 9 predicted proteins | sample SodLakKL_010_SED_2_FD_10381 | JGI IMG/M metagenome (IMG submission 10381)
CACACCCTGGGGTGGGATCACCCCGAGGACCCGGCGGCGCGACCCGTCAGTCCACACTATCGCCGTCAGGAGGAGCTGGTGACCGAGATCCTGGCGGAGTACCGGGAGTCCGCCGACGCGTCGGGTCCATCCCCCCACCGAGGCCCCTCCCCGTCTGATGCGGCCGACCAGGGCCGTCAGGACCCAGGCGGTGTCCCTCGATGAGGCGGACTGTCCGCGGCGCCCTGATTGCGCTGCGCCTCTTCCCCTTCCTCTGGGCGTTCCTCCGGGATCGACGCCGCTTCCTCCTCCTGGGTGGACCGGCGCCACGGACCGAGGGCCACCACGAGGATCGGGCCCGCAGGCTCGTGGCGGTCATCGCCGGGTTGGGTCCTACCTTCATCAAGCTGGCCCAGATCTTCAGTGCCCGGGCCGACCTCGTTCCCGAGCCCTACCTCTCCACCCTGGGAACCCTCCAGGATCAGGTCCCGCCCATCCCGGCGTCGGCGGCCCGCGAGGTGGTGGAGGCTGAACTGGGGCGACCGTTGGCGGAGGTCTTCGAGGAGTTCGACGACGAGCCCATGGCCGCCGCCTCCCTGGGTCAGGTTCACCGGGGGCGCTATCGTGGGCAGGAGGTGGCCATCAAGGTCCTGCGTCCCGGTGTGGAGGAGATGGTCACGCTGGACCTGGACCTGTCCTTTCGACTCCTATTCTGGGTCAACGTCCTCTTTCCCACCCACCAGGTGCGAGGGATCACCAATGTGTTCCGGGAGTTTGCCGTCCGGGTCCGGGAGGAGATGGACTTCCGGAGCGAGGCGGAGAACATGGAGCGCTTCCGCCGTCTCTTCCGGAAGGAGCCCCGGGTCCGGGCGCCTCTGGTGATCCAGGGGGTATCCACCCGGCGCGTGCTGGTCATGGAGTTCATGAAGGGCACGAAGATGGATCGCCTTCACGAGCGCTTCGCCTCGGGAGAGCTGGAGTTCAACGACGTGATGGAGCGGCTGGCGGAGCTTTACCTCAAGATGATGATGCTGGAGGGCTTCCTTCACGCCGACCCCCATCCGGGCAACCTCCTGGTGGACTCGGCCGGGAGTATCGTGGTGCTGGACTGGGGGATGGCGCTGGAGGTGCCCCGGTGGACCCGGGACAGCATCCTCTCGGTGGCGCTCGCCGTGGAGCGGGAGGACCTGGACGGGATGATCAACGGGATGTACCGCCTGGGAATGATCTCACCCGAGGTGGCGCGCGGCGACATCCGGGAGGCCGCCACCGAAGTCATGCGCATCATGGAGCGGGCCCGTACCACCCACCGGGAGCGGGTTCAGGAGATCATCCAGCAGGTCTGGGATACCTTCTACACCTGGCCCCTCCTCCTTCCCCAGGAACTGGTCTACTTCTTCCGTGCGGCGGTCCTCCTGGAGGGGATCGGATTCCGCTATGACAAGGATTTCAACGGACTCTTCATGATCCGGCGGGTGTTGGCCCGGAACCGCTCACGTCTGGTGAAGGAGACGGCTCGGGAGCCCCTCAACATGGCCAAGGATCTCCTGGGCGAGGCGGTGACGAGCCTCCGGGTGATCCGGGACGTGCTGAGCCGGGTGGAGCGGGAAGAACTCCGGGTCCGTGTTCATCCACGGGACTCGCAGAGCCAGGAGCGGTTCCTGCACCTCCAGGCCCGCCGGCTCCTGCTCTCGGTCTTCGCCACCGCGACGGCCCTCATCAGCGCCATCCTCTACCTGGGTCTCCAGAACGTCTGGCTCCTGGTTCTCGGGCTCCTGGTGGCACTCACCATGTTCCTCTTTACCTTCCTGGTGCCGACGCACCTCCTGGAAAACCCCCTCCGGCATGGCCGGGGACTGCGGCCGCCCCGCCCCTGAAGAGAGCACGGATCCCACCTGTTTCTCCTGAATTCCCACCCCTGACGACCACCATGAGTCACCCCGACGATACGCACGCCCCCGGCACCTCGGACGCCCGTTCCGGCCGCACCGCCGACGTCGAGCCCGTCGGGACGCCCGAGGTCCCCCGTACGGTCCGCACCGGGAACCCCTCGTCGCCGGCCCTGATGTCCCTGATCTCGGGGATGGAGGAGGGTCGCCGCATCGCCCTGGCGCGCTCCATCTCCCTGGTGGAGAACGAACGGGGCGGCTTCCAGGAACTTCTCCACACCCTCATGGCCTCCGGGCGCGGGGGCGGGAGCCGGGTGGGGTTCACCGGCCCCCCGGGCGCCGGGAAGTCCTCTCTGGTCTCGGCCTTCGCTCGCCTGGCCCGGCAGGCGGGGGAGAAGGTGGGCATCGTGGCGGTGGATCCCACCTCGCCCTACTCAGGCGGCGCGCTCCTGGGCGACCGGATCCGCATGAACGATCTGGCCACGGATCCGGGGATCTTCATCCGATCCATGGCCTCCAGGGGATCGCTGGGAGGGCTGGCCACCACGACAAAGGAGGTGGTGGATGTGATGGACGCCTACGGGTTCCCCCAGGTGCTCATCGAGACGGTGGGGGTGGGGCAGACGGAGCTGGAAATCACCCGGGCCGCCGATACGGTGGTGGTGGTCCTCACGCCCGAGTCGGGAGATGGGATCCAGGCCATGAAGGCGGGCCTCATGGAGATCGCCGACATCTTCGTGGTGAACAAGGCGGATCGCCCGGGCGCCGACCGTTTGGTGAAGGAGATCCGGGCGGCGCTGAAGCTCCGGACGGGAGGGATGCCCGGGGCCGCACCCGGGCACCACGGTCCCGCCGGGCACCACGGACCCGCCGGTCACCATGGGTTCGCCGGGCACCCCGACTCGCCAGGTGGGGAGCGCCCGAGCCAGGAGGCTCCAGCCGTCCCCGACGCCTGGGTCCCTCCGGTCCTCCTCACCATGGCCCACAACGGGGAAGGCGTCGAGGAACTCCGGAGCACGGTGGATCGGCATCGAAGCTGGCTCGTGTCCTCGGGTGAGCTGGAGGAACGTCGTCGAGCCCGCATGGCCGACCGCATCCGTGAGGTGCTGGACCGGGAGGCACGGCGACGGATTCGCCGGCTCCTGGCCCGGGACGACTCCCTTCCCGAAGCCCTCGACCGCATCGACGGTGGGGCCGAGACGCCCTACTCGGAGGCCACCCGCTTCCTCCGACGTCTGGGACTCGGTGCAGGGGAACCGGATCTGATCCCCACCCCCATTCCGACGGAGTGACGCCAGCCCCGGTTCGGTGACACCGACCCTGTCTCGTTGACCCTCCTTCGAGGCCAGGTCATCTTTTTCCTACGGGTCATCCTCCCAACCGCACTTCGGAGCGCGTATGTCCACCATCGAACGCGACGTCACCGCCGCCACCCTCCAGGAAGCCCTCCGGAAGAAGGAGGAGGAGTTGGAAGCGCTCCGCGTTCGCCTCGCGGAGTGGGAGGCCGGCTACGCCGCCGCCCCGAAGCGGGACGTGTCCTTTACCTCGGTGTCCGGGCGCGAGGTGGATCCCCTCTACACGCCGGTGAACCGGGAGGGCGCGGAGGGCCATGACGAGGCGCTGGGGCTCCCGGGGGAGTACCCGTTTACCCGCGGTCCCTACAGCACCATGTACCGGACCCGGCTCTGGACCATGCGGCAGTTCGCCGGTTTCGCCACCGCCGAGGAGACGAACCAGCGCTACCACTACCTGCTGAAGAACGGGCAGACGGGGCTCTCCGTGGCTTTCGACTTCCCCACCCTCATGGGCTACGACTCCGACCATCCCCGCTCGCTGGGAGAGGTGGGGGTCTGCGGAGTGGCCATCTCGTCGCTGGCGGACATGGAGACACTCTTCGACGGGATTCCCCTCGATCAGGTGTCCGTCTCCATGACCATCAACGGGCCCGCCATCATCCTCTTCTGCTTCTACGTGGCGGCGGCGGAGAAGCAGGGGGTATCGCCGGATCAGCTCCGGGGCACCGTGCAGAACGATATCCTGAAGGAATACCAGGCCCAGCACGCCTGGGTCTATCCACCGGAGCCCGCGCTCCGGGCCATCGTGGACATGTTCGAGTGGTGCTCTGAGCACGCTCCGAAGTACAACCCCATCTCCATCTCCGGCTATCACATCCGGGAGGCCGGGGCCACCGCGTCGCAGGAGCTGGCTTTCACGCTGCGCAACGGCTTCGAGTATGTGGAGCGGGGCATCGCCCGTGGACTGGACGTGGACGACTTCGCCCCCCGCCTCTCCTTCTTCTTCGATATCCACAACGACTTCTTCGAGGAGATCGCCAAGCTGCGAGCCGCCCGGCGGATCTGGGCCCGCCGCCTCAAGGAGGTCTACGGGGCCCGGAATCCGGCGTCGTGGCGCCTCCGGACCCACTGTCAGACCGCCGGCGTCACCCTCACGGCCCAGCAGCCCGAGAACAACATCGTCCGGGTGGCCTATCAGGCGCTGGCGGCGGTACTGGGCGGGACCCAGTCCCTCCATACCAACTCCATGGACGAGACGCTGGCACTCCCCACGGAGAAGGCGGTGCGCATCGCCCTCCGGACCCAGCAGATCCTGGCCCACGAGACGGGGGTGCCCAACTCCATCGACCCGCTGGCCGGCTCGTACTACCTGGAAACCCTCACCGACGAGTTGGAGGCGGAGGCCGAGGAGATCTTCCGGGAGATCGACGAGGTGGGCGGAGTCGTGCCCGGGATCGAAGCGGGCTGGTTCCAGAAGGAGATCGCCCACTCCGCCCTCCGGCAACAGGAAGAGATGGAGGCAGGGAGTCGGGTCATCGTCGGTGTGAACGGCTTCACCGACGGTTCGGAAGACAAGATCACCATCGAGACCCTTCGGATCGATCGGTCCGTGGAGGGGCGGCAGCGGGCGAGCATGGCCGAGTTGCGGGCCTCCCGGGACGACGAGGCGGTGCAGCGGACCCTGTCGGCGCTCACCGAGGGAGCCCGCACCGGTGCGAACCTGGTGCCCCTCATCCTGGACTGCGCCCGGGCCTACTGCACCCTCTACGAGATTCGCTTCGCCATGGAAGAGGTGTTCGGATCGTACCGGGAGCCGGTCTTCTTCTGATCCCGGTGCCCCGTCAACTCCGGGCCGGCGCTCGCCGCTGATCCGCCCGGGGCTTCTCCTCCGGACCGCCCGTCGCCTCCGGGCGGCCCGTCGCCGGTGATCCGGACGCAGAAACCGCGTTGTTCCGTCGTCCCGTTTGCGGTTCCCCTGGATTGTCAGGATCTTCTCGGGAAGTGTGGAGTTTGTATGTGCGCCCGTCCCGGACGGGTGCCATCCACGTTCCCGCTCCCCGGTGCGGCCGTCGCGACCGGCAGACCAGGCGAGCATCCGTTTCGTTCAGCCCAGGAGAGATCCCATGGCGACCACCGCTCCGACTCCGCCTCCGACCCTCCCCTCGTCGGTGGATTCCAAGAAGATGGGTATCCCCATCCGACCCCGGTACGACAATTGGATCGGGGGCGAGTACCGCGCCCCGGTGGGTGGGAAGTACTTCATGAACCCGACACCCATCACCGGAAAGCCCCTCTGCGAAGTGGCCCGGTCGGACCATCGGGACGTGGACATGGCGCTGGATGCCGCGCATGCGGCCGCCGTTTCCTGGGGGCGGATGTCGGCGGCGGACAGGGCCGTGATCCTGAACCGGATGGCGGACCGGCTGGAAGAGAATCTGGACGCCATGGCCCTGGTTGAGACGCTGGACAACGGGAAGCCCATCCGGGAAACCACCCATGCCGACCTGCCGCTGGCCGTGGATCACCTCCGTTACTTCGCCGGGGCGATCCGGGCGCAGGAAGGGCGGCTCTCGCAGCTGGACGCCGACACGGTGGCCTACCACTACTACGAGCCGCTGGGGGTCGTGGGGCAGATCATCCCCTGGAACTTCCCCCTCCTCATGGCCGTCTGGAAGCTGGCGCCGGCGCTGGCGGCCGGGAACTGCGTGGTCCTCAAGCCCGCGGAGCAGACGCCGGTCTCCATCATGGCGTTCATGGAGCTGGTGGCGGACATCCTCCCCAGCGGCGTGGTGAATGTGGTCCAGGGCTTCGGGGTGGAGGCCGGGAAGCCGCTGGCCTCCAGCGACCGGATCGCCAAGATCGCCTTCACCGGCGAGACCACCACCGGGCGGCTCATCATGCAGTACGCCTCGGAGAACCTGATTCCGGTGACGCTGGAACTGGGCGGGAAGTCGCCCAACATCTTCTTCCCCGACGTCATGGACGCCGACGACGACTTCTTCGACAAGTGCCTCGAAGGCTTCGCCATGTTCGCCCTGAATCAGGGAGAGGTCTGCACCTGTCCCTCCCGGGCGCTGGTCCACGAATCCATCTACGACGACTTCATGGAGCGGGCCATCGCCCGGACCGAGGCCATCGTGGAGGGCAACCCCCTCGACGCCGAGACCATGCTGGGGGCTCAGGCCTCCCGCGATCAGCTCCAGAAGATTCTCCGGTACATCGACATCGGGAAGCTGGAGGGAGCCAAGGTGCTCTCCGGCGGGGGGCGCAGGGTCCATGAAGGGGAGTTGGAGGAGGGATTCTACATCAAACCCACCATCTTCGAGGGTCACAACCGGATGCGGGTCTTCCAGGAGGAGATCTTCGGCCCGGTGGTGGCGGTCACCAGCTTCAAGGACTTCGATGACGCGCTGGAAATCGCCAACGACACCCTCTACGGCCTGGGCGCGGGTGTCTGGACCCGCAACCAGAACGACGCCTACCGCATGGGTCGGGGGATCCAGGCGGGGCGGGTCTGGGTGAACTGCTACCATGCCTATCCGGCCCATGCCGCCTTCGGTGGCTACAAGCAGTCCGGGATCGGCCGGGAGAACCACCTCATGAGCCTGTCCCACTACCAGCACACCAAGAACCTGCTGGTGAGCTACTCGCCTCGGAAGCTGGGCTTCTTCTAGGCCGCTCTTCCGGCTGCGGGACCCGTGCCCGCTCCTGAGACGGAAGCCGGTGGGGCACTCCCGGGGAGGTCATCCCGGGGGTGTCCCCACCTCTTCCACCCCTCCCAACCACGAGATCACCCCGAGTCCCATCGCCCCATCCCCCTCGAACCCAGGAGGACCGTAGCCGTGAGCATTGCTGAGCCAGGCCCCACCCTCGCAGGTCCACCCTCCCACCAGGCCGGCGGAGCCGGTAGTTCACCCCAGGCCTCCGCCCCACCCGCCCAGGCCGCGGTGGAGTCGGTGCCCGTCGCGGTGCAGGGGCTTCGGGCTTCGGCCACCCAGGCCGCCGTGGATCTTCTCGCCTCGCTGGAAGAGGTCCACGGGCCCCTTCTGCTTCATCAGTCCGGCGGCTGCTGCGACGGCAGTTCGCCCATGTGCTACCCCCGACGGGAATTCCAGGTGGGCCAGCGGGATGTCTACCTGGGAGACCTGGCGGGCACGCCGTACTACATCGGTGGGAAGCAGTACGAGTACTGGGCCCACACCCACCTGACGCTGGATGTGGTGGAGGGACGGGGGAGCGGGTTCTCGCTGGAGGCGCCCGAGGGTGTCCGCTTCTTCATCCACTCACGCCTGTTCACCGACGACGAAGTGGCAAGGATCGAGGAGGAAGGCCCTGCCTCACGGGGTCCTGTGGACCGGTAGGCCGGTGGGTCGAACCTCCGCCACCGGGCGAGGGTAGCTGAAGCTGCCGTTTCCATCCAACCGTCCTCGCCACCTGGAGCCCTACCGGTGACGTCCGTCCCGTCTCCCACCTCGCCGTCCCCTCGCGCCATCCTCTTCGACGCCGGAAACACCCTGGTCTTCGCCGACCGGATCCGCATGGCCCAGATCTACGCGACCGCCGGAGTCGGGTGGGAGGTGGAGCGCTTCGTCTCGGCGGAACTCACGGCCCGGGAGGAGCTGGCCCGCCGCGTGTCCGAGGGGCATGTGGGAACGGAACCCCACCTCTGGCGGGATTACTTCATCACCATCTTCTCCCTCTCCGGCGTTCCGGAAGAGGCCATGGACCAGGTGGGAAGCCTGCTCCGGGAAGAGCATGCCCGGGACCACCTCTGGACCCATGTGGAAGAGGGGACCGGCGATGCGCTGGAGGCGCTGGCGGGGCAGGGCTACCGGCTCGCGGTGATCTCCAACGCCGACGGTCGGATGGAGGACGTCCTGATCCGCGCCGGGCTGCGGGATCTGGTGGAATTCGTCATCGACTCCGACAGGGTGGGGATGGAAAAGCCCGATCCGCGGATCTTCCAGGAAGGTGCCCGGCGGCTGGGCCTCCCCCCCCAGGACTGCCTCTACGTGGGTGACCTGTATCCTGTGGACGTGGTGGGCGCGTGGGGGGCCGACATGTCCGCTATCCTCCTGGATCCGGCGGGACGGCTCCAGTTCCCGGTGGACCGGGTCCGGGCGGTGCGGGATCTCCCGGACTATTTCGAAGGGCGGTAGCCCCACCTCGGCGTCGTTTTTAGCTTAGGAGGCTGAAGGTTCAAACAGGACAACTCGGTGCACGGAGCGGAATCCATGAGTGAAGGTGAGCGGAGGATCCGGGTGCTGGTGGCCAAACCCGGTCTGGATGGGCATGACCGGGGCGCCAAGGTGATAGCCAGCGTCTTCCGGGACGCCGGCTTCGAGGTGGTCTACACCGGCCTCCATCAGACTCCGGAGATGATCGTGGCCGCCGCTGTGCAGGAGGACGTGGACGTTGTGGCCATGTCGGTCCTCTCCGGTGCCCACATGACCCTCTTCCCGCGGGTGCGCGAACTCCTGGAGGCGGAAGGAGCGGAGCACATCCTCCTCACCGGCGGCGGGATCATCCCCGAGGAGGACATGAAGGAGCTGGAGACCCTGGGGATCGGTCGGCTCTTCGGCCCCGGGACGCCAACCACCGACGCGGTGGCCTACATCCGGGAGTGGTTCGGAACCCACCGACAGCCCGAAGGGGTCTGATGACCGCTTCCGCCCCCCCCACCTCCAGTCGGCTGGGTGATCTCGCGCAGGAGCTCACCGATCTCCGGGAGCGCCTCCGTCTCGGAGGAGGCGCCCGCCGTATCCAACGCCAGCACGACCAGGGTAAGCTCACCGCCCGGGAGCGCGTCCAGGGGCTTCTGGACCCGGGGGAGCCCATGGTGGAGGTGGGGCTTCTGGTGGCTCACGACCGCTACGACGGACAGGCTCCAGCAGCCGGGGTGGTCACTGCGGTGGGGCGAATCCATGGCCGTGAGGTGGTTGTGGTGGCCAACGACGCCACGGTGAAGGCGGGTTCCTGGTGGCCCGAGACCATCACCAAGATCCTCCGGGCCCAGGAGATCGCCATGCGTAGTCGGGTCCCCATCCTGTATCTGGTGGACTCGGCCGGCGTGAACCTCCCCTATCAGGGAGGCGTCTTTCCCGGCCAGTACGGGGCGGCGAGGATCTTCTACTACAACTCCCTCATGCGGCGGTATCTGAAGGTGCCTCAGCTCTCGGCGGTCATGGGGCCCTGCATCGCCGGTGGCGCATACCTTCCGGCCCTCTCCGACACCATCGTCATGGTGGACGGGACGAGCTTCATGGGGCTTGGTGGGCCCAACCTGGTGAAGGGTGCCACGGGTCAGGTGGTGGAGTCGGAGGAGCTGGGCGGGGCCCGGGTCCACACCGAGGTCAGTGGGGTCGCCCATTACCGGGTGGACGACGACGAGGCCTGCCTGGCGCTCCTCCGGGATCTGGTCCGGGATCTTCCCCGGACTCCCCGCTCCCTGGATGTGCCCACCGCCGGCGAGCCTCCCGCCCGGGAACCATCCGAGATCTACGACCTCCTCCCCAACGACCATCGCCAGGTCTACGATGCCCGGGCCCTCCTGGACTGCATTCTGGACGGCGGGAAACTCACCGAATTCCAGGGTGACCGGGCCCGGGAGATGATCTGTGGCACCGGTCTCATCGACGGCGTGCCCGTTGGCCTGATCGCCAATGCCCGGGGCCTCATCCGGGATCCCCGCGGCGGGAAGCCCACCTTCGGCGGCATCGTCTACACGGAGAGCGCCGAGAAGGTGGCCTACTTCATCGAAACCATGAACCGGCAGGGACGGCCCCTCCTCTTCGTCCAGGACGTGTCCGGGTTCATGGTGGGACCGGAGGCCGAGCACTCCGGGATCATCCGCGCCGGTGCCCGCTTCGTCGAGGCCATGGCCTCAGCCACCGTTCCCCGCCTGGTCCTGACGTTGAACCACGCCTCCGGGGCGGGCTACTACGCCATGGCCGGACAGGGCTTCGATCCCGACTTCATCCTCTCCCTCCCCACCGGCCGGATGGGGGTCATGGAAGGAGAGAGCGCCATCATGGCCCTCTTCTCCCGGCAGTTGGAGCAGTTGAAGGAGGCCGGTCAGGTGCCGGACGAGGACCTGAGCACCCGCATGGATGAGGTGCGGCGCGAATATGACGAGCAGTTGGACGCCCGCTTCGCCGGAGCCCGGGGGTTCGTGGACGAGGTGGTGCTCCCCGAGGAGCTCCGAGGCGCCCTCTCCCTCCTTCTGCGCACGACCCTCAACAACCCCGGTCCGCACCTCGGCCCCTTCACCCTGCCATCGACGCTATGAGTTCCCATTCGAACCGCGACGCCCCCCACACCCAGCCCCCCCCGGACGTGGTCCGCATCGGGAGTGGCCAGGGGTTCTGGGGCGATGATCTGGAAGCCCCGGTCCGGCAGGTGGAGGGGGGTCCGCTGGACTATCTCATGATGGACTACCTGGCGGAGGTCACCATGTCCATCATGCAGAAGCAGCGGAGCCGGCGCCCCGAGGCCGGCTTCGCCCGGGACTTTCCTCCCCTCATGGAGCGAATCTTCCCCACATGCCTGGAGAAGGGCGTCCGGGTGGTGACCAACGCGGGAGGGGTGAATCCGCTGGGGTGTGGGGAGGCGGTGGTGGAGGCGGCGCGGTCCGCCGGGATGGCCGGACGTGCCCGGATCGGGGTCGTCACCGGCGACGATCTCATGGAGCGCCTGGACGACCTCCTGGCCCAGGGCCACGAGCTCCGTCACATGGAGACGGGCGAGCCCCTGGCCCCCGTTCGGGACCGGGTGGAGAGTGCCAACGCCTACATCGGCGCCGTCCCCATCGTGGAGGCGCTCCGGCAGGGCGCCCATGTGGTGCTCACCGGGCGCTCCACCGACACGGCACTCACCTACGGCCCCCTCATGCACGAGTTCGGCTGGAGCCGGGGTGATCACGACCGGCTGGCCCAGGGGGTGGTGGCCGGCCACATCAACGAGTGCGGCGCCCAGGCCAGCGGGGGCAACGCCCTGGTGGACTGGTGGACCATGCCCAGCATGGAATCGGTGGGATTCCCCATCGTGGAGGCGCGGGCCGACGGCTCGTTCGTGGTGACCAAGCACCCGGACACCGGGGGGCGTGTGTCCCGGCCCGTGGTCACGGAGCAGCTTCTGTACGAAATGGGTGATCCGTCCGAGTACATCACTCCGGACGTCGTGGCCGACTTCACCGGGATCTCCCTGGAAGAGGTGGGGCCCGACCGGGTGCGGGTCTCCGGGGCCCGGGGGCGGGCCGCCACCGACTTCCTCAAGGTCTCCATCGCCTACGCCGACGGCTACAAGGCGGTGGGCACCCTGGTCTACGCCTGGCCCGACGCCGCTGCCAAGGCCCGGAGCGCCGCCCGGATCCTCAGGGCACGGCTGGACCGGCTCGGGCTCACCTTCGAGGAGATCCGGATCGAGCTGGTGGGGTGGGATTCGACCCATGGCCATCTGGCGGGGCCGCCTCCGGCGGATATTCCCGAAGTGCAACTCCGGGTGGCGGTGCGCGCAAGGGAGGCGGCCCCGGTGGAGAGGTTCACCCGGGAGATCGCGCCCCTGGTCCTCACCGGGCCGCCCTCGGTCACCGGCTTCGCCGGCGGTCGGCCCCGGGTGCAGGAGATCATGGCCTACTGGCCCGCGCTCATCCGCAAGGAGGCCGTGGAGCCCAACCTCGACGTCCGGATCCTGGAGGTATGAGCATGACCACGAGCGACTCTCCCCATCCGGCTTCTGCACCAGGCGAGGGTACGGCCCGGATCCAGCTCGTGGATCTGGCCCACGCCCGCTCCGGAGACAAGGGCGACACGGCCAACGTGGGTGTCATTGCCTACGATCCGGCGGACTACCCCCTCCTCCGGGAGCTTCTCACCGTCGAGCGGGTGAAGGCCCACTTCGGACCGCTGGTGAAGGGCCGGGTGGAGCGGTTCGAGCTCCCCAACCTCGGTGCCCTGAACTTCCTCCTCCA
>SL_3KL_010_SEDDRAFT_10004844_pt1 | contig 12131 bp, 10 predicted proteins | sample SodLakKL_010_SED_2_FD_10381 | JGI IMG/M metagenome (IMG submission 10381)
AGGCGGTAGCGTGTTGATTTCACACCTGCTTCAGACTTGTATGTAAGCGCTGCAATTTCTTTGGAGTTTAGGTTAAGTTTCAAAAGGGCAGCAATTTTGATTTCTGTTGGTGTAAGGTCAGGACAGATTTCAAGGAGTTTTGCAAAAAACGCCGAATGGATGTTCTTGAATATCTTCTCGAACTCGTTCCAGGAATTGTTTTTGAGTTGTGATTCCAATCCCGAGATGATTCCACGAATGTATTGTGTGAGTTGTTCGTTATCGTGGTTGCATCGGCTGTGTTTGTCAAGCTGCCCGATTATACTTTCTATGGTTTCGTTGATACGCAGCATCTCCAATGCTTTGGATGCCAGTTCACGGTTTTTGGCTTCTAACTGCTCCTTGAGAATTTGTTGTTCCTTGTCTTTTAGTTCACTTTCTTGCATGCGAATGTATCAGGGCAAGAATAGCATGAACATCACCGGTAAGGCTGGGATTGTTAATTTGCTTTGCGAGCATCAGGGCATGCCCGGCCATTTGTTTTGCTTTTTCAATCTCACCTAAATAAGAAAAGGCCTCTGCCATGCGCATCATGGCAATGCTTATGCCAGTGTCATCATTCAAGTTTACATAAGATGATTCTGACATTTTCAGTATTTCAATGGCCTCTGTGTAGCGTTCCATGCTGATCAGTAACTTCCCAATTATCAATCCCGAACTGGCAATGCCACGTTTTTCCTGCATTTGTGTGATGATTTCAAGCCCTTTTTTCATGAAAAACAAAGCAGAGTCAGGTTTGCCTATAAGTTCATAAACCAGGCCCATGTTTGTCATAATATTGGAAATTCTCCGATTGTCCTGATTTTCTGTCGCAATTTGCAGCGCACTATTTAAATAGGAAATGGCCAGATCGGGCTCGCGGCGCCTGATGTGTAAACTACCAAGACTCTGGTATCCTAAACTTTTTAATTTTTTATTACCCGTGTTTTCAGCAAATCTGATCACAGCCTGGAAATCCTGGATAGCATTAAAGAAATCCCCGATAATGGCGTTGATTGCACCCGAGGCAAAGTGGTAATCCGCAAGCCCTTCATAATCTGCTAATTCATCATATAACCTCCTGGCCTTTTCAAGATATTCAAAAGCAATACCATATTGATCCATGTAATAATATGACCTTCCCTGGTAAAGGTAACTGTCAGCAATGCCTTTTCTGTAATTGTTTTCGGTTGAGATAACCAAAGCTTCCTGGAGATATAACAATGCTTTTCCAATGTCGCGGCTGCAGTAATGCTTACCCAGTGCGATCAACACATTGGCTTTGACCGTATCTGAAGGCATCAGGTAGAGTTGACTCTCTTTGTCTGTGATATTTTGTGAGAATGCAGCATTTGTTAACATGAGCAGCAGAACTGCATTCAGGTAAAATGGGCGATACTTTGCCATGGCTCATCGCTATTTGCCATACAAGTACAGAGAGTTTGATGGCGGTTTCAACCGATTAATCAAATTTATGGATAAAAATCCGGTTTTGCAACATGCAAATCAATGGTTTTAAAAAAGCAATGATTTTACAGCCTGAATACTAGCATGTTTCAATAATAATCTCATTCAATTGATAATCGACAATTGGCAATCGAATATTATTCGCCGTATTGTTTCCGGTAATATTCCTGGTATGCGCCTGAAGTCACATTCCTCAGCCATTCTTCATTGTTCAGGTACCAGTCAACACATTTTTCCAGTCCTTCTTCAAAAACCAGCGATGGTTTCCAGCCCAAATCGTTTTGCAGTTTGGATGCATCAATGGCATAGCGAAGGTCGTGTCCGGCGCGGTCTTTAACATAAGTGATGAGCCCTTCCGAAGTGCCGGGGTCACGGCCAAGTTTTTTATCCATGATGGTGCACAGCAGTTTGATCAGGTCGATGTTTTTCCACTCGTTGTGTCCGCCGATGTTGTAAGTTTCTCCGATCTTTCCCTTTTTCAGGATGAGATCAATGGCTTCGGCGTGGTCTTCAACATAAAGCCAGTCGCGCACATTCTCCCCCTTGCCATAAACGGGAAGCGGTTTTTTGTTGATAATATTATTGATGAAAAGTGGGATCAGTTTTTCGGGAAATTGGTTTGGGCCGTAATTGTTGGAGCAATTTGAGATCACAACTGGTAATCCATATGTATGATGGTAAGCTCTTACAAAGTGGTCGCTGGAGGCTTTGGAGGCCGAATAGGGACTACGTGGGTCGTAGGGTGTTGTTTCTATAAACAGGCCATCTTCCCCAAGCGAGCCATATACCTCATCGGTACTCACGTGGTAGAAGCGTTTGCCATTCCAGTTGTCTTGCCAGAAATGTTTGGCCGCGTTAAGGAGATTCACTGTTCCCGTGACATTGGCGTGTACAAACTCCATCGGATTGGAAATGGACCGGTCTACATGCGACTCTGCTGCAAGATGAATCACAGCATCAAAATCAAATCTCTCAAACAGGTCAAAAACAAATTTGCCATCAACAATGTCACCCTTCACAAACTTATAATTGGTTTTTTTTTCAATGTCGGTAAGATTAAGCAAGTTGCCTGCATAGGTCAGCTTGTCCAGGTTTACAATGCTACTTTCCGGATATTTATTGACGAACAGTCTAACGACATGTGATCCGATGAATCCGGCGCCTCCGGTGATGAGAATCTTTTTCATATGTTTATATTTCTGTAACTGTTTGATATTCTGTGCTTTGTAAGTTTGACCAAGATCAGGAATTGATGTTAGAGGTTAGATGTTAGAGGTTGGAAGTTTGATGTTTTTTCCAACCTCTAACCTCCAACTTCCAACCTCGTGTGAGGCTGTTGCTACGGTCTGACAGGTCAAGCCCTGTGACAGGTCAAGCCCTGTGACAGGTCAAGCCCTGTGACAGGTCAAGCCCTGTCATTACTTATATTCAACAGCCCGGCGGCCAGGTTTTTTTCCCATTGCCATGCTGTGGCCATCATCACATCAAGATCATTCTCTGCTTTCCATCCCAACTTTAGGTTGGCAAGCGTGGTATCGGCCCACACTTGCTCTACATCCCCGGGTCGCCTTTCGTTAAATGACCAGTTTAGTTTTACCCCTGATACTTTTTCAAAGGTTTTGATCGCATCCAAAACACTGTAGCCCTTGCCTGTGCCGATATTAAAAATTTCATGCTGCTTGCGTTCGGGCTTGTTAATCAGTCGCTCAAGAGCAACTACATGTGCCTTTGCAAGGTCCGAAACATAGATATAGTCGCGGATGCATGTGCCGTCGGGGGTGTTGTAATCATTACCGAAAACAGTGAGCTTCTTTCTTTTACCAATTGCGGTTTGGGTGATATATGGAACCAAGTTGTCGGGAACACCTATGGGTAATTCTCCTATCAATCCGCTCTCGTGTGCTCCAATTGGGTTAAAGTAACGTAATGAAATGGCGTTTAGACGCGAACTTTTTGTTTGGTCGCTAATAACCTCTTCAGCAATTTGTTTGGTATTTCCATAAGGCGATAAAGCCGGTTTTACGGGGGCCATTTCGGTTACCGGAAGTTTTTCCGGTTGCCCGTAAACAGTGCAGGATGAAGAAAAAACGAAGTTTTCTGTGCCGGAATCCTCCATGCACTGAAGCAGGTTGCATAAAGCGGTCAGGTTGTTTTGGTAATACTTAAGCGGGTTTTGAACAGATTCACCTACTGCTTTGAATGCAGCAAAATGGATCACACCGGCGATGTCATCATGGCTGTGAAAGAAAGCCCGGAGCGATGACAAATCTGCCATGTCGATTTTCTCGAACAAAGGCTTAACTCCGGTAATTCTGGCAATCTGATCAACGATTACGACTGATGAGTTCGAAAGATTGTCAATGATCATGGCTTCAAAACCACTTTTTTGAAGTTCCACAACCGTATGTGAACCTATGTAGCCTGTTCCTCCGGTAACAAGAATCTTTTTCATTGTTTCATCATCGCATTAATTATCAAATCTGCATCAATGCAGGCAATTTTCGGGCTTCGACAGCTTAAGCGCTGTCCTTACCTCCATTCTCTTCATGTAACATGCAGGCCGGCCCAATCCTGTCTGCGCACTTGCAAATTTACAGATTAATCAGAGGCTCCAATAGGTTAATTCCTTGATTTTATTTCTGTAAATACCCTTGATGTCAATTAATATCCCTTTGCCGTTATCCTTCATAATGCTTTTGAAGTACGCTTCGGTGTATTCCATATAAGGCTCGTGGCTTACTGCAACTACAACGGCATCATAGTTTTTGTCAATGTGCTTCTTGAGGCTGAAGCCGTACTCTTTTTTAACTTCATCATTATCAGCATAAGGATCTGAAACATCAACCCGCACCCCATAGCTTTTTAGTTCAGCGATCAGGTCTGCGACTTTGGAATTCCGGATGTCTGTTACATTCTCTTTGAAGGTGGCTCCCATAACCAGCACTTTGGTCTCCAAAATGTTCTTCCCTGCTGCTATGAGTTTTTTTACCAGCTGTTTTGCCGCATAAAAACCCATCGAGTCATTTACAAAACGTCCGGAGTTAATCACCTGCGGGTGGTAGCGATACTCTTTTGCTTTATAAACAAGGTAGTAAGGGTCGACGCCAATGCAATGACCTCCCACCAGTCCGGGGAAAAACTTCAGGAAATTCCATTTTGTGCCGGCGGCCTCAAGCACATCATAGGTGTTAATCCCCATCCTGTTAAAAATAATTGATAGTTCATTCATCAGGGCGATGTTTACATCACGCTGTGTATTTTCAATGATTTTTGCTGCTTCTGCCACTTTTATTGAAGGTGCGCGATGCACACCAGCTTCGATAATTAGTTCGTATGTTTTGGCGATGTTTTCCAGAGCTTCTTCATCGCAGCCGGAAGCTACCTTGGCAATGGTTTTCAGGGTATTGACCTTGTCGCCCGGATTTATACGCTCAGGAGAAAACCCAATTTTAAAATCTTGTCCGCCTTTTAATCCTGAAATCTCTTCCAGCAGCGGAAGGCAATCCTCCTCAGTACATCCCGGGTAAACCGTTGATTCATAAACAACATAATCACCCCGCTTCAAAATATTTGCAACTGTTTTTGTGGCAGCAACCAATGGGCCCAGATCAGGAAGATTATGATTGTCTATAGGAGTAGGGACGCCTATGATATGAAAAGCTGCGCTTTTTAAAACTTTTGGGTTTGTCGTAAATTCAATGTCACAACCATCAAATGCCCCGGCATGCAATTCGTGGTTAGGGTCTTTTCCCTGACGCATCATCGACACACGGTCTTCCCGGATGTCAAATCCAATGACTTTTATTTTTTTTGCAAACTCCAGTGCAATGGGCAGACCAACATACCCAAGTCCGACAACAGACAGGATGGCCTCCTTATTGATCAGTTTTTGATATATATCCATTAAAGATAGTTTAGTTGTTTAGTTGTTTAGTTGTTTGGTTGTTTAAATCTGTAGCAGAGGGCTTGACCTGTGCGCCAAAATATATTGAAGGTTGAGGGTTTATGGTTATTGATAACTGATTTTTTTGACTTGATCGTTTTCCAGTTTATATCTTTCTTTGCTTTCCGGGCAAGTAGCAATACCTTCAGCATTGAAATCGAGGCGGTGCCCATATTCACTCATCCAGCCGATGTGCTTTGCAGGGTTTCCAACTACCAGGGCGTATGGGGGTACATCTCGGATCACCACAGCCCCTGCCCCGATGAAAGCATAAGCACCGATCTCAATGCCACAAACAATGGTGGCATTGGCCCCGATTGTGGCTCCCTTTCTAACCATCGTCCTGACGTACTGGTCGCGCCTGACCACGGCACTTCGCGGATTCACGATGTTTGTAAAAACCATGGAAGGTCCAAGGAAAACATCGTCTTCACAAATCACACCCGTGTAAATGGAGACGTTGTTTTGAACCTTCACATTGTTTCCGAGCTTAACACCTCGCGATACCATAACGTTTTGGCCAAAGTTGCAGTTTTCTCCAATCTCACAGTCAGGCATAATGTGGGTGAAATGCCAGATCTTGGTGCCGGCGCCAATCTTGCAACCCGGATCTATCACCGCACTCTCATGAAAGGAGTATCCCGATTTTTTTATGATTTTGCCCATGGAAGAATGTTTAGTTGTTGAGTTGTTTAGTTGTTGAGTTGTTTAGTAAAACAATCCTCTTTTTCTTTGAACCCTCTGCGACTAAGCAATTATTGTTTTACCGCGAAGACGCAAAGAACGCGAAGATTCATTTGCACATCAGCACATTTGTAAATTTGCAAATCTTCCTTCGAGCTTCCTGCTTTGGGCTTTTGTCGCCCAGCGCCCCATTTTACACCTTACACACCTCCATCCCCTCCAATACGTTGGCACAGATATACTGCAGCTGTTCCTCATCCAGTTCCGTATGCATAGGCAAAGAAATGACGCTTTCGCTCAATGCTTCTGATACGGGGAAGTCTCCCTTTTTGTATCTTGGGTCATCGTATGCTTTCTGAATATGCATTGGTACAGGGTAATAAACCATTGCCGGAATCTCCTTTTCTCCAAGAAACTTTTGAAGTCCGAAACGATCAACTCCTTTTGTTTTCAATGTGTATTGATGAAATACATGTGTTGAAAACGGGCTCCTTACCGGTGTTTCCAGTCCGGGATGGTCTTTAAACATCTGATCATAGTAATTGGCCGCTTTTTGCCGTGCTTCGGCATACTGATCGAGGTGGCGCAGCTTGATTCGCAATATGGCGGCCTGTATGCTGTCGAGTCTTGAATTGACTCCCACAGAATCATGATAATACCTCGTTTCCATGCCATGGTTTACAATTACACGCATCCGCTGTGCAAGTATATCGTCATTTGTAAAAATGGCACCACCGTCGCCGTAGCAACCCAGGTTTTTCGAAGGGAAAAAGGATGTGCAACCTATGTGACCTATGGTGCCGGCCTTTTTTACCGTACCGTCACTGAACAGGTAATCGGAACCGATTGCCTGTGCAGCATCTTCAATTACAAAAAGGTTATTTTCTTTGGCTATCTGCATGATCTGATCCATATCTGCGCATTGACCAAACAGATGCACAGGAACCACCGCCTTTGTTTTTTGCGTGATCGCTTTTTTCAGGGCTGCGGGATCAATGTTGAATGTGTCGGGAAGCACATCAACCAACACGGGAGTAAGCCCAAGCAGGGCGATAACCTCAACGGTGGCCACAAAAGTAAAGGTAGTGGTGATCACCTCGTCACCTGGTTTCAGATCAAGAGCCATCATGGCAACCTGTAGGGCATCGGTGCCATTGGCACAGGGAACAACATGTCTGACATCAAGGTAGGATTCAAGTTCCTGCTGAAATGCTTTTACTTCCGGTCCGTTTATATATTGTGTTGAACGAATGACATTGATTACTGCAGCGTCAATCTCCTCCTGAAGCTTTTCATATTGACGCTTTAAATCAACCATTTGAATTTTTTCCATAAAAAAACGAATATTGTTAGATGATAAATAATGTTTTGGCATCAGCAAAGATATAAATATTTGCTTCTGCTTACTATGTTCTTAATTGATAACGGCAATGCATAAACAAGCCATTTTGTCAGACGTATATAAACATAATTTTAAACAATATCTTTAAAGCGTGCCGGAATCTCAATCACCGGTTTTTCTCTAAGCATACCGGGTTTATTTATAGAGAAGAAAGGGCGGAAAAGGGTTTGTCTTCTGCGTGCCTTTTCAAAAAACTGATCACCATGGATGGCCTTTGTTTGTCGTATGATTTCAAATAGTGAAAACCTCCTGTTAAAGTGCTGTGTCCAGCCCCTTTGGTTCAATTCTTTATCGCTGATCTTATTCCTGCAATGATTGTAATCCACCATCCCAAAATGAAAAAGAAACAAATTTGGGTCGATAAAAAAGTTTTTCCCTTTCACCCTGTGGTAGCCTGAACCCCAGCGAACAGGGCACAGTGCGACAATTGCCTTTGTGTAACGGGCAGATACATGCGCAAAACTCCTCTGTTGCAAAAACGGTTTCGATAAGTCAATCTCTTTTTCATAATCAATGTGCTGTCCAACATCCAAACCCAATGCCGATAAAGAAGACCTTTTGAAAGATTGCGACAGATAAGCTGCAAGTGTTTTGCCCGATTTCGGGTCGCAAACAAGATATTCATCGATGTCGCAGGCAATAACAATCTCATAATTGTTGAACAGACCTTTGGCAATATCTGACACAAGTCTTGACCTATACTTATCACCCCTGAGGCGTGTCATCGGCTTATGCGCTTCCCGGATGATGTTGATCCTTTCATGACCCGCCGGAAGCGGCTGATCCATTCCGTCGAGAACGAGGAAAAGGTTCTCTGACCCAAACTGGGCGCTGTAATAATCGATCCACTTCGGTGTGAAAAAATCATCGTTCCGAACCATGGAGATGACTGCAATTTTCTTTGTTTCGGATTGATGATGCATAACTTCAGGCATTTGCCCTTATAAAAGCACTTGTATGGGATAAATCTTCAGCAAAAATGCAAAAAAAAAGCCACTTTTAAGTGTATCTTTGTTTTTTATTGGTTTGATGACAGATTCTTTCCTCCGTATGACAAATGAAGCAAAAACCGGAAACAACCCAATTGATGTGGTAATATCCTGGGTGGATGGCAATGACCCTGATCACCAGGAGAAGATGCATCCATTTCTTGATAACCGTGTGCGGGAGGACATTCCGGGGGCTCACCCAACGCGCTTTCGGTCGGTAAATGAGATCCGGTATTGCGTTTTGTCCATATTTACCTTTGCTCCATTCGTGCGAAAAGTATTTGTGGTTACTGATGCCCAGGATCCCAATTTGCAGGATGACATAAAACAATATTTCCCTGAACGCCTTCAGACACTTAGGGTTATTGATCATAAGCATGTTTTTAAAGGGTACGAGCACTATCTGCCAACCTTTAGCAGCAGGGCCATTGAAAGTATGATATGGCGCATTGACGGACTGTCAGATCGTTTTATTTATTTTAATGACGATTCTTTTCTGATAAGAAGCACAAAAGTGTCTGACTTTTTTATTCAAAACAGGCCCGTTCTGCGCGGCGGCTGGCTGCCTTCCCCCTGGCCCAGGACATTGTGGGCCGCATTTCAGACCCTAATAAAAAAGAAATTGATGGGAAAAAAGGATTTTCAACCAAAACCATCCTATCACCTTGGGCAATGGCTTGCAGCCAAAAAAGCAGGCTTCAGATTCCGTTACTTTTATTTTAACCACACACCCTATTCGATCAGTAAAACCACAGCACAAAACTTTTACGATCAGGACCCCCGGTTTTTTGATGGTCATCTAAAGCATCGGTTCAAAAATCACAAACAGATAAACTTCATTTCGTTACTCTATCATCTTGAATTAAAAAACGGCAACAAATACATCAGGAAGCCGGATGTCGCTTACGTGAACCCTACCGGAAGGATGGAAGGTTACATAGATCGAAAAATTGAATTATGCATGCGGGATGAAAAGATCAAATTCTTGTGTGTGCAGAGCATGGATCTGTGCAATAAAGGGGATCAGGACAAAGTTTTTAACTGGTTGGAGGATCTGTTTCAAAAAGCCCGTGGAGGTACCATCTGTAAAAAAACCGGGACCATTTAATTCCTTAACAACATTGTCATGCTTCCTGAATTAAAAAAAGCATTTACCTGGTCATCTGACGAAAGAATATTTCAATACCTGATGTTTTTGTTTTTATCCCTTTTCGTCATCAGTCTGCCTACCTCCCGGGCATTTGTCAGCATTGCGCAAATATTACTCGCCGCCAACTGGTTGGTTGAGGGCACGTTCAAGGAAAAGTTCAATCGTTTAAAAGAGAATAGAGCATCGCTGTATTTAATAGGTGTATTTTTTATTTACGCATTCGGTCTGTTTTGGACACAGGATCTGTCTCATGGCGTATCAGTGATGAAAAACAAGTTGCCTTATTTGTCGCTGATTTTGGTTGTTGCCTCCTCCCGACCTTTGAAAAATCAAAGGATTTTGGTGTTGCCATTATTGTTTGCCGCATCAGTGCTCTTCACAACTTTTGCCGGAGCCTTAGTGGTCCTTTCAGAAACACACACCGATCCAAGGGATGTTTCTCCTTTCATCCCGCATATTCACCTCAGCATGATGATCCTCATGACGGCTCTATTTATGCCGTGGTTCATGCGCCGGATTTCAGCGAACAATCAATGGTACTATGTTTCGCTTGCCGTTTCAGTCTGGTTGATTGTTTTTCTCTTTATCATGGGAACACTTACCGGAATCATTGCGCTTTTGGTAATTGGTGTTTTCCTGTTTTTGCGCGACTTAATCAAGAAACCGGGATTGGGCAATAGCATCATCTTTGGTTTAATGGTTGTTGCAGTTGCTGTAACCTCTTTTAACACTATGAGACAGGTTGTAGAACCAATTTACAGGCAGATTGATCCTGAGCCACATGAATACCATGAGTTGACAGCAATGGGAAATGCATACACGCATGATAAAGAGCTGGAATTAAGGGAAAATGGTTACCTGGTTTTTTCCTTCATTGCAGAGGATGAGCTCCGGAATGCATGGAACCGGCGTAGCGCCATCGGTTTCGACAGCCTCGACCAGGCTGGAAATGAATTAAAGTATACATTATACCGCTTTATGAGCTCCAGAGGTTTGCGCAAGGATGAGGCTGCGCTGGAGATGTTGTCGGATGAGGAGATAAAAGCGGTTGAACAGGGTGTCCCGAATTATTTATACATGGGATGGCCCAATGTGTATGTGCGCATCCATCAAACTTTTTGGGAGTTACATGCTTACCGGCAAACCGGTAATCCCACCGGACATTCCTTTACCCAGCGTATAGAGGTGTGGAGGGCTGGTATTCTGGCAGCTAAAATGCGTCCTGTTTTTGGATGGGGTACGGGAGGTCACATTATTGCACTGCACACAGGCCTTGAGCTGATTGATTCAAGCTTTAATGCCTTTGTGCTAAGGCATGTTCACAATCAACTGCTGCATCTTGTCATCATGCTTGGCATCACGGGCTTAATTGCAATCTTTGCTCTTTATTATATGTTTATCAGGCAATCGGGTGCTATAAGGTATCTGCCCTTTAACATTCTCATAGTGATTGTGATGGTATTCATGCTAGGGAATAGCCCGCTTGACAGCCAGATGTCCCTGAATTTTATCTTGTTTTTTGCCTTGTATTTTGGTGTGCTGATGCCACGTCTTGAAAAAACCCATACCCCAATCAGAATGCATAATTAGGTCAGCAGTTTTGGCGTTTTTATTTTTCACCTGCATTGTATTTGGCAACAAACTTACGATATCGCCGCCTGAGTTTATTTCGGTTTCCCCGATTAAATGCAAGGTAGATCTGCCAGGGGAATGCCTTCCATCCCAGTCGTTTATAATCAACAACAATCGGTCGCCAGTCGGTTTCACTGTTTTTTTGAACAAACATGTTGTTGCCGTTCAACACATCAAAAAACCAAAGTTCATTTTCTTCAAGATATTGAAAAAGGTTTTTTACATGTTGCCAGAAACTTGCATTGCTGATTTTATGGTGACTCTTAACCGAACTGGCAAAACTGCCGTCATGGTTGCGAGGCCTTTCAGTTAAAACATATTCCTTTTCCGCTTCGATAACCGGATTGAAATAGGGTTTGATCTCACTTGGGATCGTTTTATAGAGCTGATATTCCTTAACATTGGTATTTTTCCAGAAAAAGAAAGCCTGAAACCTGCGACCAGGGGTTAATTCGGCTTTGACTATTTTGATGCAAAGCCCCGGTTTGTCTGCAATCGAATAGCAATCCCTCAAATTACCACCCCCTATCTTCCGATCGGTGTGAAGCAGTCCGAATTTTCTGGTATAAATCGACTTCATTGTTGTGCTAATGGCAAATTATGACCAATGCTACTAATCTTTGTTTTTTGGTCCGGAACTCTTGTAACTGTAGTTATATTGGTTACCCGGTACTGTTGAGTCCAAGGCAGGATTCTTTTCTCTGTTTTCCAAACGATCATCCCCATTCTTATTCTCAATCTCATTCTCAACCTCATTCTCATCCTCAACCTCATCTTCCTCTTCCCACGAATAGGTATCTTTTTCCGGGCCTTGTTTCCGGTGGAACCAGGCCAGCAATACACCCG